>Ga0102934_1003459_pt1 | contig 10736 bp, 11 predicted proteins | sample SalPonR2_A_D1_MG_FD_78175 | JGI IMG/M metagenome (GOLD analysis project Ga0102934, IMG submission 78175) | Salt pond soil microbial communities from South San Francisco under conditions of wetland restoration - Salt Pond MetaG R2_A_D1_MG | ecosystem: Environmental > Aquatic > Marine > Intertidal...
ATTTGGTGTGACGATCAATTGACCTGGAGTTGGCAAGATATACGTGTTGAAATTCGTCGTCGGGCGAGCCTCGCTCAAGAAACCTCAGATAACCTCCTGGCTGTTCTAATTGCAAATATTCCGGTTTTTTCCTGTCGAGACTTAAAGAAATTTCACCTTTTAAAACTTGAGTAAAAAATATTGAACAGGCACGGTGCTTGGCGTCAACACACATTTTCGTGTTTCTTGGGCTCGTGTGCCCGGTGGTTCTTTTGGCAATTCAGTGTGCCTCTTCTTGCAAATGAGCAAAGTATTTACAGAAGCCCCGCAGGCCATTCATCAAATAAATAACAACATCATCCACTCCTTCCTCTCTATATCTGTGCATCGTTCAGTGCCACACAGGTTACTGCTAAGTTGGAGCCTTGATAAGTCCGGACAAGGTCTCCTGTCCTCAAATCCCACAGTCGGGGATGGTGATCTGAGCAAGCTGTGACTAGATACGACGAGTCCGCTGAAAAAGCTGCATCCCATACCCACCGCTGATGATCTTTAAGTGTATGCTCAACTTCCCACTTTCTTACGTTCCAAAGCTTGGCGGTTTTATCTGCTGAGGTAGTGACCAAGCGTTGAGAATCAGGAGAAAAAGCACATTTCAGTAGGAATCGTGCGTGCGTTTTCACGGGCTGAACATGCGCAGGTCGGCTGAAGTAGGCATCGGGAGAGCCTTCCTGATAGTGCCAGACGTATAAATTAGCCTGATTATTTCCTGCGGCAATCAAAGATGCGTCATTCGCAACTGAGACAGAGCGTACGGGGACGCTACCTTCAGGGAGTGTCTCATGGACGCAGCGGTTGCTTCCTAAATCCCATACTCGAACGCGACCCTCTTGATCTCCCGTGACAAGCTCCGCTTGATTAGGATGCAGTACTACAGAGTTGACTGCCACCATGGAGGTATGATGGTGCCCGCTTCCACTGGCCCCGCCAGCTCCGCCTCCCCCCCCACTGCTGCTAGAGCTTGTCGCGGTTGAGTTCTCCAACGTTCGCTGACATCCAGAAGCTCTAGTATCCCACAATTTGACGGTTCCATCCTCGGAAGCTGTGTACAGCCATTTGCCGTCCTGCTGAAACCCAACCGCCATGACATTTCCCACATGTCCTTCGTAGCTAACCACTGGGTTGGGATTGGCATTTCCACCTACCTCAAATAGCCGTACGTGAGGGTTCCCACCTGCTGCCAGGAATTGTTTATCGGGCGTGATTTGAAGGCAATTGACCTGCGAGTCGGGATACCGAATAGAGCGGGCACAGACACCCGTAGGAGCCTCCCAGAATCGGATCTTATGATCGTAGCCTGCGGTTGCCAGGACCACGGCCGATGACATTTCTCAAGCAGGATAAGGTGTCCTTTAATATTTGTGTCGGTGGGCGTAGCAAAATTGGGGTCCGGCGGTGTCAATGCAGATTAATACGGGCATCAGAGCCGCAGATCTGAAGTCTACACCCGCGCTCGAGCCTGGGTACACCATGGATATGTTGGGTGGTATATGACATAGGAGTAAGAACGCCACATATGTCAAATAAAATGCAAACGTCGCGAGGTGCCATGCGAGTCTGCATCTGCGCACGTAGTCATATAATAGGTATGTGACGGCCTAATTGTTCCCTTTTCCATCACGACCACCCAACACGGCACTCTCCCTTTTCAAATCTTTCCACCGAAAATAATCTCGAGAGGAGAACCGCCCTTCGTAGTACAGGATAGCGTTATGATATGTCAAAATTGAGGTGTCCTCATGTCGTCGACGTGATTGTCCACGGTTAGGGTAAATGGGAACACGAGGTATTTCAAATCGCCGGCATCGCCCATGCACCGTTGCCGCTACCTAGAAGGGCTTATGGGCGAGTCGACAATATTACCTTCCTCAAGGCATGCAACTGACTACAATCGTGTAATTGATATCCAGATAGTACACTCAGGTGCTAGGAATCTTTCCAACAGGAGGCGAGGCTCTGACGCTCTCGTACCAGCGTCTTGGAGCATTCCCTAGGCAACCTTGATAGCAGTACGATTCTTCAGGAAATAAGAGCAAAGACGTAACCAGACCAATTACTTTATCCACACTTTCTGCGGAGCACACCATGATATCGCCTAACATATCTCCAAAAGATTTGACGCTTTATGAGAGATTGCGGCGACTTGATTATCATCCCAAGACAAAAGATGATTTCAAAGTCCGGACGGCTTACGGCGGGGCCACGTCGGTCGTAGCGTTAGCCTGTATGATATTTCTTTTCTTCACGGAGCTCAAGTATTCCATGGAGAAGGAGATTGTGGACCATATGTACGTCAATTCCTCCCGGGATACCCGCCTTTTGTTCAATTTTAATCTGACCTTTCCGTCCGTGTCGTGCTCACTTTTGAGTGCCGACGCCTTGGACCCGTTGGGTAACAAGCAAGAGGGAGTGGAAAGCCACGTATTCAAGACTCGTCTCGACTCGATGGGGAATCCGATCGCTGCCAAGACATGGCATAAGCTTGGGGACACTTTCACGGAGGAAGACTTATTGCTGAAACATGAGGAAGATAGCAGAGCTCAACTCGAGGAGGAAGAGGAGCAGGAGGAGAAGTTGGGGGAAGAAGGAGATGGACAACAAGTTGGAGAGGATGGAAAGCCGAGAGGACGAAACTTGAAACGGCGAAAGTGCGGGGACTGCTACGGCGCCGGGGAGCCCGGACAATGCTGCAACACATGTGCCGAAGTCAAGCAGGCCTATGACTCCAAGGGGTGGGCGTTCATAGGCTTAAATGTAGAGCAATGCAAGCAAGAGAATCTGCAAGTTTCATTTGGAGACGGGGCGGAGGAGGGCTGCAATATTCACGGATCTTTGCTGCTAACGCACGACAGTGGCAACGTGCATTTCGCCCCGGGCGAGCAACTGCGGCAGTCGGGGGCATTGAATGTCGCCGATTTAGTGACGTTTACATTCTTACAATTCAATGTCTCCCATGAAATTCACCATCTTTCCCTTGGCGAAGAGTTCCCAGGATTCCGCTCACCGCTTAGTAACCAAAAACGGAGCGTCGCGGACGGCTACGGGATGTACCAATATTACTTGAAGGTGGTGCCCACTATTTACAAGCATTTGAGTCAACCTCCTACAGTTTCCAATCAATACGCAGTCTCGGAGCACATTCGGCATATAAATCCGGGAAGCAATCGAGGGCTACCTGGGGTGTGGTTTTTCTACGACACCTCACCCGTGCATGTGGAATTCCAAGAGCGGCGGAAAGGGCTTTTACCATTTTTAACCAGCGTCTGTGCCATTGTTGGCGGCGTGTTTTCCGTTTTTGGGGTCGTCGATGGAGTGGTTCATAACTTGATGAAAAACGGGTTGCCTACTGGGAAGATGGGAGGGGCTCCGGGAAGTTAAAGACTCTTGACACAACAAGAAAGAAAATGGAAGGTAGCATTTAGAGTTGTGTATGAAAGATATAAAGAGAGTACACGGACCTGATAAGTGTATCGTTGCGTCATGCAAAGCGAAGGGGGCGGTAGCAAAGCGCAAGGCAAGGCAAGCGGGTCTTACCAGTCCGTGGGTCATGCGTTCTTGGGAAAGAAAAATACATGCAGTGAAACCATAAAATGGATAAAACTTCGCGATAAAACATTGGTTTTCATGTCCGAAGGACATCCATGGCCAGGAAAGTACGCGTCCAGTCGCAATTAATTCTCACAAATTCAAGTGCATATTTTGAGACCGGGAGGTTATGCGACCTGTAAACATTGCAGCCCGAGCGCCATTCACAATATGCATCCTTGCGCGCCATAAATCGAACCTTTGCAGACCTTTTCATTGAAGTTTCTCAAAATTAACATCGAAGAAGCGAGAAAGGGAGGTTGACATCGACTTCGGCCCATACTTAACATATCTTGCTTCCTCTCCTGTAGAATATCCTTAAGGATTATTTCTCACATTTTTGATTTCAACTTCTTCACTGTATGACATGTACAATACATTTAGAATTTATGGAAGCTGGAAGCAGAAGAGAAGATCAGGTATTCACGAAACCGAGCAAGATACTTGTTGAGGTCTAGACGATGCGCGGATTTCTCTTCGTGTGTCCTTTGTGGACAACCTGCCTGCTGTATGTTTCGTGCCTCATCCATGTCAATGTTGAAGGTTTTAAACTCTTCCCAACTGCAGTATCGATATCTTTCAAGGCTGCCCCAAAACATAGAAGTGTCGGCATCATCGCGAGCAGCAGCCCCAATATTGAAACTACCACCAACCATACCGCCAGGAAAGTCCTTGTCATTGGTAGTGGCGGTCGTGAGTTTGCATTGACACAAGCTTTGCTACGTCTTTCTTCTCCTGAAGCAATCTATGTGGCTCCCGGGAATGCCGGCACGCAGCAGCTTTCTCCGCCAGTGGTCGTCAATGTCCCCGAACTCAAACCTAACGATTTCAAAGGGATCACGGATTTTGCTCAAAAGCATGGGATTGAGATAGTAGTGGTAGGCCCTGAAGACCCCTTAACGAATGGCTTGCAGGATTTTTTGCGGGAGTCAAACATTCCTTGCTTCGGACCCAGTGCTGCGGCGGCTCGATTGGAAGGAAGCAAGGCTTGGGCTAAAGCCTTCATGAACCGCCACCAGATTCCCACGGCGAGACACGCGACTTTCTCCGACCTTACCGCTGCCCTAGAGTACGTAGAGCATCAAACATTGCCGATGGTGGTAAAGGCATCGGGACTGGCTGGAGGAAAAGGTGTGACGATAGCCCACTCCCGGGAGGACGCCAGGAAGGCCTTGGAGGCGATCATGGGGACGACCCCTGTCTTTGGCCCGGCCGCCGGGGCGGAGGTAGTGATCGAGGAGTATTTGGTAGGCGATGAGGTGTCGGCCATCGCGTTTTGTGACGGGGACAGCGTGGCGGCCTGTCTTCCCTTCGCGCGTGACTACAAGCGGCTGGAGGAGCACGACTCGGGCCCAAACACGGGAGGAATGGGCTCCTTTGCGCCCGTGACTGACTTGACTACAGACATCGCTGCTAGCATACAGAACATTTTAGTCACAACCGTGAAGGGAATGAGGGAGGAGGGACACCCTTATCATGGCGTTCTGTACGGCGGTCTCATCATCACGAAGGGAGGCGCAGCGGAAGACGGGAGGGAAGAGGTGAAGGTGCTGGAGTTCAACTGTCGCTTTGGGGATCCAGAGGCGCAGTCAATTCTACCATTATTGTCGGATAAAGTTGATTTGGCCAAGCTCATGCTGCAATGTGCGCAAGGAGGCCGATTCGGCGACACAACTGGCAGGCTCGCCGCGAGCACCCCTAGGGACTTGACGACGAAGAATAATACTTTTGCTGCCACAGTCATAGCCGCCTCCGAGGGCTATCCCACAGCCACGGGATCCATAAAACCTCACATTATCCACGGGCTGCCGCTGGCTTGTCGCGTCCCCGGGGTTTGTAGCGTGGCGCAAGCAGGAACCGCCCGCCTGGTCTTGGCCAATGGAGCACGGGTCGTTACCGTGTCAGGCGGGCGCGTACTGGGAGTGACAGGGGAAGCAACAACGCTGCGCCTAGCGCTCCTGCATGCATATCATGGCTTGAGTGAGATCCGCTTTCAAGGAATGCGGTGCAGGACGGATATTGGCGCCCAAGCCGTGAGGTCTCAGCCTGTGCGCGTCGCGATATTAGGTTCTTCGAGAGGTACGAGTGTCTCCAAGATACTAACGGGCAAGCGAGGGGTGTTCGAAGTGGTATTGGTCATGTCGGATACACAAGACGCAAATGGGATACTGTCAAAAGCTCAAGCGGCCCATGTACCCGATTGCCGTTTTCTTGGCGCGGACAGTGGGGGGAATGGAGACTCGGAGATGGCACGGGATACTCTGGAGGAAAAAATTGAGGTTGCCATGGAGGAGTCTAAGGCAGAAATCCTCCTCTTAAATGGATACAGGCGTATATTATCCCCGCGCTTGTGTCGCGTACTGAGAGGCCGTTGCTTAAACATCCATCCTTCCCTGCTGCCAGACTTTGGTGGACATTTCGATTTAGCGGTACATCAAGCTGTTTTGGACGCAGGACGAACAAGCAGTGGGTGCTCTGTCCATTTTGTGACTGAAAATGTCGACCAAGGACCTGTCTTGATACAAAAAACGTGCTCGGTAGAACCTGGCTTCGATACTGCAGCCACACTCAAGGCGAAGGTCCAGGAGTTGGAGGAGAGAGCCTGGGAGGAAGCTGTAAGAGTTTACCAAGAGGATCTGCCCAGTATTGCGCGCGCCATTCTATCCATGAGTGATCCAAAGACGTTTTGATGTCATCGCACGCTTGCGTCACGGTCGGCACGGTATAAAAAGTTCTTCAATACGTTGCGGATCAACCTCCCGCCTCGCCTAGGAACAAGCGGAGAAACCGTTACTAGAATATCTCCCGAGTCGTTTCTTCTTCCTTCCTTTTCCTGGTCAGGCCGACGCAAGTTGCGTTTCTGTCAATTGACACTCCCATTTCAGCTCCGGAGTCTTTTTCAAACCTGGGATTGTGCCACATGATCGAAACTCATAGACCTTTGCACTCATAACGCCGCGCAATCATTCGTCACAGTCGGTCAGCTGGACAGGCAGTGAGGCACGGGTCTTCGACACATACAGCGCATTCGCTTAAGTACTAGCAAGTGTGAGCACTCCGCTGCAGCAAGGACTGTTTACTTGCTTTCTGCTGCAAGCTGCCATGTCGTTCATGTTCCGGTGCTGTTGCCGCCCATTCTTGAAAGGTGGAGATGACGGAAGCAGGCCTTACTACGATCAGCTGGGTGTGCACAGGGTACGTGAGGATTTGTGGAATTTCCGAATGCCACGAACTTCTTGATTCAAGCGTTTCTCGGGGAAAGTGAGCGTGTGTACCATGTGGATCTTTCAATTTCATAGCATGGAAGTATCTTTTTAAGATTGCTTCTTTTACCAAGCATACACGTATCACGGCTGATGACTGTCTGCCGAGAAGAGCTCGCATGATTCCAAATCCTTCGCATTCCCTTCCTGTACTTCGTTATACAGGAATGTTCCACAGAAGATATCAAACGCGCCTACAAGAAAAAAAGCCTCGAGCTTCATCCTGACAAACTAGCGCAGCGTGGCCAGGTCCTAACAGTGGAAGACCAATCGCGTTTCCAGCGTGTGAAGGAAGCGTACGAGGTGCTCGTAGACCCGAAACGACGCGATATGTACGATGAATTTGGAGAGACAGGCTTAAAGCTCATCGAAGACCCTCAATCGATGGACCCTCAGACGGCTTTCAGCAACTTTATGCGTTCGTCTTCCTACGACCGGTGCGCCATTTTCTCAACCCTCGTGGGTGTGACGGCCTTCGTTCTTCTGTGGCCCGTATTGCTGTGCTTACAGGTACGATGAAGTGCCCTGTCCGTTGCCCCTTGGAAACCACCGACCTCGGTTTTCGTTGGCGGAGCATGCCTTCGCTCCTTTCTCGGCGGTTCAGACGTACATGTACGGCCTCCGCAACCCCTTGGCCGGGTGCCCTGTTTCCTTTTCTCCTTCAGTCTTCTTCCCGCACAAATCTGTTTTTTCTCCGGACGTACTCTGTCTTTTGCCGTCCACGCTCAATTCTGACTTCCGCCCTCTCTCTCCCTTCCCCCAGGCAGACAAGACGATCCATATTCCTTGGACCGCCATCTGGACGCCGCTCTGGGTCTGTGATGCTTTCCTCCTATTCATCCTCTGGTTCATGGTGTTCCTGGGCCGCAGGTCGCCTGCCGAGGGCCTGGAGGAGGAGTGGCGCGACGACCTACCCGCCCGCGTCCTGAATGCGGTCCAGCTCTCTTGCAACGTTTTGTTCCAAGTCTTCTTGACGCTCAAGCTCGACAAAGTGGTGCCCTGGGACTGGAGTCGGATTTTTGCGCCCTGGCTGGCGTGGGAAGGGATTCAACTCTTCCGGAACTTGACCGTGACTTCCACAGGCGGGGGCCCGACCCCCTTCGCCACCTCGGCGGAGGAAGGGGTGCTCCTGAGGGCCATGGCTGTGCGGCAGGCGATGCTCGGCCTTCAGCACGGGGTCTTACGCATCGTGTTCTGTGCCCTGGCTATACTGAGACTGGACGAGAAGATCCGGGTGACTTGGTGGGTGGTCTTTACCCCCCTCTGGCTCTTCTTCGCCACGCAATTCGTGGGCATCTGCGTGGAGTACGCGCTGGCCAAACGCTTGCAGGAGGGTTTGATTGCAGCGGCAACTGCCACGGCGGCAGAGAGGGGCGGGAGTGTGATGGACCCGGAGACTGGTGAAGTTGAATTGGGGCCCGAAGAGGCCATGATACAGGAGCAGACGGAGCTGATGGCAAGCCGAGCCTCCATGCTGGCTTGTCAGGCCGCGATCGTCTTGGTGATGGCCTTGTTGGGGGTGGCGAGGATCGAGGGTGCGCACTTTTCAGTATTTTTGGTCTTCCTACCCGTCTTCGTCATCGTCGGCTGCTTCACGTGCAGTCTGGGCTGCGCAGTCTGCTGCGTCCGGGACGCGGACGGCATCATGGACGGGGAAAACCGACCCTTGAACCCGGGAGCCGGAGGCCAGGGCACGGCGAGCGCCACAAGCATTGGTACTAACCCGTCCGTGGCTGCGTCCATGGTCCGGGACAGTGGAGAGGGCCACGTGGAAGCTGGGAGTGGAGGATCCCAACAGGACCTTCCTGAAGGCAGGAGCTCCTCACATAAGACCGGGTCCAAGGTCCGGGAGGAGGGCGGAACACCCTATCGTCCACCCGCTCCACTACCCTCATCCTCACAAGAAGGGCCGAAAACAGCTTCAGGAAATGACAGCCAGGGGTGGGGGGGGGGGGCAGGAGAGGAGATAAGTGGCATTGACTAGGGCGGTGGCTGAAGTGTACAAGACGTGCACACAGGGTGGAATAAAAGACAGAAACAACAAGCACATACTGTAGAGCTCTGCTCAATCTCACCACGCGACTTCACCATGAACTTGCGTGTCGCCCTTGGCCGGGGCGCTTTTCTTTCTTTCAGAGGGTGTATGTGCCTACCGGGACCAGGGAAAGGCTCGGAACGGGGGACGTCGGATCACAATTTTGGTCGTGGACAGAGGAAGCGGGTCGTTTCCCCGCCGTAGGAATGTCGACACGACGCCATCAAACCGTGTGTAGACTTGAGCTCGCACGTTTTATAGAATTGTGTACCCCGAGACTTAGCAGTGGGCTCTTGATTCTCATCTTTGCGTGTTTTGCCACGTAAGGCAACCCGTCACCAACCTGCGATCTCCCTCGTCGCCGATGACGGGTTAGCGCCGTCTGTTACTTTACCACGATCATACCCTTGAATGCACTTACCGAGCGCCTCTCTTCTTCTTTGAACTACTCTTGCAGAAACGGCACCTGTGCCATGGCCCCGCAACAATTTACGCTGGAAGAGGTGGCTGGGCACAACTCGGAGAAAGACATCTGGCTCATCATCGGGAACGAGAAAACAGGTACGTCGTAAGCCTCGAATAACGCATATCTCTTTAACGCAAATTGGGCTCATTTTTAAGAGCATCCCTATTGAACACAATTTCGCCGGATTTGATGGTCTGCAGGGTCTCGTCTTTGGCCTCCCATTATATTGATTCCCTTTTTGACGCGTACTCTCTTTCATCTTACTCATCCGGTCTATTCAGGCGGCCCGAAGGTATATGATGTAACAAAGTACTTGGAGGAGCACCCCGGAGGCTCAGAGGTCCTTCTGGACCACGCAGGAAAGTACGCAGACGAAATGTTTGAGGACATCGGTCATTCAGGGGATGCGAAGGAGAAGCTCAAGACGCTCATGGTGGGCGAGCTGACGGTAAGCACATCATAATCGATCGTCGTATGTCACGATACAAAGCTGTTTTTCTTTCCTCGAAGTCCATACGAGAAATATTGATCATCTCTTCGGCTCTTCTGGTGTTTGCCTCGTTCAATGACAACGCTCCATCTCATATGCGTTTTTAATTTCTTCACTCTCCGCCCCCCTTTGTTTCCCAGCCCGAAGACGTAGAGAAGCTCGCAAGTGAGAAGGTGTCACGGGCTTCGGAGCTTCCATCAAAGGGGGGGCTGAATCCTTTTGCTGTGGTAGTGCTACTAGTGGCCATCGTCCTGGGCCTGTATTTGTCAAAGCAGTACAAAAACTAGGAGGCAGATGACAGAGAATGAGCTGGACTGAAGGCGCACTGAAGAGCTTGGGTCGTACAATCGAAGAGACTTGCAAATGCTGCTTTGGGCTGAGAGGGGAGGTGATCAGAACCGTGCGTGTTTTCATGGCATGTGTCAGGAGCGGGATGAACACGGTGTCGCTAAAGTAAGGGGGAATGACGTGTGCTTGCACGGGGGCGGCCCGACGACCATGATCTAGGCCACGGGGACCCGGCCATGGAGGAACATGACAGGCACGGAGAGGGTACAGCGTCGGGGAGCAGGTGCGGTAGACATGGGGGACTATGGGCGGGCATCGAGGTCACGATGGTTAACACAAATTCTGTGAAGAAAGAACATTCATAGATGAGACAGGGTCTGGGCGCCAGTTACGGAAAACGAAAGGACTGAGTCACGATTTACGCATCCACCTGCCTGACTGCACATCTTTTTTTCAAAGTTGCCCCCCCCCCGCCCCCTTCCCCGAAAAGAACAACTCACCCCCCGGCCGCGCCCCCCTATCAAATCTTTCCATCCCCCTCATCCCCCCCTCCCCCCCCCCCCCCTCCCC
>Ga0102934_1003461_pt1 | contig 10730 bp, 13 predicted proteins | sample SalPonR2_A_D1_MG_FD_78175 | JGI IMG/M metagenome (GOLD analysis project Ga0102934, IMG submission 78175) | Salt pond soil microbial communities from South San Francisco under conditions of wetland restoration - Salt Pond MetaG R2_A_D1_MG | ecosystem: Environmental > Aquatic > Marine > Intertidal...
AATGCCTGCACGAATCTACAAGAATGCGACAACAGCAATCTCTGGAACAGCTTCCATGGGTAAAAGAACGAGGGAAGACCGAAAATCACAAGTTCAGGACATCTGAGTATCCGCCAGTTTTCTCGTCGTATAACAGGCTGTCAGAAAGACAACTGGAGAGAAAGCCTACTCCCCTTGATGCAGACATTTTGACTTTTGTCGACACGCTTAATCACGAGAGGAATGAAGCTGTCTCCACATCATTCCTCGCATTGCCAGTGACCGACCACATGCTTTCTTGGAGCTCGAGGTCCAGTGCAGAGGAGAACATACTTCCAAGACCCCGAAAAATGCGCGAACCAATTTCCGACAATAGCATGCGGAAACGCGAGTCGAAAGCACTTTGTTTATCGTCTATGAATATGGTTGATGATAATGTCGCGCGGTTGACTGAACGGACAATATCCGAGCCGTCCTCAGCTGTGGCGTCCATAAGACAATCAGTCAGTGACTTACCCACGTCCGCAGTACCAGCGTTATCAGCAGAATTAAAAACAGACTTAGCGACATTTCAGGTAGAACCCTTTATGCGTGCTTGGGGACCTTTGGACAAGAAAAAGTGGGAAAACCCCTTGAGTTCGAATAACTGCAACGCTATCGAAGTGTATGGTTGTGAGATGAACTCAGACCAAACAGTCGACAATGCTTCTTCTTCTGCTGTGACAAGCATAAGGAAGAGCAACCTATGTTTTGACATTAATGCAGACTGTTGCAGATGTATCGGGTATCAACGTCTCTGCGGGGAGGAGATAAATCCTGTCTCTACTCACATACCTGACCCACGTATAGATTATGCGAAGGATCCAGTATCTGCCGATGGTGAGTATCTTTGACTTCTTCCCCTTCTTAAAGGTTTTACTTCGCAACACTAGGCCCATTTAGTATCTCCTTCCTTTTCTTCCACCACAGTTGCGACGTTATCACCATCGACGGTTGTAAAAGGTGTAATGCAGATGCGAGAAAGGAGATCCCTTGATAAAATCAATGCTCCGAAAACCTTGCCGCTTTCTTTCTTCTCGTGCCTTCCAGCCGAGTCTTGCCCTTACTCGATCTTACCATCAAGCACATGGGACCTGGAGCCATCCAAAGAAGAGAGCGGAGCGGAGAATGAAGATGAAGTGAAGAGCAAGAAAATGGTTGGTCGCAGAAGGGATGTCTGCGGAAAGGGATCATTTGCGTCTTTTCATAGCGATACAGCTACCAACAAGATGAAAAAATGAATGGAAAATGAAGGGGTGGAGTGGAGTTGATGTACAGGAAGTTAAACCGAAAGAGATGGAAGGGCAGGGGCTGGCGAACATGCTCGAGTTTTCCAAGCCACAAAAATTGAGGTTTGTACCTTTAGGATTTTGATAGGAAAATTGCATATGTGCACATGTAGTATCTGACCGTCAGCTATGAATGCTATAATTCAGACAAAGTGCGTCAAAGACATGCTGCCAATCATTCACAATTTTCTCTCCAAACATCTTTGCCGTGATAAGAGAGATAAGTCCGTCTTCTGAGATGGGGCGAGACAATAACGAGAAAGTATATCAATTTCGATACTGGAAAGAAATCCAAGCCGTGAAGGTACATAGGGAGGCATGCACTCAAAAGAAGGCAAAGTTGTAAAGTCATGAAGACTCATAAGTCCTTACGAACTCCATCCCAGAGAATGTGCAGAAATAAATTTGAGGATCTGGACCAGACGAGCTTGACCGTGCACAAAGACCCGCCAAACGATTGCAGCCATCAGCCAGCTATACAGGATCCTCCTTCGCCATCAAATTCTCCCTCGTCTTCGGGTTCGTCCGCCTTGTCGGCGGGGGGGGGTACAAAGCTATCTCAAGCTCAAAGTGGAACACGGACACGGATTAAGGAGCTTGAAGAGGAAATTGCATATTGGCATCAGGCTTTCATCGATTTGTCCGTGACTAATAATGCGCTCCTGTCAGGTATAGTGGCGGATGCGGGCAATGAAATGAAATAAATATCTTTACATTTTTTCCTTACGGTATGACATTTGACTCATTCCTTCTTCCCAATCTGCATCTGATATTTTGCAGTATTCTGATGCCCTCTTGTGTTACCCCATCCCCGCTCTTCGACTCTTATATATTGGTACTTTTCTCATGTGGGACCCTCATACCTTCGGTTTTTACACCCGTGGGGCCTTTTGGATGGAAATTTAGTTGTACTTGAAGTTCTTGATTGTCTTTTCCTTATGAACCATTATTTCTTTCCCCCTCCCTCTGTACCACTCTTTTCTATCACCTCACATGTTTTTGGGCAGAATTAAATGAGGCCAAGCATATTTTGGTCGAGGCTGGCACTGCTGAACTCTCCGACATCATCCCTGTCCATGTTTTTTGCGAAGCGACTTACGAGGAAGTGGAGAAGGCCCTCATTAAAGATGTGCGCCTCCCTCAGTTGATTTCCAGCCCTAAGGGTGGTAAGAATGTTGACAATAACACGTCAAGTATAACAACGACTGACGCCGTCACCACTCGCAGTAGGAAAAGAGCGGCAAGCAGAAAGAAGGGGAAACAAATTTGCAGGAGTGCTCTCGTGTATCGAGCACTAGATGCAGTGGATTCACTTGTAAGAGACGCAACATTTGATCCCTTTCATCGGCAGCACGGTCGAATTATTGGGACAAATCACTCCCACAAGCTGCTTCTATCTCTATGCGAAGAGTGGGGCCCTGCCATGGCGGACTTGGTGGTCTTGAAGAAGGAAGAAATTGAAAAATTTTGTCCCTCTGGGCATTATCCAACACCGGTCTTGTGGAAGGAAGGAAAAGAGGTTACGATAGGTGCTGTAGTACGTCGCATGGTAGAAGTCTTGAGGGAGACACGAAATACGAAAGACAGAGATAAAGTAAGAAAGAGAGAGAGGGAGCAAGAGTGAAGGAGGACAACAGTAAACGAGGAGCTCTCTTAGATGGGGCCTTCGTCATGTGGAAATAGGAAATGCAAGTCAAGGTAAATACTGGGAACATATCGCGAGTGAAGGCGGAGAACAGGCAAGAAAAGAGCGGCCTTTGTCAGATGCAAGGCGGCAATGACAGGTCAAAGAGAGATCTGCAGGATTGTGGTGGAAAACAAAAGTACTGTTTCGTGGGTCGGAAAAAGGGGCAAACAGCCGTTATCGAACGGATGAGCAAGGCATCTACCTTGTTTTCCCGACGAGTCTTCTTTAATATACCACTGCAGTCCCTTAACCGTTTCGCGCGCTTTTACGCTTGTCTCATACGGGAGATCTCGTCGAGTCCGCTCCTCGACTCGGCAGTTTCCCGCAGATATGCAAATACTCTACCACGACTATAAGATGAAGCCCCTTTTCCCCGAAACAGCGCGAACCACCGCACAAGCGCGTGCTTCCCTCGCACTTTTTCTAGGACTTTCACCATCCTTCTGTCCCTCCTTTCTTCATTATTTCTTTCCTGCCAGGACCACCTCATCACATTCGAAATCTGGTTCATGTGTCCTTAAGGCATAATCTTGGTCGAAAGAGTCTTGCCACCCCTCCGTATTCCCGTAGGCCGGCGTCCAATCCAGATCTCGCATGGCTTTTTCCACGCTCGTAAAAAAATGTTGAGGCCGCATCGGGAATGCCTTTTTCTTGCCGAAATCATACTCCTTGGGGTCATAATGAACGATTTCCACGCTCTCCGGATCTTTCCCAGCGGCCTTGGCGGCCAGTCGCACGGCACCGTCGAAGGTAATGGCTTGCGGGTGCTGGACATTGTAGACCTGCCCTTTGGCCTGCTCCCGCCCGATCACTTGCGCCATCGCCGTGGCCAGATCTTTGACATGGCCCAAGCCCGTCAAGTGCTGCCCATGCCCTGGAACGGCCACCGCTCTCCCGGCCACGACACGATGAAAGAAGTATTCCTCGAGAGGGTTGTAGTTTTGAGGACCGTAAATGTAGGTGGGCCGAATAGACGTGAAAGGAAGGCCTTTTTCCGCCAAATACGTTTCGGTTTCGAATTTCCCTTTGTGTCGGGACTTGGGGTCGACGGGGTCGGTCTCCTTGTGAGGCATCAAGTCGCTTTTCAAGTAGACGCCTGCCGAAGACATGTAGACGAAATGGTCCACTCTGCCATTATACGCGTCGGCCAATGGCTGCGTGTCCGTTTTCTCTCTCCCGTTCATGTCGTATATGACGTCAAATTCATGCGCCTTGGCGAGTGCAGCGAGGTCATCGGGATTGGTGCGATCCCCCTTCACAAACGTGGCTTGACCGATCCGCTCTGCATATGACTCGGCGCTCTCTCCTGGAACCGGGCGGTTCGCTGTCTTACCCCTGTTGAAAAGCGTGATGTCGTAGCCCTGCGTAGACCGTGATCATGATGAAGACGCTTAGAATGGTAGACATGGGGATGAAAAATTTTCACAACAGAGAGGGCATATCAGACTACAGAGACGAGTAAGCTGGCATATGGCGTGGAGGAACTTAATGCAAAGGGCTCGTACCCGGTCATGGAGTTCTTTGAAGAGGTATAAGCCACTGAAACGTGTCCCTCCAATGATAAGGACCTTCTTTCCAGCACCAGGAGCTTTCATCGTCATTGGGATCTGGGGGGGGGGAGGTAGAGCAAGGGATCAAACGGCCACATCGGGACTAACGCAAGAGGCATGAAAATTACAAATAGCTCACGTACCTGGAAACCCAACGCTCCAGCCATCAATGCTAACAGGGCCAGTGCGTGGATGTGCGCGCGCATCGTAGCAGCACTTTCTTGTAACCGGGTTTCGACGTGGTCAAACTACCTGGTATGCATTTGCGGAACAAAGACAGGGTTGTGTATTACGTCCCTCACAACTCCACAGAATCGCATCAAAATTTATAAAAATGACGACAAGCTCTTATTCAGCACCTGTTAAAACCCCACACAAGCATGCAGGTCACATGTGAGCGACACTATCACGCAACTCTGTTGCCATTATGCAGGGATCAGCCTCGGATCGGTGGGCCGAGGTCCCTTTTCCATCATATCGCCGAAAGCTTTCCATTCCCATTGCAGCCCCCCACTTGCCCTGCCTTTTTCCATGTCTTTAAGAACGTGAGGGGCCACGGGACAAAAATCATAGGACACGCACAGCCGTAGAGAGCTCCTTTGCCCTCTAACATGTCGTTTTCAATATACCTCGGGTCGTCATGTGTTATTTCTATGTACATTTATCTCCTTCCCCCGTCCCGACCTCATTCTTATCAAGACACTTGTCATGACATACATCGTTTAGGCTCGAGCGCATGGGCGGATGGGACATGAATGGCAGGAAATGTGAAGGAGAAAGATGGAGGGATGACAATGTTGACGACATCTTGCTGAATTCTTCTTGGAGCACACCCGTTCCTCTAGGTGCTGCGCCTTGGGGTATCGCACACACAGGCATGCACCAGGCCTTCGACCCCGGGAAGGCCGAGGTCTTTTCCGCTTCAAAAGCCCAAATTTGTGATATTGATGACCGCAGTAGCAACTTGCACAGTCATAAAGGTGCGGCCTTCCACTGGGACGATGACCACGACTCCCTCTCTCGTCGCCTGAGCCTTCTTCTCCTCGAGTTCGACCGCGTATGTGACCTTCCCAGTGGTACCTGTGACGTTCCTTTTGGAACGACCCCTGCTTTAGAAGCACGTGACACGCTGGTGTCGGCTTCTCCAGGTTGTTCGGACGCTGTCGCGATGCCTCCTGCTGACCCGCGCAGGTCGCCTACCGTCATGTCCGAGGCCCTTGCTGCCGAGTTGGTGGGCGTCATGTCTCAATGCTGTGCCCGCCTGCAAGACGATGAGGGCAACGGGGAGGACGGGGAAGGCAGGAAGGACGACGTTTTGCGGGCATGCGTCTGGATTCCTTGCCTCCCCCCCCCGCGCAACTCGCGTGACGTCCCCCCCCAAGGAGGCTTTCCTTTACGGCAAGAGCATCGCGAGGAGAGGCCAAGCGAGCAATTTTTCACGATGATCTGCCGGCTCATGGGTCGGAGGGATGCTCCTGTCGGGTTGGTGCGCCAGTTTTGTCGCCACGCGGTCTTACCCCGCTTGCTTCGTCTTCAGGTGAGCCCGGCGCGTCCCTCGGACAGTCAGCTTGCCTGCACAGACGTTCGTATCATTGCTTTTGTTGTCTTCCTTGTGCCTTTTGGCCTCCCTTTTCCCAAAGAGTGCTCCTGAGGGGTCGATTTGTTCCTTCCTTGCCCCCCTCCTCGGCCGCCCGGTCCCAGATCATTCTTCATCGACCGCCGCGCCTCGCTCTCTTTTCACCTGACTTTCTTGGTGATATCCCAACTCGCTCCTCTCTCCCTCTCACCCATTCCTTTCTTTCATTCACCTTCCCTCTCCCCCTGCCTCCCTTTCTCTGGCCTGCCCAGGGAGCCGCCTCGCGTTCGCTCATCGATGCCCTCGCACGCCTAGCCTCCCTCCGTCCCTCCCTTGTCCTCACCCACGTCCTCGTCCCCCTCCTCTGCCAGCCGGCGGGGTCCCTGGGCTCCGTGCAATGCGAGGCGGTCGCTCGGGTGATCAAGCAGGGATGTTTTGGAATGGGGGAGGAAGGAAGTGGGGGCTTTGGTGGGAGGAGAGGCGTGTACCTGGAGAAGTTGCTCCGAGGGTTGTGTGGTTGGGACTTGTCGCTGAATCTCGGCGATGAACGTGGGAACGGTGCGCAGGAGAGAAAAAGTCCAGAGGTCGTGGAGGGGGAGGAGAGCCGTGGTCTGGAAGGGAATGAGAAGGAAGGGAGGAGTGAGAAGAGAAGAGGGGGCGGCGGGTTGGAGCATGGGAGGGCGATGCTTTACCCTGTGTGTGAGTGGACAGATGTAACACTGCCGGTGCTGACGGCGGTTCTGGGCCAGCGCCCCACTTTGTCAGATGAGACCGTACTGGTTGTACTGGAGCGACTACGGGCTGCATTGGAGGTGGGTGTTGCGGACCAGGGGGGGCGGCAGGGTCACAGGTGTGCTCAGCGGGAACACAGAGACTTCGATGGTCTTCAGAAGGCAGGAGCATAGCTGCATAGGGGAAGAGAGATACTGTATTGATTAGATTTTATGCCTTTCCACACATGTATATGTGGTGATTGGGAGGATTTCGGTCCATGCAAATGCTCATGCATCCTTGCAACCTTTTCCCACATGCTTTTTATTTTTTACTCTTGACATCAGGGCGGCGGTGATCTGATGCATTCTTTCAAGCTCGCTGCATTAATAAATGCGCTTCAAAGTAAGTACGGCCCTCAAATGCAACTTTTTCCCACCGTGATGCGTCACATTATCTCAATATGTGAGGAGGGGGAGGGAAGGGACGGTGCAAAAGGGGGCTGCAGCAACAGTTGGAGCAAGAATCACAAAAATGGCGGTGGGGCAACATTGATACGCAACACCCTACGTAAAGTTATCCTGTCAATATCCGAATAAAAACTCAAAACTTGAAAATGTGAATTGGAAAAATGTGCAGTTGGAGTAGGATAAATCAATTTTTCCGTGATGTTCACAACAAAGAGTAGCCTTGTTTACCTTTAATTTTTCGTAGGATAACGTGGTCAATTTTCAGTATCGGTCACAAGATAAAATGAGGCAACAAATGGAAATGAAATGACGCCCATTGTACCGGGAAATACGCGTAACGTAATTTTTTCCAGGGTGGTCAACTTTCTCAGCCCGTCGATAACCTCCCCACCCAGTGCTTGGACGCAGTGGACCCTCGCACTGGCGTTCACTTCCACTTGCTACGACATTGTCTTCCGTTCTTGAGCACTTCCTTCCCGTGTAGTGTTTGATACCTATGAATTTCCTGTTTATCATGGCTTAGGCCTTGTTATTTTCGCTCACAACCATTCTTTCAGCTCTGCCTGGTTGCGTTTTCCTCGCTTTGCCTGGTTGAGGTCACACATGAAGTTTGAACATCGTTCAGCAGTATTCCGGAATTTTTCTTCACATAAATGACACTGCATATCATGTGTCAACACATGACACAGCTACAGGTGGCAGGAGGGAGCCGGGGGATCGAAAGTCTGGAGAGATGTGCTGATGGTACTAAATGGAGGTCTCGTCTCGACCCGTCGCCCGTCATTTGCTCTTTTGCTTCTTCCTTTCCGCTCTCCTTCTCCACGTACAACTGCCCACTGCGACCACCACGACAAATATCATGCTTTCATGTGCCGTGCGTAAGCATGTCCCGCATATTTCTGGATTTCGCACTCGGTTATGCTTTGCGCCGTGGCGACTCCGAGAGACCGCAACTTCCACCTCCCACCGTCGTCCGTCCTCCTCCCTGGACCGAGTAGCGCCATCCCACGTTCTAAGAGTATCAAGCAGGAGCAGCAGTAGTAGTAATAGTAATGAGCAGGCTAGGAAAGGGCCGGGGAGATCGAAAGCCACATCGAAATCTCCGCCTCGAGGCGCGAAACGTGGTGGGAAAAGTAGCCGCTCCTTGTCCAGTGCATCTTCCTCCATGGCGTCCCCGGAAAACGAGAGGGCCGTGGCCGACATCATCGGGAAAAGGACGGAGGCCGGGAAGAAGGCGGGCGGCCTGGAGGGGTCGCTGGTCCGGGAGAGGGATATGTTGATCTCAGAGGACGCGGGTAGAATGGCGCCCCGGGAGGAGGAAAAGGCCGAGAACGATGACGCAAGCGACGGCGGGAAGAGCCAGCATGGCAGCAATCAATCACTACCTCTCCTTCTTTTACCATCTTCTCCCCCCTCGCCTTTCACCAGTCCCTCCCCTCCTCCCTCCTCCCCTTTCGATCTGCCCGACGACCACCTCGCTGGTCACCTTCAACGCCTCTACGCCGGCAGCCAACCGCCTTCCCCTTCCTCCTCTCTGGGCCCTGATACCTTGCATCCCTACTGGTTGAAGCGCTTGTCGATGCTTCAACGTCCGGCGGCGCGGGCGCTGGTGTCGCAGATCCTCCCCACGAACCCTTTGGGCTTCGATGCCGGCCCCACTCTGTCCCAGCGGCGCGGCACTCTCTACGACTTTGTGCTCACGCAAAAAAAAGCCCACCCTGAAAAAGTGATCTTGACCCGGGTGGGTGAATTCTACGAGACCTACGGCGTGGATGCTATCATGCTGGTCGAATACGCAGGTCCGTCCCACAGGCCCCCCCCTCTCGGTCCTATTCTTGCTATACGACACCCGTTGCCATGTTTTGCATGTCACTGGCCGTGGCGTTGTACCACCCGTTATTCTTCGTCTTTATCTCTTTGTCTCTTCCGGACCCTCACGCTCCACCTTCCCCCCCTCCGGGTCCTCCCTCCAGGGCTCAACCCCATGGGGAACAAGGCCAAGGCGGGCTGCCCCGTCAAGAACGTGCAGGCGACCCTCGATGGCCTCACGTCCGCGGGCCTCACTGTCGCTGTGATAGAGGTACGCATGCCTCTTTTCCCCCCTCTTTTCCCTCTTCCTCCAACTTTTGCTTCTTTTTGTCTGCTGTCGTGCCTGCCTCCTGCTTGACTCCTGTCCCATGCCCGTGGGACCGCACCACGGAGCGCTCGGGCCAATGTCTTCTTTCAAACCCAACCGATCGTAATCCCCCCAACATCTCTTGTGCACGCGGCTTGTAGGAAATAAGCGATTTGGATTCCGCTTCCCCCCGAACCAGCAAGCTCAAAAGTCGCCTGCTCTCCCAAATCGTCTCCCCGGGCGCTTCAACTTACCTGTATGACTGCTGTCTACGACCCGACGACGTCGAATACCCCGAGAACCGGCCTTTTCTGGGTTTATTGAACCTGCCCAGCAACGGTTACACCCTGGTGGAAGTGCACGTGGACGCACAGACGGCGCGTATCACTGAGGGCCTGACGGAGGAAGGGGTCAAAATGATGCTGCTGGCGGGGGGAATGGCGGAACCCCTCTACACCCAGGCCGTGAACAGGGGCCTTCTGCGCGTCCTGCTTCCCGGGGGCGGGGAAGTGGAACGGCGAGAGCTCTTCGGACATGTTGATTCTCGCTCCTTCTACCAGGCCCTCGTTCAGGCCCTCGGTCGGGACCTGGAAATCGAGGCACTGGCGGATCAAGTCCACGTCCGCGTGGCCCCGCCCTTGCATTCCCGCCCTCGGCCGATCCCCCTCGCCACGGCCTTGCAGATCGGCTTGGTGGCCAATCCGGCCGTCCCGGACCTGGTTCCCCACCTCCTCCCCGCCCACGCCCTGCCCCTCCTCCGTGTCCACTCCTCCCGTTTCCTCCGCCGCTGGCTTCTCACACCGCCTCCCTACCACCTGGCCGACGCCATGCAAGCCCTCTGCCGGCACCTCGCCCGGCCCCCTCCCTCTAGCCCGGCCTCCCCCACGTCTTCTACCCCTTCTTCCACACCCGTCGTAGGCGCGGCTCCACCCCTCTGCAAACCCGTCGGCGTCGGGAAGATGGTCGCGATGTTGAGCATGGGCCAGGGAAACGTCCCCCTCTTCCGCGATTTGGCCGGGTGTTTGCAGGGTCTATTGGTGGTGTTGGGGGAAGGCGGGAAGGAGGAAGGGGGCACTTCCGTCTTTCGGGAGGTACTGCCAAGTTTGCGGGCCATTGTGGCGTATGAGAGTGGGATGGAAGTTGCGGAAGAGGAGTTGCGCGTGCGGGGAAAGGCAGCCCTGGCGGCGATTGAAGATGTGGTCATTCCGGCCACGGTGGAGGATTTGCCCTCCCTCCCGTCCTCCTTCGCGTCCTCTACCTCGACCTTGTCTTCGTCGCCTTTGCCTATGACTGCGTTGCAAGGAGCGACTGAC
>Ga0102934_1003465_pt1 | contig 10723 bp, 9 predicted proteins | sample SalPonR2_A_D1_MG_FD_78175 | JGI IMG/M metagenome (GOLD analysis project Ga0102934, IMG submission 78175) | Salt pond soil microbial communities from South San Francisco under conditions of wetland restoration - Salt Pond MetaG R2_A_D1_MG | ecosystem: Environmental > Aquatic > Marine > Intertidal...
GAGTTTGCTGAACTAACAGGCATTACTCATCTTTTAAACCGTGGCACTCAAAATCTTTCCGGTGGAGAGTTGCAAAGGGTTGCCCTTGCACGAATGCTGGTTACCAAACCACAATGTTTATTATTGGATGAGCCATTGGCATCACTCGATGTGCAATTAAAAGGAGACTTAAGAAATTTACTTCGTACAATTAATCAAAAAGGAACCACCATATTACACGTTACCCACGATTATGAGGAAGCTATAGCCTTATCCAACAAAGTAGCGGTAATGCAAGAAGGAAGAATTATACAAAAAGGAAATACAAAAGAGGTTTTTCAAAAACCAGCCAACGAATTTGTGGCTAACTTTACAGGGATAAAAAATTTCTTTACTGCCGAATTTTTGAACCAAAATACAGCAAAAATTAATAATACCGTGGAGATAAAAGTATCTCATAAAGACCAACTCAAAAAAGGAAAAATAATTATTTGCGGAGAGGAGATAATTCTTTCGAATGATAAAATTGAATCAAGCGCTGTAAATAATTTTAAGGGAATAATTAAGCAAGTTATTGCTTACCTTACGAACTATGAACTTATTATTGATATTGGGATTGAGCTTTCAGTGGTTATCACTGAAGAATCATTGATTAAATATCAATTCAAAGAAAATAAAGAAGTATGGGTTTCTTTTAAATCTTCAGCTATAAAAATTATTCCATAAATTTTCTCCTTCCTGATAAAAAATTAAACCTTACCACTCCTTTTTTAGTTTACTATACAAATCCATATTATTTTTAGTAAATTTAACCGTTAAAAAAGGAGTTTTTATGAAAAATATTTTATTTACAATTATCCTACTATTTAACATATCCTTTGTAAACGCACAGCACAAACGTGCTTATCAGCTTTATAATGCCCAAGGCGAAAAGGTTTCCTATGAAAATATGCTAGCTGCATTTCAAGATGCTGATATTATTTTATTTGGCGAGTTACATAATAATCCTATTGCCCATTGGTTGCAATACGAAGTAAGTTTTGATTTACTCCGGAATAATCAACTTACATTTGGCGCCGAAATGTTTGAGGCAGACAACCAACAAGCGCTAAACCTATACCTGCAAGATAGTATCGATTATAATGGTTTAGATTCACTGGCCCGTTTATGGCCCAATTATAAAACCGATTATGCTCCATTGGTTAATTTGGCCAAAGAAAAAGATCAACCATTTATTGCTACCAATATTCCCCGCCGTTATGCCAATTTGGTTTATAAAAAGGGTTTTGAGGTATTAGATTCGCTTACAGAAAAAGAAAAAAGCTGGATAGCGCCACTTCCCATTGAATACGATCCGGAATTACCCGGTTACAAAAATATGCTACAAATGATGAGAGGACATGGTGGAGAAAATCTTCCCAAAGCACAAGCCATAAAAGATGCCACCATGGCATATTTTATTGCACAGAATTTTAATCCCGAAAAGAAATTTATTCATTTTCATGGAACTTATCATACCAATAATTATGAAGGAATATTGTGGTATTTAAAAAAATTAATACCTGATAATAAATACATCACCCTTTCAACTGTTTTACAATCGAATATAAATGAACTAGAAAAAGAAAATACCGGCCTGGCCGATTATATTATTTGTGTTGATGAAGATATGACCTCAACTTATTAATAAAAAATATTTATTCAAAAAACGTGTACTATGAAAAAGCAACTATTCATTCCGTTTATTTTTCTTTTAAGTTTTCCCTTTTTAAAAACAAATGCACAACAATATAAAAAAAGTGAACCTTTTGCCCACACATTTTCCATTGTCGCCATCGATAAGGATGCAGGAGAAATGGCTGTTGGTGTACAAAGCCACTGGTTTTCGGTTGGTTCAATCGTATCATGGGGTAAATCAGGAGTAGGCGTTGTTGCCACCCAGTCTTTTGTTAATCCGGCATACGGTCCGGAGGGATTAGAACTTATGGGAGAAGGCAAAACCCCTATGGAAGCGCTTGACCTATTAACAGCAAAAGATGAAGGTAAAGAATTCAGACAAATTGCCTTTTTAGATGTAACCGGGAATATTGCAACCTTTACCGGAGATAAATGCGTTGAATCTGCCGGACATATCAATGGAAATAATTTTTCGGTGCAAGCAAATATGATGTTAAATGATGAGGTAGTTCCTGCCATGGCACAAGCTTTCGAAACAAATAAGAAACTGCCATTAGCAGAGCGCGTAGTACAAACACTTCATGCTGCACAAGCTGCTGGTGGTGATATCCGTGGGAAGCAATCAGCCGTTTTGCTGGTTTTCAACACCGAAAAAGTAGAACATGAATGGTTGGATAAAAAGATTAGCTTACGCGTAGACGACCATGAAAATCCTTTGATTGAACTTGAACGATTACTTAAAGTACACCGGGCTTATGAACACATGAATAATGGGGACTTGGCAGTTGAGCATGGGGATATGGCAAAAGCCCTTGAAGAGTATTCGGCTGCTGAAAAAATGTTCCCTGAAAATATGGAAATGAAATACTGGAAAGCCATTGCCCTTGCAAATAATAACCGACTGGATAAAGCTTTACCCATTTTTAAAGAAATTTTCTCAAAAGAACCTAACTGGAAAGAAATGACCAAAAGATTGCCCGCTTCGGGATTATTAGAAGTTTCAGATGAAAACATGAGAAAGATACTGAATATAAACAAATAAACTGATTTTTTATGGAAGCCCTTTGGTTAGCCATTGCATTTTTAGCAGGATTTGGTGCTCGCTTAGTTAAGTTGCCTCCCTTAGTTGGATATTTAATCGCCGGATTTATATTAAACTACCTTGGTGCAGAATCGGGAGATGTAATCGCTAAGATATCCGATTTAGGAATTATGCTTTTGCTGTTTACCATTGGCCTGAAACTTAAAATTAAAAACTTAGCAAAAAAAGAAATTTGGGCGGGGACTACGATCCAGTTAATCTTTTTTATCATCCTCATTACCTCTTTTTTCTACCTGTTAAGTTTTACACCGATTGCTTATTTTAATCCATTCAACTTAAAAACAAGCTTATTGCTTGCTTTTGCCTTTAGCTTTTCAAGTACTGTTTTTGCCGTAAAAGTTTTGGAAGAAAAAGGAGAACTTACTTCTTTTTACGGAATTATGGCTGTTGGGGCTTTAATTATTCAGGATTTGTTTGCTGTAGGTTTCATGATTGTTGAAACAGGCGAATTGCCCAATATATATGCACTTGGACTTCCTATCCTATTACTAATTTTACGTCCTGTTTTATTTAAAATATTAGACCATGTAGGGCATGGTGAGCTCCTCATTTTGTTTGGACTCTTTCTTGCCTTTGTGGTAGGTGCCGAGTTATTTCATTTAACCGGAATAAAAGCTGATTTAGGCGCATTAGTTACCGGGATGCTCATTGCAAACCACAAAAAAGCAAAAGATATGGCCGACACCCTTATGGGGTTTAAAGACATGTTCTTAATCGGCTTTTTCTTATCCATTGGATTATCAGGCACACCTACTACCCTTATGCTAATAACTTCACTTATCATTGCCCTAACCATTAATTTTAAAGTTATTTTATACTTCCTTATTTTTACCAGGTTTAGAATAAGAGCCCGTACAGCATTGTTTACATCTTTAAGTCTGGCCAATTTTAGTGAATTCGGGCTTATCATATCCTCACTGGCAGTAGCCAGCGGATGGTTATCGAATGACTGGCTCATTATTATGGCCTTAAGCCTTTCCATTTCATTTGTTATTTCATCGCCATTAAATCTTAATGCGCAAAAAATTTACTCCACCATAAAACAATATTTAACAGTGTTTGAAACATCACAACGGTTGGATTACGACAAAACATATGATATTGGAGATGCAGAAATTTTGATTTTCGGAATGGGCCGAATTGGACGCTCAACTTACGATCATTTAAAAGATAAATACGGAAAAAAGGTTCTTGGACTCGATTATGATGAAAATGTAGTGAAGGCTAATCAAAATGAAGGAAGAAATATCATCCAGGATGATGCAACCGATAGTGAATTCTGGCAAAATATACCCGATAAGAAGGTAGAAAGTAACCAGGTTAAAATTGTGGCTCTATGCATGGATCATAAGTCAAACCTTTATGCATTAGAACGTTTAAAAGTAATTCATTTTCAAGGAATGATTGCAGCCACAGCCAACTACCCGGATGAGTTGCAAAAGCTAAAAGAAAAAGGAATTCATCTTGCTTTTGACCAAAAAGCAGAAGCCGGAATGGGTTTTGCAAATCATATTTGCGAAAATATGGACGTTTGCAATATTAATTAATCATTAAATTTGACTTAACACGTTAAAAACGGGAACATTAATACTGATTATTTTATTAATTTTACCTCCACAAATCATATCATTCGCTTATGTTTAGAAGGTTTTCATTCCAAAGACGTTTATTCTTCTACTTTTTTTCTGTATTCCTAAGTTTCACTATTGTCATATTAATATTTCAATACTTAAGAGAGAAAAAATACAGGGTTGATCAGTTGAATAGTAACCTGGAGATGGTTACTGAGATTGTTCATAAATATATTGAAAGCAACAACCTGTATCCTTTACAATTACAAAAGATAGATTCGTTGCTTAAAATAACCCCTCAGCCTGATTTACGCATTACCATTATTGATAAAAGCGGAGAAGTATTTTATGATAACTTTGTAGATGAGCTAGAAAATATGGAAAACCATATCGACCGGCCGGAAATTCAAGGGTCGTTAAATAATCATTTTGGAACAAGTATTCGTAAATCAACTACTACCGGACAGGAATATTATTATTACACCCATTTTTACCATGATTATTTTATTCGTACAGCAGCAATTTATAATATAGAAATCAAGACCTTTTTACAAGCCGAACATTTGTTTCTGTTATTTATCGCCCTGATATTTTTAATTACATGGCTCATCATCAATATCTTAACCCGAAAGCTGGGAGAATCCATTACCCGGTTAAAAGATTTTGTTATCAGGGTAAGAAAAGATGAACCTTTGTTAGAGAAAGATTATCCATTCCCTGATGACGAGTTAGGAATTATTAGTAATGAAATATTTACTATTTATAAACAGCTGGTAAGTACAAAAAATTCATTAGCCTTAGAAAGAGAAAAGTTATTTAATCATTTATATGTTTTAAACGAAGGCGTAGCTTTTTTTTCCAATCAGAAGAAGAAAACATTAACCAACAGCCACTTCATTAAATATTTAAATCTAATTTCCAATCAATTAATCATATCCGCCGAAGATATCTTCACTACTCAGGAATTTAATCCTGTGGCTGAATTTATCCATCAACATATCGATAAAGATGAAAAGCCAAAACAAGGGAATTTGCCCAGTATGGAACATCTAATCAATAAGAGCGGTAAATATTTTAAAGTTCAGTGCATCATTTTTCATGATAAAAGTTTTGAAATCATTATCACCGATATAACAAAACTGGAGAAAAACAAGCGCATAAAACAACAAATGACATCCAACATTGCACACGAACTAAAAACACCAATAACATCAATACAGGGTTTCCTTGAGACGATTATTGCGGATCCGGATATCGAAACAGAAACGCAAAAACATTTCATCAAAAGAGCAAATGCACAGGTTACCCGTTTAGCCGACTTAATTAATGATATCGCTATTTTAAATAAAATTGAAGAAGCCGGCAATTACTTTGCATTTAATTATTTAAATATAAGTGAATTACTAAACGAAATAATGGATGAACATCAGCGTTTACTTAAAGAAAAAGGGATGTCTGTAGAAATTGATATTAAAGCGGAAGTAACGATTTATGGAAACGAGTCATTAGTACTTTCAATCTTTAGAAACCTGATGGGCAATTCAATGAATTATGCAGGAAAAAATTCAATCATAGAAATAAAAGTATACCATCAGGACAAAAATTATTATTATTTTTCTTTTTCAGATAATGGTGTTGGGATACCCGATGAACATTTGCCACGAATTTTTGAAAGATTCTATCGAATTGATTCCGGACGTTCGAGAAAATTAGGAGGTACAGGATTAGGACTGGCGATTGTAAAAAACGCGGTAACGCTCCATAAAGGAGAAATCACTGTAAAAAATAAGCCCGGCGGAGGGGTTGAATTTCTTTTTACATTACCCCAAAAATAAAAGGAACTGTCCAAAAAGTATTTGGAAATGGGAAATTGATTATTCGTTTACTTAATGAAATTTTGCGGCTTAATTTCAATCCATTGCTTATCAGTACTTTATTATAATACTACAAACCTGCCAGCCGGCAGGCTGGGTCACACAAAGGAATCACGAACTTGCCTGCTGCAAGCAGGGTTCCACATATACTTTTTGGACAGCCTCTTACCTATTTAAAACGCCAAACTATTTTAATAAGATTTCTTCAACAGCTTGTTTAAACATCGCTTTTGTTTCTTCGTTGGTCCGTCCAATTCCTGAACTCATTTGAGGCTCTCCCTCTTTTGGACAAAATAAGAAAGCAGGAATGCCCTGTACACCAAATACTGTTGCTAACTCCTTATCTTTTTGTATATCTACTTTATATACATTGATTTTACCCTTATACTCCTGAGCAACCTCTTCTAAAATTGGGCTTGCAACCCTACAAGGGGCACACCAGTCAGCATAAAAATCAACAATACAAGGTAAATCACCTTCGAATTTCCATTCCTCATTTGCCTCATAATCCATTACCTTCTCTTTAAATTCTTCTTTATTTAAAGTAATGGTTGCTTTTTTATCATCATCATTGACTTTTTTGTCTGTCATTTCTTCCTTTTGACTATCATCTGATGACGATTTTTCATTTCCCTGACAAGCCTGAGTAAATCCCAAACTTGCAATTAACATTAATAAAAATAACTTTTTCATATATTCTTTTTTTATTGATTAGCTAATATTAAATTTTCTATTTCCCCGGCAGGTATTACTCCTGCCTGATTAAATTTAAGTTGTCCGTTTTTAAATAACATCAAAGTAGGTACTCCACGAATATTATATTTAGAAGCAATTGACGGATTTTTATCCACATCAATTTTTATAATGCGTACCTTCTCACCCATCGATTTTTTTACTTCGCTTAAAATGGGGGATACCATCTTACATGGCTGACACCAATCGGCATAAAAATCAACTAAAACAGGTCGATCATCGTTGATTATATCATTAAACTTGCTCATGACCTTTATCCTTTTTAGTTTTTTTATTTGCTCTATCATCGATACTGTCTCCGATAAAATATCCGATTAAACCGCCAAACAGGACCATTGAATGCCAGTTGGAAGTTATTGGACAGGTGCCACTTAAACATCCAACATATTTCCAATACAAGAATCCCGCTATAATCCCTGGAATAAGAATTATTAATCCGTACTTATGCCTTAATATGAAATCTTTCATTATCTTTTTTTAATTTTACGATACAATTAACGTACCATTATATTTTTTTATTATTATATATACATATTTTTATATGATTTTGTTTAATTCTGACAAAAAGACACAAAAAAAGGGAGCTCTCGCTCCCTTAACCATAAATTACAAACTTGCCTGTCGGCAGGCTAAAAGTTATTTATATAATAGAAATTTAAATAACTCCCTGATCTAACATTGCATTGGCAACTTTTAAGAAACCTGCAATATTGGCTCCTTTAACATAGTTAACAAATCCATCACCTTCTGTTCCATGTTGAACACAAGCTTCATGGATATTAATCATGATTTGGTGTAATTTCTCGTCTACCTCTTCACGTGTCCAGTTTAACTTCATTGAGTTTTGAGACATCTCTAATCCTGAGGTTGCTACTCCACCTGCATTGGCGGCTTTTCCAGGTCCAAAAAAGATTTTTTTATTTAAAAATATTCTGATTGCTTCAGGTGTACATCCCATGTTAGAACCTTCAGATACAGCAATTACACCATTCTTAACCAACATTTCTGCATCTTCTTTACCCAACTCATTTTGAATGGCACATGGAAGCGCGATATCTACTTTTTGTTCCCATGGTTTTTTACCCGCAAAGAATTTTGCATTTGGGAATTTCTCAGCATATGGAGCAACCACGTCGTTATTTGATGCACGAAGCTCTAACAAATAATCAAACTTCTCTTGTGTACTGATTCCATCCGGGTCAAAAATATATCCGTCAGGACCAGAAATGGTAACTACTTTTGCTCCCAGCTCGGTTGCTTTTTGGGCAGCACCCCAGGATACATTACCAAATCCGGAAACTGCTACGGTTTTGCCTTCGAACGATTCGCCTTTGGTGGCTAACATTTCTTTGGCAAAATATACATTACCAAATCCGGTTGCTTCGGGACGAATTAAACTACCACCCCAGCTTCTGCCTTTTCCGGTTAAAACACCGGTATTCTCTCTGGCAAGCTTACGATACATTCCGTACATGAAACCTATTTCTCGTCCGCCAACACCAATGTCACCTGCAGGAACATCTGTTTCAGGACCAATAAGCTTCCATAATTCTAACATAAAGGCCTGGCAAAATCGCATAATTTCTGCATCTGATTTTCCCTTGGGATTGAAATCAGAACCACCTTTACCACCACCCATTGGAAGGGTCGTTAAGGAATTCTTAAAGATTTGCTCAAAACCTAAAAACTTAAGTCCGCTCAAGGTTACACTCGGGTGAAAACGCAATCCGCCTTTATATGGGCCAATGGCGTTGTTAAACTGAACACGGTAACCTATGTTAACATGCACTTTACCATTATCGTCGGCCCAGGGCACCTTAAAAGTTAATACCCGGTCGGGCTCAACAATTCGTTTAATAATACTGGCTGCTTCGAACTGAGGATTTTGGTTATATATTTCCTCAATCGATTCTAATACTTCGCGTACAGCTTGCAAATACTCCGACTCGCCCGGATGTTTTTGCTCTAGCTCAATCATTAATTTATCTACATTCATAGTGACAAGGTTTTAATATAATAAAAGTTAATACCCTACTGTTAATTGATTAACAATACAAATTTAGTTTTTATTTAATTATAAATTAACCGCTATTATATATTATATAACACAGATTTGCATGATTTTTATCAGGTATAAAAGATGGCATCCAGACCAGAGATTAATAACGAATAACAACTTTCCAACTTGCAGGTTCAGTAATTTCAATTTTTAATTCATACTGATTCATTACTGTATTAAATTTATTAGGAGCTGAGAATTCTATCGTTGCTTCAAAAGGAAAAATGACATTTTCAAATCCACAAAAACTTGCTGAATTATAAAACTGACCATTAATTGCATTAATATACAAATCATCAACTATGGTTGTTTTCACACCATCTCGTTGAAACTCAAATTGTATTCGATAAGGGGTTAATAATTCATTTTTATGAAAAGAAACTCCTGCAATACCTATCTTTCTATGAATATTATAAGGTTTCTCTTCTACTTCTCTTAAGAAATGATCATTTTTCCATATCCCATATATTTTCTCTTTTTTAGAAAAATTGTATAAATATCCTTTCCCATGTTTTTCCCCATTTTTCCAACGTCCTTCATAATAATTTCCATCACTCCAGGTATATTTGCCCAGACCATGAGGGAATCCTTTTTTAAAACGACCCTCATAAACATCCTCTCCTTTGGCAACACCCTTGCCATGTGCCAATCCCTTTTTACATTCACCTGAGTATTCACCCGAGATGCTTTCTAAGAGAACTTTACAAGAGTTATTATTATCCTGACTAAAGGTCAGTGTTCCGAAAAGTAAAAATATCCAAACAAATACAATTGACTGATTCATCATCACCGAATAAATAAAAATCTTAACCTTATATTATGAGCAAAGCTATTTTTGTACTTTGGTTTTAAGTATAACCCCTGTATTGTTTTTCCCATCAATTTGGATAAGTATCGGTTTTTCAAAACGGACGTGTCTCAGATACTTATTTTCAAAAAACGCTTTATGCTGGTTTAAATAATCAATATCATAAAAACCTTCGTTAATATATGGATTTATGGTAAAGTAGCCTACCCGGAAAGAGGTTAAGTTTTGAAAAAAATGAGTCCCCTGGCTTGGGTCTATGCGATAATTTTCCAGTCCCGACTCAACAATAACCCTTGCTTGAGAAATTTGAGCCCATTTTACGGGAATACCCAGCGACGAATCAGCCGAACCCCAACGGCCGGGACCAACTAAAACATAATTTCGCTTTTCATGCATAAACTTCTCATTTAGGGCACCAATCTCAGAGGCAATAATTTTTGTATCTAACGATTTAAAGGCTTCCGGTTTAACATAAACAAAATCATAAACATCATCAATGCGGCCATTCCCAAGTGCCGATTCACAATAAATGATGGTGTCTTCTTCTTTTACCTCATCCAGGTCAAAATCATTTACCTGATCGTTTTCAACAATAGGCCTTATTTGTAAAAAGTTAAACACATAGGGTTGATCCTTTTCAACATTTAAGTCAACAGCAAATTCAATCTCAATAGGGTTACCCATTTCCTTCTGTCCAACCTCAAGGAGCGTTCTAAGAATCTCTGCTAAAGGAAAAACTTCATGTTTAAGAATGTTGGCATAAGTAATAATCCGTTTACCTTCATAAAAAATACCATCCCGTAACATATTGTTCTCAAAATCATAAGTAGAAGCTGCAAATTTTAAGGATGCATAATTTTCTGCCTCATTAATATCCATTCGAACCAAATTAATACCATC
>Ga0102934_1003467_pt1 | contig 10719 bp, 5 predicted proteins | sample SalPonR2_A_D1_MG_FD_78175 | JGI IMG/M metagenome (GOLD analysis project Ga0102934, IMG submission 78175) | Salt pond soil microbial communities from South San Francisco under conditions of wetland restoration - Salt Pond MetaG R2_A_D1_MG | ecosystem: Environmental > Aquatic > Marine > Intertidal...
CCAAATAACAGAGCAAATAAATAAATTGCTTTTTTGACTTGAAAGATGTTTTGCTTGTGCTTCATTCCTTTTATCCTATTTTTATTTTACAATTACAAATTTACCAACCTGTTTAAAAGAATCCTTTCTCAGGCCTTCTACAACAAAGTAATATATGCCACTGCCTACAGTATGATTATTTTTATTGAGGAGATTCCAGCTGGCGATATTATGGCCTTTTTGAGCTCTTTTATGATCAATTTCATTAACAAGAATTCCATTTAGGGTGAAAATTTTGATATTACATTCTTCAGGAAGATTCATAAAAGCAATTCTGCGGTCAATTTCATACCATTCATCACGCAATTCCTGAGTAGGTATTTCCCAGGCTGGATTTTCAGAATAGTCAAGATCAGCCCGGTAGGGATTAGGAACAGCATATACTTTATCATTTTCCTGATATTCAGGTTTTGGTCCTGGAACTGTATATTCGACACTGTAAGTAAGTGGGGATTCCATTGGCCCTATTCCGGAAGAATCATCGCGAATATCATAGGAAGTCACGGAATACCAATACTTGAATCCATTTTTGAGGCCTTCATCAATAAATTCATATTGAAGGCCTGAATCATAGCCATGCCCATTTATACTATCATATTGAGCAACAAGATTCCAGGGCCCATTAGGACCTTCCAGACTACGATAAACCTTAAATCCGTCAAAATCGTAAACAATACCATCAGTTCTGGATTCATCCCGGGATTCAGTTGGTGGATAACCTTCATAGCTATCTTTCCAGTGCCAGTCTAATTTGATTGCATGATTCATTGGCTCAAGTGTGAATTTTGGAGGATTCGGTGCCTGTGGAACCTGATAACCGGATTTGTTTAAAGAACGGGCTGATTTTACATTATTGCGTAAGTGTTTAATTGTTTTACCACCAACCAAAGCTATTGTTGCCCGCAATGTATCTCCCGGTAATAATTCTTCAACAGGTCCATGGGAAATCATACCTTTTACATGGCCAGTAACATCAGGGCCATAAGTACGATCAATAATATTCATTGCCATACGGCGGTAATATTCGGCATTTGTATGAGCGTCTTTAGGTCCGCCTTCCCAGCCCCAGAAAGTCCTCTCCAGATTCTTCAGATCTATTTCGTCCTTATTGTTATATTTTAACCCTAAAAAATCCCATCCAATATAAGCCATAGGATCAAAATCATCTCCACCTGTACCCGGTTGATCAGTCTGGATCATAAAATTTTCTTCTTCATCCCACCAGCAAAGATCGTCATTGTTGCTTACGCCTATTTCAAAATTACCACTGTTGTTGTCAGAATAAATTCCAATATAGACATCTTCCCAAATATTTTCACTATCATTGATAATGAAGTAATCATAAAAAATTATATCAGAATACCACTCATTATCCCAGGCAAAGGTTCTTTCAATAATGCGAGCGTACATCGGTTCATGCAGATTCAAAATAGCCGGTGCTTCAGGAGTATTTTTTGTGACTTTATAATCATTGTACTGACACAAAATATCCTCCTGTGAGATGGGATAATAACCATCATGGAGAGTACCATTTGGATTAAAAAAGTCATTAACTTCATTAGCATCTACATTTGGGTCTCTTTTATCAAATACACTGAGGGAATACATAGTATCAGCAGGATTATAGGCAGGATAAAATTCATGAGTATGGCCACCCGGACTTTCGCCAGAAGCATCATAGGCTCCAGATATGCTAGCCAGTGTATCACCATCAACAATGGCGCCTAGCCAGATACCATTATAAGCCAAAATATCATTATTACTGCCTTTGGGATAATTCAATACATAACCCTGGTCAGCAATTCCAACCCAGCTAGGATGGGAAGAGCCAATATTCCCAACCAGCATTTTTACATTATTTATCTGGTGCCATTTGAAATCGCTATTAGGCGGCGGGAATTCTCCCTGCTGGGCATTTGAGAAATTTATACCCAGAATAATTGTGATCAGTATGAATATTTTTTTCATCATCTTTTTCATATATTCCTATTTTACAACCACAAATTTACCGACTTGCTTGAAATCGCTACTTACTCCCTGACCATTAACAACGAAATAATAGATTCCACTACCAACAGTATGATTATTTTTATTGAGCAGATTCCAGCTGGCAATATTATGCCCTTTAGAAGCTCTATTATGCTCCATTTCTTTTACTAGAATTCCATTTAATGTAAATATTTTGATTTCACATTCTGCAGGTAGATTCATAAAAGCAATTCTTCGATCAATTTCATACCATTCATCTCGCAACTCCTGAGTCGGATATTCCCAGGCCGGATTTTGAGAATAATCTACATCGGCTCGATAAGGATTAGGTACTGCGTATACTTTATCTTCATCCTGATATTCTGGTTTTGGACCGGGCATTGTTGATCTTACAAAGTAGGAAATTGGGGATTCTAAAGGCCCAACTCCTGCAGAATCATCCCTGATATCATAAGATGTAACTGAATACCAGTACTTTAAACCATTTTTTAATCCTGTATCAGTAAATTCGTACTTTAAACCAGAATCATAACCATGACCATTTATGCTATCATATTGAGCAACAAGATTCCAGGGACCATCTGGACCATCCACACTCCGATAAACTTTGAAGCCATCAAAATCTTTGACTATATTGTCAGTCCGGGATTCATCAATCGATTCTGTTGGTGGATAACCTTCATAACTATCTTTCCAGCTCCAATCGATTGTAATAGCGTGATTCTGGGGTTCCACTGTGAATTTTGGTGGGTTAGGAGAATGGGGCACCTGGAAACCACCTTTGTAAAGATTGCGAGCACTTTTCATACTTTCCCGCAACTCCTTAACACTATTGCCACCTGCCAGGGCAACTGTAAATCGAATTGTATCACCAGGAGCGAGTTCATCAATTGGTCCTTTAGAAACTATTGACCGCATATTGCCGCTATATGTATCCAGACCATAGGACTGATCAATACTATTTTTTGACAGCCCGCGATAAAATTCTCCATTAGTTGTAGGATCGGCTGCTCCAACTCCGCCAAAATTAGCAAAAGTTGTAAATTCTGGTTTGATCTCCTTTTCTTCACCAACTTTTGAAATACCTACTACATCCCAGCCAATATAGGCATCAGGAACAAAATCATCCTCGCCAGTACCGCGATGATCAGTTTGAATTACAAATTGGCCTTCTGTATACCAGAAACTAATGTCGTCATTTAGGTCCAGACCCTTTGCGAAATTACCACTATGAGGATCACTATAAGAGGCAAAATAAATATCTTTCCAGGCTGAGTCATGTTCATTAATGAAATAGTAATCATAGAACACAATGTCCAGATACCATTCATTATCCCAGGCAAAACAGCGACTGATCACATGAGCATTCATAAGTTTATCAATACCATCGGTCTTAAGAGCATCCGGAGCTTCCGGAGTTTCAGATGTAACTTTGTAATCATAGTACTGTGAAACCAAATCCCGGTGTGAAATGGGATAATAATTTTCACTCAAAGTACCATTATCTTTGAAAAAATCAGTTACTGTATTGGGATCGATATTAGGATCTTGCTTTTCAAATCTGCTGGTTTCATAGATAGTATCAGCAGGATTAAAATCAGGAAAAAATTCGTGAACAGTTCCCCATAAAGAATTGTATGCAGTAGAAATACTGGCCAAAGTATCGCCACCGACAATGGCACCAATCCAGAACCCTGATTCATAAAGAAAAGTATTGCTTGAACCACCAGGGTAGTTTAGAGCATAGGGATATCCAGCAATCCCCACATGGCCGGGTAACTGAGCTCCCATATTACTATATAGAACTTTAAAATTGTTGATATTCTGGTAGGTGAAATCACAATTAGGCGGTGGAAATACATCCTGAGCAGTCAATAGACCACTTCCAATCATTATTACAAATAATATGACTATTTTTTTGGGCATTATACTTTTTATTGTATCCTATTTGACAATTACAAATTTACCAACCTGTTTGAAATCGCTTTCAGTCCCTTGTCCTTCAACGACAAAGTAGTAGATCCCACTACCCACTGTGTGGTTATTTTTATTCAATAAATTCCAGCTGGCAATGTTATGGCCTTTTGAGGCTCGATCATGGGTTAGTTCTCTTACCAGAATTCCATTTAATGTAAATATTTTTATACTGCAACTTGCCGGTAGATTCATAAATGCAATTCTGCGATCAATTTCATACCATTCATCACGCAATTCCTGAGTAGGATATTCCCAGGCAGGATTTTGAGAATAATCCATATCAGCACGATAGGGATTGGGTACTGCATAAACCTTTTCTGTACTTTGATATTCAGGTTTAGGACCAGGCATAGTGCCTTCCACCTGATAGGTAACGGGAGATTCCAGCGGGCCAACACCGGCAGAATCATCGCGTATATCATAGGATGTGACTGCGTACCAGTATTTTAAACCATTTTTCAGACCAGTATCAGTGAATTCATATTGTAGGCCGGAATCATAGCCGTGGCCATTAATACTATCATACTGAGCAACTAGATTCCAGGGACCTTCTGGTCCTTCCACACTTCTATAGACTTTAAAACCATCGAAGTCATATACAATACCATCATTTCTGGAATCATCGCGGGATTCAGTTGGTGGATAGCCTTCATAACTATCTTTCCAATGCCAGTCAATTGTAATAGCATGGTTTTGAGGTTCTACTGTGAATTTGGGCGGATTCGGCGATTTGGGAACCTGAAAGCCACCTTTGTATAGACTACGGGCGCTTTTCATACTTTCCCGTAATTGTTTGATGCCTTTACCACCAGCCAGAGCAATTGTAACCCGCAGAGTATCACCGGGTGCCACTTCTTCAATTGGTCCTTTACCAATCAATCCGCGCATACTTCCATAGGATTCTGCATCGTAAGTTCTATCAATTGCATCTTTGCTTAATTGCCGGTAATAATCGGAATTGGTATGAGGATCATTAGGACCATGTTCCCAGCTCCAAAATCTTGTATTCAAGTCTTTGATCGGATCTTTTTTTCCAGGACGTGAAAAACCAAGCACATCCCAGCCTATCAATGCACCATCTTCCATATCGTCACCACCAGTTTCAGGATGATCTCCCTGGACCATAAATCTTCCTTCTTCATCCCAATAACTAATATCATCATTAATCGATACACCCTTACTAAAGTCACCACTGTGAGGATCACTATAGATTCCAAAATGGACATCAGTCCAGGCTGAATCATTATCATTGATCAGAAAATAATCATAGAAAACAATATTGGAATACCATTCATTATCCCATGCGTAAATTCGACTGATCACCCGGGCATACATCAACTTTGTCAATCCATCAATTCGAAGAATATCAGGTGCTTCCGGTGTCGTACTTGTGACTTTATAATCATAATACTGGGATAGCAGATCATTATGAGAAATTGGATAATAGTCAGGATGAAGCTGGCGGTTTTCAGCGAAGTAATCGGTAACAAGATTAGGGTCAACATCCGGATTTTGTTTCTCGAACATACTTATCTGATAGATAGTATCAGCCGGATTAAAATCGGGAAAAAATTCATGGACACCACCGCCGGGAGTTCCCTGAGAATCCCAGGCACCTGATATACTGGCTAGAGTATCGCCGCCAACAATACCGGCCAACCAGAAACCACTTCCAGCCAGGAAAGTATTGTTGCTGCCCTTGGGATAATTCAAAGCATGAGAGAATCCTGCCACAGCAACATAGCCTGGATTAGGATAGCCGAAATTGCCATACAACATTTTTACATTATTAATATCCTGGTATTGGAAATCACAATTAGGAGGAGGAAAAGCCTGCTGAGAAAATAGTAGATTAGCGCCCATTACAAGTAATAATATAAAACTGAAGATAAAATTATTTTTTAAAGATTGGAACATTTTATCGATAATCCTTTAGTTAAAATTAATTTTGATACCCAGCCTTATTAATCTTTCCCAATTATAGGTGTTAATTCCTCGGGCAAAAAGAACATCAGGATACATCATATATTGGTCGGAAGTTCCAGATAAGTCACCATAATCAAGAACTTCTCCAGTTCTTCTGTTGAATCCACCACCTAAATTTAGATTTCTGAAATTGAGTAGATTCTGGGCTTCCACAAATAGACGAAAACGAAAATTACCTGCTCGGAAACCTTTCTGAAAGTCAGCATCAAGATGAAATCGGTTCGGTCCAGTTGAACTATTAGCCTCAACAAAAATCTCATTAGGTATTACTGGAGTATAGGGGTAACCACTGTTAGCACGGAATATGAGATTCATACCAATATCTTTAAAGTAGGTACCGAATATTTGGACTGGTTTAGTTTCAGGTACATGAAAGGAAAATTGCAATTTGAAAGCATGATTAATATCATGTCCAACTCTCTGAGCTCTCACAGGAGGCGGTACAGTAGAGCCCTGTTGATAGGCATCCAAGGAAGCCAAACTGAAACCTCGGGCCAATAAATAAGTGTAATTGGCAGTAAAAGCGTAATAATTTGCATATTCTTTTCTAAGTTCTGTTTCAAATCCACGACTAGACCCAAATCCAGTATTTTCATAAACAACATTGATTGGTTCAGTATCAGTTTGGCGGGCTCCAATAGCGTCAGCATAATCTTTACCAAATATTTTCACACGTAATACCCAGTCTGGTATAAATTCAGATTCTACACCAACCTCATAGTTAATTGATTTACGGGGATTAAGATTAGGATTACCAATCACACTATTTAGAAATGGATCGCGATACATCTGTCCAAAAGAAGGCTGCTGAGCAAAATATCCATAATTAAAGAAGACTTTTGTACTTGTATTAGCCGGTATAGACAATCCAAAGCGTGGACTGTAGGCAGTTTTTATACGATCAAATTCGTCAATATCGGATCCGGTTTTTTCATTAAATGATTGAATGTATTCATTTGAGTTAATTGTGCTTCCGTGAATATAATAATCGCCTCGCAGTCCGAGTAAAATGTACATTCCGGCATAATCGATCCGGTCCTGGAGATAAAAGGAACCCCGTTGCGGAGTATCATTAAAATACCAGCGTAAATTACCATAGCGTGGATATTTTCCAGGAACAGTATCACGTTCTGCATAATAATTCTGAAAATTTGACACGCTTAAATAATCAAGATTTTTGTATTGGTAGGAGAAACCAGCTTCAACTTTATGAATTTTTGCAATATGTTTAACGAATCTAAAGTCAAAATCAAAAACATCACTACTTGACTCATTCAGACCTTTGTGTAACCCCTGGTCAACAAAATGATCTTTGTCTATATCTACATTTTCAGGTGGTGGAATATATTGAGGATTAGTATTGGCGTAATTAAAGTCATCCGGATCATATCCAATATTCTGATATTCATGAAGAACAGAATCCATACCTGACAAAGTAGTCGTACCAAAGGAAGTATCACCAGTAGCAAAGTTAAACTGATAGTCCCAGGTATCTTTGGGAGATTCCAGACCTAAAAGTCCACTATAACTATTGATCATCTGGTAGGAAGCATTAACTCTGTAATAAGTATTCTCAGAAAGACTATGTCTAAAAATTGTGGTGAACTTATTAACATTGTTTCTACTGATGCCCACGCTATTGGGTAAATTTTTCCAGGCATAATTATAGCCTTTGTTAAAACTGTTCTGATATCGATATTTAAGATTCAATCTAATTTTATCTACTGGACGGTAATCAATTTTAGCAGTACCTTTATAATTTGTATGCTGATGATTAGGAATACTGAGCGGACCGATCTGAGTTTCACCATACTCGCCTCCCATATGATAGTAGCCATCTTTTAGAGAAGTAGTTAAAGTCGTTGAAAAATTACCACTCCCCGGCAAAAAACTTAGGGGACCATTGAGACCTATATAACCATATTTGTAACCTTCATTTCGACCAGTAGTGATCATATCAGTTTTAGTGTGGAAATCGATATCAATATAGTCTTTACCAGATTTTGTAATAATATTAATAATAGCACTTTGAGCATTTCCATACCGGGCGCTAAATCCACCTTTGATAATCTCGACCTCTTTGATCTGGTTGATATCAATATCCACAGCATTAACACCAGTAATTGGATTGGTAGATGGAACACCATCAATCAGATACATGACTTCATCACTGCGACCACCTCGAACATGCAAGGCTCCATCAACTTCGACAACACCAGCCTGCATAGCAAAAAGATCAGAAGCATTTGTAGCAACCGGCATTCGTTGAATTTCTTCACTATTGATAATTTCAGAACTACTTGATGTTTTTACATCCACAGCTGGTTTTTTGGCAGTTACTACCATGGTCTGGCTCTGAATTGCTTTCGGTTTCAATTTGGCGTTGATTTTTCTCATTCTATTTTCAGAGACTTCCAGATTCTGGACTACATATTTAGCATATCCCATATAAGTAATGTTCATGTTATAAGTACCAGCAGGAACCGGTGAAATTAGATAAGCGCCATTCTTATCAGTTGCAGCACCATAAACTTCACTGGAATTATCTACATTTGTGAGGATAACATTGGCACCGGTAAGCGGTTCACCAGATTGAAAATCAGTTACAATACCCTTCACAACACCGGCTAAAGCCAGACTAGAGGTCATGACTATCAAGACGATAATTTGTAAAAACTTGACTGTACTTTTTCTAAAATTAAAACGATTTTTTGTCATCTTATAAATCCCATTTATTTTAGTTAAAATGGTTTATCTTCTGTGAAATATTCACGTACTTCATTGAGAATGGTTACAGCGCTTTCGGTTGTGAAATAATAGAGAGGGAATCCGCAAAAAACTGTGCGATAAGTATCATTGTAATAACCGGTTCCAACAGTAGATCCATTCCATCCAACTCCGCCACTATCAGCAGTTGTATACTCAAATACAGGTTCAGCGAAATCACCAATGTGATCATCAAGGATAACTGTTATTTCGTCTATTCCACCGATTGTTTGAGAATATTTTGTATCATCAGCATAAGCTGTATCCTGTTCCTGGGAAAGAACAACTCCCTGTAATTTATTAGGAGCGTCGTTATAATAGCCATTCAAGTGGAGCGCATCTTTGGTAAAATTACCAAAATATTTCAATTTTTCTGTGACTTCCATTCGATCCAGATTATCAAGTATCTGCCGGCTGGTAATCCACAGATTTCCACCAGTATCCAGAAATTGCCACAATGATGGAATATAATCACTTATATGTGTCTTTCGATTGTGTTCACAATGGTAAAGGATATTGTCATATTTTTTGAGAATCTTCATTGGTACAAGTTCTTTTTGGTAATAATCCCATTGATCGAAATCATCAACGCCAGCAGTTTCAAAAACTTCTTTGAAGAAAGCCTGTTCAGATGCGTCACTTATTCCAAATCGAGAATTATAGGTATCATCAATGATCAACCATTTTTCAGGATTTTCCTCAGGCAAGTAAAAATAGAGGTCCACTACTGCTGGTGTTGTATCTGATTTGAAAGCGGTGTTTCTTGAGCGAACATATAGTTTATGAGCCCCTTCAACCTGACCATCAATTAACCCCGGATCTAGATATAAAACCGTATCAGCAATAAACTCTGACCATTCTCCGTCATCAAATTTATACTGGTAATCCATTATCCCTGGAGGGAATTTATAGTTAAAGGGATTTGGCTGTGAGCCCTGAACTACTGATCTGATACCTGACCAGAGTATATCAGATTCCGGTTTAACTAAGAGTGTATCATTAAAAGTATCATCATTAGATGGATACATTATTTCTGTTTCCGGATTAATACTTTGTCGAGTGTAAATTGTTAGCGTATCAGGAGTGGGATCGATTCGATTTTCTCTATCCTCAGCTTTTACAATTATTGTCTGTTTATTGACCCTATCTTTGGAAGGGAACACAATCTGTTCTTGCTCATCTGGTGTAAATTGCCAGTCCTGCTCCAGAGTTTCCTGACTATTAACAAATTCTGTGATTATTTTATAATGAAAACCTTTGACAATATTGTTGGGAGCCATTCCCCGCCAGCTAATTGTTTGCACAGTAAGATAAAGAACGGAGTCCGGATTATTTGGTGCGGGAACATTCAAAATTTCAGTATCCGGAGGCTGAAGTTCATTCTTATCTCCACCTAGCTGGGGATCCAAAACATCTGAACAACCTAATAAGGACACCAGTGCAGTAGCTAATAAGATTCTGTTTATCATAATAGATATTTTTCTTTTCATTTTTCTACTCTTTGTTAATTTTAACGCTTTCAATGGCCATACTATCTAAACCAACGGTATTAAAATGAAATTGGTCTTTAACTCGGGTGATACCTTTGTCAACTCTAAAAGTTATATAAACATCAGTAGTCTTTTTCTGTTCAAGGTCAAATATATTTTCAATACTAACCGTTGTATTAGCATACTCACCCTGGTAAGTTAATGGATAACTTTTACCATTAATCACAAAAGAGGTGTCCAGAGGACTCATCTGAAACCTTAATTCATCATATTCTAGCGCAGGAACCGATCCGTAAGCAACCCGGTAAGTAGTATCGATTTGACTTAGCATATTGATTTTTGGGGCTTTTGTACGATCCTGTTGAAATTGATCTTTTTCCTGATAGAAATTTGTATAAAGACTGTCATTATATAATCGGAAATTGGTGCACTGTACTTTGAGACTATCATTTTCCTGAACTTCCTGGCCAAA
>Ga0102934_1003468_pt1 | contig 10717 bp, 14 predicted proteins | sample SalPonR2_A_D1_MG_FD_78175 | JGI IMG/M metagenome (GOLD analysis project Ga0102934, IMG submission 78175) | Salt pond soil microbial communities from South San Francisco under conditions of wetland restoration - Salt Pond MetaG R2_A_D1_MG | ecosystem: Environmental > Aquatic > Marine > Intertidal...
AAAAGAAAACGACTTCCTTCTGAGTTGTTAGGATTAACTCGGGTGGATCGAATGACTTCGGGAGGACGACGATTACGATTTCGAGCAATTATGGCTGTCGGTGATAAAAAAGGACAAATTGGAATTGGAATTGGAAAAGCAAAAACAGTTCGCGACGCTATTTTCAAAGCCAAACGAGTGGCGAAAAAGAATATGGTTCAAATTCCTTTAACCGAAGAAAAAACAATTGCTTTTCCGGTCGAAGGTAAATTTAATTCGTCTCACGTTTTATTAAAACCGAAAAAGAATGGAAGTTTAGTGGCCGGAGGCGCCGTGCGCGTTGTTTGTGATTTATTGGGGATTGAACGTATTTCGGCGAAGATTATTTCCCGATCCCGAAATCCTTTAAATGTTGCTCAAGCGACTTTAACTGGTTTAGAAAAATTAAAACTTTAAGATTATGCAACTTCACGATTTAAAACCAAAACATAAGCGAGCGAAGAAGAAACGTGTTGGACGCGGAGGTAAGAAAGGAACTTTTTCCGGACGCGGAGTAAAAGGACAAGCGGCCCGGAGTGGTTTTTCGATGCGCCCTTTAATTCGCGATATTTTTAAACGTTATCCTAAATTACGAGGACATAAAACAAATTATAAAAAAACTCCGGATTACACGGTTATTAATTTGGGTTTAATTAATAAAAAGTTTTCCGATGGCGACACTGTTTCACCACAAACCCTGAAAGAAAGTAATTTAGTTAAATCTTCACACGGAGAGTTACCATTAGTTAAAATTTTAGGTGACGGAGAATTAGATAAAAAGTTAGTTTTTGAAAATTGTAAATTTTCACAAAGTGCCGTTGATAAAATTAAAAAAAGCGACGGTAAAATTAAGCAATAATAATGTTTTTAGATAAAGTAGTTGACATATTTAAAAATAGAGAATTACGACGCAAAATTTTATTTGTCTTAATGATTTTTGTGATTTTCCGATTAGCCGCTAGTATTCCTATTCCGGGCGTTAATCACGCGCAGCTTGAGAAATTATTTTCAGGCAGTCAGCTATTAGGATTTTTAAATGTTTTAACGGGAGGAACTTTAAGTAATTTTTCAATTGTTTTACTAGGAATTGGACCTTATATTACCTCGGTAATTATTTTACAATTATCGACAATGATTTTCCCAAAATTAGAACGATTATACAAAGAAGAAGGTCCGGAAGGTCGTCGTAAATTTAATCAGTACGGCCGAATGTTAACGGTACCGTTAGCCGCTATTCAGGGCTATGGTATGTTGGCTTTACTGCAATCGCAGAACATTATTGGCTCTTTAGGAACGGTTGGTTTAATTAGTTATTTAACGACCGTTATTGCCGGAGCTGTTTTCTTAATGTGGCTTGGAGAGTTAATTAACGAAAAAGGAATTGGAAACGGAATTTCTTTATTAATTTTTGCCGGTATTGTGGCTCGTTTGCCGAGCGCTTTAATGCAAACTGTTTCTACTTGGGATCCGCAAAAAGCTCCTTTGTATCTAGCTTTTTTAGTGATTGCTTTGGCGATGATTGCTTTAGTAGTTTTAGTAAACGAATCGCGACGAAATATTCCCGTTTCTTACGCCAAACAAATTCGCGGACGTAAAGTATACGGCGGAACTTCAAGTTATTTACCGATTAATGTTAATCCGGCCGGAGTATTACCGGTTATTTTTGCTTCGGCTTTTCTAATGTTTCCGCAGGTTTTAACACAACTTTTAGCCCAAGGGGGTGGATTTTTTGCAACACTTAATCAAAAAGTAGCCTGGTTTTTAGGAAATCCGTGGTTATACGGAAGCGCTTTCTTTTTGTTGGTGGTAGCTTTTACTTTTTTCTATACTATGATTACTTTTGATCCGGAACAAATTTCTTCTAACCTACAAAGTTCTGGTGGCTTTATTCCGGGCGTTCGTCCCGGTCAACCGACTGCCGAATATTTAAATTATGTTTTAAATCGCATTTTAACAATTGGAGCTATTTTCCTTGGATTTATTGCGGTGATGCCGTCAATCGTACAAGGGATAACTAAAATTCAATCTTTTAGTTTCCTGATTGGGGGAACCGCCTTGATCATTATGGTAAGTGTTGTTCTTGATACTTATCGCAAAATTAAAGCTCAACAAGAGATGCGTCAATATGAAAATATCTAAAAAAAATCCCCTTATAATATCATTAATTGGTCCTCCCGGTTGCGGAAAAGGCACGCAAGCCGAATTATTAAAAGATAAATATAACTTTTTTTATATTGGGTCGGGAAAAATGCTTCGAGCTCGTGTCGAAAATGAAAACGATTTTACGACTCGAAAAATTGAGACTTGTCTTAATCAAGGTCAAAGAGTTGCCAGTTCGTTAGTGATGACGATGTGGATTAACCGTTTAGAAGAAATTAAAAATAAACACGGCGATCATTTTCCGGGGGTTATTATTGATGGTAGTCCGCGGACTCCTTTAGAAGGGAAGATGCTCGAAGAGGCTTTGTACTGGTACGAATGGGATAATTTTAAGCCCCTTTTTATTAATATTAGTTTTGAAGAAAGTAAAAAAAGGCTTCTTTCTAAATATAATGGCCGAGGGCGCGAGGATGACAATATGGAAGACCTTAAAGCTCGTTGGGACTGGTATAAAAAAGAAGTTTTACCAACGGTTGACTACTTTCGTAGTCATCATAATTTAATGGAAATTGATGGAACACAATCCGTTAAAGGGGTATATCAATCTATTATTGATAGTTTAGGGTTAAATGATAACCATAAAGAATAAAAAAGATATTGCCGCTCTTCGACGAGCCGGGCAAGAATTATCTCGAATTTTAAAGGAAGTTCGTCTTTTAGTGAAACCGGGAATAACAACTATCGAGCTCGACCGAAAAGCCGATTATTTAATTAAAGAAAAAGATTACCAGGCCGCTTTTAAAAATTATAACGGTTTCCCGAAGACCTTATGTACTTCGGTTAACGAAGCGGCTGTTCATCAGATTCCAAGTGATTACAAACTAAAAGAAGGGGATTTATTATCTTTAGATATTGGTTTAATCAAAGATGGTTATTACGCCGATATGGCTTTCACGGTTGGAATTGGCGAAGTTACTGAAGAAGCCCAAAGATTAATGAAGATTACGCATCAATCTTTAAAAGCGGGTATTAAAAGACTGCAACCAGGGAAAACTTTAGGTGATGTAGGGAACGCGATTCAAAAAGTGGTTGAAAGTAATAATTTTACAATTGTGGAAGATCTTTGTGGTCATGGAATTGGTCATGATCTTCACGAAGATCCAAATGTTTTTAATTATGGTCAACCTAGTCGTGGATTAACAATTCGCCCCGGTATGGTTTTTTGTTTAGAACCAATTGCTTCAACGGGCGGGAAGAATATTAAGCGTGGTCCAGACGGACAAAGTTATATAACGAAAGATCATAGTTTAACGGCTCATTACGAACATATGGTGGCTGTTACTCCCGAGGGGCCGGTGGTTTTAACTAGTTTTTAATAATATGAGTGATAAAAAAGATCGTTTTTACAACTTACACGAAGGTTATTTAACTTTAGAGGAAGTAGTGGAAAGTGTTTTTAGTTATTTTGCTCAGAAACCCGATAAAAAATATCGTTTAATTGTCGGTAGTGATTCCTCGTCCGAAGACCGACCAACTTTTCCGGTTGTTATTGTTGTTTTACGAGAAGGGGAAGGGGGTCGATTTTTTGTGAGAAAATTTCGCTATCCAAAAGAAAAGATCTTTTCCACTCTTCAACAACGAATTTTACAAGAAGTTTATTTATCTTGTGAAACAGCTTTAGATTTAAAAGAAAAAATTAAAGCTCGCGAAGCGGAGAAAGAAACTAATTATGATTATCAATTTCGATATATTCACGCCGATGTGGGAGAAGCCGGTCCGACAAAGGATATGATTCACGAAGTAGTCTCTTTAATTAATAGTAATGGCTTCGAAGCAAAGATTAAACCATCTTCTTACGCCGCTTCTATTGTTGCCGATCGTTATACATAAAAAGAATTATGCAATCATCAGAAATTAGAAACAAATTTTTAAACTTCTTTAAAGAGAAGAATCATCAAATTGTTCCGCCACATTCTTTAATTCCGGATGAACAAGATGATTCCGTTTTATTCACGAGTGCCGGAATGCAACAATTTAAGTCTTGTTTTTTAGGGCAAGAATGCCCTTATCAATCGCGAGTAGCGACAACGCAAGAATGTTTTCGAACTTCGGATATTGAGGAAGTAGGCGACGAAGGACATCTTACTCTTTTTGAAATGTTAGGAAATTTTAGTTTTGGTGATTATTTTAAAAAAGAAGCTATTGGTTTTGCTATTGAGTTCTTAGAATATCTTGGTCTTGATAAAGATCGTTTGAGAATTACTTATTTTAAAGGAGAAGAAGATATTCCTAAAGATCAAGAGGCTTACAAAATATGTCGACAACATGGATTTTCCGACTCGCAGATAGAAGGACTGGGGCGACGAGATAATTTTTGGGGACCGACGGGTGTCAGTGGCCCCTGTGGGCCGACGGTCGAGATTCATTATGACCGGACCCAAGAAGAATGTCCGCAGTGCAAAGAAGAAGGTGTTAATTGTTCGTGTGGTCGTTTTGTGGAAATATGGAATATAGTTTTTAATCAATATTATCAAGACAAAGACGGGAACTTAAGTTCTTTGGATCAAGTCGGAATTGATACCGGATTAGGTTTAGAACGACTAGCGATGGTTTTACAAGACGTGCCAACTATTTTTGAAACGGATTTACTGAAACCTTTAATTACAAGGGTTGAGGAAGAAGCTGATCAAAGTTACGAAGAAAACTCCGAACCTTTTCGAATTATTGCCGACCATCTTCGGGGAATTACTTTTTTGGTGGCCGCCGGAGTTCGTCCGGACAAAGAAGGACGGGGATATATTTTACGACGGTTAATTCGTTATTTACAAAAAGAACTTAATAAATTATCTTTATCAGATTTTTCTTATCAGGATGTTGTTGATTTAATTGTTAATAAATTAGGAGAAGTTTATCCGGGATTAGAAGAAGCTCGTTCGAAAGTGGTTTCGATTATTAAAAAAGAAGAAAAAAGGATTAAAAAAACAACTCAGCGCGGATTAAAGGAGTTGAAGAAAGTTTCTTCCAAAACAATTTCCGGAGAAGAAGCTTTTGAACTTTATTCGACTTATGGGTTATCTCCTGATAAAATAAAAGAGAAGGGTTATAATTTCAAACAAGAAGCTTTTGAGAAAGCTCGCGAAGAACATAAGAAAATTTCTCGTCAGGGGGCCGAGAAAAAGTTTGGCGGACACGGTTTAAAAGAAGGAGAAAAAGCAGATTTTAAAACGACAGCTTTACACACCGCTACTCATTTATTACAGGCGGCTTTAAGAAGTGTTCTCGGGGACGAAGTTCGTCAAAAAGGATCCCATATCAACCAAGAACGATTACGTTTTGACTTTTCTTTCCCTCGGGGTTTAAAAGAAGAAGAAATAAGCGCCGTTGAAAAATGGATTAATAACAAAATTAATCAAGATTTAGAAATAAAGAAAGACGAGATGTCGCTGGAAGAAGCTCGTCAAAAAGGATTCTTAACGGTTCCGGGTGCTGATTATCCCGATATTGTCACGGTTTATTACATTAAAAACAAGGCTGGCCAAATTGTATCAAAAGAAGTTTGTGCCGGTCCCCACGTTGAACGAACTGGTCTTTTAGGAGAATTCAAAATAATTAAAGAAAAATCTTCTAGTCGTGGAGTTCGTCGAATTAAAGCGATTTTACAATAATAAAATTTTAATAAAAAAATATGACTAAAAAAATATTTGACATCGTTCCGCCTAATCAGATTAATAAAAAACCGGTTACGGCCACAAATAAAAAATCTTCTTTCCCAAAAAAGAAGAAAAAAATAAAAAAAATAATGGGCGGTAACTGGTGGTGGAAAATTGGTTTAGCGGCGATATTATTTATAATTTTAGGGGGATTTATTTATCAATCGGGCTGGGCGGCTATTGATTTAACTCTTTCACCGGCTCAAACGACAGTAGAGACAGAAAAACGAGTAACGGTTAGTGTTAACCAAGACGGAGTTGATAAAGAAAATATTGTTATTCCGGGAGAATTAATAACCGAAGAAATTGAAAAAAGTCGTCAATTTGAAGCCCAAGGCGAGAAGAAAAAGAAAGCTCACGGAACTTTAACTGTTTATAATAATTATAGCAACCCCGTTACGCCAATTAATTTAATTGCTCAAACGCGCTTTTTGTCTAATTCGGGTTATTATTTTTTATCGGAGACACCCGTTCATATTCCGGCCGCTCGTTATGATGATGGAGAATTAATTCCGGGTTCTACACAAATAGAAGTAGTAGCTATGGAGGGCGGTGAAGAATATAATATTAGTCCGGCTCAGTTTTCAGTTCCCGGATTATCGGGAACCGCTTATTATGATAAAATCTACGCTTCTTCGGAGAAAAAGATGATCGGCGGAGGAGTAGCAACGCAAGTTACTAGTGAAGATTTAAATCGGGCTCACCGGCTTTTATCCGAAGAATTAATTGCTGATGGAGTGACAAAATTTAGAAGCGAAAACAAAGGATATGAATTTTTGAAAGCAGCGGTTAATAACGAAATTAATAAATCTTATTCATCAGTAGAAGTCGGAGCAGAATTAGAACATTTTGATTTTACGATTAATAGCGAGTTAACGGCTCTCGGGATTAAAGAAGCCTCTTTACAAGAATTAGCCGAAAATCTTCTTAAAGAAAAGTTAGCAACTGGAACGGCTTTAGTCCCGGAAAGCTTAGAAATAAACTATTATGTTAGTTCTAAAGACCTAGAAGAAGGACGGATGGTTATTAAATTAACCGTTTCGGGAAAATCTTATCAACCGATTAATAAAGAGGTTTTAAAAACCGATTTACAAGGAATGTCTCTCGGGCTTCTTAAAAATAATTTAGAAGAAAATTACGGAGAATTTGAAACGGTTAAAGTCGATAAAAAACCATTCTGGTTAAGAAAAGTTCCGACCGATTTAGAACGAATTTCGGTCAAAATTGAATTTTAATTGACTTAATTAAAAGTTTTTGTTATTATTGGGCTACTGGTCAACAATATTATGGCTAAGAAAGAAAACGACAAAATAGAAAAAAGAGGTCGCGTGGTAAAAACTTTACCTAACGCTACTTTTAAGATAGAGCCGCTGAAAGATGATGGACCAGAAATAATTGGTCATTTATCAGGCAAGATGCGTTATCACCGAATTAAGATTTTACCTGGTGATGAAGTTAAAGTAGAACTAAGCCCACACGATGAAAGTCGGGGCCGAATTGTTTATCGATATTAAATTTTTTTTAATTACAATCAATGAAAGTACGTAGTTCAGTTAAGAAAAAATGCAAACATTGCAAAATAGTGAAAAGAAAAGGTCGCCTCTATGTTATTTGTAAAGAAAACCCAAAACATAAACAACGACAAGGTTGATTTTTTTAACGTTTATTAATTATTATGCCACGAATATTAGGGGTTAATATACCCGACAATAAAAAATTGAAGATAAGCTTAACTTACGTTTTTGGCATTGGTCGCTCACGCGCCCAAGATATTTTAAAAAGAACCAAAATTGACGGCGAAAAACGAGCTAAAGACTTATCAAGTGAAGAATTAAATAAAATAAAGGGCGATATTGAAAAAAATTATAAAGTCGAAGGAGAATTACGCCAAGAAATTAATAATAGTATTAAACGTTTGAAAAATATTGAATGTTACCGTGGCGTTCGTCATAAAAAAGGACTACCAGTTCGAGGACAACGAACTCAGAGTAATTCTCGAACGGTCCGAGGAAATGTTCGTAAAACAGTTATGTCCGGAAAAAGAGCCACTCCGGGAGTGTAAATTAATTTAACTAGTTATGGGAAAGAAAAAAGTTGCTAAAAAAAGCGAAAAAGAAGTTATTAAAGAAGGGCGTCGAACCAAAAAAGCTCTTCATCAACAAAAAAAAGAAATCACCTCACACAATGTGAGTCGTGGTTGTGTTTATATACATTGTTCTTATAATAATACAATTATTACTTTAACTGACACGAAAGGAAACACTTTAGCAACGAAAAGCGCTGGTAGTATTGGTTTTCGAGGAACAAAACAAGCGACCGGTTATGCTGCTTCGAAAGTAGCCGAATTAATTGCAAGTTTAATTAAAGAAGCGCGTATTAAAGAAATCGAAGTTGTTATTAAAGGTTTAGGAAGCGGTCGAGAATCAGCTTTAAGAGCTTTAAGTGCGAAAGGGATTAATATTTCGGAAATTCGAGATAAAACTGCAATTCCGCATGGTGGTTGTCGTCCTCCTAAACCACGACGAGTATAAGATAAGACTATATTTTAATTATGAACAAAAAAAGTAAATGTAAAATTTGTCGCCGTTTTGGACAGAAACTTTTCCTAAAGGGAGAGCGTTGTTTTAGTTCTAAATGTGCGATGGTCCGTAAACCTTACCCGCCCGGAAAGAATGGGAAAGGACGCCGCCGTATTTCTGATTATGGTCGTCAATTAATTGAAAAACAAAAATTAAAAGCCTGGTACGGGCTTTCAGAAAAGAAATTTTATAGTATTATTGAAAACATTTTAAGTAATCGTTTGAATTATGATGATGTTAACGTGGCTTTAGTTCAAAAATTAGAATCACGTCTTGATAATATTGTTTTCCGAATGGGGTTAGCCTCATCGCGATCGGAGGGACGACAAATTGTCGGTCATGGTCATATTTTAGTGGATGGAAAGAAAGTTGATCGACCTTCTTATCAGGTTAAGCCAGGAATAAAAATTAGTGTTCGTGAAGGTAGTCGTGGTAAGAACTATTTTGAAATGGTAAAAAAGAAATATGAACAAAAAGAACTCCCGGAGTGGATTGATATCAATAAAGATAAATTGACGGGTGAAATAAAAAGACTTCCTAATTTAAAAGAAGTTAACCCGCCCGCCGACATTCCAACTATTTTTGAGTTTTATACTCGTTAATTTAATATTTATATAAGAATTATGATTCCTTTACCAATGCCTCCTAAAATAATTTCGGAAGAAGACCACCAAGCGGTTTTTGAAATTGAAGAATTATATCCCGGTTACGGGGAAACAATTGGTAATAGCTTACGACGTATTTTACTTTCGTCATTACCAGGAACGGCTATTACAAAAATAAAAATTGAGGATGCTCCTCATGAATTTACAACCCTCGATGGTGTTAAAGAAGACGTTATTTTAATAATGTTGAATTTAAAGAAAATTCGTTTTCAATCTCATGACGATGAAGCTCATGAAATTCACTTAAAAAAGAAAGGGAATGGAGAAGTAACAGCTGGTGATTTTGAAACTCCTCCGCAATTAACAATTGTTAATACCGAACAACCGATCGCTACTTTAACGAAGAAAAAAGCGACTTTAGAAATAACGGCGACGGTCGAAAGTGGAATTGGTTATCGTTCGAAACCAGCCGATAAATCAAAAGATGGTGAAATTGGAGAGATTGCTTTAGACGCTATATTTAGTCCGGTTCAAAGAGTTTCTTTTCAAGTTGAGAATATGATTGTCGAAAAGAGAACTGACTTTAATCGTCTTTTATTAACGGTGGAAACCGACGGAACAATGAGTCCAAAAGAAGCTTTTGTTCGTTCGGCTAAAATTTTAGAAGAACATTTTTCTTCTTTGGCTGGAGCGTTTACAATTGAAGAAAAACCAAGCATTGAAGATATTGAAAAACCAATTAGCGAAATGGATCTATCAACGCGAACGGAAAACAATCTTAAAGAAGCCGGAATCGAAACTTTGGCCGATTTATTAAATCGTCCCGAAGAAGAAATCGAAGGCTTAAAAGGAATTGGAAAAAAGAGTTTTGAAAATATAAAGAAACAAATCGAAGATCTCGGTTTATCGTTTAAATCTTAATTATGAAAAAGAGAGTTAAAAATACAAAAAATTTGAAACGACACAGTCGTCGAAAAATATTTGAACAACATCTAGTTCATCATTTAATACAAAACGAAAGGATTACGACTACGAAACGACGGGCTAAACAAGCACAACGTGCTTTAGCTAAAGTTATTACCGTGGCCAAAAGAAAAAAAGAGCCTAATTTAACGCGAGAGCTTCGTAAACGTCTTCCTTTGGAAAGCGTTAAAAAAGTTAAAGAAGAGTTATTGCCTCGTTTTTACGAACGCCAAGGAGGTTACACGCGAATTATGAAATTAGAACCACGTCCTTCCGATGGTGCGGCCATGGCTATTATAGAATTAATTCAACCTGAAGAATGAAAAGAGAAACGCAAACTATAGACGCGAAAGGTAAGGTTTTGGGTCGTTTAGCGACGCAAATCGCCACTTACCTTCAAGGAAAACATAAACCAACTTATCGACCCCACGAGGATTGTGGTGACTACGTTGTCATTGAAAATCCCGGCCAAATTAAAATAACGGGTCGAAAAGAAGAAACTAAGAAATATTATCGTCACTCTGGTTATCCGGGTGGATTAAAAGAAGATAGTGTTGCTGAATTATTAGAAAAAAATCCGGGTGAAATTATTAAAAGAGCTGTTTGGAATATGTTGCCCAAAAACAAACTTCGTGCTCCTCGAATTAAACGATTACAATTTAAATCATGACTCCGAAAAAGAAAACTACAAAAAAGAAAAAATATTATCGTGGAATTGGACGTCGCAAAACAGCGACGGCTG
>Ga0102934_1003470_pt1 | contig 10715 bp, 15 predicted proteins | sample SalPonR2_A_D1_MG_FD_78175 | JGI IMG/M metagenome (GOLD analysis project Ga0102934, IMG submission 78175) | Salt pond soil microbial communities from South San Francisco under conditions of wetland restoration - Salt Pond MetaG R2_A_D1_MG | ecosystem: Environmental > Aquatic > Marine > Intertidal...
AAAGAGTAGTTCTATTGCACCACATATATAATATGCCAATTGAGCAACGTATATAAAATCAATCAATGTATAAAAGTAGTGTTCACATTCGGAATGTAAACTGAAGAATTGTAGACGATAGCAGGAGTACAGACTATACATTATGATACCAGACAATATACTAAATAGAGTGTGATGTATGAGAGAGTCTAGGTATTTTTTTGATTTTTGATGTGATCTGGTAGTACCAATTGCATTTACGATATAATTGTAGATAAATGGCTTGAGTATAAATTTTTTAGCAAGAAATAAAACCCATGCAAGAATTGATGCCTTTTTGAGCAACAAAACAAATGTGCTATCTGATAAGAATTGCAAATCCATTAAATGATCAAATTGCTGTTTTCATTTATTCCAAATTATCTTTATTCCATTCTTATATATACACGTTATAATTACAGCTAATAGATGTCTGCTATAAGAATCACTTTGTTAATCATTTCCTTTGTATTATCTGTTATTGGAACTATTATTGATAGACCATGGGCTACAAAATATATGAAAAGAGCCCCAACCTCTCTTTTGCTGTTTGTATCACTACTATTCAAAGCTCTATATTACTATCTACTAGTATCCGATGATAGTGTATCAACTGAGAACAGAATACGTCTCATTTTCTACACATTCAGTTATATATTGATCTACGTATTAGTGCCAATAACATTGCATTTAGATTTATTTACGAGTTTTTCGATAGCAGTACCAGCAATATTAGCGTACATTATTAACTTACTTGACCTACCAATTTCTGTGCTAATATTTACATATCTGGTGTTTCTGTTTAATACATTGATAAAGATTTCTAGCTATTGTACAATTCGTTCCAACTATACATTGCGAGTGAAACTATTTTTATTGCTATCCTCCATATTGTATATAGTACCTCTGTTGATACAAAAGGAGTTTATCCATAGTGATTACAATGATTTATTGTTTGGAATACACGATTTGTATGTATTGTTTATGGTTTTTCACATGCTTTGGTTTCCTTGGGAGCAGTACATGTATTTATATAATCAGACGGTAATATTAAAGCATAAATACACGGAAGAAATACGTTTCATTTAAATGAATGAAAAAAATATAAAACTAGTCGATATTTTATAAAATTATAATAATCCAGATTATGAGTGGTTTTGATATATTTAGTGGTCTTGACGACGATACCATGGAGCAACTAGGAATTGATAATGAACGTAACGATAATGAAGGTACCGATAATGAAGGTATGGATTTAAGAACGGATGAAAAGTTGGAAGAAAATTCAAGAAAAAAAAAAAGTCAAGCAGGTAGAATGACACCAAAAGATAGAGAAAAACTGTTTGATTTTATTCTTGACAAAATTGCATCTGAACAAAATTGGGACGAGTTTGAAAACGAGAAATTAATTTTATTTGATTTTCGTTCAGATAAAAACTTTTGGTTAAAGGTTGAAGACTCTGCAACATTCGATGAGTCATTTCAACGATTTTCTCCTCCATTAGGACCTATTCCTGCAGATTATGAGCGCACATTTTTTACTGTGTATCTTGTTAGAGGTTTTAATAAAGTTGAAATACCTATCATGGAATTTGTACATGATGCTCCTAAATCAGGATTTGGTAAAGATACTTTTAAAGCTCGTGTAATGAACAAAAACAGATATAAGGTCCGCAAGGAATCAGAGATTTCTGAAAATGAAAGATTAATTAGTGGTGATGAACAAAACTTTACACGTTTCTTTTATAAATTTGTGTATGGTAAATTAACCGACAATAGTGATCCAACAGCTTACCAAAAAAATGATTTTTTTAAAAAACCTTATCTTACTAGCTATGATGTAAATTATCAGATTATACTTGATAGAAAAGCTAATGCAGAGGAAAGACTTGCTGCAGCTGTCAAAAAGATTAAAGAAAAACAAGCAAAAGAGGAGAAGAAAATAAAAAATAAGAAGATAAGACAAGAAAAAGCGCTTGAGAAAGCTAAAATAGAACAGGAAAAACAGCAAAAAGAACAAGAAAAAGAACAGGAACTTCTGGAAAAAGAAGAAAGAAAAGAAAGACGTATATCAATTGCTAATATCACAAGATATACGAATGCGGCTAAAACTCGTTCTGCTATTGCAACACATACCATGAATAGAAAGAATGCATTGAACAGATACTATGTAATGACCGAACGCAATGATGGTGGATACTACTCTCCTCAAGAATTGTCTATTTTATTCACTAATGTATTCATTGGATTGAGTAGACTTTCTGACTATTTTGGTGATAAATCAAAAAATATACCACTTAAGATGTTAGGTGATGATGGAATGTCCCCTATTATTTTAGACAGAAAAATTTCTGGTAAAAATGATTCACTTATGGTTAAATACAGAGTTCCTGAACCAAAAATTAAGGATGATAAACCAAAATCTAAATTGGTCAAAGTATTAACATTAAAAAGAAGAGTTATTACTTTAGAACCAGTATCTATTTACAATGGTGCATATTTCATCCATCAATATATTTTGCAATACTTTCTAAACAAATTTGATGTGAAAGAAAGTGTTAAATTGATTGGTGATGAGATTTATAATCTTAATCTTGGAGAAAAGATGCGATTAGGAAAAGATGTTAAGTCAGAAGAAATATTTGATTCTGTCACTGAAGTAGAATATTTTCACTGGACTAAAGTAAATGAAATAGGACAATTAGAAACTATCGAATCTATTGAAACAAGTACTCTCAAATACAGTTTTGAAGCTCGTTCTCGTTCTCTTTCTCGTTCTCGTTCTCGTTCTCGTTCTCGTTCTCGTTCTTCTTCCATAACCAGAAGAAGTCAAATGGAAATATGTGCAAGTTGTGCTGATTATGTTGATACCACTCAATATAGACCAGTAGTAAATCCATTCACCAACAAAAATTCACACTACTGCAGTCAGGAATGTATTAACAATGCATATGAAGATTACAATGAATTCTCTTTAAATTAATCTTTTATTTCAAAATAAATCATATCCTCTTCTATTTTCAATCTCAGATCCACTTTTTTATTACTGTACTTTATTTGTGATGTGAGTTTTGGTGTAACTTTTTTATTGAACACCTGTTCAATACCCCTGTAATTTCTATTATTGTATATCATGCTGTCCTTTAATGTAGAGTACACATATAATGCAAGTGCATCTAAATTCTGGTCATCTATACCAATACTTTGTATTTTTACGTTAAACTTGTTCTTTATTATAGTAGGCGGATGACGAACAAGGTTTTGAAGCAAAAACCTGACTTGTTCACGCACTGAAGTAGGTACGTCGTCTACTATCTCCAATGCATTGAACGGTATAATATTATCAATTGTATTGACTTGTTTGCTATATGTCCATGTATCTGTAGTATCTTTGTGTATTTTTTCATCAGGAGAGAGTTTTTGATCATCATTGTCGGTACCAAAGTCACTAATTAATATAAACGTTGCATAAGCTTTACTTACCTTGATGTCCTTGTACTCCAATGTTGATTGGTCGTCAAATATCTCCTCAAATATTTGCATTGTTTTCCTACTAGGTAGTTCTGCCTCGTCAAAAATGATCAACGACTCCTTACATTTGCTCAACTGGGTGACTATACTGGTCATTATCTGTTCTCTAAATTCAATGTGTCCGTCGTGTTCACCTTCTGTACAATAGTGATTGCCTCTGAGGTAAAGAAGTCCTCTGTAGGAATCAGTTAACATATTTTTTACAGCAAACATTGCTTCTGCTATTGTTTTCGCAGTGATCGTCTTACCAGTACCATTATCTCCTGCAAAATGGAATACAATTGGTTTTGTATTGTCTCTGTTGATAAGTGTTGTGACAATTGTATCAATTGCATCATCTTGTCCAAATATTCTGCTCTTCAACACGTCATTCAACATTTCTATGCCATTTTCACGCAGTGGACAACTTTCATAACATTTTGAACATAATAATGACCAATTGCTAGTACAACAGTCGTCTATTACATTGTCTAACCCAAATGAGTAGACAGATGCGATTAAAAGAAAACTTGCAAATAAAAATAATTTCATCGGCTATTATTATTGATAATTCCTACATTTTATTTATTTCTATATTATTCTAAATCAAACGGATCAAAAGAACAAACTTCTCCATCCCTCACCTCCACATATATTTTATTCACATACTTTCGAACACCATGTGCTTTGTAACAGACGAGTTTCTTGATCTCATATACATTTCCCTTAATCAATTGTATATTGTACTCAATACCATCATCAGTATAGTTGAATAATTTGTTTGCCCATTCTGTTTCCTTATACTGATTATTCAATTTATTGTATACTGTAAACACTTTATTCTCAATCAAAATAATATTACTGTTAGTTGGCATGTAAACAAAAATTAAACAATAAATTATCATTTTATTTTTTTGGAATTTTATCATATTTTTCTCCTTCATATTCAAATTGTGCAGCCAATATTCTATCAAATTCATTCTCTAACTTTTCATTTGTACCACGTATTGTATCCACTACCTTTTTACACCATATACAATGTTCTTGTATTTGCTTTACATTCAATCGATCAATATTATTATATGGTACATCCCACACGCTAAATATTTTCTCTGCTAAACGAATCACTTTACCTCCGTTGGACAACTTTTTGGCATTTTCAATACGTTTCTCTTTACTATCAGTTGCATCATTTATTTCATCAACGTAACCTGCGACTATTACCCCATACATTTCTTCTATTTCGTTTAGTACTTCTTTCCTTTCTTCTGCTGAATATGTAGTCTCATCTAATACATCAAATAAAAATGCAGCTTCTTTGATGTCACAATCCTCATCATATTTTGAATAAAACTTATCGAGGTCGTTAACCAAAAGTATGGGATGATTACGAAAGAATTTACCTTTCTTTTCCTGTAGTGCTTGATGCCTATTAATTTGAAATCGTTGAGGAGAACAGTACGTCATATTTTATGTATTTTAAAATTATGTTTTATTAATCTTTTTTGGTTCGCATTGAATCGTAATATTCTTGCAAGAACGTGTCGAGACAACACTCTTTAGGAATGCAATCATACTGTTGTCCTTGATATTGAAATGTACCAGCAAACACCTTATCTAATTCATCTTCTAAATTTAAATTAGTACCACGAATAGCATCGATCACTTTTTTGGACCAAACCATATAACCTTGTATACGTTTACTATCCCATGATGGTGGTGGTATGTTTTGTAAATCTTTGCAATTGTGCAATTTATCAGCAAGTTTAATTAATTTTGCACCAAATGATTTATGAGGTGCATTTTCAACTTGTTTGATTTTACGATCAGCTTTATTTAGTGTCTTATCATCACTTACTTGTTTTACGTAATTAGCGACTTGTTCACCAAATTTTTCAGTAATTTCTTCCAATGTACCTTCTGTGTCCTCCACTACGTCATGCAACAAAGCTCCTTGCAAGATCTCTTTATCGTTGATTTTCCCTATCTGTGCAATAAAATTTGCAACTCCAATAGGGTGATTTATGTAAGGGCTATCATCTGCCTTACGTTTTTGGTTTTTATGCATTATTGCAGCATAATTAACAGTTTCGAGTAAATCCATTTTTTATGTTTTTTAAAATATAAGAATGAACAAAAACTATTTTATTGAAATAAATTTAGTCACAGATTGTTGGTTTTCATTTGCATTTTGTCTAATTAATTGTACTCTCAACTGAACTCCATTAGTAGTATCATATTGTGATATGTGATACACTTTGGATGTTTCATTTTTGAATAGATCTATCAAGTAGTTTGTAGGCGTAACTCTGAGATATACTGCAAAACCAGCATCGCTATCAGGATGTAAATGAAATTTTGTAAACAGTTTGTTCTCTATCAAGGTCTTATTTGCCTCTGTGATGTATACTTGGTCGAGCTTCATTGCATTGTATAAGGATATAATGTATAATATAGGTGTATAATGCAATAAATATATGAATCGGATATTTTGAAACAACAAATTTTAGATACATAATAAAAAGTGGTATGATTTGATTAGTAGCATATAGAGGATGGCAACACTTATTTGTCATGGAAAGACCTACACAACGGATAATAAAATAGAATTTACAATTCATAAAGTGGAAGTCTCTGAAGAATTTGTAAATGCCTCCAAATACTTGAGCGAGTTAAAGGGTAATGCAAAACATAAAGTGTCTATTGATATACCAGCAAATATTGCAGATTACACACTTAACAATCTTTTAAATTGTTTTATTGCTATTCCACATGATTGCACAATAAAGAATATTAAGGAGAATTGCGTACCAGAAAACATATGCAAAATGTTAAATGATTTGCAATTTAATCATTTAATTGAGATGATGAATACGAGTGCAGAATTACAGTTGGACATCCTTTCTCATCTGATAGCAAAGTATTTAGTTGTAAATAGAGCATTATTTTGTTCGGAGAAGAACGTGAGATCCATGACACAAATTACGAATGACCTTAAATAAAAAACCGGTTTTCAAAAATTTTGTGAAAAATAATAAAAATAAAATTTTATATCTATGGTAATGATACTTGGTGTATAGATGCATATCATAGATGTATAAATATGAGCAATCTTCCTTTAAAGAGATGGAGGATGGCTTTACGTGGAAGAAAGTAGGTGAAAATAGGGATAAGTCTATTAGTTACTATGTATGCAGCGATACTGGTTGTTGTTCAAGGAAAAAAATAAATCACATCAATAATAGAATATCTTACAAATCTAAACACTTGCACGATCCTCTACTACATTCTCAAGAAAAAAAAATAAGAATAAGTCCAATATTCTCAAAGCAAAAACTAATTGTATCAAAAGTGTGCACGCAAATTACAGACCCGATAGAGGCAAACTACAAATTCAAGCAATACTCGAGGACACGATTGAAAGACGGCACAATAAGATTCTATTATAAATGCAAGCACAAAAGTTGCAACTGTAAAAAAGTTATAGATAAATGTACTATAGATAAGCCAAAAATTGTAAATATACAATATATAGATAGCCACAACCATCCAATTGACAATGAGAAAAATGTCGTTAAAAAATGTACAATAATAAAAAATAAAATTTAAAAGCATAAAATGTCCATTTTTGAAGTTGCAAAACAATTTTATAATAATATATACAACAGTAAACACTGGTATGTAACTCCGAATTATTTTAAATGTAATGAGTTTGAAATGCTTATGTTTTGCAGTAATAAAGTTATATGCTATTGGGCTACTCCATTTGGAAAAATGGCAATACCAATGCAAACACTTGGACGATGCGACCTATTAATAAAAGAATATAAAAAACAGGGCTTTACTGTTGAGGATGTAACAGATAGCCTTAATATTGTATATAAATTTGCACCAGACAAAATTATAGAAACAAAACTTACAACACGTAATTTTTTTAGCGTGCCACATCATAACAGAGTCATGTTGGATGCAGCAAAAACAGACTTTAAATACATAGATAAAATATATTCAGTTAGAAAGAATAACGATAAATATCAATCTACTGTCATATTTGGAGAACACATTACTAATCAAGAGCAGATAGAAGCAAATAAAAAACAAGCCAAGGAAGTATATGGATTAAATTAATAAAACAATAATTTTAAAAAACATAAAAGATGAATATTATTTCAATTGCAAGAAAAATGTACAGTCATCTTTATGAAGGTACAAACTATGTCATAAATCCTTACTATTTGTGTTGTAATTCTAGTCAAATGATTATATTTTGTAATGACGATAAAATTCAATTCTGGTCTACACCCTTTGGACAACTCACTCAATTAAATCATCATATGGGAGAATACAGGCCTTTAATAGAAGAATATAAAACACAAAAGTATGATGTGAAAGATGTAACCAATACTGTTAAAATATTAACTCAGTTTAACCATCAAGAATCTAATACTATTGATTTTAATGCATGTAAAACAATTCAAAATGTGCATTATCAAGCTCTTGTTAATACTAAAATAAAATACGATACACAGGTCATTCAAAACATATTTGCAATAACAGAAAAACCAACAAAATCAGAAATATATGTTACACTTTATGCCAAATTGAGCAATGAAGAATATTATAAAATTAAAGAAAATGCATACAAAGAATTAGACATGAATTAATAAAATACAACTTTCTTTTGTTTTTTTATTTACACTGGTATATTTACTCCATGTTTGTTAACATATTTACTTCCTGTTTCGTGTGTTTTAATCTCTCCTTCTATAGGACAAAAATCTCTGCTCGTCTTTTGTATTGATAATAAGTTGTGTTCATTGTTGTACTCACATATATTATGTTTAGCATCTTCATGAATAATGCCATCTGTGCCGTCTATTGTTAGTATTATTTCAGCTAGTAGTGAGAATTCTACATGTCCACCGTATCGATGCATCTTTCCAATTCTCAATCCCCAATGATAAACAATAAATAATCCAAATGTTAGTAACAATGCAAACAAAACATCGTCGGAGTAGTGGAAATGTGTTGATACAATAATGAGCATTCCAATGATCGTTAGTATCCATATTATTACCTTGCAAACATAATTGCTGGTATATATTCCCCACAGGAGTGCAGAACTCACAATAATCATTGTATGACCACTGTACAATACATCACCACAAGTACTTACTTGAGCTGAGATCACTCTTAATGCAGTGTACCAAGGGTTTGTATGTATTTGTGGTTGACATCCGTGGTAAGGACTGGGAAGTATGGTAAATGATATGGTAAATGATCTTAGTAGGTATAGTGCACCAGCAATCCAAAAGAACCTTCTAAATGCGGTTTGTGGACAGCAAGAGAACGAGATCCTGATTAATGTTATAACTAGGATGAAATGGATGAAAATATCTGTGATTAGCTGGTTTTCAATATAAGGTAGACTATTGAATCCTAGATCGAATAACGCTAGTTGGTAGCCAGGATTGTTTCCGTCTGTCCATACTTGGAACAGAGCCATGATGTATAGTGAAGAGATAAAGAATATTACAGAGGCAATGGTTTCTTTTTTAATCATCTGTTGCAAATATGCTCTGTTTAATACCAACAGTTAGTGTATTGTCTTTATTATTACAGTTTGTCTTACTACACAAACTATCATAATAACCATTTTTACGCATAAAATTTGTAGACAAGATTGTCTTAAAATCCTCTTTTAAAAAAAACTCAATCGATATTGCATACAAACTACCGCTTGCAAATCCTACAAACGCTCCAATAATCAAATGTTTAAAGTGGTAGTTACCAGTCCACCATAATGCCCACACAATAAATACTGCATACAACACAATACCAAACATATATTTAAAACACAATCTCCTCCCACGTATTAAATTAAACACTACAATAAATGTTATAAAACTATAAAACAGCTGTGTCTCTAGACTTGGACATCCGTACAACACCTCTCCTTGATTACCCTCAGGCATACATAGTTTTTCCTCTTCGAACGTTTCTTGTAGCAACAGGTTGAGTACAAGTTGAGGAAGCCACGATATACTAAGCAAGTAAATCACTATTTCTTTATCATAATAGACAAGACCTCCAACACCAAACCAAACAACTGCATACAATGTTAATGCAGTGCTTGCAATATAATACCCAAGCATTGATCCATCAAAGCATATATATGTTTTGTATACCTCCATCAATAAAGCTATTTATACTTTACTATTATTCCAAATTTTATTTTATTTTTAAAAAAAACATAAAAAATGAATTATAAACATTGTGCTTGTGAGATTAACAATGCTCAATATCGTGTATCTTTAGAAGCTAGACTTTTTTATGCATATGACCATAGTACTGTACCAAAACATTTTAGATACGAAGTTGTTCGTGATGGTGAGGTTAGAGAAGAATTATATTTTGGAAAAGAAATCAATACAACTTATGCAAATATAAAAGGTGAAACAATAGAGATAAATGAGGACCTAATAACAAAAACATATCATAAGAGAACAAACACATTGATGAATAAAGCAAAAAATTTTGTGGAAAAAACTGATAGGTCTATATTATTGTGTGTATGTAATTATCATATACTCAAAATGAAAATATTCTCAAGTGGTTACTTTGCAAAACTTGATTGGAGTGAAAATAATGATCTGATGAATTATATCAAAGAGTTTACAATAAATGCAACAAAAGTCAAGATAGATTCAAAAAATATAAAAATAACCAAACAAGAAACTAGTGATAATAGAATTAAAAATACAATCAAAACAAATGAAGATTATAACAAAATTGGAGAAACACTACACCTCTATTTAATAGATCTTTTTTACAATACTGGTTATACTGGCTTCTTGTTAATGCCTTCTCCATATAAAACAGATCTCTGTACACTAGAACTTTTAATAGGACCATTATATTCTTCACTTTATAAACCAAATCATAATATCATATACGAACATCTCGGCGAATCTTATGATGCACTAGATGCAAAATCTGAATTCATTCATATACATGACTTTGAAAAATAAAATATTCTATTGTACTAAAAGTTGTACTCACACTTCACGGACACCTACTTCCGCGCCAAAATTTTTACTTCCTCTCCGAGCAAAATTTTCTTCGGCTCCGGAAATCAACCGGTCTGCGGACAAAATAAAAAAACTCGAATTCGAGCGTATCACTCT
>Ga0102934_1003471_pt1 | contig 10714 bp, 9 predicted proteins | sample SalPonR2_A_D1_MG_FD_78175 | JGI IMG/M metagenome (GOLD analysis project Ga0102934, IMG submission 78175) | Salt pond soil microbial communities from South San Francisco under conditions of wetland restoration - Salt Pond MetaG R2_A_D1_MG | ecosystem: Environmental > Aquatic > Marine > Intertidal...
CTGCGCCGCGACGGTGAGGACGCCATCGTCCCGATCGCCCAGGTGCGCGCCGGCGATATCGTCGTGGTGCGCCCCGGCGAGCGGGTTCCCGTCGATGGCAGGATCCGCGAGGGCGAGAGCGAGATCGACGAATCCATGGTCACCGGCGAGAGCCTGCCCGTGCATCGCGAGGAAGGCGCGCGGGTGATCGGCGGTTCGATCAACGGCTCGGGCCGGCTCATCGTCGAGACCACCGCCATCGGGCAGGACACCACCCTGTCGCGGATCATGAAACTGGTCGAGGGCGCGCAGGCCTCGAAGGCGCCGATCCAGAAACTCGTCGACAAGGTCGCGGCGATCTTCGTTCCCGTCGTGGTGGTGATCGCCGCCATCACGCTCGTCATCTGGCTCGTCATCGACGGCGATGTCGAGAAGGCCATCGTCACCGCCGTGACGGTGCTCGTCATCGCCTGCCCCTGCGCGCTCGGTCTCGCCACGCCCACCGCGATCATGGCGGGAACCGGTGCCGCAGCGAGCAACGGTATCCTGATCAAGGATGCCGAAATGCTGGAGCGCGCCCATGCGATCCGCGCCGTCGCCTTCGACAAGACCGGCACGCTGACGCTCGGCAAGCCGGCGCTCGCGGGATTCACGCCGATGGCGGGGGCCGGAGAAGGCGCATCCGACGATCTCCTCGCCATCGCCGCCGCCCTGCAGGAGGGCAGCGAGCATCCGCTGGCCGGTGCCGTGGTGACGGCTGCGAAGGAGAAGGGCCTCGCCCTGCCGCAGACTCAGGCAGTGAAGGCGGTTCCCGGACGCGGCATCGAGGGCAGTCTCGATGACGGCGCGCGCTATGCCATCGGCAGCGCCCGGCAGATGGCGGATCACGGCATCGCCCTCGACGATCTCGCCGAAGCGGCGCAGGAGGAAGCCGCGCGTGGGCGTTCGATCTCCTACATGGCGCGCATCGACGGCACGGCCCGGCTCGTCGCCTGGATGAGCTTTGCTGACCAGCCGCGCGAGAGCGCCCGCGCCGCCGTGGCGAAACTGCGCGAGATCGGCATCACCAGCATCATGGTCACCGGCGACAACGAAGCCGCCGCCCGCGCCATCGCCCGGGCGATCGGCATCGACGAAATCCGTGCCGAAGTGGCGCCGGAGGACAAGGCGCGAATCGTTACCGAACTGCGCGCGATCCACGGCGCCATCGCCATGGTGGGGGATGGCGTCAACGATGCGCCGGCTCTCGCGGCAGCCGATCTCGGCATTGCCATGGGCTCTGGCACCGATGTCGCCATGGAGGCGGCGGGGATCACGCTGATGCGCTCCGATCCGCTCGCCGTCGCCGATGCCCTTGACGTGTCGCGGCGCACCCGCTCCAAGATCAAGCAGAACCTGTTCTGGGCCTTCATCTACAATACCGGCGGCATTCCGCTCGCGGCATTCGGCCTGCTCAACCCGATCATCGCCGGTGCCGCCATGGCGTTCTCGAGTGTCAGCGTGGTCTCGAATGCCCTGCTGCTGCGGCGCTGGAAACCGGCGGGAGGGCGCTGATGCGGATCGGTGAAGCGGCGACGCGCTCGGGCGTGAGCGCCAAGATGATCCGGCATTACGAGAGTATCGGCCTGCTCGCCCCGGCGGCGCGGCGCGACAACAGCTATCGCGATTTCGACGCCCGCGACGTGCATGACCTGACCTTCATCCGGCGGGCGCGCGATCTCGGCTTCTCGATCGAGGAGATCGGGCGCCTGCTCGCCCTGTGGCGCGACCGCGACCGGCCGAGCCGGGAGGTGAAGCAGATCGCGCAGGCGCATGTCGCCGATCTCGAGGCGCGCATCACCCGCATGCAGGAGATGGTCGCGACCCTGCGCCATCTCTCCGAGGCCTGCGCGGGCGACGAGCGTCCCGATTGCCCGATCCTCACCGGCCTTGCGGGTGAGAAGACGAAGGCTGCGGGCTCACACGCGGGCCAGCCCGATCAAGCCGATCAGGGCGCCGATCAGCGCTGACAGCGTGATGCCGATCAGGACCAGGAGCGCCGTCACCATCAGGGCGCGCCGCTGCGGCACGTTCATCAACGCCGGCAGACCGGTGTAGATGAGATAGACGGCATAGAGGCCGAGAAGCGTCAGGAATGACAGGGCCGGCATCAGGTTGAACAGGCCCGCGAGCCAGGCCGGAGTCCATGCATAGGCCACCACCTTGAACGCCGCAGCCCGGTCCCCGCTGCCACCGTAGCGCGGTGCGAGCCAGGCCAGCACCAGCGCCATCACATAGATCGTGGCGAGCTGCATCGCATATTGGAACGCGCCCGAGACGAAGGCCTGCCCGGGCTCCATCCGGATCACCCCCATACCCGGCAGCGCGATGCCGACCAGCGAAGCGCCAAAAGCCGAGGCGATGGCGGGGATGGCGGCGAGCGGCATGACGTAGAAGAGATAGATCGCCGCGATATTGGGCTCTTCTTCCGCGATACGCGGCCACTCGGCACGGGGACGGGCGATAATGGCGGCGGCACGTGCAATCAAATTCATCCGGACTCCTGCGGCTGATCGCAACTTGCCTCAAGGCCAGCCGCGTGTCGAGCCACGGCAAAAAACGTCGCGGGGTGCTGCCTGTCCGCGGTCGCTGCCCTAGATCCTGATCAGGGGTCGTCGCCTTCAGGACGACGGAACGCTTGCGAAGGATGTGATGAAGCTGGTCACGACGAGCACCCAGGAATGGCAATCGGGCAATGATCATGCCGGCGACGAGCATGGCGATGTTTTCGACTGCGTGCTTTCGCTGATCGCGCAGGCCCCGGCGCGGCGCGCAAGTCTCGTCCTGCCCGGCGCGGATGCTGCGGCGCGCGATCCCGCCTTGCGCGCACAAAGGCGCCTCGCGAAACTCTTCGACGCGCTTGCTCATTTCCACCCTTCACGCCCGGTCGCAGAGATCGAGGATCTCGTCTGGGCCTTGTGGATCAGTCATCCCTCGAAGGCCGCCGAGGCGCTGATGACGCGCGGCATCGAGGCTTTCGCCGATGGGCGTCTCGCGCAGGCGCGCGGTCATTTCGACGCCCTCGTCGCGGCCTGGCCCGCCTGGGCCGAGGCCTGGAACAAGCGCGCGACGCTGGCCTATGTCGAGGGGCGCGACCGCGATGCCTGCCGCGACATCGCCCGCACGCTGGAGCGCGAGCCGCGCCATTTCGGCGCGATTGCCGGTTTCGGCCAGATCTGTCTGCGTCGTGGACGACCTTGCGAGGCGGCGATCGCGTTTCGCGCCGCGCTCACGCTCAACCCCCATCTGCACGGCATCCGCGCCCTGCTCGACGATATCGCCGGCGACGCCGCGCGCATGCATTGAGGTGCAGGCATCTTCGGAGCAGGCATCTTCGGCGCACGCTGCGGCTTGCACATTCTCCCGTGGCGTCATCACCCCGTCTCGCATTACCCTGAGGCAAAACATGAGGGGGATGGCGCATGGCACGGGGCGCGGGCGAAGGCGGAGACGCTATCACGGAATTCGGGACTTTCGACGATATCGTCGTCGGTGCCGGTTCCGCCGGTTGCGTAATGGCGAACCGGCTGTCGGCCGATCCGCAGAACAGGGTTTTGGTGCTTGAGGCCGGCGGGCGCGACAACTGGATCTGGTTTCACATCCCCGTCGGCTATCTCTTCGCCATCGGCAATCCGCGCGCCGACTGGATGTTTCGTACCGAAGCCGTCCCGGGACTGAACGGGCGCGAACTGGCCTATCCGCGCGGCAAGGTGATCGGCGGTTCCTCGGCGATCAACGCCATGATCTACATGCGCGGCCAGGCCACCGATTACGATAACTGGCGCCAGCTCGGCCTCCCCGGCTGGGGCTGGGACGACGTGCTGCCGTTCTTCCACAAGCACCAGGATCACGTGCGCCCCGATGATCATCATCGCGGTGGCGGCGAGTGGCGGGTCGATGACCCGCGCATGCGCTGGGAGATTCTCGACGCCATCGTCGCAGCCTGCGAGGCGGCGGGGATCGCGCGCACGCCGGACTTCAACCGGGGCGACAATGCGGGGGTTTCCTATTTCCAGGTCAACCAGAAGAACGGTCGGCGCTGGAGCGCGGCGCGCGGTTTCCTCAAGCCGGTGCTCAACCGTCCCAATCTCGCGCTGGAGACGGGGGTTCTGGTCGAGCGGGTGGTGATCGAGGCCGGACGTGCCACGGGAGTGATTTTCTCCCGGAACGGGCAGCGTTTCATCGCGCGCGCACGCGGGGAGATCGTGCTCAGCGCCGGTGCGGTGGCGACGCCCAAGCTGCTGGAGCTCTCCGGGATCGGCGCCGGTGAGCGGTTGAAGGCGCTCGATCTGCCGGTCCATGCCGATCTGCCGGGCGTCGGCGAGAACCTGCAGGATCATCTGCAGCTGCGCCCGATCTTCCGCGTGGAGAACGTAGCCACGCTCAATACCGACTACGCACGCTGGTGGAAGCGCATCGGCATGGCGGCGGAATATGCGCTGTTGCGGCGCGGCCCCCTGACCATGGCCCCCTCGCAGCTCGGTGCCTTCGCCCGCAGCGGGCCGGAATACGAGACGGCGAATCTGCAATTCCACTTCCAACCGCTCTCCCTTGAGAAGTTCGGCGACGCCCTCCATCCGTTCGGCGCCTTCACCGCGAGCGTGTGCAATCTGCGCCCGTCGAGCCGGGGGCATATCCATGCTGCCAACCCAGATCCGCGCGCGGCGCCGGCAATCCAGCCGAACTATCTCGACACGGATGAAGACAAACGCGTCGCCGTCGCCGCGATCCGGCTGGCGCGCACGATCGCGCAGCAGGAACCGCTGGCCGGATATCACCCGCAGGAATTCAAGCCGGGTGCCGAGATCACGGATGACGATGGCCTGGCACAGGTCGCCGGCGATATCGGCACCACCATCTTCCATCCGGTCGGAACCGCCCGGATGGGCGCGGATGATGATACCGGCGCCGTGCTCGATGCACGGCTGCGCGTGCGCGGCATTGCGGGCCTGCGTGTCGCCGACGCCTCTTCCATGCCGCGCATCACCTCGGGCAATACCAACTCGCCGACCATGATGATCGCCGAGAAGGGTGCGCAGATGATCCGCGAGGACAGGGGCAGCTGAAACTGCTCTGACTTAAATAAAGATTCAAGAAGCTCGGCTAATCTGACCTTATCAGCCGGGCGCAGTGCCCGCAGGCGGGAGGGCAACGAGGTGGATGCAGAGACGAAAGCGGCAATCACACGCCTGGAGCTCGCCATCGATTCGCTCGCCGGCATGGTAGCCGGCTGCGCCGCCTATCTCACCGCCCTCGACGAGGCAAGGCACGTGGACAAGCGCAAGGCTCTGGGCGTATCGCGGCGCTTCGTGCCCGACGGTCTGTCGGGCAATACCATGCATTCCCCCGCCGTGATCGCTCAGGCCATGATCGAGCAGATGGGTGACCTCTCGCGCCAGCTCGCCACGGTGAAGGCGCGGGCGCAGGAGCAGGAAGCGCTCAGCCGCCGCCCGCTGGCGCGCGACTGGCAGGGCCGGCCGCACGAGATCAACCCCATGCTCGAGCGCAAACGCTGAGAAAAAAGCATAACTTTTGATGCAATACCTTGCTTTATGCAACCAATGGCAATAGTTTTGCCCTGAAGGTTGCAGAGGGCGAAGGGCATGGTCACGCGCGTCGCGACGGTCGCGTTTGAAGGTATCGAGGCGCGCGCGGTTGATGTCCAGGTGCAGATATCGCCCGGCACCGTCGCCTTCACGATCGTCGGCCTCCCGGACAAGGCCGTCGGCGAATCGCGCGAGCGGGTGCGCTCGGCGCTGGTCTCATCCGGCCTCGCCCTGCCAAGCAAACGCATCACCGTCAATCTTGCGCCGGCCGACATGCCGAAGGAGGGCAGTCATTTCGACCTGCCGATCGCGCTGGGCGTCATGGCCGCGATCGGCGCCATCCCGCCTGATGCGCTTGAAGGCTTCACCGTACTCGGTGAACTTGCCCTCGACGGCTCTCTCACGGCAGTGGCCGGGGTGCTGCCGGCGGCGATGGCGGCGCATGATCGCGGACAGGGTCTGATCTGTCCGGCGCCCTGCGGCCCGGAAGCCGCCTGGGCCTCTCCGGATATCGACGTCATCGCCCCGCGCAACCTCATCCAGCTGGCCAACCATTTCAAGGGAACCCAGGTGCTGGGCCGCCCCGAGCCGGCGGTCGCCGCCATGGCCGGCGCCCTGCCCGATTTGCGCGATATTCGCGGTCAGGAAAGCGCCAAACGGGCACTGGAGATCGCGGCCGCAGGCGGTCATAACCTCCTGATGAACGGGCCGCCCGGTGCCGGCAAATCGATGCTCGCGCAGCGTCTGCCCTCAATCCTGCCGCCGCTGCTGCCGCGTGAACTGCTCGAAGTCTCCATGATTCAGTCTGTGGCGGGGCTGATCGCCGAGGGGAAGCTCAGCGATCGGCGCCCGTTCCGCGCGCCGCATCATTCCGCCTCGATGCCCTCGCTCGTGGGCGGTGGCGCGAACGCCCGTCCAGGAGAGGTCTCGCTCGCCCATCACGGCGTGCTTTTTCTCGACGAATTGCCGGAATTCCAGCCGCAGGTGCTCGACAGTCTGCGCCAGCCGATCGAGACCGGCGAGGTAATGATCGCGCGGGCCAATCACCGTGTGACCTATCCCGCCCGCTTCCAGCTGATCGCGGCGATGAATCCGTGTCGTTGCGGCCAGGCGACGGAGCCGGGCCATGCCTGCCGGCGCGGCCCCAACGAGCGCTGCATGGCGCAATACCAGTCGCGCATTTCCGGTCCGCTGCTCGACCGGGTGGACCTGCTGATTGACGTCCCCGCCGTCACGGCTGCGGATCTGCTTCTGCCGCCGGCGCAGGAAGGCTCGCAGGAGGTGGCGGCCCGGGTCGCCGCAGCGCGGGCGGCGCAGCGCGCGCGTTATGCCGGGCTCGGTCTCGCCGAGATTACCACCAACGCATCCTGTCCCGGCGGTCTGCTCGAGGACGTGGCGCGCCCGGATGCCGAGGGGCTGACGCTGTTGCGTGATGCATCGGAGGCGATGCGGCTCACGGCGCGCGGCTTCCACAGGATCATGCGTGTGGCCCGCACCCTGGCCGATCTCGACGGCGCGGCATCAGTCGGGCGGCTGCATATCGCCGAGAGCCTGTCCTATCGCAGCAAGGCCGGGCGGGGGCTGGCGACTGCGATCGGCTGAATGTGGGGTTGGCGACACGAATCAGATGCCACGAGAGGCGTGCACGGCATGAGCTGGAAAATTAATTAATGGTTTATGTATTAGACTAAGCACAATTTTAAATAGCTATTGTAGATATATGTTCTGTCTTCTGTGGTGGTTTTGTAACAACCATGCGCACAAAGGCGCCTGAATCGCGAATTTTTGCTTTGGTGCACCGATAGACCACTTGATTTTCCCATGCAATCTTGAGACGTTCGTCTCAGAACAAAATGATCGACAATAGCATGGATGATTCGGGGCCGTACAACGTTCGGAAGTGCAAACAGAGGCATTCCGATCACACATGAGAGGGATCAGCGCAGCACAGAACACCGCGCGGTAATGATAGCGAATATGCCGCATCTCAGGCAACGAGACACTGCAAGTCAGCTTGCATTGCGCGGACCGGACGACATGGCGGGTGATCAGCATGCCTGCCGAGCGGGAAATCCAGAAATGCCAAAGCAGAATATCACAACGCACTACGCCGAAGAGCACTACGCTGAAGACACGCATGACGGGGGCACCGAAATCGCCCTGACGCCGTGCGAGCTGCGCGCACTCTACCTGCTACGCGAGAATCACGTTCAGGAACTGGTCGAAGTCGCCGTCATGCTGGATGATGGCCAACGGCGCCTGGCTCTGCGCATGCTCAAGGCCATGGTTGAACACCGCCGCTCCATGCTCTCGTGAAACCGCGCGTGATCATCCTTGCCATTGTCACATAGACAGCGTCCGGCAGCTTTCCCGGAGCGGTGATCGCGCGCGGCAAAACCGGCGTGATGCGGGACGTATCAGGATCCGCGCCTCTGCAGCAGGCTCCTCGTGGCGCGACGCTCTCCTGGCGCGACGCTGCGGCAACGCGCGCGTGGATATGGGCGCATGCGCCATTGCGCGCCTTGCGCCTGCGCCCTACCGTGAATTCATGAGTTTTCCGGGCCAGCCGTGAAATCGGGGCCGGGTGGATCAGGGTACAGGGCAGGAGGTAATCCGCGATGAGCGTTCATCCCACATCGCCGCAATTCAAGGCGAATGCCGGGCATGCACTGGCCGATGACCAGCTCCAGCGCGCCATGGGCAATGTCAAGAAGGGTTTCATCGAGAAGCGCCGCGCAGCGGCCGACCGGCTGCCCGAATTCGAGGCGATGCGCGATTCGGCGCGCGACATCAAGGACCATACGCTGGCCCATCTCGATCTCTATCTCGAGCGCTACGAAGAGAAAGTGACGCAGGCCGGCGGGCATGTGCATTACGCCCGCGATGCGGCGGAAGCGCGCCAGATCATTCTCGATATCTGCAAGGAGCAGGACGCGAAGACCGTCACCAAGGGCAAGTCGATGATCTCCGAGGAGATCGGCATCAACGCCTATCTCGAGGCGGCGGGGATGGAGCCCGTGGAGACGGATCTCGGTGAATACATCATCCAGCTGCGCAACGAGATGCCCTCCCACATCATCGCGCCGGCAGTGCATCTCAATGCCAGCCAGGTGGAGAGCGATTTCCGGCGCGTGCACAAGCATCTCGACAAGGATCGGGACCTGTCGCAGCCGGTGCAGCTCCTGACCGAGGCGCGCGCCGTCCTGCGCGAGCGCTTTCTGGCGGCGGATGTCGGCATTACGGGTGCGAACTTTCTGGTCGCGGAGACCGGCAGTTCGATCATCGTCACCAACGAAGGCAATGGCGATCTGACGCAGACATTGCCCAGGACTCATATCGTGCTGGCCTCGATCGAGAAGATCATCCCGACCCTTGATGACGTCGCCCAGCTGCTGCGTGTCCTCGCGCGCTCCGCCACGGGTCAGGATCTGAGCGTCTACACTACCTTCTCCACCGGTCCGCGCCGCTCCGCCGACGTCGACGGGCCGGAGAATTACCACGTCGTGATCCTCGATAATGGTCGCTCCTCGATGCTCGGTACCAGCTTCGAGGAGATGCTGCGCTGCATCCGCTGCGGGGCCTGCATGAACCATTGTCCGGTCTATCACGCCGTGGGCGGCCACGCCTATGGCTGGGTCTATCCAGGCCCGATGGGCGCGGTGCTGACCCCCTCGCTGATCGGCGTCGACAAGGGCGGGCACCTGCCCAATGCCTCCACCTTCTGCGGGCGCTGCGAGAGCGTCTGCCCGGTGCGGATTCCGTTGCCGAAGATGATGCGGCACTGGCGTGAGCGCGAATTCGAGCGCCATCTCTCACCGGCGACGGTGCGCGCCGGCCTGAGCTTCTGGGGCTACTTCGCCAAGCGCCCGCGCCTCTACCGCTTCTCCACGCGCCTCGCCATGGGCACGCTCGGCTGGCTCGGACGCATCAAGGGCCAGCGCAAGGGCCGCTTCTCGCGCCTGCCCTTTGCCGGCGGCTGGACGCAATATCGTGATTTCCCCGCACCGCAGGGGGCGACTTTCCAGGAACGCTGGCGCCGCGAGCAGAATGCTAATCGGCGCAAGGAGGCAGCGTGATGGCAGCCCGTGACGAGATCTTCACCACCATCCGCCGCTCGCTCGGCGTGCGCGGAGACGAGCGCACGCGCCTGGGTGTGGTCGAGGACCGCCTCGCCCACGCCCCGAAAGGCCTGATTCCCCAACGCGGCCAGGTCTCGGGCGAAGCGCGCATCGCGCTGTTCACGGAGCAGGCCGAGAGCGTGCAGGCGAGCGTGGCGCGCGTCGCCGACCGATCGCAGGTGCCCGAGGCGATCGCCGGCTATCTGCGTGATCACAATCTTCCCGCTGAATTGCGCATGGGCGCCGATCCGCGCTTGGCCGGAATGCCCTGGGGCGAAACCAGTCTCTCGCTGAAACACGGCGCCAGCGACGGCTCGGATGCCAATGCCGTCAGCCACGCCTATGGCGGCATCGCCGAGACCGGAACGCTGGTGATGGTCTCGGGCGCCGACAATCCCTCGACCCTCAATCTCTTGCCCGACAACCACATCGTCGTGGTCGATGCCGCCCAGATCGAAGGCGATTACGAGACCATGTGGGAGCGCCTGCGCGCCACCTACGGCAAGGGTGTGATGCCGCGCACGGTGAACTACATCACCGGCCCGTCGCGCTCCGGCGATATCGAGCAGACCCTGCTTCTGGGCGCGCACGGCCCGCGCCGGGTGCATATCGTCGTGGTGGGCGAGCCGACTGCGGACGCCTGAGCCGGGGCAGACCAGGCTCGCGCGGATGAAAACCGCTTTGCGTGTCGCACGCTCTTCCCCATTACGCCTGCACGCGTTATGAGGCAGACACGTTCGGAGGGTGCATGTGGCCCTCCGCCCCGTTTTCGACTGCGCATTCACGAGGGAAGAGATGGCGAAAATCAAAGTCGCGAACCCCGTCGTCGAGCTCGACGGCGACGAAATGACCCGGATCATCTGGGACTTCATCAAGCAGAAGCTGATCCACCCCTATCTCGACATCGATCTGAAATATTACGATCTCTCCGTCGAGAGCCGCGACGCCACCGACGACCAGATCACGGTCGATGCCGCCAACGCGATCAAGCAATACGGTGTGGGCGTGAAATGCGCCACGATCACCCCGGAC
>Ga0102934_1003477_pt1 | contig 10711 bp, 10 predicted proteins | sample SalPonR2_A_D1_MG_FD_78175 | JGI IMG/M metagenome (GOLD analysis project Ga0102934, IMG submission 78175) | Salt pond soil microbial communities from South San Francisco under conditions of wetland restoration - Salt Pond MetaG R2_A_D1_MG | ecosystem: Environmental > Aquatic > Marine > Intertidal...
CATGAGAAAAAGTTTCTTTAGGAATCAATATTTTACTTGCCTTTTCAACCGGCATAGGTATAATCGAGTATAAATATACTTATATTACCGCAACTTAATAAGTAGTAAAACATAAATCGAATTCTTTTTGATCCCTCAGAAAAAAGAAAAGGGAAGGTATTTATGAACAGAATTCTTGTTACAGGATCGGTAGGACAGATAGGGTCGGAACTGACGATCTATCTACGCGAAAGGTATGGAGCGGATAATGTGGTGGCGGGAGGCCGTAAGACAAAGCCGAGTAAGGAACTGAAAGAATCCGGACCTTTCGAAATAGTAGACTGCACTGATATGGAAGCTATACGCGAAGTTGTAGATAAATATCGGATAGATACTATATATCATCTGGCAGCTTTGTTGTCTGCTGTGGCTGAGAGTAATCCCCAGTTGGCATGGAATGTTAATATCAATGGGCTTATTAATGTGCTTGAAGTAGCACGGGAGTATGATTGCGCGGTGTTTACCCCCAGCTCTATCGGCGCCTTCGGACTCAGTACTCCGCTGGATAATACGCCCCAGGACACGATTCAACGGCCGGGAACTATGTATGGCGTAACTAAGGTATCGGGCGAACTGCTGTGTGATTATTATTATAAGAAATATGGTGTAGATACAAGGGGTGTTCGTTATCCCGGTATTATTTCCTATGTGACTCCTCCCGGGGGAGGCACGACCGATTACGCTGTGGAAATATTCTATGAAGCTATAAAGAAGAAAAAGTATACCTGTTTTCTCAAGCGTGGTACAAAGCTCGATATGATGTATATGCCGGATGCTTTGAAGGCCGCGGTTGACCTGATGGAGGCGGACCCCGGTAAGCTTAAACACAGGAATGCCTTTAATGTAACGGCAATGAGCTTTGCTCCTGAAGAGATCAGCGCGGAAGTTAAAAGGATTATACCGGATTTCACGATGGATTACGATGTTGATCCGCTCCGGCAGGAAATCGCCGAATCCTGGCCTAACTATATGGACGATACCGCCGCGAAGGATCAATGGGGATGGAATCCCGATTACGATTTGCCCGCGATGTGTGAAGATATGATTGAAAAATTAAGAGTCAAACTGGAAAAGTAACCGACAGGAGGAAGGTATGGCGTTAGATAGATTAAACAGGGTATTGACCGATCAAGTAAATGAACTGGTTTCTAAAGGAACGGCGAAGGGTAAAGAGGATATAATTGTCGGAGTCAAAAAAGCTCAAGGGGAAAAAGGTCCCAGATATTTTCTCAAAGGGGAAGGGGAAAAGGAATTTCTCCGCATGAACTCGAATTCTTATCTTGGATTAACCCTTCAGGAAGATATCATTAAAGCTGAAGAAGATGCTTCCAGAGAATTTGGCGTGGGACCTGGCGCTGTCCGTTTTATTAACGGTACCTTCAAAGCCCACAGGGATCTAGAGAAGAAACTCGCGGAATTTCATAAATATGAAGACGCGATGATTTACAGCGCCGCTTACGCTACAATGATTGGTGTTTTTGCCGCTCTTACTTCCAAGGAAACAATAATAATAAGTGATGAACTGAATCATAATTGTATAATCAACGCGATTCGTCTCTCGAGGCCAAAAGATAAGAAGATATACAAACACAACGATATGGAAGAACTCGAAGAAAAAATAAAAGAATCTGTGGGCAAATGTAAGAGAGTGCTGATTGTAACGGATGGAATTTTCAGTATGAGAGGGGATAACGCGCCTCTCGATGTCATCTCAGAGCTTTCAAAGAGATACGATTCTGAATTCCCTGAAAATATAATGTTAATGGTCGATGATTCCCATGGAATTGGCGCTATAGGCGAGACCGGGCGGGGTGTCGAAGAATACACAAACGCGGACAGTGTCGATGTCTTAATCGGCACTCTGGGGAAAGCGTTTGGTGTAAATGGAGGATATGTTGTATCAAGCGAAGCGGTTACGCGGTTTCTCAGGGAGAAAGCGGTAACCTATATCTATTCCAATCCGATAACCGTCGGTGAAGCTGCCGCCTGTATCAAGGCAATAGAGTTTCTTGACAGTGAAAAGGGACTCGAACGCCTTAAATATGTGGGCAAACTGATGAAAAGATTTGAGAATGGATTAGACAAGCTTGGATTCGAATATATCAAGAGCGATCATCCAATTGTTCCGCTTATGGTCAGAGACACCGAGAAAACTACTGAAATTGTGAGTTATCTTAAAGAAAACGGCGTCCTGTCAACCGGGTTGAATTTCCCCGTTGTGCCGCGCGGTGATCAGGAAATCCGTTTTCAGGTAAATGGGAATCACACCCCTTACGATATTGATTTTGTTCTGGAATTACTTAAGAAGTATAAAGAGAATCATTAAGGCGACCGGCAGGTTTGGGTAAAGATCAGAAAACCCCTCTGTCGCAAAGCATGGTGGCTGCAACAACCAATATAACAGGAAGTTATAGTGATTTCTTAATGTGATTTAGAGTAATCTTTAGTTGACTGCTTGTTTAAACATTATTTTTGTCTTTCTAAGTCACTGGGCGGTATTGTCAGTATTAAAAAGGAAAATTATGGGGTACTGTTAGTAGAGACAGTACCCCATTTTCATTATAGAGCTATATAGAGTATAGGTGAAATCTAATCCGATAGAAATAGATTTAAGGTACGATTTTACTTTAATTCAATGCCATAGATAAGTTATCCTTGAGTTTGTCTATTTATAAGAGGAATAAACAAGGGAGATATTATGAAAAAGCTGGGCGTATCTGTTATAATTTGCATCTTGTTTCTTTCTGTTTTGTCCGTAGTTTCAAAATCTGAGAAAATAGATCCTTTCGAGATGAAAAAGGTATTTGAACGATTCCCGAATGTTCAGATAGTGCCGCTGGATAACGGAGAGGCATGGGGAGTAATGCACGCAGATGTTTATGGAAAGATCTATCTTAAAAGAGCAACAGATGATGGTGGTTGGAGAAGGGAATGGGAACTTACCAGCCTGGGCAGTAAAATAAGACGTTTCTTTGTTATTGATCTTGAAGGGGATGGGAAAATCGAAATAGTTGTGGCCACTGCTGGCGGAAAAATCATTGTTTATGAAATGGAGAGTTATAATAGTATCTGGGAAAATATAGAGAGTAATTTCAAGGAGATAAAAGCGATCGATATTGCCAATATCGACAAGGATATACAATTTGAAATAGTGGTTTTAGCTGACAGCCGTATATATATATTTGACGGGTTAAGCAAGAACAGGCAATGGATGAGTGACAGGGAATTTGACGCCGAAAATCTACTTGTTGATAATGTTGACAGGGATCCGCAGTACGAGATAGTCTTAAACAGCGGTATTGTCATAGACTCGAAATTTCATAATATAGATTTAGAGTGGGGGAAATCGTTCGGTGAGCGTATAATCGCGTTTGACATGAACAATGACGGCTTCAAGGAGATTATCGGAGAATTCAGCGATTATTCAATCAGGATATTCGATGTTACTGCAAAGAGAGAGGTGTGGTAAATACCCAATAGTCCCAATAATTTATTTATCTGTTAAAAAATCTTGTAATTATTATAGATTCCATGTTATAATGCGTTTTAATAAGCCAGTATTATGATTAAATTGATTAGGAGGGGGGAGATGATAATGAAACGACAGTTAATACTGGGTATAGCTCTACTTGTATTAATTTCAGCACCAGATGCCCAGACCACTACTATTTATGATAGCTTTGCCCTGCAAGGGTACGGTTCCTTTATGGATGATAATCCTACCTGGAGCGGAAATCTCACGGCAGGAACCCTTTCACCCGGGACATTCTGGATGGAGATTGATGATTCATGTTGGCCGGCTGACGATCCGGGAACACCTGAAAATGAAAGGTGGGATTATATTTTCAGCAATTATTTTTCTTACAATGATACAGAAGGAGCTGAATGCTGGGACGCCTTTTTCCCCAATACCGACCTCGGCGACTCGTGGATTGAATGGCGTTTTATGCTGGACAATGGAGATATAATAGGAGGTACAAGCGGAAGATTTATTGTTACTGTTCAGGATTTAAATGCGAATGGAATTATGGAAGACAGTGAATATCAGAATAAGGTCTGTTCGGGCACTCTAATCTCGTGGATTAATTTCGGTGCCGGAAGTTATGCGGGTTTCTGTGGCGATGGAAGTTTTTCAGGACAGCTGAATGTTACAGATCAATCCACAATGGAAGAAGAATTATACGTTCCTTCTCCTACATGGGCTACAGGGATGATGACTATGACAGATGAGGGGTGTTCAACTGCGACGGAGAATTCATCGTGGGGGGCTATAAAGTCACTGTACAAGGAATAATTATGATTTATAAGTCTATAATTTATTTTCAAGAGGGGAGAGAAATCTAATGAAGACAAGTATGATAATGATTGTATGCCTGCTGTTTGCGACTACTCTGTTGCCCGTGGGGCTTTCGGCCCAGGCCTGGCCCGATTCACTTGATCTTGTATTCGGATTTGACGGAACCGGGAATATGGTCACCATGTCACCCCCGGTATACTCAGGCAATATAACCGGCGGTTCTGCCGAATTATCAGGCGGTACGTGGATGGTGGAGATAGATGATTCACAATGGCCGGATATCAGCGATTATGAAACCAGATGGAACTATATCTTCGATAATTATTACAGCTATACCGGGACAGGATGGGAGGCTGTTTTTAATGGCGATAACCTTCCCGAAAAACCTCATTGGGAGATTAATACCTCAAACGGAAGCATGTACGGCACGCTTGTATTGTCAGTGGTAATGAGTGATTGCGATATGGATGGTGTGCTTGATATCGAAGACAGGCAGAGTGGAAGTTTCTCCGGAACTATGATGGTTATGAAATATGGAACCGGTTATTTCTCAAAATATTGCGGTGACGGCGCTTACAACGGCTCTTTCAATAATTCAGACCCCGCGAACTTTGCTGATGATTTTGTATGGGGTAACGGAGCTCTTTATTTGATTGATTGCTCAATTGGCACCGAGGAAATAAGCTGGGGTGCCGTTAAGTCAATGAACAGATAGGTTGATATATTTCTTTCAGCCATTAATATTTCTAATCACTAGTGGCGATTGATCTTAGCTTGTGTTTTCAGTTTTCGAGAAGCCTAGTTCTACCTGGGTTGGAACTTGATCGAAATCTTAACCCACATCGCCTCAGGTTCGCCATTGACTAACCCGGGGGTAAAACGCATTTTTCTCGCGGCCTGAATAGCCCTTCTGTTAAAACCCTCAGCGGGTAATCCCTCCAGTAATTCTACCTCCATTACTTTACCCTCTTTACTGACATAGAGATTGAGTATTACCTCTCCGTTGAACCCTTTATCGACACCCTCAGGATATTCAGGCCAGGGAATAAGGATAGGACTTGGTTTTATTCTGGGATTAGTCTCCTTACCACTGCCGGACTCATCCCCTTTATTTCCTTTTACAGCATTATCCAGCGAAAAATCAATAGGAGGTATCTTATAGTCAGAGTCAGAACTCTTTTCGGATTCCTTCCTGTCGATCTCAACTACAGGCTTTCTATCGGAATCAGTCTCCTCATCATGATATGTATTGACGACTATAAAGCGGTTCTCTTCGATATATCTTTTTGAAGAAGAAGCTCCTCTACTTGATCTCCCTATATTTTTTCTTTCAAATACCTCAAGATATTCAGGTTGAAAAAAAATAATAAAGAGAACATGAGCAACTATTACAGTAAGAAGAATAATCAGCCAGCTTTTAAACCTTCTTCTCGGTTTCATGAATTTATATCGCTTTTTTTCAGTCATTGCTCTATTGTATAATAATAAAGTAGAGATATCACTGTAATTGTAATCAAGAATAATATATACTTTCAACTGAAAGTCCACAATGTTGTTAAGTTAAGGAATGGATCTATGGCAATTATTTCACGCGATGATTTTACTGTCCCGAACTTCCTTACAGTTTTAAGGATAGTAGCAGCTCTTTTTGCCGCTGTTTTATTCATTACGCAGAGGGAAGAGGGGATTGCGGCTTTGATGTGTATAGGAGCCGGTATTCTTGATTACTTTGATGGATGGTACGCGAGGAAATATCATCAAACATCAAAACTGGGTGCTCATCTGGACCCCTTCGCTGATAAGATTCTGATATCTGTAATATTTATTTTTCTTGCCCTGGAGCTTCACTGGTCGTGGTTTTCACTTTTCGTTTCTATAATTCTACTTAGAGAGATGACTATTACTGTTTACAGAAGAATAATAAGAAAAAAATACGGACGATTCATCAAAGCCAACATCTTTGGTAAAATCAAAACAACTGTGCAGTCGATTGTGGGTGACGCGATGTTGTTTTATATTTTTGTTATTGAAGCGGACCCCTCAAGTCACAGTGTAGTAATATTTATTTCAATGCTGATTACACTTTTTGTTACAGTTGATTCAGGTATCCGGTATATTCTTCCCAGTTGTTCAGACGGTAAAAAAAAATCGCTGACTGAAAGGATATATCAATGGATTCTTGGTTTAGGAGAGAGTAAAGTCTGAAAGTTAGAATTAATGCCGGGAGGTTATATTTTGGATTTTTATGAAACCGTGGAGAACAGGGTAAGCACAAGAAAGTACAAATCGGATCCGGTACCGGATGAGATTCTAAAGAGAATACTCGAAGCAGCCAGGCTCGCTCCATCGGGCAAGAACGGTCAGCCCTGGAGGTATATAATTGTAAGAGATGATCAAGTCAGGAAGAAACTTGTTGAAGCCTGCAAAGGCCAAAGGTTCATATACGAAGCTCCCGTAACGGTCGTAGCCTGCGGCTATGAAAGCAAAGCTTATAAAAAAATGGGAGGATACTGGAACAGCCTGCCTGTCGATATCGGAATATCATTAGAACACTTAATGCTTGCCGCTGAAGTTGAGGGTCTGGGAACATGCTGGATAGGGGCTTTTATGGAGGAGGATGTAAGAGAGTTGCTTGATATACCTGAAGAGGTTAAAATCGTTGCGCTCACACCCCTTGGATATCCCGATTGCGAAAAAAGCTTTAAATCCAGAAAAAGCATAGATGAAATTGTGATGTATGATAAGTGGCAGGATGAATAACTCAGATCCAGCTGTTCACCATATCTGAATATCTGATCAGAATGATATTATCAAATCATCCGTTGTTCTGTTATGCAATCTCATTGGTACTCTTTTTGCATTTATTTTCAAAATATCTACTGTGAAATTAAATAAAATGAAAGATTAAAATGATTGATAGATCTGTTAAATCGGTTCCTGAGGGTTTACGTAAGCTCGAACAGTTTGTCTTTGGAATATCAGATCTTTTTTTTCATGTCAGATTATATCGGCCCGGCCATAATTTTACCCGGAAACTATACAGAAAGATGCATCTGAATCTACAGGCCATTATTGGAAGAAGGAGCAACATAGTATTCAGAGTTATAGGTGGTTCAATATACTATATGAATTTCAGAATTGATGTTGAGAAAAGATATTGTAAGGGCATAAATTTATTCAGAGAAGCGATTGAAAAGATGTCGATCCGTGAAATCGAAATAAAAGCTGATATAGAGCAAGAAGAGATAAAGGCGTTTTTGGAAATCTGCCTGGCGGCTGTGGAAAGGGATAAAGAGACTGATTTAGGCAGTAAATGGAGGACCATACGCAATATCATAATACGAAACACAAATAAGAAGAGGGTCGTTGTACCTTCGAAAACTGTATCATACGCCTATTTTGGGAAGATAGATGCAAATGACTATAATACTGGAGTTGATGTAAAAGGTGAAATAGGAGAAGTTTTAACTGAATTGAACAAATTGGAAGCATCCCAGAGAAGTGTAGCAGGAAAGAAAGTATTGAAACTTATAAGCGAGTTTGACAGAGATTATTATGCTATTCTTCTGCTTAAATCGCTTAAATCGTTCGATACTTACACATTTAATCATTCTGTGAATGTAGCTGTTATTTCAGCTGCAATTGCTTCGCGGTCAGGATTTTCTGGTGATATGATCAGTACTATAGGACTCGCCGGTTTACTGCACGATGTAGGGAAGCTTTGTATTCCAAAAGATATTCTTCACAAACCCGGAGGATTGACGCCTACAGAGTGGCAGTATGTGAAGAGGCATCCGGCTGAAGGTGCTAAAATATTAAGAGAAGAGGGTGGTTGTTCTTATGTTCAGAGGGTGGCTTATGAACATCATATCGGCTTCAATATGAGCGGTTATCCAAATACGGGTAAAAATCGAAAATTACTGGATGCTTCTTACATAGTGCAGATAGCTGATACCTATGACGCACTAACCACTAAAAGGCCCTACAGAAAACAATTGAATCCCTTCGAGGCGGTTAGATTTATGCAGAATATGCGTGGAGAAGAGTTCCATCCCCATTTTATAGATATATTCATGACTGTACTTGGAAATTTACCGATTGGAAAACTGGTCCAACTTGATAATGATGAAACGGCGGTTATTGTTGATACAGATGACTGTAACGGCAATTTGCCGAGCGTACGAGTTATTCGGGATTCAAGCGGATTTGAAGTTAGTACAAACACTCTCGTCGATTTAAACGAAAAAAACCCAAAGACGGGAAAATATTCCCGATATATAAAGAATGTCTTAGATACCCCCTTCAGGGATATAGATATAGGTAAATACACACATGGCAAAAGATCATATCAGCCTGATATAAAAGACTGAAAGATTTTTTGATCTGTGGATTCGAACAAATTATCTTCTATATTTTATTCGGTAATCCTATCTGTTCTATCCGGCCGAAGATAGAGCAGGTGAACGCAATATCTTCAAGGGTTGTATGGATGATCAATTCAATCGATTTTGACTTTTGAACCGGACTACCTGATGTTCTGGCAATATAACTGGCGCCGTCAGTGGCAACGCACCAGCCCATTGGCGCGAATACATCCTCAATAGATTCATCGGCATCGATTATTTTAACTCCGTAAATATCATCACCGTAGGAAGTTATGTTAACTTTTACTAAAAAATTACCATTTTCCATCGGAGTAACCGATTTATTTACCTTATAGGGGCTGGAAAAGGCGGGGGAGCTGAGCAGAGTCCCCATACTCACAATTAGGAATACTGAAACCAAGAATTTACAATAGCGCAGATTCATGCTGTTTCTCCTGTCATAGGTGTAGTAGCAAGTTGATTTAGATTCAATGCATATACATTAATTATGCTATGCACTTTTATTATATCATAAAACAGGTGTTTTTGTCGAGGGTGTATGAAGCTATATTACGGGTATCGTTCTTACAATATGGAGACAGTTTCTAAAACGATTACATCATCTCAGATTCCAGATATTCTTCCAGAGAGCTTTCCTCACCATGTAAATATTCGATCAAAGATGTTATTGTAAAAAGATGTTCGAAACCGGTTTTATCGATTCTATCGATATTCTTTACTGTTTCTTCAGGGGATATATAATCAGAGAGTGCCCCGCAAGTTTCGAGTTGTCTCTTAAAACAATTCATAACATTTGAATCTTCACTGTATGGGCTTACTCTTCTGCCAAAATTATGTCTGTAATGAACGAAGTGTCTGATTTTAGCAGGCATCGCGAAATAGATTCTCCTCAGGGCGCAATATAACTTGAGTTTTTCTGAAGTAATCGGAAAGTTCCATTTGGCGTTGTTTATAGCTGCAGCCTCGGGGGATAACTTTACCATTAATTTCCTGTATAATTTGAAATTCTGCTTCAGTGTGTCGGGGATATTCATAGAATAGGTAAAAAATGGAATAGAATAATATGGAGTTACCGGATAGAGATAAGATCTGTTTCTATCCTCGCCCTGGAAATTCCAACCGGGGCACCGTTCAGAGAATAGAAATTGAAGATATTTCATTTTCATATCTTTTTCACAATATTTGAGAAGATGCTCTTTAAGCCTTGATATGAACTCGGATTTATAACTACCCGTTATGTCAGAGACGACATCGAGAGGTATCATACTGTTATGTGCAATTAAGTATTTTATGAGATGATCTATGTTATGTATATTGCCAACAGGTCTTATATCCCTAAGCACTTTATCTCCGCCTTCTCCCGAAAAGAAGGTAATTTCGCTGCCGTAAGTATCCATTATTCTTTTGAGAAGGGGAACAGAGAAACTCTGGCCCAGATAATTCATTCCGGTTTTTATATTTAAAAGCTCGAGAATATCTTTGCCTGTGGCCGGTTTCGCGTGAAAAAGCTCCCAGCCGACATCTAATGTATCGGCAACATCTTTAGCGTATTTAATGTCCGGCTCAAAAAGTTTGAAGTAATCCAGAAATGTCACGGTGTCAAAGGCCGCATTGAGGTTACTTAAACAGATCGATACAGTTCTCGAATCGAGCCCGCCGCTAAGGGCTAGAAGATTATTGCGTGTACTGTCAATTCTTCTATCTGTTGCATCCGTCAGTAATCCCGCGAGATTGTCGGCGTGTTTGTCGATTCCAGCTACATTGTATTTCTTATCTTCGAAGTTAAAAGTTGTGACTCTTTCAATTTCAGGTGAGGCTGCTTTATCTGCCATCTTTATTACAGTGCCCCCTTTGAACTGCAATATCTTCCTGAAAAGTGTTTTTTCACCGAAAGAGTAGCCCAGAAGCAGGTATTCAAAAATTGAATTATGGTTTAAATCAGCAGTGTCTGTAAGCTCAATTATGAAACGAGGCTCTCTGGAAACCATAA
>Ga0102934_1003479_pt1 | contig 10706 bp, 11 predicted proteins | sample SalPonR2_A_D1_MG_FD_78175 | JGI IMG/M metagenome (GOLD analysis project Ga0102934, IMG submission 78175) | Salt pond soil microbial communities from South San Francisco under conditions of wetland restoration - Salt Pond MetaG R2_A_D1_MG | ecosystem: Environmental > Aquatic > Marine > Intertidal...
ATTACATCAGCCTGTTTTATCCTTTTAAAGAACTGTTGAGAGGTAATTTCTGTCTTATCTTTATACTGCTCCTCCCCAATTCTAACTGTCAATGGTACAAATTCTATATTATATTCTTCTAAAATATTCTCCGGCAGATCACAAGTACTATCAGTTAAGATACCTATCTTCATAAATAATCCCCTCACTTATAGTTTATTCCATAGATATAATATATGGGTATAGAGGTTGGCCGCCTTTGTAAATTTCAACTTCAGCCTCTTTAGATTTGGCTTGGAACTTCTTTTTAATCTCTTCTGCATCCTGTTGGCTGGCTCCATCACCATAATATATAGTAATTAAGTCTTCATCTTCCCATACTTCATCTATTAGATCGCTTATTACCTCTATTTCACTATTACCAACCGCTCTAATATCTCCGTTTACAATACCTATTACATCATCTTCATTTATTTCAAAACCATTTACTTTGGAGTCTTTAACTGCATTAGTTATTTCGATTGTTTTAACATAACTAATTTCTTCTTCCATGGAACTTTTTAACTCATCCAATTCTTTATTATCATTAAAGACTAATAAGGCAGCAATTGCTTCTGGAATTGCTTTTGTTTCTACAACTTTAATTTCTTTATCTGATAAAGAAGAAGCCTGTTGGGCAGCTGATATTATATTCTTGTTATTAGGGAAGATAATTACCTTTTCCTGTTCCATCTGTTCAACTGCTTCTACAAAATCATTGATACTGGGATTCATAGATTGTCCACCGTCAATAATTAAGTCAACTCCCAATTCCATAAGGATATTTTTAATTCCTTTTCCCTTTGCTACCGCTATAATACCCACTTTACGGTCCAGCTGTTCGCTTTTTGCACTTTTAATCAGTTTCTCTTCATAATCTTCAGTACTCTCTTCTTTAAGTTGTTCAAAATCTTCTTTTTGTTCTTCTTCATGTTTTTTTCGCATTTCAGCATTTTGCATTCTCATATTATCAATCTTAATATCTCTCAGACTACCTGTTTTTAGCGCATATTCTAAAATTATCCCGGGATGATTGGTATGAATATGAACCTTAATTATATCATCATCTCCTACTACCATTAAGGAGTCTCCAAACTGTTCAATATCATTTTTAATCTCATCGATATTTACATTCTGTTCTTTGACATTTATTAGGGTCTGAGTACAGTAACCGTACTTTAATTCTTCAGCAACTTCTTCTTTAATTTCTCTTTTTTCTTTAACTTCTTCTCTAACCTCTACTTTACCGGTCAATCCGGCTTTCATACCTTCTAAAATGGTTAAATAACCCTGCCCGCCTGCATCTACTACCCCTGCTTCTTTTAATTGTGGTAGTTGGTCAGGTGTTTTATTTAAAGCCTTATGAGCAGTCTCAATTACTTTTTCTAAGAATACTTCAATATTTTTTTCGTCTTCTAATTTTTCTGCTCTGCGGGCCGCTTTTCGGGCAACTGTTAATATTGTACCTTCAACGGGTTTCAAAACACCCTGATAGGCAATCTTAGAAGCCTTAGATAAAGAATTTATAAGATCGTCATTTCTCATTACCCTATTGTTTTTATTTGCTTCTGAAAATCCCCTTAGCAGCTGAGATAAAATCACGCCGGAGTTACCTCTGGCCCCCATTAGCGCTCCTTTGGAAAGGGCCTGTGTTAACCTATCAATTCTTTCCGATTTAGCTTTATCAAGGTTTTCAACGGCTTCCTTGAAAGTTAATAACATATTTGTTCCCGTATCTCCATCTGGTACGGGAAAAACATTTAAAGAATCAATATAGGACTGTTGATCTTCAAGTCTATTTAGTGCTCCATAGCACATATTTTTAAATGCTTCACCGTTTATTACTTTAATTTCCTCATTCTGTGCCATTACCTATTCTCACTCCTTGGACGTTTATCTCGATACTCTCTACTTCTATTCCTACTCTGTTTTTGAGCGTATATTTAACTCTTTCAATAATATTATTTGCGACTTCATGGATGTTGGTTCCATATTCTACTACGATATTCAAAATGATATTAACTGCATCTTCTTCAATTTCTACAGAAACACCTTTACTTAAATTATCCCAGCCAAGGAGATCTGCTATTCCATCCTGCATGTTTTTAGAAGACATCCCCACTAGACCATAGCATTCCATTGCAGACAATCCTGCTATAGTCTCTATGACTTCTTCAGCTATTAATATCTTACCATATTCGGTATTAATCTCTTTTACCATGATTCTCACCTCTCTTTATATACATTGTAATTTTACTATATATTAATAAATCTTGCAACATTCTTAAAATATAACAATAAATACTTGTCACAACCATAAGTTTTGTGTTAAAATAATATTTGACTGAAAAAGTTATATAAGATACAGGAGGTGTAACAAATGGCTAAATATTGCGAGATATGTGGTAAAGGTAGCAATAATGCAAATAGAGTAAGAAGAAGAGGTAAAGCTAAGAAAAAAGGTGGTGTCGGTCGTAACGTAACAAGTGTAACCAGCCGCACCCAAAAACCTAACCTTCAAAAAGTTAAAGCCATCGTAGATGGTAAGAAAAAAAGAATAACAGTCTGTACTAGTTGTTTGAAAGCAGGTAAAGTTAAACGTGCATATTAATAGATATTTAATGATGGGGTTTATTCATGAGTAATGGATAAACTCCTTTTTATTTTTTGCTTAAGTTATTTTTAACCTTTTCTGTAATTATCTCTAAGGTTAAATCCTGATGGGCTACACCAGTTTTAACCGCTTCTTCAGCAACTGCCAAAGCAGTTACATAAGCTACCTCTTTATTAAATACCTCTGGTATAATATTTTCCTTATTTAAATTATCCTTTACAATTTCAGCAATCTTTTCTGCTGCTTTTAACTTCATCTTTTCATTAATCTCACTAGCCCTTGCATCTAAAACACCCCTGAATACACCGGGAAAAGCCAAAACATTATTGATCTGATTCGGATAATCGGAACGACCTGTAGCTACAATAAAAGCTCCCGCCTGATAGGCTTCTTTGGGGTTGATTTCAGGCTCCGGATTAGCCAGGGCAAATATTATCGGCTTCTCATTCATTGTTTTCACCATATAGGATTTTAATATACCGGCTGTGGAAACTCCAATAAATACGTCCGAGCCTTTTATAGCCTCTTCTAATCTACCTTCTTTTTTACTTTCAGTCATCTCGGCTAGTTTTTCATTGTATTCATTATTACTTTTTCTACCCTTATATACTACCCCTTTGGAGTCCAGTACTTTAATATTTTTAGCACCAGCAGTTTTAAGTAATTTAGTTACTGCAAAACCGGCCGCTCCTGCCCCTGTAATTATGATCTTGATCTCTTCTATTTTTTTATCTGCTAATTTGAGGGCATTAAATAAACCAGCTAAAACTACAATTGCAGTTCCATGCTGGTCATCATGAAAAATCGGAATATCAGTTTTTGCTTTAAGTTTCTCTTCTATTTCAAAACAATAGGGGGCTTTAATATCTTCTAAATTAATACCGCCAAAAGAATGACTGAGATTAACTATATTTTGGACAAATTCATCCACATTTCTACGTGTTATACATAAAGGATAGGCATCTACATCAGCAAATTCTTTAAAAAGAACGGCTTTTCCTTCCATAACAGGTAGGGCTGCTTTCGGACCAATATCTCCTAACCCCAATACGGCACTACCATCAGAAACAATCGCCACACTATTATTTTTAATAGTATAATCATAAATACTTTCTTCATCTTTATAAATTTGTTGACAGGCTTCAGCTACACCGGGCGTATATAATAAACTTAAATCCCTTTTGTTTTTGATCTTTTGCTTGCTTTTAATACTTAATTTCCCTTTTAATTTTTTGTGTAGTTTTAAGGCTTCTTCTTTTGTATCCATATGATTACCCCAGTTCTTCTTTATATTTGTTTTGCCCTATTTCATATAAATCTTGTCCGTAAATATCATTGATTACTACCACGGGAAAATTCTTTACTTTAAGAAGACGGATAGCTTCAGTTTGTAACTCGGGATAGGCAACAATTTTAGATTCCATTATACTTTTCGATAGGAGGGCAGCTGCCCCACCTACCGCTGCAAAATAGACTGCTTTATTCTTTTTAATGGCTTTTTTTACTACCTCAGACCGGGGACCTTTTCCTATCATACCCCTTAGCCCCTGTTCTAATAGAGCGGGCGTATACTCATCCATTCTATAACTGGTGGTAGGACCACAGGAACCTATAACCTGTCCTTCTCGGGACGGAGCTGGTCCCGTATAATATATTACTGCATCCTTAAGATCAATGGGAAGCTTTTTATTTTTTTTTATTAAATCATTAAGCTTCTTATGAGCCTGGTCCCTTGCGGTATAAATATAACCACTCAGTTCTACCTTATCACCAGCCCTTAATTTTTTAACCTTTTTTTCTGTTAAAGGATTTTCTAGTTTCATCTTTTCCCCCCTAAATTTCGATTGAAAAATGCCGGGAAGCATGGCAGTTGATATTTACTGCAACAGGCAAAGAAGCGATGTGACAGGGATAGGTTAAAATTTTAACATCTAAGGCCGTTACTTTTCCGCCTAATCCAGCCGGTCCAATCCCCGTTTTATTAACTTCCCTTAATATCTCTTCTTCAAATTGATTAATCTTCTCATCTTTACTTTCTTTTTTTAACAAAGCTTTCTTGGATAGATAGGCAGCTTTTTCAAAAGTTCCCCCAATACCAACCCCTAGAATATAGGGAGGACAGGCATTAGCGCCCGCATTTTTCACGACATCAATTATAAATTTTTGAATATCTTTTTTATCAGCAGTTGGATTAAACATCCTTATTTTACTCATGTTTTCACTGCCCGCACCTTTGATTAATACATTTAACTTCAGTTTATCTCCCGGTACATCCTCAATATAAATCACGGCTGGTGTATTATCATCAGTATTTTCTCGTCGAAAGGGAGTTTCAACTACGGATTTTCTAAGATATCCTTCATTATATCCTATTTTCACCCCATAATTTATGGCTTCTTCTAAACTTCCTTCTATATATACTTCATTACCTATTTCAACAAAGACAACTACAATACCGGTATCCTGACAGATCGGTATCTTTTCTTTTTCAGCAATTTTAGCATTTTCTATGAGTTCTTTCAAAACATTTTTACCCAAACGTGATTCTTCTTTTTTGACCGCCTGTTCTAATCTATTATACATATCCTTATTAAGTGAGAAATTAGCAGTCTGGACTGCATCTGTTATCTCTTTTGTTATAATTTCACTATCAACTCTTCTCATAAAATATTCTCCCTTAACATTTTTCACAGACGAAGTATAATAATTTACCTAAATCTACTTCAATTACTGCTTTGTTTGCATTTATTATATTACTTAATCCCCGACTGCTGGCTCTTTCTAACCAGTAATTATCTAATTCATACTTACAACCTTTTAATTTTTTAATTAAAACTTGATCAGTAATAGAAAAAAGTGAAAGGGTATTTCCCTTTTTGTTATCAATTATCCTTTTATTATCGATTAAACCAACCTCTAAACCCGGTTCAATTATTTTAGCATCAATATCACTATTTAATGCATATTCTAAAAGTAATAAATTACCAAACTGCTGGTCAATTCTCCCCCCGGTGGCACCTATAAAACTGATTTTGTTTAAACCGTTTTTTACACAGTAATCAATAGATAATTCCCCATCAGTTTTATCTTTATCACTGGGAAATTCATATATTTCACCGTTGAAATCTTTTAACATTGCAGAATCCCTATCAATAGAATCAAAATCTCCAATCAAGGTATCAGGTTCTGTATCTACAAACTTCTTTAAAAATTTATAGCCGCCATCAACGGCAATAATATTCTCAAAGGAATTTACAATCTCTTGATATTTTTCTTTTTGGTCTTTATATACACCATTTAATACAACCAATACTTCTTTCACAATGATCACTAACCTTTTAGAATTCTTCTAAATTTTTTTAAATTCTGGGCTGGATTACCTTTAAAAATGGTAGAACCACTTACTATGATATCAACTCCGGCCTCCACAACCTCTTTTACATTATCAAAGTTAATACCACCATCAATTTCAATTAAAGTTTCTGTATTACTTTTATCAATCATTTTTCCTAACCTTTTTACTTTATCAAGCATCTGGGGAATAAATTTTTGTCCCCCAAAGCCGGGATTGACAGACATGATTAAAACCAAATCCACATCATCAATAATATTTTCTATAGTTGATAAAGGAGTAGCTGGGTTTAACGTAACTCCAGCCTGACAACCTTCATTTTTTATCATTTGAATTGCTCTATGTACATGATCAGTCGCCTCTACATGTACAGTAATGATATCACTACCCGCTTCAGCAAAATCTTTAATATACTTTTCGGGCTCTACAATCATAAGATGGGTATCAAAAATATTATCACTATATGGTCTGATTGCTTTAACTACTAAGGGTCCATAGGTAATATTGGGCACAAATCTACCATCCATAATATCTAAATGAAGGTACTTAGCGTCTTTCACACTTTCAACTTCTTTTTTTAATTTACTGAAATCCGAAGCTAGAATGGAAGGTGCAAAATTAACCATATAAATCATCCTCTTTCTGCTGAAGTTCTTTATATATATCTTTATAACTATTGTAGCGCTCCTGTGAAATAAAACCTGCTTCTAATGCTTCTTTTACTTTACAGCCTGGTTCATGAGTATGGCTGCAGGTACTAAATTTGCAGCTGTTTTCATACTCTTCAAACTCGGGAAAATAATATTTTAAATCTGAGGAATCAATATTTTCTATCTCTATACTGCTGAAACCCGGGGTATCAGCCACAAAACCACGGCTGGGTAAAGTAATTAACTCTATATGTTTTGTAGTATGTTTACCACGATTTAATTTTTTACTTACTTCTCTGGTCGGAAGATCTATATCTTCAACAATACTATTTATCAAAGTAGACTTACCACTGCCACTGGGGCCAGCTATAACCGAAATATTATTTTCCAACTTTTTATATAGTTCATTTAGACCGAGGTGTTTTTTGGCACTAATATAGAAAACGTCATAGCCAATATTTTTATAAATTTGAAGTTCTTCTTTGACTTCTTCTAAATTATCAACTAAATCAACTTTATTAAAAACAACTAGAGGTTTTAACTCAGAAGACTCAACCATTAAAATAAATCTATCCAGTAATTTTTTATCAAAGGGCGGTTTCTTTAAAGAGTGTAATACAATAACCTGTTCTACATTGGCAACCTTGGGCCTCATTAAGAGGTTTCCCCTTTCTTTAACAGACTCTACTATCTTGTCTTCTAAATTAATTACAGCTACATCACCGGGATAGACTTTTTTTTGTATTTTGCCTCTAATCCGACATTTATATACATCATTATTTGTCTTGACAAAAAAGAAACCACCCAGTGTTTTAGTTATTATACCTTCCATTAAAAACCTCCCAGTTAAGCACCTATTTCTTTTGATTTTATTAACTCCCCATCCCTATATATTTCCAGGACGGTTGGTCCCACACTATATATCGTTTCATTAACGTATTCGCCGGGACTATGAGTTTTTTGATAAGCAACTTCTTCACCATTACTATCTTTTACAACAATTTTGATTTCCTGATTATTACTACCCACAATATTGATTCCGATATTGGTTTTATGTTCTTGGAAATCACCTTTGTTGACTAAACCAGTACTAATACCAAGATCTACCGTGGAATTTTCCGGTACATTTTCGCCTGCCTCATACTGCTGGTTCATAATTAAACCTTCTTCATATCGGGTAGATTCTCCATAATTTAATTTTCCCACTTTTAATCCATTTCGTTGGATTAAGTTAAAGGCCCTCTCTTTATCCACCCCTAAAAGGGACGGCATAGTTACCATGATGGGTTGAGGTCCTTTACTCACTACAAGTTCCACCTGCGTATTTATCTCAGTTTCGCTGCCTGGTTCAGGACTCTGTGAAATTATATAATTCTCGCGGTACTGTTCACTATACTCATAACTTACTTCTTGTAAAGACAGGCCGAGATTATCTAAAATTACTTCAGCCTCTCTCAGAGGCCTATTATTGAAATCAGGTAGTTCAACAATTTTAGGTCCTTTACTTACCGTGACAACTACATTTCTGGTCTGTTTGATACGTTCACCTGGTTTCGGTTCCTGGGTAACTATATATCCTTCTTCAATATCATTATGAAATACTGCTTCCTCCGATTTTTCAAGGTTCAAACCCTGTTGGGCAGCAATATCCTCTGCCTCACTGAATTCTTTTTCTACTAAATTTGGCACCTTAACAATCGGAACCTCAGTATATACTTTAAAGAAATATACTAGTCCAAACACGGAAGCAGACGCCAAAATAACTACTACTAACGCCCAGATCACCCATTTATTTAACTTAAAACCTTTCTTTTTCTCAGGTGTGAAGAAACTTTTATCGGTTTTTGATGTTTTAGAGTTATCTTTTTTATCCTGTTCTTTTTCTTTTTCTAAACCTTCTTTTTTGATATCTGATTTATTTAAAATTTTGGTTTGACTACCTTCTTCGCCTGTTTTTTCTTCCTTGAACTGGTCACTAGCTTCAATATTTTTTATAGCCATGATAATTTCTTCCCTTAACTGGGAAGCACTTTCCTGCCTATCTTCTGGCTCTTTAGAAAGAGTTTTCATCACCAGTTCGTTAACTTCTTCTGGTACAGAAGGAAAAACTTCTTTTAATTCTTTGGGCTCTTTTTGAATGTGCTTTAATGCTACCGAAATAGGGCTCTCCCCTTTAAAAGGTACCCGCCCGGAGAGCATCTCATATAATACGACCCCAATAGAATAAATATCTGAATATGTATTTATTTCTTTCCCTTGAGCCTGTTCAGGAGAAAAATAATGGGCGCTGCCCATTATAGTATCTGTAATTGTCATTGTAGAAGAAGATACAGCTCTGGCAATACCAAAATCTGTAACCTTTACCTGGTTATTGTCAGTAATTAATATATTATGAGGTTTAATATCACAATGTACAATATTGTTTTCATGGGCCACCTCTACCCCGGCTGTAACCTGATTAGCAATATCTAAAGCTTCTACTACAGATAGTTGGCCTCTCTTTTTAATAAGGCTTTTTAAATCTTTGCCTTCAATATATTCCATTACTAGATAAAGGCTCTCTTCACTTTCTACAATATCATATATACTAACCACGTTCGGGTGGGTTATTCTTGCCACGGCTTTGGCTTCATGGCGAAATTTGTTAATGAAGTCTTCATCCGAAACAAATTCTGGTCGAAGCATTTTTATAGCTACTTTACGATCAAGTAGTATATCCTGTGCTTCATATACCAAGGCCATACCACCGCTGCCTCTCTGTTTTTTAATCTTATATCTGTCATTTAATAATTTACCAATCATATTGACACCTCATAGAATTATAACTTTCCCATTATAATTGTAATATTATCAGTACCACCATTTGTTAACGCTTTCGAACCTAACTCTTCAATCATCTCTTTTATAGATTGATCCTTTTTGAATATCTCTTGAATATTTTCAAATCTAATCATATCACTTAAACCATCTGTGCACAACATAATGATGTCTTCCTTTGATATATCTACTTTATCAGTTTGAATTTCCAAATCTTTATCAATACCTAAAGCCTGTGTAATAATGTTTTTCTTGGGGTGATCAAAGGCTTCATCCGGACTAATTGATTTATTTTCAATTAAATCATTTACCAGGGAATGGTCAGTGGTAATTTGGTTTAAATCACCGTTAAAAAGGTAAATCCTACTATCGCCAACATGACCATAATATAGTTGATTATCTTTTAATATCCCCAAGGTAAGGGTGGTTCCCATATCCTGGTAATTTTCATAATCCTGAGAACAATCCCTGATATTTTGGTTAGCCTCTGTAATCACAGACTTTATCTGGGGGATGATCTCCTGGTCAAATTCAAACGTATAATCTCTTATACTCTCAATTGCAATTTCACTGGCAACTTCACCGGCATTATGGCCTCCCATACCATCGGCAACGGCCAGCACTGCAGTCTTTTCCTCCGGCTGAAGTATTAGATAACTATCTTCATTTTTTTGTCTGTTATTCCCGATATTGGTAAAGATATGAAAACTCATGATTAACCTCCATTTTGATAACTAGCACGCAGCTGTCCACAGGCTGCTTTTATATTAGTACCTTTTTCAATTCTAATGGTAACAGGAATATTGTTTTTTTCCAAATTATCTTTAAAATAGTTGATGATATCTTTATTAGGTCGTTCAATATTTAATTCCGGTACTGGGTTGACCGGAATTAAATTGACATGAACTAACTTATTTTTTAACAGTGAAACTAACTGTTCGGCATGAACTTTCTTATCATTAATTCCTTTCATCAATACATATTCAAAGGTTACCCTTCGATTAGTTTTATCAATATAGTATTGGACGGACTCCATTAATTTGTCTAAATCATATTTTTTATTAATGGGCATTAAATAATCCCTGAGCTCATCATTGGGGGCGTTTAAAGAAATAGCCAGACCGATCTGCTGATTTTCATCAGCTAATCTTTTGATCTTATCAATAATACCGGAAGTAGAAATTGTCATTTTCCGCATGCCGATATTTAAGCCTTTCTTATCATTTAAAATTGAAACAGCCTTATTTAAATTATC
>Ga0102934_1003482_pt1 | contig 10700 bp, 7 predicted proteins | sample SalPonR2_A_D1_MG_FD_78175 | JGI IMG/M metagenome (GOLD analysis project Ga0102934, IMG submission 78175) | Salt pond soil microbial communities from South San Francisco under conditions of wetland restoration - Salt Pond MetaG R2_A_D1_MG | ecosystem: Environmental > Aquatic > Marine > Intertidal...
AAGGCATGCGCCTTGTAAAGCGAATGCGCCACGATATGCAGCAAGGCCAGCGGAAACAGCGCCAAGCCACATTGCAGCACCATGAACCCCATCTGCGCGCAAGTGCTCCAGGCCAGTGCGGTTTTCACCGCCGGTTGGGTCAGGGCCACCGCCGCACCGATCAAGGCACTGAACCCGCCGATCAGCGCCAACAGAGCCAGAATTCCCGGCGCGCTCAGCAAAACATCGGCAAAGCGGATCAACAGGAACCCACCGGCATTCACAACCCCCGCATGCAGCAGGGCCGACACCGGCGTCGGCGCTTCCATCACCTCGGTCAGCCAGCCATGGGTTGGAAACAACGCCGATTTATGCACCGCCGCCACGGCCAGCAAAAGCGCCGCCAACCAGACAAGCGGCGGCACCTCACCGCCGCGCGCGGCCTGCGTGATGCTGGCGATATCCGCCGTTCCATACCCCCAGACCATCAGACCCGCAGCACCCACAAGCGCCGCGCTGCCAATGATGCCCGAAACGGTTTTCTTTTTGGCCGCCCGCTGGGCGCGGGGCCGGTCGGGATAAAACAGCAGCAACCGGTGCAGGCCCACTCCCACCGCAACCCACGCCAGAACAAGCTGTACAAGGTTGCCCGCCGTGACCAGCAGCATCACACAAGCCAGCGTCACCGCCATCCCCGCCATGAAGGGGCTTTGCCGGTCCTCGCCATCCAAGGCCACTCTTGAGTAACGCAGCACGACCCAGCCAACCATGCCCACCGTCAGGAACATCGCCAATGACACCACATCGACCCGTACAGACAGGCCCACCGTGGCAACACCGATGAGCGGGCTGGTCGCGGGGCCGATCAGGGTATAGCCAATGGCGCTCGCAATCCCCAGAGCAAGGGCCAGCAAAGCGCCCCATTCCGGAAGGCGCAACATCCAATGCCCGCGGGCCGCTGGGCGCAGGGTCAAGGCCCCTGCGATTGCCAGCAGAACCATGGGCGCGATTAGCGGTAGAAAGGTCATCACTGCATCTCCTCATGCCATTTCGGCTTGGGATAGCTGCGCTGCGGCATGAATAAAAATACATTGTTTTGTTCAAATCATTCTGTTTAATAGATGAATGTCCGACCTCAATTACCATCATCTGCGTTATTTCCGCGAAGTCGCGCACGAGGGGCACCTGACCCGCGCCGCCGAACGCCTCAACCTGTCGCAATCGGCGCTGTCGACGCAAATTCGCCAGCTTGAGGAGCGTCTGGGCCAACCACTCTTCACCCGCACAGGCCGCCGCCTTGAACTGACCGAGGCTGGCCGCATCGCCCTTGATCACGCCGACCGTATCTTTGGCACCGGCGATGAACTCCTGGCCACGCTCAAACAATCCGCCACCGCCCACCCGCCGTTGCGCGTGGGCGCGCTTTCCACCCTCTCGCGCAATTTTCAGCTTAATTTCCTGCGCCCCGTCCTCGCTGACGCGGACACCCAAGTGATCCTCAAATCGGGTGGGACGGGGGTGCTGCTTGAAAGCCTCAAATCCCTCGCCCTTGACGTGGTGCTGATGACGGAACCTCCCCACAGCGCCACACCGGGCGATTTCGCCGCCCACCGACTGGCCGAACAACACGTGGCCGCCTACGGCCACCCCGATCACTTGCGCTACGAAACCCTTGAAGACCTGCTGACCCATGAGCCGGTCATCCTGCCGACCGAAAGCTCCATTCGTACCGGTTTCGAAAGCCTCGCCGCCCGGCTTGGTATCACCCCGATCCTCAAGGCCGACGTGGATGACATGGCCATGGTCCGCCTTCTGGCGCGCGAAGGCGCGGGGCTGGCCATTGCGCCCTCGGTGGCCTTGGCCGACGAGATCGAGGCCGGGATTGTCGCGGCAGCACCCTTTGACTTGCATATCGTCGAAAGCTTCTACGCCGTCACGGCGCCACGCCATTTCCCCCACCCATGGATCGCACGGCTTCTCTCGTCGTCACCGGATCAAGCGAAAAACTGGTCAATCCCCGGCAAGCATTGCTAAAACCATTCACATGACGTCCAACTCCCGCCTACGTATCGTGGTCATTGCCCTCTTCGTCACCGCTGTTGCGATTTGCGCTGCGGGCCTTTGGCGCTATGGCTACGGTCAAGCCCTGCATCAATTGGAAAAGCAAGGCCGCGCCGACCTTGCATTGGCCTCTGACCGCTTCACCGGCCAACTGCGCCGATATCAGGAACTTGCCGTGCTCATGGCGGATCACCCGACCTTGGCAGGCATCACAACAGGGCGCGATGTCCAAGCCGCCCGCAGCCTCCTGCTGGAAGCTGCCGATAAAACCGGCGCCATGGGCCTTGCCTACGCGGATGCCAATGGCCGCATCCTGGCGCAAGCGGGCGACGCGCCCCGCGACCTGTCGCGAAACGATGCCTTCAACCGTGCGACCCAAGGTGCGCTTGGCGTGGGCTATGGCCGCTTGGGCGCGCAGGGCGGGCGCGCCTATATCTACGCCGCCCCCGCCTTTGCCGCGGATGGCCTTGTGCGCGGCGCGCTCATCGTCCTGGTGGATATCGCCGAACTGGAATGGGATTGGATCGGCGGCCAGCCCCCGGTCTTCTTCACAGAAGAAGAAGAACAAGTCTTTGTCTCCAACCGCTCTGAACTCCTCTTCTGGCAGGCGCGCGACGACGGGCCGGGCTATCGGCCCAGTGGAATGCCCGCCCCGGACTTCACTGCGCATGACATTGCGGGTCACGAAGTCTGGCAAATGGACTGGGGCGATTACCTGCCCGAACGTGCGTTGCACCTTACGCAATCCCTGCCTGTCATTGACATGACCGGCCACGCGCTCATTGACGTGGCCCCGGCCCGCCGTCTGGCTGTGCTGCAAAGCCTGATGTTCGCCGTGATCTGCCTTGCCTTCGGCGCGGTCATCCTGCAAGTCACCGAACGCCGACGCACGCTTGCCGACGCCAACGCCCAGCTTGAGCAGCGGGTCACCGAACGCACCCGTGACCTGACCACCGCCAACCGGGCCTTGCGCCGCGAAATCCGCGAAAGGCTTGAGGCCGAGGCGGCGCTCAAGAAGGCTCAGGACGATCTGGTTCAGGCGGGCAAACTTTCGGCCCTTGGGCAAATCTCGGCTGGCATCAGCCATGAACTCAATCAACCGCTCATGGCCATCCGCCAATTTGCCGACAATGGCGCGCAATTCCTTGACCGCGAAAAGCCGGAAAAAGCCAGCGACAATCTCAGCCGCATCTCGACCCTGGCCGCCCGCATGGCACGCATCATCCGCAACCTGCGCGCCTTCGCCAAACAGGAAAGCGAACCGGTGGCGCGGGTCGATATCGTCACCGTCATCGGCCAAGCACTCGAACTTTCCGAAGCGCGTCTCAAATCCGATGGTGTGACCGTTCACTGGTCCCCCCCCGACGCACCGATCCATGTGATGGGAGGCGAAGTGCGCTTGGGGCAGGTCCTCATCAACCTGATGTCCAACGCCGCCGACGCCATGCTGCAAAGCCCGGTGAAGGACATCACCCTGACCGTAGACCCGTCCAGCCCCGTGGTGGTCGAAGTGCGTGACACCGGACCCGGCATCGACGAGCCGGAAAAGATCTTCGATCCCTTCTATTCCACCAAGGAGGTCGGCAGCACAGAAGGCATGGGCCTTGGCCTGTCGATCTCTTACGGCCTGGTGCAAAGCTTCGGCGGCGATATCAAAGGCCGAAATGCCCCCGATGGCGGTGCGATCTTCAGTATCGAACTGGAGCGCGCACCCCAGGACAGCCCTTCAAAGGACGCCGCATGACCGATGCGCCCACCAATATCCTGCTTGTCGATGACGACGCCGCCGTGCGTGAGGCATTGATGCAAACGCTTGAACTCAATGACCTGAACACCGTGCCCTGCGGCTCTTTCATCGAGGCCAAGGATCACATCTCCCGCGATTTCGCGGGCGTGATCCTCTCGGATATCCGCATGCCCGGGCGGGACGGCTTCCACCTTCTGCGTCATGCGCAAGGTCTAGATCGCGAACTGCCGGTGATCCTTTTGACAGGCGAGGGGGACATCCCCATGGCGGTCGAGGCCATGGGGCAGGGGGCCTTCGACTTTCTCGAAAAGCCCTGCGCCCCGGATGACCTTTTGCCGGTTCTGCAACGCGCTTTGCAAACCCGCGCGCTGGTTCTCGAAAACCGTCGGCTAAAGCGCCAGTTGGAAACCGGCGACCCGGCGGCGCGGATGCTCTTTGGCACCTCGCAACTGGCCGAGGACTTGCGCACACGGGTGCGCGCCGTTGCCCGCCTTGGGGCCGAGGTCTTGGTCACAGGCCCGCCGGGGGCCGGTGTCTCGAAAGTGGCCGAGGTGATCCACCTGATGAGTCCCGATGCCACGGGTCCCTTCGTCAAACGGCCCTCCGCCACGCTCGATGCGGGCGCTCTGGATGCCGGGTTTGCCGCGGCTCAGGGCGGCAGCCTGTTTCTCGATGAAGTCGCCGCCTTGCCCGAAACCAGCCAATACACTCTTCTGGAGCGGCTTGAGGCAGACAGCGGCGCGCGCCTGATCGCCGGCACCACCGCCGATCTGGCGCTGGCCACGCAGGAAGGCCGCTTCAACACCGAACTCTACTACCGGCTCGATGTCATGCCGGTGCGCATCCCCGCGCTGTCCGAACGCCCCGAGGACATCCCCGTACTCTTCCGCCATTACGTGGCCCAGGCCGCAGAACAGGCGGGCCTGCCCACACCGGAAATACCGCCCGATCACCTGTCGGCCCTCATGGCCCAAGACTGGCCCGGAAACGCCCGATCGCTCATGTCGGCGGCCATGCGATTTACCCTCGGCATGCCCGAGGAAACCCAAGAAGCCGCCGAACTGGGCCTCGTTGAACAAATGGCCCGCGTCGAACGCTCCCTTCTGGCCGCCGCCCTCGGCCGCCAAAACGGCCGCGCCGCGCAAGCTGCCAAGGCCCTCAAACTCCCGCGCAAGACCTTCTACGACAAACTGGCGCGCTATGGGCTGAAGCCCGAGGACTTCCGGCGCTGAGATGCACCCGGGGCGGACCCCACCGATTTCTTTGAAAGAAATCGGCTCGCCCGTCTGGCCACACCGCAATCCACCCCGAAAATCACCACATTCTTGGCGCAAGACTGTCGCACTGCTAGACTAATTTACAACAAAACAACCAAAGGCGGGCCGGATGGCCGCCGCAGGTCGAGCAGACAGGTAACAAGCATCATGGTTTCCACGTCCGATCCAATGCCCAAGGGCATGCTCGCCGCCGCCCGCTGGGCCGCCGAGCGCACCCCCGAAAATCGCAACCGCGCTGTCGATCTCTATCGCGCCATCGCGATTCTCTTCGTGATCTTGGGACATTGGCTTCTGGTGGCCGCCGTCGTGCGCGATGGACAGGCCGACCTGACCATCCTGCTGTCCGAGCAACGCTGGACCCACTACGTCACATGGCTCTTTCAGGTCATGCCGGTCTTCTTCTTCGTGGGCGGATTCTCGAATGGCCTGTCGTGGGCCTCCGCCCGGCGTGACCCTGAAAAGGCGCGCACATGGGCCGCCACCCGTCTGGCGCGGCTGCTGAAACCCACGGTGCCGGTGGTGCTGGTCTGGGCGGTGGCGGCCTTCGTCGCCACCCGCCTCGATGTCTCGCCCGACCTTATCGGCGCGGCCTCACAGGCAGCACTTGTGCCGATCTGGTTTCTGGCGGTCTACATCATGATCACCATGGCGGTGCCGCTGTCCTACCGCCTGTGGGAACGGCTGGGCATGTGGTCCGTGGGCCTGCTTTTTGCCGGGGCCATCGCGGTCGACGCCATCGCCTTCGGCCTCGATCAACAATGGCTGCGCTGGGCGAACTATGGTTTCGTCTGGCTGGGCATGCACCAACTGGGCTACTGGTGGCAACAGGCCAAGCGGCCCAAATCATGGGCGATGGTGTTCATCGCACTGGGGGCCGCATGGCTTTACGCCTTGATCGTACACTTCGGCTTTCCCGTCGCCATGGTCAGCGTCCCGGGCGCTGAGATGTCCAACACACGGCCACCCACAACCGCGATGCTGGCGGTGGGCTGCGTGCAGGTGGGCACCATCCTTCTGATCACTGGCCCGGCCGCGGCATGGCTGCGCAATCCCCGGCCATGGTCTTGGGTGATCCTGCTCAACCAGATGATCATGACGATCTATCTTTGGCACATGACCGCCTTGATCGTCGCTGTGGCGGTGGCGGTACAGGGTTTGGGCGGCCTCGGTCTGGGGTTGGAACCCGGCAGTGGCGCATGGTGGGCCATGCGCCCCTTGTGGCTGGCGATCTATGCCATCCTGCTGATCCCGCTTGTGCTGGCCTTCGTCCGGTTCGAGGCCGGAAGCCGCGCCAACGGGGCCAACCTGCCCGGGCCATGGCAGGCCATGCTTGGCGCGCTGATGACATGCGGGGGGCTGGTGATGATGGCGCTCAGCGGGTTGGATGCGGGCAACGTGCTGGGGGTTGATCTCTTGGCCGTGGGGCTGGTCGTGGCGGGGGTTGGCGTTGCCACCCTCCACCCGAGCCGTAAACCCGACTGACCCCGGATTCGCCCCATCAGGCACGCATCAATTTGTGCGGATTTTCGCACAAATTGAACAGCACCCGTGCGGCATCCCGCACAATGCCGCCCCGCAGCATGGCCTTTGCCCGCATGCTTGGGGGCTATGCATCTGCAAATAAACACTTTTTCCAAACCTCCCATTTTTTCAGCGCCATGACTTGAGCGAATAGCCGCCATGCGAAAACCTCTGCACGTCGCGTCTCAAAGGCGCTGATTGCAACGTCTCAAGATATGGGAGGAGACAGATATGAAATTTCTGACAGCTGCCGCCACGGCCTTGGCCATGAGTGTTTCGGCCACCGCCGTTTCCGCTGCCTGCGACGATGGCGAAATCGTCGTCAAGTTCAGCCACGTCACCAACACCGACAAGCACCCCAAGGGCATCGCCGCCTCGCTTCTGGAAAAGCGTGTGAACGAGGAAATGGACGGCACCATGTGCATGGAGGTCTTCCCGAACTCCACGCTCTACAACGACAACAAGGTGCTCGAAGCCATGCTTCAGGGCGATGTGCAACTCGCCGCGCCCTCGCTGTCGAAGTTCGAGAAGTTCACCAAGCAGTTCCGCCTGTTTGACCTGCCGTTCATGTTCAAGGACATCAACGCCGTGGATGCCTTCCAAGCCTCCGCCAACGGTCAGGCCCTGCTCGATTCCATGCAGCGCCGCGGCCTGCAAGGTCTGGCCTATTGGCACAACGGGATGAAGCAAATGTCGGCCAACGTGCCGTTGGTTGAACCGTCGGATGCCGAAGACCTGAAATTCCGCGTGCAGTCCTCCGATGTACTCGTTGCCCAAATGGAGGCCATCGGCGGCAGCCCGCAGAAAATGGCCTTCTCCGAGGTTTACGGCGCGCTGCAACAGGGCGTTGTGGACGGGCAGGAAAATACTTGGTCCAACATTTACGGCAAGAAGTTCTTCGAGGTGCAGGACGGGATCACCGAAACCAACCACGGCATCATCGACTATCTCGTCGTGACCAACATCGACTGGCTCAATGGCCTGGACGAGGACGTGCGCGAGCAGTTCCTCACCATCCTCGACGAGGTGACCACGACCCGCAACAGCGAGTCGGCCAAGGTCAACCAGGAGGCCAAGCAGGCCATCATCGACGCCGGTGGCGAGGTCCGTCAACTGACGCCGGAACAGCGTGCCAAGTGGGTCGAAACCATGAAGCCCGTCTGGGAGCAGTTCAAAGAAGACGTGGGTCAGGAAAACATCGACGCGGCACAGGCGATCAACACCAGCATGTAAGCCGCCGCGCGTGTCCTGACACGTAAGGCTTGGGGCGGGCCAGCGCCGATTGGCCCGCCCTTTTCACACCCAATCCGCGGGAGGGGGACAGATGCAAACCGCACGCACATTCGGCGACAAGATCGAGGAAACGATCATCGCCGCGCTTCTGGGCTCTATGACTGTGGTGACCTTCGCCAATGTCGTCGCTCGATACTTGTTCAATTCCAATATCCTCTGGGCGCTGGAACTCACCGTATTCATGTTCGGTTGGCTGGTGCTTCTGGGCGCGTCATATGCCGTCAAGAAACATGCCCATCTTGGCGTCGATGCCATCGTCAACATGGTCTCGCCCCCGGTTCGCCGGGCGATGGGGCTTTTTTCGGTGGTCTGCTGCCTTGTTTTCTCTCTGCTGCTGTTGAAAGGGGCCTATGACTATTGGGCCGTTTTTGCCGAACTGCCGCCGACGACGGGCCGCTGGTTCCCGACGGGCTTTGAGTGGGACGCGCGCGGCCAGGGCTGGTACGAGGTTCAGGATATCCCCATGGTGGCCCCCCTGCGCTTTCTCGAAGACCTGCTGAATTACGGTGAAAGCTACGAGAAAATCCCAAAGGCCATCCCCTATCTCGTGTTGCCCGTCTCCATGGCGCTCTTGGTCTTCCGCTTCACTCAGGCGGCCCTGCGCATCCTGCGCGGTGATGCCGACCGTCTCGTGGCTAGCCACGAGGTCGAGGATGAACTCGAAGAGGCGCGCGCAAGCCACGCGCAAGATAACGGGGAACAGAACTGATGGAAGTCGTCCTTCTCTTTGTCATGGTCATCGGCCTGCTCTTGGTCGGTGTGCCTATCGCGGTCTCGCTGGGCCTTTCCTCCACGCTCTTCCTGCTGTGGTTCTCGGAAAGCTCGCTGGCCTCCATCGCACAAACCCTCTTCGAGGCCTTCGAAGGGCATTTCACCCTTCTGGCGATCCCTTTCTTCATCCTCGCCTCCAGCTTCATGACAACGGGCGGCGTGGCGCAACGGATCATCCGCTTCTCGATTGCCTGCGTGGGGCACCTTCCCGGCGGCCTTGCCATCGCCGGCGTCTTTGCCTGTATGCTTTTCGCCGCTCTCTCGGGGTCCTCGCCCGCGACCGTCGTGGCCATCGGGACAATCGTCATCGCCGGCATGCGGCAGGTCGGCTATTCCAAGGATTTCGCCGCCGGTGTGATCTGTAACGCCGGCACCCTCGGCATCCTCATTCCGCCCTCCATCGTCATGGTGGTCTATGCCGCCGCGGTCGAGGTCTCTGTCGGCCGGATGTTCCTTGCGGGCGTCATCCCCGGCCTCATGGCCGGCCTCATGCTGATGACGGCGATCTATGTCATGGCCAAGGTGAAAAACCTGCCCAAGGGCGATTGGCAAGGCTGGGCCGAGATCTGGGCCTCGGGGCGCGAGGCCGGTTGGGGTCTGTTCCTGATCGTGATCATCCTTGGCGGCATCTACGGCGGTATCTTCACACCCACCGAGGCCGCCGCCGTGGCCGCTGTCTATTCGTTCTTCATCGCCAGCTTCGTTTACAAGGACATGGGCCCATTGGCGACCGAGGGCGAGGGGCGCAACACATCGCTTTTCAAAAAGCCTCAGGCCCTGATCACGGCGTTCTTCCACCCCGATACCAAGCACACGCTGTTCGAGGCGGGCAAGCTGACGGTGACCCTGCTGTTCGTGATCGCCAATGCGCTCATCCTCAAGCACGTCCTGACCGACGAACAAATCCCGCAACAGATCGCCTCGGCGATGCTCTCGGCGGGCTTTGGGCCGGTGATGTTCCTTGTGATCGTCAACATTATTCTGTTGATCGGCGGCCAGTTCATGGAGCCCTCGGGCCTTCTGGTCATCGTCGCGCCACTGGTCTTCCCCATCGCCATCGAACTGGGGATCGACCCCATTCACCTTGGCATCATCATGGTGGTGAACATGGAAATCGGCATGATCACCCCGCCGGTGGGCCTCAACCTCTTCGTCACCTCCGGTGTGGCGGGGATGCCGATGATGGCCGTGGTGCGCGCAGCACTGCCCTTCCTTGCGGTGCTCTTCGTTTTCTTGATTTTGATCACTTATGTGCCATGGTTCTCGACCTTCCTGCCCAATACTTTCATGGGGCCGGAAATCATAACCAACTAGCGCGGCAAACCACGCCAAGGCGCGTCGAAGCCACAGCAAAGGCCCCGGTCCCCACCGGGGCCTTTGTCGTTCTGTGGCGCTCACTGTCACTGTCCAAAACCCTCGCGCAAATCACTTCGCAGGGGACAGGATGACAGACAGGGGTTAAAGAATGGTTGGCGCGGGCGATTTATGTACAAAACGTACAGAGGCGTCGCGAAACGCCCCGCATTCCGCACAGAACAGGCGTATAAAACGTAGGACTCCTACGAAGGTTAACGCCCCTTCCAGATTGGATCGCGTTTCTCGGCAAAGGCACGGGCCCCCTCAAGTTGATCTTCCGAGTCGTAAAGCACATCGACAGACTCGAACTGCCGCTTGGTGATCTGGTTCATCGCGTCCTGAAAGGTTAACGCCTCGGCCTCGCGCACGATCTCCTTGATCGCGGCGTATACCAAGGGCGGCCCACTGGCCAGAAGATCAGCCATCTCACGCGCTTTTTCGATAAGAATATCAGAGGGATATAAGTGATTGACCATGCCCCAGCGATGCGCTTCCTCGGCCTCGATCCACCGCCCCGTCAACAGCATTTCCATGGCGATGTGATAGGGGATGCGCTTGGGGAGTTTTACGCTGGCCGCATCCGCAACGGTGCCCGATCTGATCTCGGGCAGGGCGAATTGCGCGTGATCCGCCGCCAGAATGATATCCGCCGAGAGCGCCCATTCCAGACCGCCACCACAGCAAATCCCGTTCAC
>Ga0102934_1003485_pt1 | contig 10688 bp, 11 predicted proteins | sample SalPonR2_A_D1_MG_FD_78175 | JGI IMG/M metagenome (GOLD analysis project Ga0102934, IMG submission 78175) | Salt pond soil microbial communities from South San Francisco under conditions of wetland restoration - Salt Pond MetaG R2_A_D1_MG | ecosystem: Environmental > Aquatic > Marine > Intertidal...
AGGGGGGGGAAGGGAAGGGGAAGGGGAAGGGGGGGGGTATGTCCCGGTCGTAGAGCGGATGGAAGAATGGTCGATGGAGAACGGCCTTTGGCAGCATTTCGCTCGTTTTTGTCGGGAACGCGGTAGCAAGATGGACGCAGTTGTGTTTGATTTCAAACACGAAGTGGTGCACAAAGCCCGAAAATGTCCGAGAGCGCCGGTGGCCCGCCCGGCGGGAAGGGGAAGAGGGTCAAAGGGAGGGGGGTCTGGGAAAGGAGACGGACGAGGGGAAGCCACTCGGCAGAACAGGGAACAGGACGTGTCAGAAGAAGAGAAGGAGGGGGCAGACAAGAATGTGGCGGGCAGGGGGGCGGAAGCAAGGGAGGGTGGGAGTGGCGAGGCTGATGGTTCAGTACTGGGAACAAAAGTTGTAGAACTTGTCCATGGGCGTGATAGAGAAGAAGGAGAAGACCAGGAAGGCAGAGAGCAGGGAGAGAATAATAACGATGAGTTTGCTAATCAGGCCTCAGATACTTTGATCGTAGAGGAGATATAGCGCTGGGCAAAGAAGACGAGCCACACCAGACTCTTGTCAGTGGTGCCATCCGATGCAAATAATTTGAAATAAAGAATTGTGCCCTCACCAGTCGTGTTCTGATAACTGAGGCAAAGAACTGATTTTGAATTCATGGTAAATCTCGATGATCTAACTTTGCGCACTCGTTAACTTTGCTGCCCAAGGTCGCACGAAAAACAACAAGGGCATCTGGCAGAATGGTGGTAAAGATCAGTTCCAAAGATATAGTTGATGGGAATGATTGCTGCTATGAATTTGTTTTATTGAGAAAAGTGCTTGAGCGAGTAAATTCAAGATTCGTTCGCTTGGAGTAAACCATTCACGTCTTCCCCCACATTAATTCTCAGGACTATCTTCCCACGCTCTCGTCTTATCCTTTTACTTAAAATAAAAAATCCAAAAATTACAAAAAATGGATTGCTGTCCCGCCTGTGGGGCCTCAATACGGATGGCAAGGCGGCAGCAGCGTATCATGGTCTTTAGGACGGGTCAGTCCCTCTTCGAATACCCGGAAAATCGTCTGCGGCCAAACACGCTGGCCCCAAAAAATGCACCTTCGCGTTTTATCCTGAGCACATCGTTATGGGAGTTAAAATACAGATGAGAAATTTATGTCGAGGATCATCGTGTTTTGCTTCCTGGCTAGCATTCCCCCATGCTTCTACAAACCTATTAGAACATCTGACACGTGTGCCTGGCTGGATGTAAGACAGTCTTTTTTATTACGGGAAAACCAGAAGTCTTGAAAGTTGTTGGCACATTTGTGCGTGAACGTTGGCTTCTCCACCTCTTCCCCGGTACCACAGTCACGTTCAATCATTCTGACTGGACTTGTGTCTCGCTTGCTTCTCTCAGCACTCATTGTACAGGTTGTTCGCCTAGGGTCCCAAGACTAGGTCTTTTTAATTCATCCGTCATTTTTTGTCGGCTTATCTGGGGCTCCTTCTTTGAATTTACCACAACGAAGTTAAGTCCGAGCTTGACTATCCAAAATCCAAAGGGAAAGTGGATACTGGCATAGGAATTTGTGATTCCTTCCGTCACGGTCACCACTTTTTGTCCTCTTCGGGGCCTCCCTCCTCCTCGTCCTCTCCTTCCCTTCAAGCTCTTCCCGCACCATCCACCACACTCCGCAATATGTCTGGGACTCGCCTCTGTCTTCGTGTTTTTATCCTCCTCGCCATCTCCCACTGCACAGTCTCAGTCCCTCCGCCACCCCTCGAGAGATCAGGCGCCCTCCACTCTGCTCTCCAGCCAGACCAAGCATCAGGGCACCCTCCCAACAATACCTTAGTCTCCCACGCCCATGTGTCCTACTCTTCCTCCCTCCCTGCGTCCCCGTTCTACCCTGACCGCATCTCCCCCAGCCCCGGGACCGACCGATGCACCACCATCATAGTAGGGCCCAAGGCCAGCGCGGACGGGTCGACGATGACCACGCATACCGCCGACTGCGCCGAATGCGATTTCCGCCTCGCCAAGGTGCCTGCCCGGGACTGGCCCGCGGGCGCCCAGCGGCCCATATACTTGTTCGCTTCGGCCTATCCACGGCGGGTCCAGGAGGGGCGGAGTCCGACCTGGGAGCCCGCGAATTTGGACTCCAGCCTGCCTCAAGCCCCGGCATGGAAAAGAAAGGGCTTCAGCCAAATCATCGGGCACATTCCTCAAGTCCGGCATACATTCGCCTTGATTGAAGGCCTGTACGGCATCGAGAACGAGCATCAGGTGGCGATAGGGGAGAGCACATGCAGTGGCCGTTTCTGGACCAAGCCCTGCGGCGTCCCGAACGGAGGACAGGCCTTATTGGAGATCGGGGAGCTGAGCTCCATTGCCCTGGAACGGTGCAGGACCGCGCGCTGTGCCATCCAGACGATGGGGGACTTGGCCACCCGGTACGGATACTATGGGGCTCAGTGGGACGGGCAGATGGACGACATCATCGCGGAGGCAGGCGAAGCCTTGACGGTGGGGGATCCCCGAGAGGCCTGGGTCTTCCACATCCTCCCCGACGACACGGGAACGGCCGCGATATGGGCCGCCCAACGGGTGCCGGACGAGCACCTCTCCCTGGTGGCCAACCAGTTCATCATCCGTGGCATTCCCCGAAATCACTCGGACGACTTCATGCACTCGGACAATCTCTGGCGCGTGGCGGAGGAACACCGGCTCTGGTCCTCCGAGGACGGCGACTTAGATTTCCTCCACGTGTACGGCTTTTTGCGCGTGCATTCCGCCTACGCGACCCGGCGGGTGTGGCGAGTCTTCACGCTGGCTGCCCCCTCCCTCGCCGCGTCCCTCCCCGCCACCGTCGACGATTACGGGGACAGCTACCCCTTCTCCGTCCGGCCCGACAAGCTCCTGACACCTCAGGACCTGATGCGCTACCAACGCGATCACTACGAAGGCACTGCCTACGATTTGACGCAAGGGGTGGCCGCAGGACCCTACGGGGACCCGAACCGGTACGATCCCGCCGCCAATCTGGGCGAAAACGTGACGCTCTTGCAGGCTGGCGCCGGGTTCTACGAACGCTCCATCTCGCTGTTCCGGACCTCGTACTCGACGGTCACCCAGTCCCGCAGCCATTTGCCCAACCTGGTGGCGGCGCGCGTATGGATCTGTCAGTACATGCCAGCCATGAGCACTTACACCCCCCTGTACGTGGCGTCGACCTCCCTGCCCCCCTCGTACACCCAAGGATCTCTATTCCAATACACGGACACGTGCAATTACTGGGCGGCCGCCTCGGTGGGCAATTGGGCTACTCGGTTTTACCGCTACATCCGTCAAGACGTGGAGGCTGCGCAACAGAGCTTGGAAGCCCCGTTGTTCCACGAGGCGGAGACGAGCGACTCGCAAGCCATGGCCATGTTGGCCACTGGGGACATGGAGGGAGCGCGGGAGGTGCTGGCGGAGCAGGCGGGAAAAGCGGCGGAGGTTGCTTTGAGAACTTGGAACGGTGTGTGAGGCTGGGTAGGGGAGGGAGGGGAGGCGGGTGAAGGTGGCAAAAAGGGCCTGAAAAATGCGCGGAGGTGTAGTAAGAACAAGGAGGGGAACGTTAGGATCTTTGTGGATACACGTCCACATGTGCTCAAGCCGCCTCTCGAAGTCTCACGGCGCACTCATCGCCTTCCTCCTCGTGTTCCCCTTTTCATCGTACCGCAGACCTTTTCCGCACCCTCATTGCCCGTTACCGTGACGGTTACAAGGTCAAAGATATGCAGTCTCCGGTATTTGAACAGGAATTTCTCTTCTACCCGTACTGGTGGCTCCAAGTGTCGGGCTTTTTCGATCACAGCCTGCAAATGGCAGAACCGGAATCCCTCCCTCCTTCCACGCCTACGGTGTTGCCGGAGCAAGGGGGATCGGCGAAAGCAAGAGGACGGGTAAAGAAGAGTGTGACGGAAAAGGATGGGGCGGCTATGGCTGTAAGATCATCGGGGAGGGCCGAAGGAGAGGCGGGCGAGAGAGGAGCAGGGTTTACCGCATCGACGGTCGTGACCGCTGTGGGTTTTGTGGCAGGTCTTTGTACGGCGCTGGGTTTCTGGCTCGGACAACAGTGGAGCAAGCGACAAACCTACGCGCCATTAGGCCCGTAGTTCTCGAAGCTCTTCGACCCCAAGAATCTTGAGAAAGCGGATGAGGGTGGTGTATTATTTATACATACGTACTTTTGACGACGAAGAATGATAAATGTGGGAGAGGTGTGATCCGAAGCCGTGAGTGAAAAAATTAAGCTAGCGACGGGAAGTAATATTGTCAAGTGAGGGGCTGAGTATATTGATTCTCAAGTCTGTGCACTTTGAATGCCCTTTTCAAGATAAGAAGTCGTCCGTCAGCCCGTACTAGCTTTAAAGAGCAACGGGTATAGAAAAGTCGATTCAAGTGAAGGGCATACTTCGTAAACCGTGGCACGTTTCGTAAACCGTGGCACGTAAGCTGTTCTTTATCCTTACCAATGAATATCTCTAGCTTCACGAAATTGCTTCCCGGTCATGTCTTCGCGTCATTGCTGTCTTGTCTTCTGCTTGTCTAGTCGTCGTCATTAGCATTAAATAATCCTTTTTCAATTTGTAGTTAAACAGCTCTCTTTGGTTGATGTATATTTTAACGGTGCCCAGTATTGAGGCGGGAATGAGAGTGCCCCTCTTCATCTTATAGTTCCCTCCTGTTCTTCTGTTGCACTCTCCCCTTCCCTGCTTCCAAGCATGGCGGCCCTTACGTCTACAGACATGTATCATTGCCAATATTCTACTGCGTAGAAGTCTTTCTGATCCCACCACCACGCACACTCTTCTTTCCACGTACTTGTCCCCGCCGTCCGCTGGATACCCGCATTCGTCGTCCTCTGTTCTTTTGTACTGCATGCTCTCTTTTCTTTCTTTCGTTCTGACTGCCTCGCTATGAAAACCTTCGTATGCTCCAAAATACGTCGCCAGCTATGTGCATAGACTCAAGCAATTTCAAAGATTGGTTTGACTCCTACTACGCCTCCCTCGTGTCCTTTCGGCGCAGAGGCTTCAGGCGAAGACAAACAAGATGAGACTGGCAATTGCCTATTACTTAAAAATACTCTAGTACAATAAATACGAAAATTTATACCGCGCTCATCTTTCCATACACCACTTCCTTGCTGCCTAATATGCGAGGTCAACCGGAAATAAAATTGATGAATGTCCCTACAAACTCATGAATCCGACGTAGACGCTGCGACCCGCACGCGACATACATACCACAACTGAACATAGAGGCCATGACATGCCCCTCCTGCCTCCAGTCTTTGATCCTTCACTTCTCAGAGAAGCTTCGAGCCACAGGATCACAGAAGCATGAATCATATGACTGGCCATGCGCCTGCTATCCCGCAAGATGCACATTTTGTGAAGTCTGTGTCCGACAGCGCTCGTTTTGTTTCCATATACCATTTCCAATATCAGACGCATTATATTCATATATTCGAGTACTCCCTATGAGCTGAAAGCAAGTTTGTGACTGCACCACGCAATCACAATTGGAGAGGAAATAGCAGGAAGGAAGTCGGTCATGGAGACGAAGTAAATCTCTCTCCCGACTTGCACTGCAATATTCACCACTGCTCCTATTCATCTCATAACTGCCCGCTCGATTTGCTGCTTGTTGGCCCCTTTCCTAACCGCAATTTCCCTTCAGAATATCTTCCTTGCCCACGCGTCTTCAAGACCCCCGGCTATAGGACGTAAATCCGTGTATGCTTAAAACTATATTCTTAAAAATAATATAGGACTGATACATATTCTACAGCCCCTTGTATTGTACCCTCCGTGCGAAGGTCTCGACGCGCCTACAACGTGAACATCTCCTGCATCCATGCATATACAGATCTTTTCTCTCAGCAGCGTCATCAAAACTTACGCAGCGTAAGTTTTCATCCATTTTCCCCCTCGCACGATCTTCTCGCCCGGAAAGCCTTCTTCACTCGCGCGTCTGTCCTGCTTTCAGACGTCTCCTAGCGGAATCCACTGTGATGCCCGCCAAAGTGCGCCTGCGGTTGGTTCGAACGGTGCTGGTGGAACCCCAAATGCTGGTGCGAGTGCTGGTGGTTGGGGTGGTGCTGCACAGGGGGCGGGTGGCCACTGCCGTGCAATGCATGCATGTGTCCAGGATGGTGCATAGAGCCGTGCCCATTATTCATCCCCGAGACGTAGCCTCCTGGACCCCCACTATTGCCCACCGTGCCTCCCGCTCCGCCCCCTGCCATCATGTCCGCTCCAAGATCCACGTTTGGGAACCTCTTGGTGATTTTAGACAAAATCCTCCGCCCCCCCGCCGTGTTGCGCATGGCATGTAAATGCGGGCGCACTGCCTCCACCAGGTGCAATCCTCGGGAGTGGGTGGCTACCGACAGAGCACGCTGGACCACGTAATTCGCGTACTGGTCCTGCATCAGGTGTTTGATGTTTCCTGGAGCGCACATTTCGTCAATATACGCGCTCTGGATGTCTTCAGAGGCCTTCTCCAAGCATTTCTCCACCACGTTGCTGCTATATTTTTGCACGGACAAGGAGGTGATGCGCCCCAAGGGACAGGAGGTCACCGGACGGATTTCATCCGCCGCACACCTGTCCAGGACGTACTGCACCACGTAATTCCCGTAGGGATCTTGCATCAATTGCAGACAATTTCGGCCGATTTCCACGACCAAAGCTCGGCGTTGAAGGGGTGTTGCCGCGTCCAGGCAGCGTTGCATCACGCAGCAACCGTGCCGGTGCGTGGACACCTCCAGACAGGCCTGGGAGACCGCCTCAAAAATGAAAACCCGGTCCTCCGAGCCTAAGTGCTGTAGCGCACGCTGGATGACATGATTCCCGTTGGCATCCACGCACAGCCGCACCACGTCGTGGCGAAGGGCGGCGGTGATGGTCGCGACCTGGTCCTTGGTCCTGCACACTTCCAAAATCCGCTGCACAGACCGCGTGCCGTGCAAGTTCAAGGCCCCGCTCACCAATTCGTCCTGCACCAGGGAGAGGATGGTCGCGCGCTCTTGCTCGCTTGTCTTGTCCAGAATCTTCTGGAACAAATAGTTTCCAAAGGGGTCCGTCATCATTTCCGCCATGCAGGGCTTGGCTTGCTGGAAGATGATGGTGGCGGCCTCCGCGCCTGCCTCGTCCAACTTGAGCTGCAAAAAGCGACAGCCGACTTGATCCTGACTAAGGCTCTGCACCGTCGACGACTTCAAAATCTCTTCCAGGGAGGGCGTGGCCGAGGCCAATGCTGCCAATATATCCGGGTCACGTTCCACGCGTTTTTTCAACGCGGGAGAGGACACGCCGTTCAACAAAAGTGATTCCAGGCCCAGACCAGCCATTCCTCCGCCCAAAGACCCCAAGTTAGCTAACAATCCGCTCAAATTTGCAGCAGAGGAGCCTCCCCCTAACGTTGCCCCGCCATTATTCCCTGTTCCATTCAAGCTCCCTCCAAAGCCCCGTCGGTCGTTGCGGTCCCGGCCTCCGCCTCGGCGCGTCCCCCCCCCAGAGCCGTACAATCCTCCCAGGCCTTGCCTGACCTCAGGACCCGTACCCCCGTAGTACAACGCGTCGTACGGGTCCAGATTCCTAGTGGGCGAGGCTGTCGAGGGAGAGCCCGACGTGTCGTGGGCATTCAGGTTGGCGCCTGTCCTGCCAAACGAGGCCCGTTGCGGGTTTTGCGACTCTCCCACTTGGCGTTGGCGTGTCGGATGCAAGAGCATCGCTGGATGCGAGGATCCCTCAGGGTGTACACTGGTGTTGCCCGCCACCAATACAGGGAAATCACTTCCGCCGTGGCCCATATTGTCCAAGGTCGCGCCGGCGTGGTTGCCGTGGGCGGCGCCGTTGAAATTGCCGCTCCCTCCCGCCGTCTTCCCCATACCTCGGGTCATGTGGGAGAAAGGGAGATTCGCGGGCAGAGCAGCCCCTCCCTTGTCTCGCTGCTGTTGCTGCTGTTGAAATTGGTGTTGCTGATGCAACGCGATGATCTGGCTCAACGGCATCAGACCCGCCGTGGTCATGAGATGCGTCGGCAAACCATTCCCCACGGCCGTCGTCTGATGTTGCTGAAGCTGTTGCTGTTGCTGCTCAAAGGCTGCAGGAAACATGGCCACCGGCCCCTCTGCCCCCACCGGGATGTGGACCTGCGTCGGCAAGGTCGCTCCCCCCGGGGGCCCGAACACTCGGTTGTCCGGGGCGAGCGGAGAATGGGGGCCGTAGGCAAAGACCATCCCCGCCCCTTCCTCTGTCCGTCCGGGCCTAGGGGAAGAAGACGCTCTGGCGCCCGAAGCTGGGCTGGCCGCTGACTGTACGTACCCCTGCAAGCCATCGCCAGGGGCCGTCACGCTCCCAAAGGGGAAGCCCGGCTGCTGGAGCAGGTAGGGAGAGCCCACAGCCATGCCGAGCGGCGAAGCCTCAGCCCTGACGTCGCCGCTCCCAGAGAAGGCCATGGGCTGGATCGTGCTGGAAGAGGAGTTGGGCGAGGGCGAGGAGCGGGAGGAGGCGAGAGAGGAGGGGGAGGGGGAGGGGGACGGTGAGGAGGCAGATGACGAGGCATAGTTGTTCGCGTGGCGAAGGCCCTCCGTGGGGCTCTCCGCCGGTGCAAATGAGGCAAAGGTCCGCCCTCGACCACCGTTGCTCATTGCTTCTGATGTCTGCCGGGGTTTCTCCCCTCGCCCGTCCTGCTCCGAACTCCCTGGCTCCGGCCGCCTTTCCCCTCTCCGGGCCAGACCCGCCAGCTCGTACTCCATCTTCTCGAAATCGAACATGCCCGTTCCATCCCCCTCCCTCCCTGCCCCCAACCCGCCGTCGCCGGGCGTGGAATGGAAGCCTTTGTCTCGGGCCCGGCGGCTCAGCCCTCCCGGTGTCAGCGGGGCGCCCGGACGGAGACCGCCCGTGGAACCAAACACACTCTGGGCCTCGTGCACGGAGAGGGCAGGCAAGGGCGGGGACAGAGAATTGGAGCGTCGCTGCGGGGCTATCACTTCCTTCCCCTCCGTCGGCTGCGGTCGGTGTCCCTCCCTCTCGGAGGTAGCATGGAAACCACCGAAAAGGTCCGCGCCGAAAGGACCGTCCAACAAGGGACTCCCGCTCCCACCCCCTCTCTTGCCCCGGCTGCCCGGCGGCGTCGCGTGGCCCAGAAGGAAGTCGGCGGGGGACGGCGACGGTGTGGAGAACGAGGGGCGGGGGCCGGAGGCGTGGCCGTGAGGGTGGCTTCCTGAGCCCGAGCTCCCCACAGGAGCCTCGCCAGCCTTAAAGCCCGCGTTACTGTTACCGCTCCCTTCTCCGTCCGAATCGGAGCCCGATCCTGACGCCGAGTTGGAGCCGAAGAGGGAGGAGGTGGCGGAGGTGCTGGTCTCTGGAGACGTCTCGTTTGGGGAACGGCTTCCTCCGCCACCCTTCTCTCCCCCTTCTCCCTTGTACAGCAAGGAAAAAGGTGGACTACCCTTGTTCTCACCGCTGCTCATGCTGTCCCTTTGCGCCTTATGAAGGTGGTACTCCGGTGAATCGCAGTCATTGCGCTCCTGACCCGTCCTACCCATCGGAGAGAGCTGCTGTTCAGAGTCGCGGTCTGACTCTCGCTCCAGGGACGTCACGCTTGAATGATGACTGGATTCTATTCCTACTGGTACATCCCCACCCATGCTGCTGCTGTTGCTACCAGGGCTGAACTCTCAACAAGTTGCCTGGAGGGGTACGTTTTTGATCAGGGACGGAAAGGGGACTTCGTGAGAACACATTCCAGGGCGTGAATCCTTTTACTTGCCACCTATGTCAACGTGGAGCTTAAATGCTGTCTCTGTCAACACAACGCATGCCAGTATGATGTTTGACATGTTTTATACATTCAAAAATGCGCCACATGCCTCAATATGGGTTTGAGACGTACAAACAGCTTTGCTTTATTTCTCATCCATATGTGATCAGAGTTCAATGCCGGTGCCGCCAACACAAAACCTGGAAACCCTAAGAGATTAAAACACACCAACCATTGCTGACACTACCAAATTAATATTTTGTAGTAAGATAAGAGTGTTGCATATATATATTAATGCGACGCCAAGTAACACTAGCTCGGAGGACGAAAGTTACTAACCGCCTCAACAAAGAATCGAGACTGTTCCCTTTCAACCCGCATACAGCGTCCATTCAATTAGACGCACGCTTCCACCTTGCCCTCAGAATGCCTACGTCATCTGTAGAGGCATAAGCGACAAAGCATCGATTTGACAAGTCGGTACGACCGCCCATGTAGGGCATAAAACAGGGCTTTGCCCCCAGGCCTGAGCGTCGACTGCAATGTTGATGGCCAACAAAGCATGGGTTCAGTCCTCGGAAGCCCGAAAAAATGCTCCTGCAACAAATCCCACCAGACAAGCACATCAAGAACTCATCCAATTGCAGGCTGACTACACTACGACATAGTTTGTCGCGTGGTTCCGTCCCAAAACATGCCACAGATGCTTTCCTAAAATGTCCTTCAGGGCAAGGCGGCGTTCTCCAAGGCAGAGCGTTCAAAGATACTCCCCCCCCCCCCCCCCCCCCCCTTCTTCATCTTTTTGGCTCCGCCCCTGGTCCCAGCGCGGAGCGAACCCCACCTCCACACGACCATCGGTATCTTAAACCCT
>Ga0102934_1003488_pt1 | contig 10684 bp, 6 predicted proteins | sample SalPonR2_A_D1_MG_FD_78175 | JGI IMG/M metagenome (GOLD analysis project Ga0102934, IMG submission 78175) | Salt pond soil microbial communities from South San Francisco under conditions of wetland restoration - Salt Pond MetaG R2_A_D1_MG | ecosystem: Environmental > Aquatic > Marine > Intertidal...
AGGTTGTCCCAGAACTTCTAGAATGGCTGGAAGATGACTTAAAGAATACTGATAAACCCTATATTTTTGTGGCAGCTCATGAGCCTTTAGTGGCAATGCCGGATTTGAATAGTGGACGCATTCGGCATCAAGATGACTCAATGAATAAATATCCCAAGAGTAGTTTTCGTTTTCATCAATTAATGGTCAAGTATAATGTATCAGCCTATTTTTGTGGACATACTCATGGAGCCTCTATTGCTAAGATCAATGGTCTATGGCAAATTGATGGTGGACATGCCCGTGGTATAGAAAGCCCTTTTCCAGAATCTGTATACTCCGAACTGAATCAGATCCTTGCCCAAAATTCATCAGACAAACAAACAAATCAGATCATTACTGAGTATTTTCAGCAATTGGAGCGGAGAAAGTATAACTTAAAAAAGATGTTATATTATTCTGATCTTACTGATGGAATTTATTACAAAGAATTAGAAGATAAACCGGCCTTAAAATCACTGAAAAAGTTTTATAAGAATTATAAAAGTGACCCGGAGCTTAAACAAAAATATATAGAAACCTATAATCAGAATACTAATCTGTCAAGAAGTACATTTGTAAAAATAATTTTGGAGAAACCCTATATTAAAGTTGAATTTTATCGTGATGATGGTTGGGGTAGCGGGAAATATAATTTGATGTACTCAACTTATTTAAAGTAAGATAATGATCTAAACTGAATCAGAAAAGAGAAAGGGGGGCGGTAATAATAGATATCTATAAAATTCATAGTATGTTTACATGAATTTTAAACACTGGTTATTTTAAGTTTTGAATTTTAAAGGGAAAGGAGGAAAATAAGAAAGTAGATGGGGCGTAAAAACCGAATTTTAGAACTATTATAATAATGTTAATAGCAAAATTAAAGAGGAGGGACGTATGTATTTTGAAGAGAGAATGAAAAAAATAATTAGGCTAAGTTCTTTGGTTCTGCTTAGTATTTGTGTTTTAGTGAGTGTTGATTTTTTGTATGCAGAGGATAATGGAGTAATTCAGGGTCGGGTAGTTGATGCAAATTCAGGAGAATATTTACCTGGCGCCAATGTTGTCTGTGAAAATATTCAAGCAGGTTGTGCTTCTGATAAGTCTGGTAGAATTTATATTTCCAATTTACCTTTTGGTACTCATAAAATAACAGCGACCTATATTGGATATAAGAAATTTTCCACAGAAATAACATTATCTGAGGAAAACCCAAAATTGAATATGAATATAGAAATGGAACCAGAGCAGATTCGAATGGGTGAAATTCTGGTAACAGGAATGAGAGTAGGTCAGACCCGAGCCCTTAATGAGCAGAAGTCCTCTGAAAAGATTGTAAATGTAGTCAATGAAGAACAAATTGGGCTATTTCCCGATGTAAATACGGCGGAAGCTCTTCAGCGTGTACCAGGAATCGCACTGGCTCGAGATCAGGGTGAGGGCCGCTATGCTTTAGTTCGAGGTACATCCTCCAGATTAAATAGTACCACTATTAATGGAGCAAGTGTTTCGACTCCGGAATCCGATATGAGAGCATTAGCTTTGGATGTAATGTCTGCAGATGCATTAGAATCAATCGAAGTTACAAAAGCAATTACTCCTGATATGAGTGGTGCTTCTATTGGCGGATCGATTAATTTGAATACTAAAAGTGCTCTTGATTATCCCGGTAAAATTCTTAAATCTTCATTAAAGGGTGGATTTAATGAAATGTCTGGCAAGGGTATCTATCAAGCCGACCTGACTTATGGTGATCAATTTGGGGAAAATAATAATATTGGACTTTTATTAAATGGCAGCTTCAATAGAACTAATCGGGCATCAGAGAATAATGAAATGGACTGGGGATATTATGAGGATCAAAACTTTTGGGCTCCTGAAGAAATGGAACTTCGCCATTATGAAATAGTACGAGATCGTTTAACTCTGTCGGCCAATATGGATTATCAACCCAATGATAAATCTCACTTTTACTTCAATACTCTTTATAACTATTATTCCGACGTAGAGCATAGTCGTCGGCAAAACATGGAAGCTGATGAGGATTTAACCTCACAGACTCATATTCCAGTAGCCGTTTTCGGGACAGAATTAAAAGACCGTACTCAAAATCAAACTATGACAAATTTTTCTGCAGGTGGTGAACACAAATGGTCAGGGCTTGAACTCGACTATAGTATAGCCTATAGTTATGCTGATGAACAGGAACCCGATAAATTAACTATTGAGTATGAAATGGATGAAGAACCAGCAGTAAATCTAGATCTTTCAGATCGTGATAACCCAAAGTGGAATTTGGAAGGACTGGCATCAGGTTATAATTGGGATCCTAAAAATTATGCTCTCGACAAGATAGCAGCTGACACAACCAAAACAACTGACCAGACTTATAGCGGACAAATAAATTTTAAATTACCCTATTTTATAGGTGATAGGCGCGCTTCCGCTAAATTTGGATTAAAAGAGGAATATAAAAGCAAGGATAGAGAAGAAACAGTTTGGGAATATGGCTATGAAGGTGATGGTGATTTTCTATTAAGTGAATTTCCCGATGATCTCAGTGGAAAAATATTGGATGGAAATTACTCAGCGCCATTAAGCCCTCAGCCCCAGGATATTCGGGACTGGTTTGTTGACAAGAGAGGCGGACCCTTACTGGAAAGTGAGATCAATTATGAAGATTCATATGTGGCTGATTACGATGCCTCTGAAAATGTTTTTGCTTATTATGGTATGACTACCGTCCATATGGGTAATGTAATGTTATTAGGCGGCTTCAGACACGAATTAACTAAATTCGATTATACAGGATATGATATCGTCTTTGACGAAGAAGGCGATTTTGATGGGACTTCAGAAAATAGTAATACTGAAAATTTTTCCCATATCCTACCAATGATGCATGTTAAATATAGTCCGTCTAAAAATACAAATCTTAGAGCAGCTGTTACTACAGGTATTGCTCGCCCTGATTATGAAACATTGGTACCCTTTAGGTTGATTATAAGGGAAGATGAAGAGATCGAAGCAGGTAATCCGGAACTTGTACCCACAACTTCAATAAATTTTGATCTATTGGGCGAACACTATTTGAAAGGCATAGGATTATTATCAGGTGGAATATTTGCCAAGCGAATGGATAAAATTATCTTTCCTTATCAAGAAGAAATTGTTGATCCGGGATCAGAATATAATGGATGGGATAGAGAAACCTGGGTTCAAGGCGAAACTGCTGATCTATATGGTTTCGAAGTTCACTGGCAGCAACAGCTCACATTTCTACCCGGTCTATTGAGTAACTTTGGTCTCTACATGAATTATACTTATACAACATCTTCAGCAACCGTTGGTGAGCGTGAAGATCTGCCTCTGGCCGGTCAGGCTGAGAATGTGGCTAATTTGGCTCTTAGCTATCAACAGGGCGGTTTCAATGGCCGGGTGAGTATGAATTATAATGGTGCCCATCTCTCAGAACTTGGTGAAGAAGAAGCAGAGGATATCTATTATGATGAACACATTCAGTGGGATCTTTCTGCCAATCAGCAATTGACCGATCAACTCCAGTTCTTTATCCAGGCTATTAATATGAATAACTCTTATCTGAGATATTATAAGGGCGTTATCAATCGACCAATTCAGCGCGAATTCTACTCCTGGTGGATGACTGCTGGAGTTAAGTTTAATTTGTAATGGTTTATTAATTTAATTTAGTTTTTCACCAATAGTTTGAAAATCAGATTTTTAATGAAGAGACTAAAGATTAGTTATTAATTCTTTGGTCTCTTCATTCCTGATGAAAAAAAATAGTATGATTTTGATTTTAGGCAATTTATAAAATGATTGAGGATATTATGAGATTTAAAATACCACTAATACTTTCTATTTTTATGGGAGTATCTTTACTTATTAATTGTGCAAAAACAGACAATGATGGGCAGAACCAGAGACCATTGGAAAAAGTGGTTTTGGAAGAAAAGTTCCATACTGATCGGGATGAAGGAGACAATGTTGACAGCCCGGCCTTTTGGAAAGGTGACGATGGTGAGTACTGGTTATTGGCTACGGCTAAAACGGGCGACGCAATTGTCATCTATGATGCCCGAACAGGAGAATTCATAAAAAGGTTTAAGGGTAAAGAGGGTGACCTTGCCCGCCCTAACGGGATTCTTGTTATGGATGATCTGCTACTGATAGCAGAAAGGGATAATCACAGAATTAGTCTTTTTACCTTACCTGACTTAAAACATATTGGCAATATTGGTGAAAAGGAATTAAAGCGCCCCTATGGTATAACGGTCGATTTTGTGAATGGCCGTTATCATATGTATATTACTGATAATTATGTAATGGCCAATGAAGACAGGCCACCTGTAGATGAATTGGGCGAGTCTGTGCAATATTTCACTTTTTCAGTTCAGAACGGTAATTTAAAATCCCAACATATAAAAGCCTTTGGAGATACCCATGGAAAAGGAGTCCTGCACAAAGTAGAGTCTCTTATTATTGACAGACCTTATGGCCGTTTACTGATAGCAGATGAACAGGAGCGGAATATCAAGATTTATAATCTCGATGGCAAGTTTACTGGGAAAATTATTTCGAATGATTATTTTAATTATGAACCCGAGGGGATTTCACTTTTTGCCTGTAAGGATGACAATAGTGGATATTATATATTTACAGATCAGCACACAAAAGACAACTGTTTTAGAGTGTTCGACCGCAAATCCATAAGCTATATAGGTAGTTTTGGCGGTGAGATAACCCGAAATACAGATGGTGTTGTATTGACCCAAAAATCTGTAGGGACTGTTTTCCCAAATGGTGTTTTTTATCCCGTTCATGATGATGGTAGTGTAACTGCTATTGACTGGGAAGAAATTGCTGCAGCTCTAGGATTGAAAGTAAACTGTCGGTGACTGTATTTACCTGACAGCCAAACAACTTTTATTACACGGGTCCTTTTTTTTTCTTTGAATAAAGAGTTTTTGAAATGAGTTTGTTGTTTATTTGACCTGGTTACTGTCGATGATAATATTAAGGATTTCTAATTCTTTCTGCTATCATAAAAATTTAATGAATAGATAAACTTTTCACCACAGGGTAATAGTGAAGGATAAAAAAAGCAAAGTGATGGATATAAAGTTACCAATCTAGCTCTCAATGAAAGATTTCAAAAAGGAATGTTTGTGGCGATGTCAGAAGGGAAAACCTTTCATTATTATAAGTGGGAACAATTTGCCGATTGTAAAAAATTAAAAATTGCTGTTAATGGGAATATTCAGTAATCAGATAATTATAACTCAAGATTTATTATAGAAAATCGATAGTAAAGATCGCTATTGTTTACCCAAATGTTTGCCCTGATCTGGTAATTACTTGTCTAATTCCTGACTGGAGGGCGCCCAAACCCGGGGCGCCCTTTAGTATTTTAGGATTAAATTCGTCTTTAAGATTACTTGATCTCAGCAGGTTCTGAATCAATATTTGATTACTTCTTTATAACAAAGCCCTTACTTTTAATAACATCGCCGGCAGCATTGACTACATCTACACGCCAATTCCCTATCCAGCTTTTAAGGATCTGCTTGGAACTCCAGGTCCGCCAATAAGAAGACCTGATACTGAGATCTACTTTTGCCATTTGTTTATCATCGTGATACCAAATATGGCTTATTTGGGTCGTATCTTTGGCTCCTTCCACTTTTGTAAAACAGCAAATTTTGCCTACACTGTAAGAAAAACTTGTATCTGCTTTGACAGGCTTATGGTTCTCAACTTTTTCAGAAAAAGCCATCTCTGTAATTTTCAACCCCTGAGCAAAAGCCAATGGGCCTGCCAGCAGTAAAATTACTAAAAATACACTAAATAATTTTTTCAACATATCCACTCCTTTTCTATTGATTCTGATCTTACTACCATTATATGTAAAGATTGCAAAAAAATGTTTCAATCGCAACCCTAATTTATAATATTTTTTTATGGAAGCCTGGAGTATATTAATTTCTATGTATTACTGAAATTTGATTGCTGTAAATTCTGTAGAATTTTATTCAACATCATCGATCTGATGCTTATATGTAATTCCCCGCTGGGTTTGATAATCCAAAATATAGTTGAATTCTTTATCATTAATACCCAGATATTCAGGCGGGATGATACCTTTTCTATCATAATTTTCTTCCAGGATGAGGTTGGCCGCAGCAGTACAGGTGTATCCGGTCGTTCTGGCCATAGACGAAGTTTTGGTTTTGCTGTTAAATTCATCAAAAAGTTTATAAACATGTTCAACCTGGCGCCCATCTTGTTGCCCTCGAATTTTGACCAACATGACTGTAAATTCCTTTTCGCCAGGTTTTAGTTCCCAATGGGGCAATAAAATTTTGGAAGTAAAATTGAGTGGTGAAATCGTGCAACCGTTCATGCTTATCGGCTTTTTATCAAAAAAACCGGACTCCTTAAAAATTGACATTATTTTGCGGTGCCCGGGATATCGTAAAGTTTTTTCAGACATATTGGCAACATCAATAGTTTTTAGCAAAGTGCGCAGTCCATCAGTATTAAAGGCGACCAGAGAGCCTGTCTCATCAAAATGAAGCCCTTCTGGTTCACTGAGAGCAGGTTTCTCCACAATTTCACCATCCTCTACAAGACGAGCCGGCCTTGTGTATTCCTCAAGAACATCAACAGGCGAAAAAGGCGCTTTGTATTTAAAGGGCTCAACAGGATTGGCAGGCAAACCACCTACATAACATTTATAATCTGTGACCTTCATGTTGTGATAATGATAACCCAGTAAAATATTGCTCATGCCGGGAGCTACACCGCAATCAATTATGGCTGTCACATTATTTTTTTGGGCTAGTTTATTGAGTTTAAAAGGATCTTCAGGGAAGAAGGAAATGTCAACAACATTTTTTTTCTCTTTGATAATGGTTTTAAGGGCCTGGAATCCCATAAAACCGGGTAGGGCATTTATGACCAGATCACAATCTTTGATAACATTTTTAATGTTGGATTTTTTCGAAAGATCGACTATGTTTAGATAGGCTTTTTTTAATTTATCAAATTCTTTACGCAGGTATTTATTTTGATCTACTGCCTGTACCTTGTATTTTTGAGAAAGGTCGATGGCAATTGCCTTGCCGACCATACCTGAACCTAGAACTGTGACTTTCTTCATAATTGTTGTCTCCTAATAAATAACTGTGAACTTATTTTAAGCTGTCAAAATGATTGCATCCCATAATTAAAGTAAGTCTATTTCGCAAAGAAATCAATTTTATGAATAAAAAATTGGCAAAATTCATTGTTAAGTTTTCGTATTTAATTCTATGATAAAAAAAGAAAAACCTGGAGTTAAAAATAATTTCGCTTCAACCTGGAGCAAAGCCCTTTTTTCTAAACCTTCGCTTGCGTTTTGCACAGGCCTATGGTGTTGGAACATTCATTAAATCCCGTCTTCTCCGGTAGTTACTCATATTGAATCTTTACAGATTTCTTTGATGAGCGCTTGTTTTCTGAATAAAATCTACAAGAACCTTGTAAATAATGTGGACAAATATATCTTATATTAAAAAATCCCACAATTTATGAATCAACTGGTTTTAGATTGAAGAGATTGTAATCAAAAATTTAATTTTTATAAGTTTTTTCAAAATAGTTGACAACAAATTTCATCAATATCCTATCTGAATTAATGAGTAAATAAGATTTTATAAATTTTCAGGAGGGAGTTAATTTGCGTTGTATTAAATTTATTATCATAGCATTTTTATTTATTATTAATTTTTGCCCTACATCTTTATTGGCCAGCAGAGACTTTCGGACAATTAGAGCAAAACCAGCAAATCAAAAGATAGTCGTAGATGGAAAATTGTCAGAAAAGATATGGCAAAGGGACGGTTATTCAAATCTGATTCAATTGGATCCTATTGAAGGAGCGAAGCCGACTGAAAAAACCGAGGTATTTATCGCCTATGATTCAGAAGGATTATACGTGGCTGGTAGATGTCATCAAAGTGGGCAGGATTCTATTGCAGGTGGAATTGCCCGTCGTGATGAACAAATAGAATCGGACTGGTTCTGGTTCTGGATTGATGCAGATAATGATCGCCAGAGTGGTTATGGATTTGCTGTCAATCCGGATGGTTCTATTATTGATCAGAAACTATATCAAGATATTCATCATGATGATGACTGGGATGGTATCTGGAAATCAGCAGCTAAAAAAAATAAAGATCACTGGTCTTTTGAGATGTTTATTCCATTTAATCAACTACGATTTAATAAAGCGGAAAGTTATGATTGGGGAGTCAATTTTAAACGCTATATTCTGGCCAATGCAGAAAGTAACTACTTCAGTATGGTACCCAAGGAAGAAAATGGTTTCGTATCTCGCTTTGGTACTTTGACAGGCATTCAAGGAATAAAACCGCCGCCGCGTCTTTTTGTGTCTCCTTATATATCTGGTAAATTAACAGATACTCCTGACCTCAAAGGGAGTGCGTTTCAGTCCGAAAGGCGTTTTGGACAAAACATCGGACTCAATATAAAATATGGAATAACTGGAAATCTTACCCTGGATCTAGCTATAAATCCAGATTTTGGTCAGGCCGAAGTTGATCCGGCTGTAATAAATTTATCTGCCTTTGAAACCTATTATAGTGAGAAAAGGGACTTTTTCATTGAAGGGGCCGATATATTTAGCTTCGGTTCAAATCCTGCTGGAGGAACATGGGGATGTTATTGGAATGATCCTGCTCTGTTTTATAGCCGGAGAATTGGTCGGCGCCCTCAGGCCGCACCTGAACATAATGGCGAAACCTATATCCCTGATCAAACAACTATTCTGGGAGCAGCTAAAGTTTCCGGTAAAATCGGGAAATGGTCAGTAGGGAGTATAAACGGAGTTACCCAGAAAGAATATGCCAAGATCGATTCAGCCGGAGTTCGTTTCAAGGAACTAGTAGAACCACTTACTTATTATGGAGCCTATAGAGGTTTGCGAGAATTTAATCAAGGAGATCAGGGATTAGGTTTTATTATAACGGGAACAGAAAGGGACCAGGACAAAGAAAATTTGCAATTAATAAATAATGATAGAGCAATTGTAACAGGGTTTGATGGCTGGAGTTTTTTCGGTCAAGAGAGAGATTGGGCTTTAATGGGTAAAATGGCATTTTCGCGAATTAAAGGTACTAAAGAAAGAATTACTCGATTACAAAAGTCTTCAAACCATTATTTCCAGCGCCCAGATTATCAAGCCGTCGAATTAGATACTACCAAAAATTATTTAAATGGATGGATGGGAAGATTTGGATTCAAAAAAATGCGGGGGAAATTTACTGCTCAAACAGCATTAGGAATTATTTCGCCTGGCTTCAATGTTAATGATCTGGGATATTCACGAATGACAAATGTTATTAATGGGCATTTAGTATTGGGTTACCGCTGGGTTCATCCTACAAACTGGTATCGCAAAATATACTTGAATGTCATGACTTCACAAAATCGTGATTTTGATGATAATATATTATTCCGCCAGATTTATAGTTCATTATTTTATGTGCTACCAAATTATTACTCGATAAGCGCTTCTATTCAGAGAAGTCCTGAGGGCCTGGATAATTATCTGACTAGAGGTGGACCAATTATGGGCTATCCTGGTTATCTGGCTTCATCACTCTCGGTTAGTACTGATCAGCGTAAAAAAGTAGTAGTGGAAGGTGGTTACAATAGCTCTGAAGTGGACGATGGTGGTTATAGCCGGAACGCAAATATAAGCTTTCAATACAAACCAGAATCTTCCCTGCGTTTGACCTTTTCTCTTTCCCGTTCCTGGATAATTGATAAACATCAGTGGGTAACCAATATTACGGATCAATTAGCACAGCATAATAATCATTTTATTTTTGCTACTATTAAGCAGGAAAGGCTTTCTACAACTTTTCGGGCCGATTGGGGCCTCACTCCGACTCTGTCTCTACAGGGTTATTTTCAGCCCTTTTTGGCAGTAGGAGATTATTACGGATATAAGAAATTAGAGAACGCCGAAAATTACTCCTATTCTCCCTGGCCTGGGACTAGTTTAGACCCTGACTTTAATTTTAAATCTTTTCGGGGCAATCTTGTCTTAAGGTGGGAATATAAGCCAGGTTCATTATTGTATCTCGTTTGGACTCAGGAACGTGCCAATTATCAATATCCAGGCGAATATCGTCCCGGCCGCGATTTAGAAACTATTTTTCGGGAACAGGCTGATAATATTTTCTTACTAAAGGTTTCCTACCTATTTGGTATCTGATCTGAACTATAATATTGGTAGTTTAGGAATCCAATTGCGAAATAAGATTGTGGTTGCTATTATGTTTGAATTAATTTTATTCAAAAAAAATCAACGAGATTTGCCTCTAAGTATTGATATGTAAGTTTGAAGAGTTGATCTTTTTTCTAATCCTACGCTTACGCTTTACACAAATGGAATGTGGGGTATTCCTTTTCTATCGGTTTTACCAGTAGTTACTCATATTGAAATTTTTAGAGTTCTTTGATGAGCGCTTAGTTTGTGAATAAAAACCACAAGAGCCTAGTAAATAATAACTAGTCTATCATATATAAAAAAATTCCATAATTTTTCCATTGCATGCTTTTTTGCTTGATG
>Ga0102934_1003489_pt1 | contig 10684 bp, 5 predicted proteins | sample SalPonR2_A_D1_MG_FD_78175 | JGI IMG/M metagenome (GOLD analysis project Ga0102934, IMG submission 78175) | Salt pond soil microbial communities from South San Francisco under conditions of wetland restoration - Salt Pond MetaG R2_A_D1_MG | ecosystem: Environmental > Aquatic > Marine > Intertidal...
AATCTGATATAACCTACGGAACAAACAACGAGTTTGGTTTTGACTATCTTAGAGATAATATGGCAATTTCTCCAGAGGGACTTGTCCAAAGAGAATATTTTTATTGTATCGTGGACGAGGTCGATAGCATACTTATAGATGAAGCAAGAACTCCTCTGATTATATCAGGGGCTGTGGAAGATTCCAAAAATTATTACCGTGAATTGAATCCTCAAATAAGAAAACTTGTAAATAAGCAAACTATACTGGCTAATCGACTCTTGAAAGATATTAAAAAAATAAACGAGGACGGAATTGACAAGGAAAATGAATTTGAATTTGGCGAAAAACTGCTAACTGTTAAAAGAGCAGCCCCAAAATCTAAAAAATTTCTCAAACTTATTAAAGACGGAAATAATAAAAAAATAATGCAGGATGTGGAAGGTCAGTACATACGCGAAAAGAAACTGCATCTGGTGGACGAAGACCTCTATTATTCAATCGATGAAAGCACACGCAGTGCCGACCTTACAGATAAAGGTCAGGAAGAACTTTCCAAATATGATGAATCACTTTTTATAATGCCAGACCTGGATGAAGCCATTGAAGAAATAGATGCAGATGATTCTATTTCACTAACTGAAAAACAGAATAAGAAGAAAAAAGTTCAGGATGAATTTTTAGAGAAGAACGAGAAATTGCATAACATAAAACAAATGCTTGTGGCATACTCCCTGTATGAAAAAGATGTTGATTACATTGTTAAAGATGACAGTGTGGTTATTGTAGACCAGTTTACAGGACGCCTCATGCCGGGCAGAAGGTTTAGCGAAGGACTGCACCAGGCTCTGGAAGCCAAGGAAATGGTAAAGATCCAGCAAGCCACTCAGACTCTGGCTACGATAACTCTACAAAACTATTTTAGGATGTATAATTCTTTAGCAGGTATGACAGGTACGGCTGTGACGGAAGCAGGAGAATTTAAGGAAATTTATGACCTCGCTGTAGTTGAAATTCCCACGAATGAACCTGTGCGTAGAATTGATCATGATGATCTAATATATCGCACAAAAAGAGAAAAGTATAATGCTATTATCAATGAGATTGAACACTGGCATTCCCAAAAAAGACCCGTGCTAGTAGGAACTATATCCGTGGAAGTCTCGGAAGTAATCAGCAGGCTCCTAAAGCGTAAGGGAATTCCGCACGAAGTCCTCAATGCAAAACACCACCAAAAAGAAGCAGAAATTGTAGCTTATGCCGGACAACCCGGTTCAGTTACGATTGCTACAAATATGGCTGGTAGAGGTACGGATATCAAACTGGGTAAAGGCGTGGTTAAATGTGATAAGTGTATTATTGAATGCGAGGAGAATTGCGATGAAGCAGGAAAGAACGCACCGGCAGATCCAAAGGATTGCATAAAAGAGGAAGTTCCCTGTGGTTTGCATATAATGGGAACGGAAAGACACGAAAGCAGAAGAATAGATCGCCAGCTGCGCGGTAGAAGTGGTAGACAGGGTGATCCTGGAAGCTCAAGATTTTATTTGTCTCTGGAAGATGACCTTATGCGAATATTCGGATCCGATAGAATTGCCGGCTTGATGGCAAAGATGGGGCTGGAAGATGGGGAAGCTATAAAACATCCCTGGATGACAAAAGCTGTGGAAAATGCACAAAAAAGAGTTGAGGGACATAACTTTGAGATTAGAAAACAATTGCTTAAGTATGATGATGTGATGAACCAACAACGAGAAGTTATATACAATTATCGAGAAAAAGTATTAAAAGAGGAAAATCTAAGAGCAGAAATTGTCGAAATGATAGAAGATACTGTGGCAGATCATGTTACTTCGGCTGTTGGTAATATTGAGTATGAAGAAGCCTGGCCAGTAGAAGATATTTATAAATGGTTTGAAAATGAATTACATATAGACCTAGAATATCCCGAGGTTGAAGATAATATCAAAAACGAGCAGGATTTAATATATCATTTGTATAAACAGCTACTAGAATTTTATAAATCCAAAGAAGAAGATTTTGAAGAGCAGCAAAGAGCCCTGGAAAGATACTCTGTGCTAAAAGTTGTGGACGACGAGTGGAAAGATCACCTTTATAACATGGACAGACTAAAAGAAGGTATCAGTTTACGTGCTTACGGACAAAAGGATCCTTTGATAGAATATAAAAAAGAAAGCTTCGAGCTGTTTATGAACCTGACTGATAAGATAAAAGAAGAAGTGGTCAAAAATGTATTCACTCTCTATCCGGAAATCTTCTATCATGTGCAGCAGGATGTAAAAGATGTAAAGCTGTCCCATAGAGGTAAAACCGCTTTTGAAGAGGGGAGTGGTGAAAAACCTGCACCCGAACAACAATCCGGTGGACCAAACAAACAACAAGCATCTTCAAACAACAAACCACAACCCCGGCGTGTAGAAAAAGTGGGCAGAAACGATCCTTGTCCCTGTGGTAGCGGTAAAAAATATAAACACTGCTGTGGCAAAAGGACATAAAGATAGCAATTTTAATTGAATATGAAATTAATTAATTTGTTGACAACAGTATTAACTCAATCTGAGCTCAGATAAATTTTTAAGGATTAACATGGCAAAAAAATTAATGATAGTTGAATCACCCACCAAAACTAAAACAATATCTCAATATATCGGCAAAGATTTTGATATCACAGCCTCTATGGGACATATTCGTGATTTGCCCCGCAAAAAATTTGGTATCGATATCGAAGATGATTTCAAGCCGCACTATGTTATCAACTCTGATAAAAGAAAAACAGTAAGAAACATCAAAAACAAAGCTAAAAAAGCCACAGAAATTTATTTGGCTTCTGATAACGATAGAGAAGGTGAAGCTATTGCCTGGCACCTGCAGGAGATACTAAAGGGCATCGTAGATAAAAACGATATCTACAGAGTTGTTTTTAACGAGATAACAAATCAGGCTATACAAGAATCTATAAAAAATCCGGGTCACGTAGATATAGACAAAGTTGAAGCACAACAGGCAAGAAGAATGCTGGACAGAATAGTGGGCTACAAAGTAAGTCCCATTCTCTGGAAAGTTATTGCCAAAAGGCTCTCTGCCGGTAGAGTCCAAACTGTGGCTCTGCGCCTTATCTGCGAACGCGAAGAAAAGATAAGAAAATTCAAGCCCAAAGAATACTGGAATATCTACGCTGACCTGAAAAAAAATCTGGAATTTTCAGCTCAACTGAAAAAATATGACAGCAAAAAAGCAAAAATTCCCAACGAAGATAAAGCTACAGAGATTTATGATTATATAAAAAAACAAAAGTTTATTGTCTCAAAAATTGAACAGAAGAAGCAAAAACTATCGCCATATCCTGCTTTTACCACAAGTACTCTGCAGCAGGAAGCTTCGCGCAGACTTGGTTTTTCCACTAAGCGAACAATGCAAATTGCACAGCAGCTATATGAAGGAGTGGATATCAAAGGAGATAATTATGGTTTGATTACTTATATGAGAACCGATTCTGTACGCATTGCCGATGGCGCTGATGCTGAATTAAGAAGTTTTATCAAAAACAGTTTTGGTAAAGAATATCTTAATAACTTCCGCAGAAAATATAAAAATAAGAGCAAAACCCAGGATGCACATGAAGCAATAAGACCCACTTCCTCTAAACGAGCTCCCGATTCTCTTAAGCAGTTTCTTAATAAATCTCAATACAAGCTATATTCGCTTATCTGGAAACGCTTTGTTGCAACTCAAATGAGACCTGCCAAAATTATGAAAACCAAATTGGAAACAGAAGCCGGAAAAGCAATTTTCTTAACTCGTGGCAGTATCATTGATTTTGACGGATTTATGAAAGTCTATCCACATGTATATATTCGCAATAGAGGTGAAAAATTACCTGATTTGGAGAAAGGTGATGAAGTTGATTTAATTAAATTGACAAAAGAACAAAAATTCACCAAACCTCCTTCTCGCTACTCCGAAGCTACACTCGTAAAAAAACTGGAAAAAGAAAATATTGGTAGACCCAGTACCTATTCACCCACAATCTCAACCCTCCTTAACCGCAAATATGTTTATATAAAAAAGAAAAGATTTTATCCTACAGACCTGGGTATGATAGTTGAAGAATTTTTGGTTGATAAGCTGGAAGATTTCTTCAATGTATCATTCACAGCGAAAATGGAAAACTTTTTGGATGAAATTGAAGCAGGTAACAAAGATTATATCAAAGCTCTTCGTGATTTTTATGATGATTTTATGGAGCAGGTGAACAGCATAGATGTTAAGAAAGAAAAAAAGAAAATAGCCAAAGAGACGGATATCAAATGCGAGAAATGCGGCAGCCCCATGGTAATAAGATGGAGCAAGCAGGGACCGTTCCTGGGCTGTTCCAATTTTCCTAAATGCAAGAATACCAAGAATTTCACACGCGATGAAAAAGGAAATATACAAATCACCAAACCCACAGTAAGTGAAGAAAAATGTCCCAAGTGTGGTGGAAATCTTGTCCTAAAAGAAGGAAGGTACGGTAAATTTTGGGCTTGTAGCAATTTCCCCAAATGTAAGTTTACAAAACCTCATCTTTTGGAAGAAAAGTGTCCGGAATGCGGAAATGCACTCGTGAAAAGAAAGAACAGTAAAAAGCGTACGTTTTATGGTTGTTCTGCTTATCCAAAATGTAAATTTATTACAAATAAAAAACCTGTGAAAATTGAGTGTCCGGAATGCGGTGCTCCCACAATGTTTGTTAAATCAAAAATGCAGGATAGTGCAAAATTAGTTTGTCTTAAATGTAAAAAAGAGATAATAAAATAAATGAGGCAGAAAGAGATATTTTTTTCTGGGATAAGAAGTGTACTTTCGCATAAGTTGCGTTCCTTCTTGACCCTGGCTGGTATTATTATAGGAGTAGCAGCCGTTATTACCATATTTTCCTCCGTATCAGCTATGAAAACCCTTATTAACAACACTATTAGCGGTATGGGCTATGATAATGTGATTATGTTGTATTCCACACGTAAAGACACTGATGATGAAGAATTGAAATACAAACTGCCCAACAGATTCAAATATTTGGATTATTCAGATTACGAAGCACTGAGGGAAAACCTGGAAAATGTAAAAATTATCTATCCCTATATCAATGAGAGAGCCAATACAGTTATAAATCAACAAAAAAAGCGTATAAGAGTATATGGCGTTGGTTCCGAGTATTATGAGCAGAAGCCTTATGAAATTGATATGGGTCGTAACTTCTTACCTATAGAGGAAAGAGAAGGACAAAATGTTTGTATCCTGGGAGCATCTTTAAAAGAAGACTATTATTCCGGTCGAAATCCCGTGGGTGAAAAAATTTCTTTTGGTAACATTAGTGTTAAAATAATTGGAGTTATGAAGCAATCCGATTATAATAAAAATATGAGAATGAACCAGTGGGAAAAAAGACGAGATCAACAATCCATTTTTGTGCCAACTAAATTTACAGCAAAATATTTTCGCAAACAGATGCGTGTAGACGAAATTGTTATGCAGGCAAAGGATTACAATTCTGTAGGACCGATGTATAATAAGGCCAGACAGATAATTCTTGCCAGGCATAAAATGGCACATGATATTGAAGTGGTTGATATAAGTCAACGAGTACTGGAAATCCGTAACTCAATAAATGATTTTATGAAAAATTGGAATATAATCCTGGTGGCAATTGCCAGTATTTCACTTCTTACCGGAGGATTAGGTCTTTTTAGTATACTTCTGATTTCGATTAAAGAACGTATGACCGAGATTGGTATTAGAAATAGTATTGGAGCAAAAAACAAAGATATATTTGCTCATTTCCTTTATGAGTCCATTTCACTTGCCCTATTTGGCGGAATAATTGGTGCCGGTATTGCTGTACTTATTATCCAGATTTTATCAGCTAAATTGCAGATACCGGTTGATTTCCCGATTTTAGGATTAGTAGTTGGACTTTTGTTTGCTTTAATTGTTGGCTTTTTATCAGGCTTCTATCCCTCATATAAAGCAGCCAAAATTGATCCTGTGCGTGCAATTTTTTATTACACATAAAGAGAGAGTATGATTACAATATTAGCAGTAATACTTCTGCTGGGAATTTTGGTATTTGTTCATGAATTCGGACATTTTCTGGCAGCAAAATTATCAAATGTTAAAGTAGAAAAATTCTCCTTTGGTTTTGGCCCTAAACTAATAGGATTTACCAAAGGTGAAACAGAATATCGTATATCCTTAATTCCTCTGGGAGGATACGTAAAAATGCTGGGAGAAAATCCAGAGGAAGAAGATATTGCACAAGCAGAAATAGAGAGGAGTTTTCTCCATAAAAAATGGTGGCAAAAGGTTTTCATCGCCTTTAACGGCCCTTTTTTCAATTTCATCTTTGCTGTTTTGATTTTATCTCTTACCTATATTATCGGTATAAAAACTTACGATATAGAACCTGTGGTCGGTAGGAATATAGATTCGGAATCCCAAAAATGGGAGCAACTGGAAGAGAAGGATAGAATTATTGCTGTAGACGGTGTAAAAGTAGATAGTTGGATAGATATAGTTAAAGCCTGGTCGGAACAGGATAAAGAAGTTCATAAAGTAGAGGTTATTAGAGACGATGAAAAAGTCGATCTCAAAATTGCAGATTTTCACTATCGTAATTGGCTTGATAGCATAAGAGCTTATGTGCCTCCTGTAATTGGTAATATATACTACGGATTACCTGCTTATAAAGCTGGATTGGAAGAGGGAGATATTGTCTTACAAATTCAGGATAATGAGATAGAGGATTGGTATGATCTCCGTGAGGTAATTCAGGAAAATCCCAACGAAAAATTGAAATTTACCATAAAACGAGATGGGAAAATACTGCAGCGTATAGTTGAACCACAGTTAAATCCGGAAAGCAAAGATGATACCGGGGTTGTGGGGATCACACAGAAATTGTCCGTTACAAATATCGAAAGATATGATATTTTTACTTCAATAAAATTTGGATTTCTGGGATGTACTTCTCTCGTGTACCGATATTATAATGGATTGGTCGAACTCTTTGGTAATCCCTCGCAGATGGGAAAAAATATGGGAGGACCCATCATGATTGCTGCCATGACAAAACAGCAAGCCGAATCCGGTCTGAGCTCCTACCTCTCTTTCATGGCAATGATAAGTATTATTCTCATGATAATGAACCTTCTACCTATACCTATTCTTGATGGAGGACAAATTATTTTTTCTTTGATTGAGGGCATTGCCGGAAAACCTCTCAATCAATCAGTACAGGCTTTTTTGCAAAGAGTGGGACTCGTAATAATTATGGCATTAATGTTTTTTGCATTTTATAATGATATTTCCAGATTCGTTACCAGACAATTTTCTGGAGATGCCAATCAAGCCCAAGAAGTGGAAACACAATAAGTTGCTAAGTCAATTTACTAAAGCATAATTCAGTCAATTAACTCATAAATTATTAATTATCCGCCGAGTTTTTTGACATTAGATTCAGTTAACTCAATTTATAGTATAGTAATTAAAATTATTCCAATAAAGATCTATTATGAGCAAATTTTCTTATAAATTACAAAAACAAAGTAAAAAATATTCTGCTCGCGCTGGTATCATTACAGCCAGCCACGGTAAGATAAGAACTCCGGTTTTTATGCCTGTTGGCACTGTTGGTGCGGTAAAAACTATGTCACCACAAGAATTAAAACAACTAGGATTTGAAATTATTCTGGGAAATACTTATCATCTTTATCTACGCCCTGGTATGGAAATTATAAAGAATGCCGGAGGACTGCATCAATTTTCCAGCTGGAATAGAAATATTCTTACTGACAGTGGCGGATTTCAGGTTATGAGTCTAAAAAAGCTGTGTGAGATCACAGATGAAGGTGTGGAATTTCAATCTCATATCGATGGTAGTTATCATATGTTTACTCCGGAAAAAGTGATTCAGATTCAGCATACCCTAAACTCTGATATCATTATGTTGTTTGACGAATGCACTCCTTATCCGGCTTCCAGAGAATATGCAGCAAAATCGGCTCATAGATCTTTGAGATGGGCAAAAAGATGCTTGAGTGAGCATAATAAATACGATACAGATAATGCCTTATTCGCAATTGTGCAGGGGAGTGTGTATCCCGAACTGCGCCGCGAAAATGCTCTAGAGTTAATAGAGATGGATTTTGATGGATTTGCTATCGGCGGACTTGCTGTTGGTGAAAAAAAGGAGGAAATGCACAAAATTGTTAGCTTGATGGATGAAATTTTGCCTGTTGATAAACCACGTTACTTGATGGGTGTGGGAACACCGGTGGATCTGCTGGAGAATATCAATAAGGGTGTGGATATGTTTGATTGTGTTATGCCCACACGTCACGCCAGAAATGGCTCGGTATTTACCAAAAATGGACGCCTAACTGTAAGAAATGGTGAATATAAAGATGATGCCAGACCAATTGAAGCCGATTGTGATTGTTATGCCTGCCAGAATTTTTCCCGTGCTTATATTCGGCATCTGATAAATATCAAAGAAATTCTGGGTATAAGATTAACTACCATCCATAATCTTTACTTCTACAAAAAATTGATGGAACAGGCGCGAACTGCTATTTTAAATAACAATTTTCATGAATTTAAACATAAATTTATTACAAATTATAAAGAATAATAAAAATTTTAGGAGATAAAATGGAAAAAGCAAAGATTCTATGGGTAGATGATGAAATAGAGATGTTAAAACCTCATGTGATTTTCCTAGAGGATAAAGATTATAATCTAGATACCGTGAGTAATGGTAGTGATGCTATCCACATGGTAGAGGAAAATAATTATGACCTTGTTTTACTTGATGAAATGATGCCGGGATTAGATGGTCTGGAAACCCTTACAAAAATTAAAGAAATTGATAAGACTATACCTGTAATAATGGTCACAAAAAATGAAGAAGAAGGCTTGATGAATAAAGCTATTTCCAAGCAGATTACTGATTATATTATTAAACCTATCAATCCCCACCAAGTTCTAATGGCAATAAAGAAAATCCTTATGTCAGAAAAGATTCGCAGAGACAGAATAGGTGAAGAATATACCCGATTTTCTTCCTGGCTCAATCGGGAAATATTTTCTGCCCCTGATCTTAAAAAGTGGTATGAAATATATTCAAAATTTGTACGTTGGGATTTGAGGTTGGACAAACTGGGTTATGAAGATCTGCTCAATATTCATACTTACGAAAGAAAAAATACAAATGAAGAATTCTCTGAGTATATAACAGAAAATTACAAAAACTTTATCCGTGAACATCAACCCACCATGTCGCATGATATTGTAGAAAAATATCTTATGCCACAGCTTGAAAAGAAAAAACCTGTATATTTTATTGTGCTTGATTGTCTGCGCCTGGATCAGTTACAGGTAATAGAACCGTATTTACAGGAATTGTTCAATATCAAAACCCAACACTATCTTTCCATCTTACCTACTTCTACTCCATATTCTCGTAACGCTATTTTTGCCGGTATGCTGCCAAAAGACATCGCAGAGAAAACCCCTCAATATTGGAAAAGTAATTCGGAAGTAGAAGATAGTAGAAATAGATATGAACACTTTCTTATTGACAGACTATTGAAAAAACATAGTTTCAGATTTCCTAAAGGAACAAAATATACAAAAATTCTTGATCAGGAAGAGGGTAAATTTGTCGTAAAGCAAATCCCTAAGTATGAAAATGAACAATTGATAATCCTGGTTTACAACTTTCTGGATATGCTCCTTCATCATCGATTTAAAGATGAAATATTAAAAGAGATGTTGCCCAACGACAAGGCGCTTAGATCTCTTACCGATGTCTGGTTCCAAAATTCGGATTTATATAAAGCTATTAAAAAAATTGCAGCTCAGGGGGCTACAGTTGTTCTGACTACTGATCACGGCTCAATAAAAGTGGGTCATCCCATGAAAGTAAGAACTGATAAAGAAGCCTCTTACGGTCTTCGCTCCAAGCACGGAAAAAATATATCCTGTAAATCAAGTCATGCCTATAAAGTAAAAAATCCACAAGAAATTGGTGTTCCATCAGCAAATATTGTCGATAATTTTATATTTGCAAAAGGCGATTATTACTTCGTTTATCCTACTTCCTACAATGAATACAAGAAAAAATTTCATGGCACTTATCAACACGGTGGAATTTCCATGGAAGAAATGATATTGCCCATATCTATCCTTACTCCCAAAAAATAAATTATATATGAATAATAATGTTATTATCAGAAAAAAAGTTGCATCTATTAAAGAAACTGCTAAAATTGCCGAAGATTTTGCCAACCAATTGCAGGAAGGTGATGTGGTAGCACTTTGTGGAGAACTGGGTACTGGCAAAACATTTTTTGTTCGCAAGGTAGCCGAAGCATTAAATTACGAAAACTTGGTAACGAGTCCCACTTTTGTTATTTTGAATATCTATAAAGCTGACATGATGATCTATCATTTTGATCTTTATAGGCTTGAACGAGAACAAGAATTGGAAAATGTAGGCTTCTCTGAATATCTGAATAAAAATGGAATTGTCTTTGTTGAATGGCCGGAAGTAGCAAAAAATTTTTTGCCTGCCGAATACTATCTCGTGAAATTAAAAATAATTCAAGATAAAAGAAAAAGTCGAGAAATTATTATAAAAAAAATT
>Ga0102934_1003490_pt1 | contig 10681 bp, 12 predicted proteins | sample SalPonR2_A_D1_MG_FD_78175 | JGI IMG/M metagenome (GOLD analysis project Ga0102934, IMG submission 78175) | Salt pond soil microbial communities from South San Francisco under conditions of wetland restoration - Salt Pond MetaG R2_A_D1_MG | ecosystem: Environmental > Aquatic > Marine > Intertidal...
ACCGAGGGGCCTCGGAGCCCGCCCGGCTGCCCCCTCTCTCTTGGCTCCGCACGGAGGGCGTGCGGGGCAGAGTCCTCCGCCTCCAGAAAGGCCGGCCAGGCGTGGGAGACGCCGAACAAGGAGCGCAAGGGAACTGCCTCCTGACCTGGGCCCTCCTCCCGGGCGCCCTCAGGGTGCGACTCCACGTACTCGGCTGCCAGCTGTAGCGCCTTGGCCAGGACCTTGTAAACCAAGCGGTCGATGGAGAAGCGCCTGCGGGGTGTGTGTGTCGAGGTAAGTGGGTCGTCGTGAGCGAGACAGGACCCGCTCGGGGGACCGGAGGCCCGCGCAAGCGCCGTCACGGGCCGGTTTATCAAGACATGGGCCGGGAGGACGGGGACCACACGTCGAATAAAGGCGGCACGCACCTGGTCTCCTCGTCCTTGTAGGGCACCATGTGCAGGACGCGGTTCGCCTCCACCCCCAGCTGCCGGGCCGCCTCCCGCCTCGCCTCCCCCAGCTCCCCCACCCCCCGCCCCGACGGGTCCGCCCGCAGGCTGGGGTAGGCCAGGTCCACGTGGGTGAGCAGGACCAAGGGGTTCAGGCCTGCCCTCTGCACCAGCTCCAGCTGCCGGCGGAGCTGGTCCAGCTCCACCGCGGACTGGAGGATCCCCTCCGGGAGGACCACCACACAGGCCTGCTGCTCCCGCAGGGCCCGGGTCGCCCCCCCCTCTTCCCGCACCTCCGCCTCCCTCCCCGCGTCCCGCCCCACCGGGTCCCACCGCCGCTCCGGGTAGTCGCCCGCCAAAATATTGGCGAGCTCCTCGCGCGTGTAGGTGCTGGGTGTGAAGCCACGGGTGTCCCACACGGAGACCGCCGAGACGGTCGGGTGCAGGGGGTAGGCGCGGAGCTCCAAGGTCCCGTGCGAGGAGGTGGCGCAGGTCCGCACCCCGCCCAAATTGACGTGCTCACGCTCGCTGACGAGCGTGAGGAGGTGGGCGAGCAGGGTGGACTTCCCCGCGCCGGCAGGACCCACCAGCACGAGGTTGCAGGGCGCGGGGAGGCGGCGTCGGGCAGGGGGGGAGGACGGGGGGCGCGAGGGCGGTGACGGACAGGGGAGGCTGACCACACGTCGAGGGGCCAGGCCCGGGAGGCCCTTCAGGAAGTACCGGAAGGAGTTCTCGAAGCTGTAGCGGATCTCCAGGTCGGGGGGCGGGGAGGAGGCGGAAGAAGGCGGGAGAGAGGAAGGCGAGGCGTGGCTGAGGGTGAGGACATATCTCTCTGGGATCGCGTCCTCGTAGGGCATGGTCAGTGAGCTCCTGACCCGGAGCTGGAGTGAGACGACCTTGCGTTGCCCTCTGGCCAGACTGCCGACCAGGACGCGCTCCAGAAAGCAGAGGTCGTTGGGCTCCGCAGTGAGCGTGAGGGAGTCGTCCAGGTCGAGCTTCGACATGTTGTGGATGATGATGCTGCGGAGGAGGACCCTGTCTCCGATGGCCGCAGGTTCGCACTCCACTTCCACCTGTACCTCTTGGGGGTTGAAGGCCTTGAGGAGGGCCGGAAAGGGCGAGGAGGAGGAGGAGGTAGAGGAGGAGGAGGCCGAGAGGGTGTCGTTGCCGCTGCATGTTGAGGATTGCCGAGAATGACGGTGCAACTGGTGCTGGAACGATTGGGCGTTGGATAAAAGGGGCGACATCCCGTCGCCTGGGCGCGTGGAGGAAGAGATGGGCGGGGAAGGGGGAGAAAGGTCGATGCGCACACCGGACACGCGCCTGGCAAGGAGCTCGGTGCTTTGATGGGAGCGTCCGACGCCCTCTACCCGCGACGAGGAGTCAAAGGGCGTGACAAATGTCGAGGAGGACAGTCTAGGGGTGGACGACGTGCTGGAGCAGGCCATCGTGTCCGGGGAGTGGAGTGGGAAAGGGCCACAGGGCCGTCTGGAGGTCAGCAGGAGGCGTGTCCGAATGCGGTATTGGAGTGAGAGTGAGGGGCGGAGACGTGACCGTGAGGGCCCGAAACCCTGGGGCGGGAAAAGGCATCGTGGGGTGGCGATATTAGTCATTTACGCAATGGTATCTTCATGTCTGTAATGTATGCTCGAGTGCATTTGGTTTGAGGGAAAAATTGTCGAGCCGGCGTGCTCGGAGAGAGGGAGGAGCGTCCCCCCCACTTCAACAATACCTGGTAATAAGACACATTTACACCGCACACTGAAGGCGTTTGGCGGTTCGGCTGGAGGGATTTACTTTTCGACGATGGTAAACAAAGTTCTTTTTGGACAGAAAGGATATTTGGTCTGGCCACCGTTCTTTTTTTGAGGATCAATCTCACCAAGTACGCGCATTATTTGTATCGTTCTGACTCAAGGAGAAGTTCTTATTGTAATGTATGATTCGAAATCTCCGCATGAGCACTCCTCTTGTAAGGATTTCGCATTCTATGAAGCTACTTACATCAGGATGCACGTTTTAAACCCAACACATGCAGCAGCATCGTGGAGGGCTGGCGTGCCATTGGCCCCAATCACAATGACTGCTCCTCTCCATTCTCAGACTCAGCACCTGACCGTGATGAGCGACGCCGAAGTTTGCGACGTGGTTGAGGACACATTTACTTTTCGATTCGATAAATTGTACGACTTCGTGCGCGGGCACGTGGTTGACACCTTGCGGAAGCCGCGGTTAGTATTGGCTGTAGGATGGCATGAGGAGACCAGCACGCCTACAGGGGAGTTGGACGTACAATTTCAAGCCATATCCGTGGCGAGAATTTCGTTCCGGTAAGTAATATATCTTTCAGAAGGAGAGGATGATATGCGAAGGCAATTTGTTCACGGTGGGGAAAGTTATTCCATGAGAACATCCCGAACCGAGGACGAAGCTGTGTATGCTTTAAGTAGATCAGTGTTGGGATTCTCGTATCGGGCACATTGCTAAGTCCAGGGAATGATCTCACCAAAAATCACCTACACAGCCCTCATTGGACGGCACCATACTTAGATGTCAGCATGCAGACTCCGGCGTCCCGAGTCTTTCAATCTGCATTTGCCTCCCTTGCCACTACCGCCGCCTTGTCTACCGCCCTCCGCAACATTCAAGCCCTACCGGAGTCATTGGAATACACTAAGGGTGCAGGTGATGTATTCAATGGGACCTTTGACAGAATACGCCGCGGTTTGTGGGACCTGGTAGACTACGGAAAGCCCCTACTCTTTGCCGGAGCTCCGTTGCCGCTTGTGCTATTTGTAACAAGAAAGGACCAAGGATCTTGTTCCAATGAGAGAAAATAAAGATGAATCGGGAGCAAGCTGTTGAATACGTGTATCATGGAAAGTTTGGAACAAAAATAATTGTGCAGGATGATGGAGTATTAAGTCAGTTTCACGTGACAAATATTTTGATTTTACTCCCCAATTTCGGGGCTCGGAAGCCCTATGTCTGCTTCACTACCCTTCTTCAACCTGTCCTGTTCTATTCACGTCGTACATCCCACTACAAGATTGAGTTGGAAGAAGGAGTCCAACGCCCAAGGGAGGTTGGCGAGCCTGGCCTCAAGCGGTCCCGGTTGAAGCTTCCGGCTGGATCATAAAGGACGTAAGAAATTCCAATTACTCGGGCTTATTTCCAGGTTTGGGGGTCCCGGCAAGGGAAAAATGTGTCAATATCTTCTGAATTTACGCATACCACTGCGATGAACGAGTGTACTCAGGTAGCGACAAGTGTCGCATGATGCTTCCTTGCTCACAGGCTTGACTCCTTGCCGTGCCTGGGTTATTCACATGGATGCACTATGCCGCCTTTTTCAAGAGCATCAACACGACTGCCTCGCATTTAACGTTTCAGTACTTATGCACGGTGGACACATCACACACAATCTTAGATTTGGATCTCAATGAGTTCTGTCTCTCCGGCGTGGTAGACACCGCGCTTGGCAGGAATATCATGGTCAAAGACCAGAAAGGCCCATCGTTCCTTCGCTTTGGTGGGAAAAAGTCAGAAAACAATGCTGGTGCTCGTCATCGTACCGGGCTGTCATTGTCTTGCTCCCATGTCACTTCTAAGCTGCCAGGGGTCTCCCCAGGTCGGCAGGAGCCCGTGGAGGACGTGAGGGCAGTCCCTCCAGCGAGCGCCACAAACGACAGCGGCTCTGACCGGCACTCTCCCAGCATCACCCACTGTCGGCATAGCAGTGCCGGTAGCAGCATCACGGGTGTCTTGGCAACAAGCCGGGCGGAAGTGATGCAGACTGGCTCGATGGGCGCCTGCTCGGCCCCGGCCACCTCTTCGAGCGCCTCCGTCTCCCCCTCCCCTTCCCCAAGGTAAGGGCCCGACAAGGAGGACGACAGTTTAAAGATCCCCCTTTGCTGTGTCGAACACACCGTCCATGACTTTTTTCATTCCCTGGATGTCGGTCCTTTTCTCTCGACAGGCCCGCGAATCCCGGCCACCTCTCCCCCGCTCTCTCGTCCTTGGCCATCACTCCCGCGTCCCCTTGCTCCACCGCCAGGAAGATGCTGGCGACACGTCCTTCCTTCTCTCCCAAGACTCTCAGCCCCTCCTTTTTGATGGCGGCAGTGGCGAAAGGGAGGGGCCAGGGAAGCGGAGAGTCTGAGACGGGGGAGAGCGCCGAGAGCCTCCGACCTGACGCGCCTCAGGTGAAACCGCCGGTGCGACAGGAGGAGGTTGAGGCACGAGGGAAGGCCCCGGCTTCGGTGGGGAAGGAGAAGGTGCTCAGGGCCATGGATGTGGTCGGGCGGCATGATCCGGGCCAGGCGGGGACGGAGGGGTTCCTCTTAGGAGGGACGGAGGAGAAGGGGGTGGAGCGGGCGAGCTCGGCGCGTCGAGAGAAGGATTTTATCGACACAGGAGGGCGGGAAACGGGGAGAGAGGCCAAGGAACAGGACACAGGGCCGTGCGAGGTTGCTGTGCTAGCTCCCTCTGCTCCTGCGAGGGGGCGGGGGCGCGCTTCGCCCCCGTCGGGTCTCGGGGACCTGAAAAGCCCGTCCAGGGTGGGAAAAGGGGAGGCGCTGGAGGCGGGGGGCGAGCAGTCGTGCGAGCGCCCGAGATATGCAAAGGGAGGGTGCGAGGACGCCGAGGCCGGGCATGCGCCGGCGTCGGAGGCGCAGGAAGCGGGGCAGGCGCTAGAGGCGTTGGAAGAGGAGTGCCGCTCTCTCTCGGTGCGCCTGCAAGCGGCCCACAAGGGAGCTCAGATCCTGGGAGAGGAGGCCGCGCGGGCCAACGAAGAGCTCGGGCGTCGGACAGGTGAGGGGGAGAGGGAGGGAGGGCAGGCAGGAGACTTCAAAGGGAGGGAGAGGAAAGATTGATAGCCCTTGACCGACGCTATGGGGGTTGTACATGTAGTGTATATCGTGACGCTCATGTCTCTTCCCCCCCGTACCGGCAGAGCTCCTGCAAAACCTGGAAGCTCACGCTAACGAACGCGAGGCGGAGCTCCAAGAGCTGCGGGCGGCCCTGAGACGGGCAGAGGCGGGCAGGGAGGACGCGGAGCAGCAGCAGGGAGTGTGGGAGGAGAGGTGCCGGCGGACGGAGGGCGTTCTGGGCCTGGTACTCGAGCGGGAGAAGCGGCTTATGCGCGAGAAGCTGGAGCTGAGGGAGGAAATGACCGAGATCCGGCGGCGGGCTTATGAGTATGAGCGGATGGTGCGGGAGAGGGGAATGGGTCGAGAGGAGGCGGGAGGGCGAGGGCGTGGCGAGGAGGGGACAGGCGGGCCTCCCCCCAAGCTGACCACTCGCCCGCGGATGAGACAGTCTCCACCCACGCCCGGGGGGTCTTCGATTCCCGCTGGCCGCGACGTGTTGTCTCCTTTTCCCCTCAGCCCTTTTCAGGGCGCTCGGCCCGCTGCGAACACGGAGGCAGACATGAGCGGACGGGGACCGGGAGGGGACGAGGGGGGAAGAGGGCTGGGGTCGGCGAGGAGGCGGATGTTTATGGTCATCCCGGACGGCCTGAAGGGTGTCCTCGGTGCCAAGGAGAGAATGGGGGGGGGCAGTGATGGAGGAGAGGAAGGAAAGAGGGGGGAGGAGACCGAGAGCAACAGAGGAAGTAGAAAGGACGAGAGAGAGTCGGAGAACGAGGACAGCGACAGGAGGACGGAGGGGCTTACCGGAGTGGAGGGGGAAGGAGAGGGTGCTGGGGTCCGAGAAGGACGTAGAGCGCAGACGGCGGCCTCCGGGGCACCCAACGGCGTGGGACGTGTGCTGGAGAACCGGCAAGGAGCAGGGAGGCAAGTGATGAGGGGGAGGGAAATCGAGGCGGGGCACACTTGTCGAGGGAGAGGGGCTGCAGCCTGCAAAGAGGATGACTCAGAGCAAGCCGCAAGAGATAGAGGGGAAGGTGTAATGACGCTGTACGCCCACCCGGAATTTGAGGCCGAATTCGGGGAGCTGGTAGGGACTGTTATCGCCGATGCCGTGTCGGACGATCCACCAGGGGGGGAGACGTCTCGCGGAACGAAAGGCGGGCACGAGGCAGCTTCCCCCACCCCTCCCTGCCTCCTTCCAGCCTCACCCTCCAAGGCTGGGCCCGGCACCCTACTCCTTTACGTGGCTTTTGTCTGCACAGGTCGCCTCGACGACCCCATCCACACGCATGCTCTCAAACCCTTTCTCGCCGCTGGCGCCTCCGTCGCGCTCTTTCTGCTTCGAGCGGGGCGGGGGAATCAAGTGGCTCGAATCCAGCCCCGGCAAGAGCTGACGGGATTGCCGTGCTTCGAGTTCTTGGTCTTCAAGAGAGCATTACAGAGGACGGAGGACGGGTATGCGAAGGAGGTGAGGCTTCTGAGGTCCTTTCTTGTCAAGTCTCTTCCATCGCTCCGCGTGCAAAGCGCAGATCTGGGCGCAGCAACAGAGGGAGTGACTGCAGAAGGAGTGCGACCAGGCAAGTATGGAGCGCCGGCGGACGAACAAAAGGGGTTGCCCTCTCTGACAGACTATTTGTTCCGGCATAGGACTGACAACAACAACTCGCATCATCATGAGGATGCCGACATAAAACATTTCGTCCCTTGAAGCCATCTGTGATTGGAAGATGCACATCTTGAATTGCTCTCCAAGTGAGAGTTAGCAAGAACACGAGACTAAAATGGAACCAAATTTGTCAAAAACAAACTTGCATAAGTCTTCAACATCAGAAAAGTTTACGAAAGGAAAATAAGTAAAAGGAGTATCTGAGGAATGTACACAAAATTATATGTTTTGTAAAAGGTTGAATGACGATAATTTTTTTGCGGGCGGTGTTACGCGCAATGTCTGTATTTAATGCCGACTCGGACTCTTGCATCATCCTATCATCATCATCCTACCTGCACGTGCATGTGTCGTTGCTGCGATGTGGCAATGCCTTGACTTGAAAGCGCCTTTGTTCGACGCGCGGGTCTCCCCCTTCCATTTCGCTTGGAGGACTTCATCTCCATTTTTACCCGTGGGCATCAAGAAATCGATGCGCCCTCAAATTACTCGCGCCTCTTCTTGACGTCTTCCCTCATCAAAACTACAATAGAGCCTCCCCTGACAAAGTCGTCTCCTCTACTTCCCCTGCTTTCCCCTCCGTCTCCACAATCATCTCTCGTCTGACGACACACTGCGCCCCTGCTGGCAATATGTCGTCTCCTGCACTCACCGTTCCTGCCTTGCCACGACCGTATCCGTCCATCCTCAGACCCCGTTCAAATTCTTGGTGCATGTGCTCCAACGCCTCTCCCATCGTGCCCAAAAGGCCCGAAGGACGCGTGTTGTGCGGCCCCGTGTGGCGGTCCTTGTGGACAGAAGCGTCACCAGCACCTTTCCCGCTTTCCTTCGTGGAGGCCACGCTACCTTCCGGCTTTTCATGCGAGGTTCGATTGATCGGCTCGCTTGTAGGTGAAGGAGACTCATTCGACGCCTGTTGCCATCCCTCTCGATGTATTTCACCTTCTTGCACGTTATGGCGAACGCTCTCATCGGATCTTTTACCCACACAAGACGTGACTTTCTTGTCTGCTGAAACAGATTCCCGGGATGGGGCCGTGTCGGCCGCCTCCTTCACTTTCATTCCCTCCTCCTGCCCTTTCTCTTCCATTTCCCCCGCTGCCCCTCCTTCTGTTGTACCTTCAAAAGCACTTCGCTCACTCGCGCTCCGTGCGGCTCGCTCTACTCGCTCTATTCCTTTGTTGATCTTATCAGCCATCTGCGCCGTCGAGAGAGATGGTCGTCCGGTACTGCCCACCTCCTTGTGCTCCTCCTCGTCCGTGGAAACTGTGAGGGGTCTAGCCACAGCCTTTTTAACCTTCTCCGCCATTCTTTCACTCACTAGCTTAGCCAGCTGTCCCACTTGTTCCACACCCTTATTCATCTCCTCTAAGCCCGCTGAAGGTGCAGGAAGGTGCTTGGAGATGGCTGCGGCTGCTTGGGATGCCATGGACTCCGCAATACGCTCTGCCTCCGCCGTGAGCTCACCTGCTTGTGCGATCTGTGAATTGATCAAAGACATCCCTTGAGCCGGCGATGGCACAAGGCCTCGAATGATTTCCACTGCCTGCGTCGTTGCATCTTCTGCGATGCTTTCCGCTTTTCCCAACACATCGCCTGCACGCTCAAGCTCTGCATTCACCCTGTCGACGCCCTGCGCAACTGGAGGAAGCTGACTCTGAAGCGAGAGAGCCGCCTTTCGAATGATGGCGGATCCGAAGTTTTCCGCAGCTGCAAGCGTCTTTTCTACTTCTTCCATGCCCTCGTTGGCAAACTCTGCGGACTTGGCTGGATCAGGAACTGTAGACGTGACCGAGCCGACTATTTTTTGTGTCAGACCGCTCATGCGTGCCCCAGCCTTTTCCAGCCCCTGATTCATGATGTCCAATGCCTTGGCAGGAGAAAAGACAAATGCTGACATCCTAGGGCTAGGTGGAGTGACACCCCCAGCGTCAGCCTCAGGATCAGCTTCATTCCCTCGCATGCCTTCGATGCCTGAAATCGGCCTGTCCATGAACTCCTTGCTTGAGCCCCAATTGCCCGAGCTGGCAGATATCTGATCACTTCCGCTTGGTCTCAACATGTCTCTAGAGATGCGATCACTAGATCGTCTACTAGCCCCCGCGCCTACGGCCACTTTAGCGTCGACTGATTCTGCTCCCTCATCCGATGATGCTCTCACAGAGGCCCGGCTTACAGCTACCGGGGCAATAGTATTCACGGTTGCCGGTCGCATGGCTGCCTGGATGACAAGGTTTCCTTTAAGTTTACTCGCTTAAATCTTTTCTCCAACTCGACTGCTTCAAATACCCCAACATATCAGTTTTAAGTATATGTGAAAAAAGCCGTATGTATGGTGTTCCATATCTCCTTCATATATATACCTCCTAAAATAACAAAAAGCTAAGCAGAACATTAAAAAAAATCTCCTGCGCTTCGAGGCGAAGAAGAGGACAAAAACTTTCCAAAAGCCGTGTGGAAAAGCAAAAGTTATGGGGGCAGGAGGTTCAACTTGGTTGATCCGAAACGAGCGAGAAGTAACTCAGGTGTGTACGACGCTGAGAAATGAGGTGAACGACACACTGCGAGTCACGCTTTTATCCTTAGTCAGTGCGCTCTCGCTTATATCGAGCTACTTATCCTCCATTTGCCACATTAACCTTTTCCATACATCTCAAAGTATTTTGTGAAGCCCTATATTCGGTCACAAGAATCGCCTTTTCAGGGAGTGAGCACAAGGTTTCCGGGGCGGATGATGCCGTGACTAATGGACCACGCAACTCAACACAGGACGATGCCTCATCCACTTCTGATGGGCTGGCTCTTTAAACAGGCCAATCTCATGAACCTGTACGGAGCCATGAAGGCATACGGTTTCCATCGGGTATATCGTCGCCTCTTGGAGGCGAACAACCGGCTTATGGACAACTCGCAAGACAGGCGCATTGTCCGTGAGAACATCAAGCAGGCCATGCGTGCACCCAATCACGTAGTCAAGATCCTAGATGAATCCCACACGGTGGCTTTCCTTACTCGGTATGCTAAGGAGCTGACGACAGGTCTCGAAACCAGGGCGCCGCCTTTTTTCGTGAATGCTGCCAGGGTCGTGTTGCAGAAAACACCGATAGGCAGGTTGCTGGGGGTTTTTTCGGATTGGCAGGATACAAGTCGTAGGAAGAAGGGCACCCCACCGAAGCCGCCAACGTGATGTAGATACTCAGGCATAAGGAGCCCTCGTGTGCAGAGGGAAGACGAGGGCGATTGAGATGCTGCACGATGGTGCCGCCGCAGCGTGAAATAGATGAGCGGACATGCGATGTTTAATAAAGCCCAATTTGTACACCATTCAATCGCAATAGGATAATCGATTGGAACTCTCGACGGTAGCCGCTGCCTTTTTCTTTCATGAAAATGACCCACCACTATGATGTGTGATGCCCTATTCTCTAATTATTTCCTCACCCTTGTACCCCTCCCGGGGCCTTCGAATTCTGTGAGCGTCTGTGAGTCCGCTGAGGACTTGCGACTGCATGCAAGCTTGTTGAATGCTTGACGAATATTCCCCGTCCCGCACAGCCCGTGACCCTCCAAAGGGCCGGGCTCGGCCCCTCTTCGTACTGCAGCCTCCCTCCCCGCCGACCTTCCTATATACACTGTACATGCCTCGGAGCCCTTCCGTTGTATAAAAAGGCAGGCTTTTAAATTTCTGTACAGGAAACATGGCATTCTTTCTGGCT
>Ga0102934_1003493_pt1 | contig 10677 bp, 14 predicted proteins | sample SalPonR2_A_D1_MG_FD_78175 | JGI IMG/M metagenome (GOLD analysis project Ga0102934, IMG submission 78175) | Salt pond soil microbial communities from South San Francisco under conditions of wetland restoration - Salt Pond MetaG R2_A_D1_MG | ecosystem: Environmental > Aquatic > Marine > Intertidal...
GCCTCTCGTCGATTGTTTTTGACAGGATGGTATCTGTCTTCTTCCAGTCCTTTCCTCTGTGCCCATGCGGCAGGGGAGGAAATTTGAGCGACCGAGTCCTAGCAGCTCTCGCTCTCGCTGAGGGGAAGGCGACAGACTTCACCCACCTCGGTGCCCCCATCCTTTCCCAGTATATCGCACAATCGATATTTGTCTGGTCTCTTGGTTGATTATACCGGTTCACCTTTTTATGGCAGTGATCTGTGCATTCCCACGCTCCCTCCCTCCCTCTCTTCATTCTCCTTTCCTCCCTCCAGGCCCCGCGCAATGACGCAGACGCTCTTTTCCTCCTGGACCAAGTCACCCAACGCCTCCTTTCCTCCATCCTCGAACGGCAAAAAACTTCCATGCCCGGCGACATCATTACAGTCCCGGAGGCGCGTACGCCAGTGTGCTTTCGACGGTAATGTGCCTGACTGCTTGTGCCTCCCTCCCTCCCTCCCTCCCCCCCTCCCTCCCTTTTTTCAGGGAACTCCATTTAGGACTGTCTCCCGCCTTTGTTGGAAGCATGACTGACGTGGGGCATCAAGTTTCTGGGATCGAAACCTGGTGTAGCTCACGATACGATTTATCATTCTGGGTTAAATATCTTTCTGAACTGCTCCCTGTATCGTCCACCCACCATTTTTTTCGGATTAAGCAATGCACCTTGAAAACATTTGAGTCCTTAATTAAAGCGCATTGCATCGGGTATACAGGCACGTTGGTCTTCCCGAACTGAAGAGGCTTCGAAGGCAATTTCTAAAGCAAGCTTCTGACTGGGCCGCTGCCACTTTGGGGGGCGGAGGAGGGGACAAAGAGGGAGGAGAGGAGGTCGGGAAGGAGGACTCGAGGGAGAGAGCGGTGGGCGATGCATTTGTCCAGTACTTGAATCTGCACACGACCTAGGATCGCGGGGGGAGGGGAGGGGTTGCGGGCATGTACAGTGGGAGGCAAGAGGGGGAACGAGGATGGAATGTAAATAACGCCGACATAGGCTGCCGGTAAATCTAACGGAAGTAAACGTCAACGCGCCGCAAGAGAAGTGTGGCGCACGGCGTCGCTGGCAAGGTATTGACAACCGAGGAATTTGCAATAGGTCTTTTCTATTCCTTTCCTTTCCTTGTGCTCTTTCAAGTGTACATGTGCTACTCGCAAACTCGGTGGCTGCTCTCATCGGCAGTCAAGTTCACAGGCGAGGCGCCTAAAGTCCCAACGTACAAGCTGGGCCTTTCCATCATGCTTCCAAAGAAGCATTAGGGGAAGAAAATTCACACGATTGCAGCCTATCCCCCCTGCTCAACGTCCACGGCGAGGAGGGGAGCTCGCATCGCCTGAGAAAGCCTTTTTTCCTCCCGTCGCAAATACAAAGTGATGATAACAAGCGTTATGATAAGGCTTCCAAGGGGCAATGCAAGAAGGAGAATCGGAGTTAGGGCTGTGAAAGAAGGGCAAGAAGAGCGGGACGACAACAGCAAAGTGAACATGATTGGCCTTATTGCGTCCTCCATGTCCCTTCCATCTCCTTCCCTATTCTTCCGATGTTCCCACCTTTATCGTTTGGAAATCTGAAAGCCGCGAGGAAAAAGCAGGGCCACTGCAGGAGGCTCAGAAAGAGAAGGCCGTACGATGAGATGGTATGCATCCGGAGGAAGAGAGGGTGTTTCTCCTCTTCCTCGCTCGCCACGTGCTCTTTCGCTTCATCAAGTAAGGCTGGATGACCCATGACTATCGCGATGAAATTTGACAGCACTACACCTGTGATAACGACGAGGAGAGTGTATCGCTACAGGGATACACAGCGGAAAAATAGGAAAAAAGAACAAGTCAAGCCTGTGCAACCTCCAGCCGAGACATCCTCCCACTCTCCATTCGAATTTTGTCACGTCTCGAGCCATGCAAATACTTACGGATGCTGTCTCTTTGTTGGAAGCTATTCTAGATACGTATACGGCGTTGCCCACCCAGGTCATAAGGATTCCTACTGCTTGTGGCTTCGGCCAAGTCCGCAAAGTCCTCTGGTAGTAGAACCGGAAAGCTTGGAAAATGAATCCCGTGATCGCCACACCTGCCGCAACCAGACCTCCAACTACAAAGTTTTCGCTTCCGATACCTATCCCAAGGTAGGTCAGCCATGGAATCCACACGTCGAGAAGGGCAGAGACTGAGGACGTCATTTTGGATGGCCGAAGCCAGTCCCGAAAGCGTGGAGATGGTGAAGAAGGAGAAATTGAATGGGTTGTGGGAGGAAAAGGTGTATATTTATTTTTAAAATCAGAATTGCCGCCGTCTGGTGTGGAATTGACGGATTTTGAAGGCAGCCCGTTGGCATTTTTCGACCCGCTCCCCTGAGTTGTGGGGGGACAGGAGGAAGAGGAGAGGTCCCCCACAGGTGAAGTGACTGGCAAAACAAGAGCTCTTTTCTCTTGGCTCTGACCGAATATAGCTGTAGAAAAGTAGTTTGCTGAAGCTGAAGACATCTTGCTGCTGTGTTCGCAGCGCGCGTCAGCGAGTTCGTTCCTGCCTTCGAAACTGTATTGCGCTTCTTTTTTAAGATATACAGAATGTGACAACATGCGAAAAGATATCAGAAGGCCAGTAAGATATATTTTCGATGGTAAGGGACACAACGCATGGTAGCAGGACTCGTCATGCTCGTACATAGCGAGAATTTCCCTAACAAGTTGAAAATCCGTTGAATTTCCGTTGGCGAAATTTGAAAAGAAAACGGCAGGAGGTTTTTCGATGAATTCTCCAACCCAAAAATCCATGGACCAGTCTGTGTACAGCTGGGTCAAAAATGGTACACCGAGAAACCATGGTATTCTCTTTTGATTGGTAACTTGTGAATTGAATGCGGATGTGATAGGCATCGCGTGGGTAAGACACAAGCTTCTTTCAAGTCTGCCTTTCTTACGTTACACGCCCCTTTGGCCGCCTACTTTGCGAACAAAAATAAATTTCTTGCGCACACCATTCAGTCCAATATTTCTGGCTTTTGTTTTCAACTTATTGTAAAATTTTGCTTCTAATCCCTCGGAAAATCCACTCTACTACCGACAGTCCTCATTTCCATTGCTCCCTCTTCATGTGACAAGAAAGTAGTTGTAGTATCGATGCATTAGAACCTTCTATACGGATTACCCCCATTCTGTAGACATGCGCTGTATCTAGCTCTCACTACCATTTATAAACATTTTTCCTATTGCTGATAGAGCGACAGATCTGCTACAGTTGCTGTCGGAATTCCAAGTACCAACCATGAGAGTTATGCATGTATATTTACATCGCTGCATCATTACGCATCACACGCATGAATGTGAGATTTCTTTATTTGTTCTATTGTGCTTCTTGGCACAGTAAAGCTACGGACCGAAAAAAGGAAGCTCTCAAGCGTGGTGTGGTGGCCTATATGCAGCCCTCTGGCAACATCAGCAACAATAAACTTCCTCTTGACGCCGTGCGTCGAGGAAGCTAGTCCAAAATTTCTCTGGCCAGCTCATATCCAAGGAAGAGGGCGGCATTGGCAGGAAAGGCACGGAACACAGCTACGCCCAGACCTATAGAAAGGGACGATATATATCAAGACGGAGACCATGTTAAGCAGCGTGATACTGATAGAGCCCTCGACAAGCCATTTTCACATTCAAATTCTACATCTATGAATGCCCAATTCTAATAAAGGGCGAAGTGACCGGTTGCTTTGAGTGCTTCCGCCTCTCCTTCCAATTTACCCACCTGAATACAGGGCCATCGGGCCCCTGGTCCGCGCCACGTCCATCATGGTAGGGATGAGGCTTTTGGGGTTCGGGGAGGTTTGTATGATGCTTTTGGCCATGTCGATCGGCATGACGGCCGCCCAGCCCGCCACACCTGCCAAACCACCTGAATAAAAGAAAAACGGAATGTCAAGAGAACGAAGGGCGGGTCAAGAGGGGGATGGAGAAATGTGGAGCCGGCTTGTTCCAGACACAAATGGAAGCCGAGGTGAATATCCTGACCACCACGTACCCGCCACTAGATACGCTCCTTCTTGGGGCATGGTCGTGTAGGCCTTGAGGGCGACCAAGCTCAATTCGTAGGTCCCAAAGAAGAAGGCGTAGAAAGGGATGTCGCGGGCAAACTGGGCCCCCAGCCCCACGAACAAGCCCTTGACACCCTGGGTCTTCAAGACGTGAACCAGCATTTCCTGGGCGTCCATGGCGGTTTCTCCTGTCTTTAGCATGGCGCGGGAGACCTGGACTTTGCATTTGATCACGTCGCTGGGACAGAGGGCGGCGGAGGTGAAGATGCCTGTAAAACCGCCCGTCAAGAAGGGCACAACCAAGCTTTCCTCCTTCGCTTCCGCCTTCGGACTTTCCTGGTTGCTCTCATTCCCCAGGCCGTATCCTTCCAAATCGGCCAATATCCGCTTCAGCTGCTGGTTGACGCTGAAAGCGACCGCGTTCTCACTGACGGCGCCGACCAACGCGGGGACGCTTCCCTTCCAAAGGGCCCGGAGCCCTTCTTCTCTGAACGTGCTGATAAAACATTGAATGGGAGAGCTGAACGCCTCAGGACGGGCTTGCATTCGTACTTTTACTGTCATGATGGATGGGATGGGGGTAATACAGTACTCTTAATCGAAAAATAACTCAAAACACGAATTCGAGATTGTAGCGCCAAGTGTTCGTTTTCCTCCCCTTCGTATTTTCGACACAAGCATTACCTGTATCGAAAGGCTGCCCCGTGTAGACGCACATCGCTGAGCCCACAATGGATGACAAGACATCCTTGGCGGCGTGTACCACGTCCGCCGGGAAGAAGCTGGCCTGGCCGTCCACTGCCATGGGGGCACTCAGATTGTTGCCTGCATTTGGCGAGGTGGTGGTGGAGGACGACGACGAAGACATCCGTAGCTGTTGGTGGTTTGACCTGATAAGCAGCAGCTGCAGTACCCGACTTCAATTTGTTTCCTCTCTTGGCTGCGCTGCTTTCCGTGAAGCAGTGACAAGAGATCCCGCGCCTTGAACCTTGTTTTCGGTCGCTCGTATCAAATATTTACTCTAGCTCGTCTTGGCTCGCGTACACCCTCTGTCTTGTCGCCGCAGTGGGCCGGATGTGAAAACTGCGTTCCTTTTAAGCTCCAAAACGAGTGGAGGTCACGTACGCTGCTACAGGAAGTAGGAAGGGGAATTTAAGTACAGAGAACGACATTTTAAAACAGGTTACGGTGCAGAGGCTCGCAGTAATGTTACTTCCGTGTCAACAAATTTCTCCCATCGCGTTGCTGCGGTACAAAGGGAGCCGTTTGCCCGATTTATTGCCCAGATGCCAAGCTCGCTACGTTTGATGACGAATGCATATGCTTGCGACGCACCGAGCCTTTAAATTTGCCGAGGCACAATGTCACGACACAAAGCACCCATTTGCACCCCGGCGTCCGTCTGGACGCATTAACGGCATCAATGTCGACATTATGACTGATACAGCGCAGGGAACTCTCCATGGAAATGAAGAAAAGACTCACTTTTGCGAAAGCCGTGGCTCCACCACCCTCGCGAGCAGATCGCTTGGCCGTCGCAAAGCACACGGGCGGACAAAAAATGACCGTCCAGTATCCAGGGCGAGGACCGGACATACGCATGCCTGAGAAGAGAGTTCGTCTGATTGGGAAACTAACAATTTTGGATGTAGTACTGTAAAGACAATCCAAGGCCTTTCAGAATTCTTTGCCATGAGGGCCTGTTGGCCGCTGATCCTGGGATGTTGTCCTTCGCTTTCTTCTTTTCTTTGTTGCCATGGCCCATGGGAGAAGCGTACGTCATGCCTTCTCAGGCATATTTATCTCTTCTCAGGAATGGCAGCGATTGAGTTTGTCGATGATGCTCAGTAAAAAGGGGGGAAGTAATGCAAGTGAAAGGAAAGGGACCTCCAGAAATGTGAAGCGAATAGCCGCGGATGCATACGTGGAGAAAGATCAACAGGTCATCAAACTAATTGTTTGTGGTCTAGATGAATCGTTCGACGCGGAAACATGCTAAAGAGCGTGCATGATGGGGCTTTGTAGAAATAAAGACTTATGTAGAGAGGATGAATATCGGATACTGGATTCACACAACGCGCTGTGAAGGTACCTCTCGAGGCATAATATACTCGATGATCAATCAATCAGCAAATTAAATGATCAATAAAATGCTTCACCTTCAATCAATTTTAAACACGAACATCAGTGACGTGGACGATATAGATATATTTAACAATGCCACCTACGGTACGCTTTACGATCATGTTGTCTCATACGTGATGTCGAATCCAACGACCCCCCCGAGGATGTTTTCGGATACCTGACCCAAGATAATTCGTGCGGGTGTTGTTTCAATTCCTTAAGCTTCCATCTGGGACAAAACGAAGCTGTAAAAATAATGGAGGGTATGGCACCGTTGTCTCCCTTTTTCCCTCAATCTAGCCCCCCCTCTTCCTCCAAAAGACGCATCTCGTTGGCGTCCGTGTCACTAGCATAGTCCAGCGGGTCATTGTCCATCGACGTCAGAAGTCCCTGCCCACCCCGTTCCCCCTCCCCCTTCCCCTCATCCTCCGATTCTGTCTCGCTCCCTTCCCATTCCCAAGCCGCCGGGGCCTGACTGGAGGGAATCTCTGAGATTCCCTCCTCGCCTGAGGCGGCAGGCGCCGCACCCAGGCTTCCCATTGACGCTGACGCGGTCGCCGAGACCGATGGGACAGGCGTTTCTCCATCGCTTGGCTCCCGTTCGAGGTCCTCTCTCCTTCCCTCTCCCTCTTTCTTTCCTCGCTTGGCCGGTTTTTTTCGGGCTTCTCCGGCAGAGGCTGCCCCATGCATCCGTTTGCTCCTCTTGGCAGAGACAGGGAGGGAGGGAGGGGGGGGAAGGAGTTGGTTGGCGGCGAGAGAGGAGGGTTGCCGTATGAAAGGCTCGTGGAAGGCGCTCCATAGGCTCTGGACCCTGACTTCACCCATGTCTAGGGGTGAGTGAGTGAGGGAGGGAGGGAGGGGGGGAGGAGGGGAGAGGACCAAGGAGCGAGTGATGGCCGGGTGAGAGGGAGGGAAGGAAGGAAGGAAGTTATATGCAAAAAAAACGGGCTCGAAAAGTTCTTCAAGGGCTGCGACCATTAACCTCGGGGCTGCTTCCCTCCCTCCCTCCCTCCCTGCGTACCCGGACACTGGATGATTTCTGCTTTGGCCGCGGCCATCATTGAGGCCAGCGAGCCGAAATGAGAGGAGAGCGTCGAGACGTTTGTCCGAGTGATCCCTCGAATCGTGGTCAACACATTGGTCAGACTGAGGAGGAGGGGAGGGAGGGAGGGGGACGTGGGATGGAAGGGGAAGAGGAGGGGAGAAAGGCATGGGGAGGCGGGATGGAAGGGGAAAGAGGGACCACCCTCTCTCACATAAGACGGTAAGGAGAAGCGACCTCAATGGTTTCCATTCCCCGCCCTCCGCCCCGTCCTCCATCCCGCCCTCCGTCCCGCCCTGGACCCCACTTTCCCCCACCGTGACGTGTAGTTGTCGTCGATCCGCTCCTGGATGCTTTCGCTCGACTTGTTCTCGTAAGCTTTGAAGGTTTCCAAGTACCTGGAGAAGGGAGGGAGGCAGAGAGGGTGGGAGGTAAGGAGGGAGATGAGACTCTGAGCAGGCTTTCAATAGTCGCCACCGTCCTGGAGCCAGACTGGATACAAGGAGGCGGTGGATAGAGGGACTCTCTCCCTCCCTCCCTTATCCCTCCCTCCCTCCTTCCCCACCTGGCCGCCTCCGCCGTGGACCAAGCCAGGACCAGGGTGCAGTTCTCTCGGATGGCGAGGGTGTTGATGTGGAGAAGGGGTTCCTTGTTGTTGGGATCGTCCACCAGGCAGAGGATCAGGCGCAGGCGGTAGTCCCTAGGGTCGGGGGAAGGAGAAAGGGAGGGAGGGAGAGAGGGAGAGAGGGGAGGTTTCTGAGACGATGGAGCGGTGGTGGGACTGCTGCCAGGTCAGCAAATGCGAAACCTTTCGTCTCTCTCCCTCCCTCCTTCCCTCCCTTCCTCCCTCCCTCCTTTCTATCTCACCGTCGCAATTCCTTGACCCGCTGAAACAGGTATTGGCCATGCAAAAGGTGGTACCGAAGGGAGATAAAGATACAGCATGTGTACGCGCCCAGCACTGGAAAAGGAGGGAGAAAAGGGCGAGCGAGGAAGGAGGAAAACGACGGGGGGGTCAAGAGGCAGATTGAGGCGAGCTCCCCGAGGAAAAAGAGCAAAGGTCCCAAGGCTCTGGTGACGAGGAGGGGAAACAATAGGAGGGATCAAGGTGGGAATCGAGAGAGGGAGAGAGGGCAAAGGACGAATGGCACTGACCATAGTCGGGGACAATGCCAGGGATGAACTGATAGCGCACGTTTTTGATTTTTTTCAAAACCGGATTGCCTTCTTGGCGTGGGGAGACGCTGATGACATTGACTCCTGTAAGGGCGAGGACGAGGGAGGGCGGTGCATGTGTGAAAGGGAGGGAGGGAGGCCTGAGCTTACGGGGCAAAGACGCGACGAGGAGAGTGGCCTTTCCATGCAAGAATTACACGAAGAAGCAAAGGCGGACATAGCATGGACGTACCTGCACTGAGGTTATGCGACGGGGGAAGGATAGGGAGGGTCATGCTTCCTCGGTGCTTCGCGTCAAATACTGCCTCTTGGCCACGCCCCCAGGGTACTGATGCCTGCGGAAGGGAGGCCCCCCCACCCCCTTCTCCAAGCCTCCCTCCACCTCTACCGTCTTCCACTCTTCCCGGTCCCTTTCCATTCGTGGAAGGTGCGTATGGAGGCGCCGTCGCGGTCGTCGCTGGGGTGGATCTTGGGAGGAGGACGGTAGGAGGGACAGGCTGTCTTCCTACTTGGGCTTGCTCCCGGCTCCCGGCCTCCACCAACGACGGGATGGAGATTCGAAAGGGAGCGGGACGCGAGCGTGAGTCGGGGTGGTCCTTTTTCATGGTAAAGCGAGCGATGAAACGCGCGGCTGGGGTTTGTGCAGCGCGGTCTTGGTCAGGGGTCAGCAAGGAATATGTAGAAAGTTGGGCTTCCCGGTACCACAGTGGGAGCCCCTTTGGTGAAAAACGATAATGGCCCCCTGCTACGACATTTGTGTGCTTCAGGTTGAAGAGATGCGAAAGATGCCATGGAATTCATGAGGAGAGTGGACGGCAAGGACGGGAAAGGGCAGTTGGGTCTGACGACCTCGTGCCTGCGTGTTGAAGGTTTTTGGGGCGACGCTTCTCGTCGCGAAACTTTGTTATTCAGCACACCACAAGATGGCCAACACATGATTTTGCTCGCGAGAAGACAGGACAGTACAGTACAAGAAACTGGCCGTAAAAAATCCTTGCCACGCGGGTGAAATGTTTCTAAAAAGAACGGCCCACAAACAGCAAAAAGGAGGGCAACACGTTGCTACGTTCGAAGGAGGGGGCTCCTTTCCCTCGAACCGCTGCCGTTTTCCCCCGGTGAAGGCCACAAAATGTCAGAACGATGTCCACATTGATACCACAATAGTTATTTCAATCCACAGAACACTAAGGCCCGCGCATTTGTGGCTCAAGGGAAGGTCTTTGCGGAGCACCGTGTCCACTTCTTTGTGACTGCTGGTTCTACCTCCTGCCCCCCCTCCTCCTCTTTCTCGGGGCTTGCGTCGACACATCTCGAGCCTGTGAGCGCACGCAACGAACACCGCATTACCAGGCCGTCCTTTCTTTTCACTGTGATGGCAAGCCGGGGCCTGCTTTGTGTCTCCCTATTATGTACGTCCAACGCACGATGCTCTGCACTGTGTCGAGTCACAATCAATTGCCTTCTGATACCCTCCTTCTTTACACTTTTTTCCCCTGTCCGCTATCCAGTGTCCACATCTCCCTACGTGCAGGCGTGGGGTCAAAGTGGAAGCCGTAGTGACGGCGGAAGGACGATGGATGCAAGCCTTGCCATGAGCAGTCGGGATACATGCTTCAGTCATGCCCTCGTTTTACGCCCACATGCACGTGTCCCCAGTCCTTTTTCTGGTCCGTAATAAGCACCTTTATCTCCTTTTCCCTTTCTATCTATCCGCGCGCGTGTATCTTTTACCGACGCGTGCACCACACCGGGTGCTGTGCATGGCATGTTTGCCTTTCCATGCCCGGGGGTCTTCATGCCGCGTCCTCGCCCCTCTCGCGCACCCTTCCCTCCCACAGAGTCGCCCTCCACCATGGCACGTTTCCGGACCTGCATGTCTTCCTCCTCCTCCACCTCCTCGGTGGCCTGGCCTCCCTCGCGGTTTCGCGCCTCCACCACCCGCCTTACCGCCCGCGCCCAAGTCTTCGACGAGGGTGACCTGTCTTCTGCACCGTCCCTACGCACCCAACCACGTACCAAGCCGGGAACACAGGGAGGGGAGTGGCAGCGGGTGGACGAGGGCGTGGACGTATTCTTTCCAGAAGCTTCGGCGCCGCCCAAGGGCCTCGTGCATTTTGTGGGCGGGGCAGTGGTGGGAGCCTTCCCTCGGGCGGCCTATGGCCCCCTCTTGGAGAGATTGGGAAGACAGGTAAAGGGGAACGGAGACTGAAAGAGAGGGATAGACTCTTTGCGGGCCTTGTGAGGGACGTTCTCTTTTTCCTTCCGGCATGTCCTTCAGGCCTCCCTCCCTCCC
>Ga0102934_1003495_pt1 | contig 10675 bp, 8 predicted proteins | sample SalPonR2_A_D1_MG_FD_78175 | JGI IMG/M metagenome (GOLD analysis project Ga0102934, IMG submission 78175) | Salt pond soil microbial communities from South San Francisco under conditions of wetland restoration - Salt Pond MetaG R2_A_D1_MG | ecosystem: Environmental > Aquatic > Marine > Intertidal...
TGCCGGTTGTCCTGCTCCCGGATATATGCCTCAAAATCCCGCGTCATGGAAAAACCCAGCTGCTCATAAACAGCGCTGACGGTCGGGGCCAGCGCATTCTGGAGATCCTCCATGCGCACGACCGCCGGGCTCTGACCGCCGGCAGCCGGCAGGGTGTCCAGGATATGGGTATACGCGTAGCGCTGCACCGCAATCATCTGGTCCCGGAATTCGTGCCCCCGGATGTCATTGTCAAAAACCGCGGCGCCTGCCATCATGGAGCTGATATGGGAAGCCACCGCGTTGACAGGGTTGCGCACCGTCCCGATGATCCGGCTGTCCGGAAAAGTCCGGGAGAGGGCATGGATCATGGGCGAAAAAGCCACGTTCTTGGATAAAAACGTTTTCTGCGTCCCCCGGACGTAGAGGTGTTTTTTCAGACAGGATTTGTAGAACCCCATGATCCGGTCCTTCTCCGCATCGCAATAGTGGTCGTCAAAAAACGCCAAGCCGCCCAGCTCATCGAAAAAGGGAAAGGGAAGGATCAGGAGAAAGCAGGCAAATACCGGGACCAGCAAAAAATAATCCTCCTCTTCCGCGGAGAGCGAAATCCGATGGATGTTGTCCAGGCTGCCGAAAACCCGCTGCTCCAGCCACCCGAGCAATCGGGAAAACGGGGCGCCGAAAAATTGATCCAGCCGGCCGAGCCCCAGCCAGAATTTGCGCTCGCAAACCGAGGGCGCAAGGATCAGCTCCCAGAGGCAACAGGTGGTAAAGCGATCCTTGTCCCGGGCGAGCAGCCGATGCAGAAACGTGGTTCCGCTGCGCGGGACGCCCACGATAAAAACCGGGGCGCGCACCTCCACGGACCGGTATCCCCGGAAAAACACCTCATCGAGCATAAACCCCAGCCAGTGCATGCTCTGGGCGATAAACAGCACCGGAAAAAGGCCGGCCATTATGACAAACCGCCTCCCCGTGAGCCGGGCCTGCGTGCCCCGGCTCCTGAAAAAGGTGCGCCAGAACAGGCGGAAAAATGTCTGGTAGCTGATCCAAAGATTCTTCATAAAATGCGGCATTGCCATCCAACCCTTTTCTAAAGCTGCACAAGCTCGTGCCGGGGAACACGCATTAGGCGGTCCCTGTTTTGCGCAAAAATCCGGGCCTGCATGGGAAAACCCTTACCCCATAAAATCCCTCTGTAGCATAGAGCAGCACAGCGGGAAAATGACAATTGCATCAAATTCAGATGGCATTCCGGTTTCACCGCAGGCACCCCGCATACAACCACGGGCCACAGCCTGGAGACAGCTTTTTCCGCTTCCGGGATGCCGGCTACCGGCCTTTTCACCGGCGATCCCATACGGCATTCCCGCTTTACATATCACTCCCGTTTTGTTAAAAATTGTTTAAAAGTTCCCGTTGCCGGCGGCTCCCAAAAGCTGTGACCATTCCCCTGGGGGATGACAATCATACGGGCAGGGCCCTGTCCTGTAGTGGACCATATATGAACCGATTTTCAGGCTTTCCGCTTTTTTTTCTCCTTTCTGCAGTGCTTGCTGCCGGCTTCCCGCCCGTTGCGCCGGTCTGTGCCCAGGACAGTCCCTCAGGCATCGGGCAGAGCCAAAACCAGCACTTGTCCCCTGCCACGCCTGCTGTCCGCAGAATCCGGCTGACCGCCGAGGAGCAGGCGTTTCTGGAGAAGCACCCGGTTGTGCGGGTCGGCAACGAAGATGACTGGCCGCCGTTTGACTTCAGTGAACACGGGCGTCCCAAAGGATACGCCATTGATCACCTGGAGCTGCTGGGGCAGCACCTGGGCATCTCCTTCGAATACGTGAACGGCTATACCTGGTTCGAGCTGCTGGGACTTTTCCGGGACCAGGAAATCGACCTCCTGCCCTGCTTGTGGAAGTCCGAGAGGCGGGAGCAGTTCATGTGTTTTACCGAACCCTTCCTGGAGCTGCCCTATGTGATCGTCGCCCGCAAGGGGGATACCGCCATTCAGACATTTCAAGACCTCAAGGGCAGAACTGTTGCGGCAGCCAAGGGCTACAAGCAGGAAGAGGTACTGCGCTCCTCCTATCCGGAGATCACCATCTTTGAAGTCCAGAATTCCCTGCAGGGGCTGGAGGCTGTCGTATACGGCGAGGCCGATGCCTATATCGGCTACCAGGGAACGGTGGCCTATCTTATGGCCACACGCTTTCTGGGCAACCTCCGGATCTGCGGGGAATGCAAAACGCCTGAACTGGGCCCGCAGGGCCTCTACATCGCCGTGCGCCAGGAGCTTCACCTGCTGCGGGACATCCTGCAGAAAGCCATGGATCTTGTCACCGACAGGCAGAAGGTGGAGCTGGCCCAGAAGTGGATAGCCGTGGAGAAAAGCGAGGGCCCGGAGCTTACCACTGCGGAAAAAGTTTTTCTGCGCAGGCACCCGGTGCTCAAGGTGGACAACCTGCAGAACTGGGCACCCTTTAATTTCAACGAAAGAGGCAGGCCCAAAGGTTTCTGCATCGATTATATGAGGCTTATTGCAGAAAAACTGGGAATCGGGATCGAATGGGTAAGCGGGCCGAGCTGGGGGGAATTCATGAATATGCTGCAGACCGGGGATATTGACTGCCTCTGTGACGTGGTAAACACCCCCCACCGACAGAAAACCATTACTTTTACCGAAACCTACCTGAACATTTTTTCGGGTATTGTGGTGCGGAAAGGAAACGACAGGTTTACCCGGCTGGCGGACCTGTCCGGCAGAAAAGTGGCTGTTCCGAAAGATTTTTACTATCAGGAGATCCTCGAGACCCATTACCCGGAACTACAGGTGGTGACCCAAAAAGACTCCCTGAGCTGCCTCAAGGCGGTTTCCTCGGGAAAGGTGGAGGCGGCTTTGTCTGAGAAGCCGGTCTTTGACCACCTGATCAACCAGCATTTCCTCACGGGCCTGAAAAGCGTCCCGATCATGGACAGCCCGCATTTCGAGAACACCCCCGTGGCCATAGGCGTGCGCAAGGAGAGAAAAATCCTGGCAGGCATCCTGGAGAAGGCCATGGAGAAAATCCGCCAGGAGGAACTGGCCGCTCTGCACAGGCGCTGGCTGCAACAGGAAAAGCCCGGACCGGGCAGCCCCCGGATCATGCTCTCCCAGCAGGAGCGCAAATGGCTCGAAGGAAAAAAAGCCATCCGCATCTGTGTCCATCCCTCCTGGCTGCCCTTTGAGGAAATCGATGAAAACAAGGATTACAGGGGAATTACAGCCGACATCATGGAGCTGCTGGAGAACAGAATCGGGGTTCCCATCCGGGTCATGCCCACAAAAAGCTGGCAGCAAAGCCTTGATGCCATGGAAAAGGGACAGTGCGATCTTCTCTCCGGTGTATCCAAAAGCAGCCAGCAGGAGCGCGGCTTTGTTGTTTCCAAGCCCTATATCGATTCCGTCACCGTGATGGTGGCCAGAAACGGCCAGCCTTATATTCCGGATCTGCACGCCCTGGAGGGCAAAAAGATCGGCATCGCCCGCGGCAATCCGGTGGGGAACTATCTGCAGAAGCGCTTCCCGCAAATCCGCCTGCATTTTTATCCGGACCTGGACCGGGCCCTGAGCAGTGTGGCCAAGGGAGAAACCGATGTTGCCCTGGGCAGCCTGCACCTTGTCAGTCACGCGATCCATGAACGCGGGCTTTATGATCTCAAAATCGCGGGGCAGACACCGTACAAGGACTCTTTGGGCCTGGGAATCCGAAATGACGAACCGATCCTGAACTCCATCATAAACAAAGCCCTGGAGTCGCTCTCCGAGCGGGAGGTGAGCCGGATCACCAGGAAATGGCTGTCCATCCGGTATGAAAAGGGAACCGACACCATCCTTTTGCTCGAGATCCTGGCGGCCGGGGCATTTCTCATGACCCTCTTTATTTTCTGGAACCGAAAGCTTGCCGGTTTAAACCGAAAGCTCGGGACAGCCCACGAATCCCTGGCCATTAAGAGCCGGGAACTGGAGCGGCTCTCGGCAACAGATCCCCTGACCGGCATTTTCAACCGCTTGAAGTTCGAGGAAATCCTGCAGCATGAAATCAGGCGGGTGCACCGCACAGGAGGGCCTTTCGCCCTGATCATGCTGGATGTGGACTATTTCAAGGAAATCAACGATTCCCTGGGGCACCAGGCCGGAGACGACGCGCTCCGCGAAATCGCAGGCCTTTTGCAGGCCAATATCCGGCAGGCGGACAGCCTCGGCCGCTGGGGCGGGGAAGAGTTTCTGATCCTGTGTCCGAACACCTCGGAGCGGGGGGCGGTTGTCCTGGCCGAACATCTCCGGCAGGTCAGCGCGGAACAGAAGCCGACCTCGGCCGGCACAATCACCTGCAGCTTCGGGGTTGCTGAATACCGTCAGGGAGAAGGGGAGAATCAGCTTCTAAGCCGGGTGGACCGCGCCATGTACAGGGCGAAACAGCTCGGAAGAAACAGGGTGGCACTGGCTGCCGAGGCGGCGGCTTCCGCCGAAACCCCCGTATGAGACAATTTTCCTATGTGGCGCTCGTCATTGAATTGGGGAGAAATTACCGACTCCATCGTTATCGGCACATGCCCCATGAATCCCTCCGACCTGAAGCGGATTCACTCCGAAGCCGGGGTCAGCGGCGTGCTCTCCCTGCAGCACGGAGACTGTCTGGCCTACTGGGATATAGACCATGCAGCCATCCAGCACATGGGAGGCGAACTGGGTTTGTGGATGGAACGCTGCCCTATCCGAGATTTTGATGTGCCCGACATGCGCCGGCATCTGCCCGATGCGATCCAGTTTCTGACAGCCATGATCCAGCAAGATTTCCGGGTCTATGTCCACTGCACGGCGGGTATCGGACGGGCGCCCCTCACGGTATTGGGCTACCTGGCCCTTGTGGAGGGTATCGCTCCGGAGGCAGCACTCCGGCGCATCCGGGCCGGCAGGCCTGAGGCCGCGCCCCCATGGGAGGCCTTCGAAGGCTGCCGCAGGGACCTGGCTGACAGGTACCGGGAGGCGATTGGCCGGCTGGCTTACACTTTCTACGAGCAGGGAACCCACGGGGATGCCCGCACCGACTGGATACAGGCAGAAAAGCAGATTCTGCGCGCCGTTCTGTCGCAAGGGGCACCTCGGTAAATTTTGCCGATCGAAACTGACCATTACCCAATCCATCACTCGGGATGAATACCGCCGCCGCCCCCTTTTTGCGACAGGCGGTGGGCCGTCCACCAGGGAGCATCCTCATAGCCGCTTTTGCCTGTGTCCCCGCTGCGCCAGACAAACTCGTGGTGCACCCTGCCCTGCCGCTCAGGCAGAACCCTTTCCAATGCAGCGGGAAAATCGCCGCAGCCGTAACCCAGACAGAGATAAGAGGCCGCAATATCGCTGCACCCCCGGGACTCCCAGTTGCCTTCTGCGTCATAGTGGAACTCGGATCCCGGATATGATCCCGTAAGAAGAAAACCGGGAGGCTCTCTTGTGTTGAAAGTGACCGAGGCGGCAAAAACGCGAAAAAAATCCCCGGCCACCGAGAAGGAGGGAAAGCGCTGATCGCATGCGCCGGGCAAAACGATGGGCACCGCCCGTCCGTCCTTTCGTATCTCCACGCCGTCATCCGCGACAACGCGGTGCTCGGAATAGCCCTCAACACCCAGGAGCAGGGCCTCTTCCCGGCGGTCGAGGGCCACTGCCACACCAGCAATATGGAAGAGGGCGGCAAACTCCGGATGGTGCAGAAACTCCCGCATCCGCTCCGTATAGCCCTCTTCTTCGGTCACAAGCGCCGCCTTAACGGAATAATGCTCGATTAAAGCCTCGCCCGGCCAGGGGAAATAGTAAAGCCGGAAAAAGGCGCCGACCCAGTCGGATGATGGATTCCCGCGGTCAAAGGCCAGGCCGAACACTCCCCGGTGCTGTGCGATGCGGGCGGACCACGCGAAATGTTCCCCGCTGGCATCCGCGGAACCGCGCCAACCCACGGCTTTGCTTGCCTCGGGAATAAAATTCACCCGCATCAGGATCATTCGCAAAAAATCCTGTATCCCCTGAACGGAAAAAAACACCACGCCATCCGGCCGGCATTCCTTCAAATCCATGGGACCGCCTCCCTGCGCCCGGAACACTCCGGGATATTGCTTTTTCCCGCACGCTTCGGGGCTGTGCATCAGGCGCCGAAGGTGATCACGTCGCCGTTTCCCAGGTATGCCGTATCCTTGGACCGGTAGCGCGCCGTTCCCTGCACAACAGGATAGCCGGCGTCTATAAATTTTTTTGCGGTAATCACCCCCGTGCAATGGTTGCACCCGATCTTATCAAAGCCGTACCTGCCGAGCGCGATCACCAGGTCGTCGTATTTCGGATCCCAATTTTCGAAGGGCGAGATGTGGAGACCGCCGTAGATACCATGCAGATTGTCATTATCATACTTGATTTCGCGATAGGCCGTCTCGGCAAACTGAATGATGCTCTGGTGGCAGCACCCTGTCACGCTGACCATCCCCTTGTCTTTGACGTTAAAAAACATGGACTGCTCGCCGTAGACGCGGCAGATAATGGGCACATCAAACACAAAGGTGGCAAAGCCCGGGATGCCCAGGGGGTTGACGTGCAGCCCCTTTTTTACCTTGTGCACTCTGCCCTTGTGGCCTGAATCCTTGATATAGCGCATCCCTTCCTCGTAGAAAGTCTCGGGCACAAAAAGGTCGATGGTCGGATGATACTTACAGGTAACGGGCAGGCCCCAGAAGTGATCGAAATGCTCATGGGAGATAAAAAGGCCCTCGATCTCTTTGTTGGCAAGCATCTTATCGATCCCTTCGCGCTTGAAGCTCTCATCCGTCCACGCGTAGGACCACCCGGTATCCAGGAGTATCCTGCGTTTTCTGCCGCTTGTCTCCTCGATTTCGATGAGGCAGGAATAGCCCCCGGAGTTATCCGGATTTACCGCCAAATCCCGTTGAATCGCCCAGGCTTCTCCGAGCTTTTGCGGCAGAAGATGCCTGATTGTCTTGATGCCCTTGTCATAGGAACCCTTTCCCAGGCCCTTGCCGTCACCAAAGGGCGGCCAGTTATAATCATACTGATTCACCAGAAGACCGCCCGCTTCCTTGATGTCATGCATGAGTGTCGCATTATCGAACCAGCTTGTTTCACTGATATTGGTGATCTTGATCCGTTTGCACGCACCGATATCCGTTTGTTTCCTTTTCGTCTCGGCAAAATGCGCTTTTCGCCACGGAGCATAGGAGTAAACCCCCATGCTGCCGATGGCGCCCGCCAACAGCCCCATGGAGGCCCCCTTGACGAAGTTTCGGCGGCTCATCTGCCCCTTGTTCTCATCGGACATGATCAATCCCTCCTTTCTCCTTCTCCCCGCTTACTCCGGAATGGTGTTTACCGCACTCGCAATCAGGGGAGTTGCCCATACTGCAACGAAAAACAGCAAAACCCCGGCCACCGCGCCGACACCGAGTCCAACGCCCATGCCCGGGCTCCACCCGAACTCTTCGATTTTTGCCTTCTCGGCCTCGCGGTCAGCCGCGATCTCCCCGGCAGTCTTGGGCACCATCTTCCAGCCGGGCCAATTATCCATGAACCAGTGGTGCACCAGCCAGATATTGACCAGCCAAATCATGGGGATCATGGGAAACTGCTGCGGATGGGAGAACCCCTTCTGGGTTCCGAGAAACAAATGGGAGGTCTTGTAATAGAGGATATAGAAAGCGATTGCCGCGGCGGCAGCGATGATTGTGCGGATCAAGGCATTTACGGCAAGGCTGTATTTATTGGGCCAGTTGCCGCAATAGAAATAGATGAACAGCGCCGGGACCAGAAAGAAAACCGCTATCTCGGCCGAGTGCAGCCACCGCCAGTCGGTGGCCATGAGCCTGCGGGTCCCCCGGATCGCCTCTCCCCATGCCAGCTCCTGAATGAAATGAAAGAAAAAATACATGCAAAAAGCGATGGCAATGATGCCAAAGAAGGTGGCGAGCCGCCGCAGTCCCGCACGCCGGATCAAAATAAACGGAAAACGCCCCCAGATCGTCTCCACCATCCACAGGCTTACGATGCAGCACACGATCCAGCCCAGATGGAAGGCACCCGAAACGGTATTGGCAAAGGACTGCCACCAGGGCGGCGTAATGGCGGCAAACTCCTGCCACGGGTAATAGAGAATGCTCATGTGCGAATGCACCGTCAGGAAATAGATAATGGTGGTCAAAAAAAAGGTCATTACCCAGATGCTGAACCCCTTCGTGGGCTGCTGCAGATCCCGCCACGGGGCCTCTTCACAGGCAACGATCCAGGCGGGACTCAACCATGCGGCAATGGTGGCGAACATGAGGCAGGAAAAGGCCGCATATTCATTGGCGAAAAAATCTGTCACGCCTTCGAGCTTCATAAGGCTGCTCTCGCTGAAATAGGCAAGGCCCAGATTTCCGAGAATGCCTTCAAAAACCAGCGCAATAAACACATAGACAATCACGAACGATGTAAAGGTCAGGACCGCTCCTTTTGCCAGGGGATGCGCCTTTTCCAGCCACCCTCTCTTGAAGGGCCAGTAATTGAAGACATATGTCATCCACACAAGGGCAATCAGCCACCAGGTCGTATGACTGAACCCCACATAAGGCGTATAATTGCGAAACACCCCCCGCGGGTCCTGAAAAATCCACCAGCTTGCATAAAAGATGATCAGGGTCAGCAACAGGGAGGCAATCGCCGGCACGGGCCCGGGCCATCTTTTCACAAGCTTGCGCTCCTGCAGGTATCCCTGCCCGAAGCGCTCCTCTGCTGTTTCTTCCATAGCCGTCCTCCTTTCCTTCCACCCGCCCGAAATGGCAGGCTGAGATTGGAACAAAGCCTTACTTCGTCTGCCGGACTGTCCCGGCTTTCGGCCGAAATAGCTCCCGTGCGATCTCGGCCTTGCTTTTCCCCTCTGTGGCGACACCCTGCTTGGCAGCTTCTTCCAAAAGCATATCTCCCGCTTCCGCCAGCAAGGGATAACAGGAATCAAATGAATCAAAATAGTCCGGACTGCGCCGCTCTTGCGTGCCCTCTTGAAAAGAACGCACCGCCTGCGCAATAAGATTTAAGGCACGGGCAAAGACCCCGTGCTTCATGAACTGCCTTCGGCCTGGATCCATTGTCATATACGCACCCCTTTGGATTTTCCCTCTGAAGCAAGGGCGCAGGAATGCACAAGAAGCGCGGGGTGGAGGCTACATGAGGTAACAGCAGAAAGGAGAAAGGAAACAACTGCTTGCGCTAGCAATAACCTGCCGCCTTTACAGGAATTTTTTGCAAAATTCATGCCTTGAATTTTGCGATGCGACGGTAACGCAGGGCCGGTTTATCCACAGGCGCCAGACGGGCGAAACATGGCTTTTGGGGCCCCGGCCGGCAGCGGACCGGTTGATGCAGACCGTAACGATAAGCGTTACCGAAACGTTGCCAAGGGGTTGTCGTAACGCTTATCCCTGCCAAAATACCCTGTTACGGAACACTTCAGTCCCCGGGCAATCCATAGTCTTGCCGAAGCGTCGCGGAGAGATGCCTGACTGTCTGGAACCCTTTTTCCACCGTTTTTTCCAGATCCGGATTGATCAGACAACAGGTTGCCGGAGAGATCAGGCTCTGGGAGATAAGCTGCTGCCAATCGATGCCTTTGCCGCATAAGATGCTCCACACAGATTCCAGCTGATCGCGAAGGCTTTGCAGGGATTCCTTCTCGAAAGGCTCGATATTGGTCGGCACGATCCCCCAGGCCAGGACCCCGCCCCTTTCCAGGAAACGCTTGATGGATGCACTGTATGCGGCAAACACGTCCCGGTTGGTATAGATGTCCATGGACAGAATATCGATGTCCATCCCCAACAGGAAATCCCAGTCCGGATTGCCGCAGAGATGAACCCCCCTGGGCCGATCGATCATTGCAAAAAAGGATTCCATATCCGCTTTTGCCTGGATATCGCCGTAGCCGGAGAGGGCGGAAAACAGAAACTGCAGCCCGGGTTCATCGATAAACATGAAGGCGTTTGCATTTTTCCGCTTGAGACGCTCCAGCTGCACATTGACGCGGCGCGCCATAAACTCGAACATAAAGGGCCGCACCGTGTCATTAAAGAGAATGGGCCGGTCGTTTTCGTCGTTGATGTTAAACCCGAAGCTTATCGGCCCCTCAAGCTGGCCCCGGATCGCCGGGCGATCGGCAAGCTCCGTCTTCAGGAACCGGTGATAGACCGCCGAATAATCCGGGCTTACATCAAAGAGGGCCGGATCATCAAAGCCTGCCATCACCGATTCCAGCTCATCCATGAACTTATCCGTGGAGAATGAGAGCTTCTGCGCCCCTGCATCCAGAACAATACCGGGAAAGTGCTCGGCTGCCTGCACGTACATATCCTCGTAGTAGGAAAGGCGGGGCAGCTGCGGCCAGAACGGGATGTCCACGGAAAGCGCTACTTCCAACGCGCGTTGCGCGTCGGTATGCGGCATCACGGCCATGGCTGTTGTCAAAAGATTTCCGGGAATCGGCATCAGCACGTCCTCCTGTTTTTCCGTTGCGCCTCGGCCGGGAGGCTAACCTTCATAATGTAATATTGCCTTGACCTAAATCAAAAAAGCGGCGGATGGGAAATCCTGATGCGCATTCCGGGGGCACCTTTTTTTTGCAGAAGGGCCCAA
>Ga0102934_1003496_pt1 | contig 10673 bp, 4 predicted proteins | sample SalPonR2_A_D1_MG_FD_78175 | JGI IMG/M metagenome (GOLD analysis project Ga0102934, IMG submission 78175) | Salt pond soil microbial communities from South San Francisco under conditions of wetland restoration - Salt Pond MetaG R2_A_D1_MG | ecosystem: Environmental > Aquatic > Marine > Intertidal...
AAGACCTAACTGGCCGATTGCAGGCACAACATTCATCGCCGGATTATCTAGATTACCCTTCATGCTCCACTGATCCCTCGCTGTCTTGGATCTTTCAGCGACCTTGACGTTCTTCAGGGTAAACTCTTGACCGGCAGTCATGACGAGCGTGACGCCCAGGGCGAGCAGAGAAAGGATGCGGCGCATGGTGGCGATAGAGAGGATCGAGGAATTGAACACTACGAGAAAAGGTGGCAATAAGAGGTGTGTGTATGAGCATTCCTACTCGCGCTTGTTCAGTTCTGTCCCGTACACTGGGCTCTTTTCTACCATGCGCTTACTCGTCTAACATGGGCACAAGCAATTCCGTTAACCCTAACCCTAACCTTCGAAGGATAGGCACGTGTCATGTGGTCGTTTCAAAACAAAAACCCAATTTAAAGTGACAGCTTAGGCACATGAAAATCAAGGAGAATCCATTCCCATGTGGGTGCATAATTGAGAATCCTCAAATAATTTAGGATATTCTAGGTCTGAAAGATGATAGACAAAAACGTGTCAAGAATGTCTGAATCGCTTGGTTCTTGACGTCCACGAGGTTCAGGCCAGGATCTCATTCCGAACCAAGGTGCTACTGCTACGATTTCGTGGGTTGACCTCAGCAGACAATGTGGCAAGTAAGCGAGCAAAGAAGGCATCAGCAGCGCACATATGTTTGCGGGTAAGGAAAGATGCAAAAAGAAGTACTTAAAGGCATGCACAAGTGTCAGGGAGCATTTTAACGGCAGTTTTACTTTTCGAGTAGAAGCCGTGCTTTAACGCGTCCGGTGGAAAGCGACCGTTTAAAAATACACACGTGAGAATCCCTTAACATGCGGGTACGGAATCGAGGGTTCTCATTTAATTTATTACACCTTCAATTGCTGAACGTACGAAGATTGCTCTTACTCCTGTCGAACTGACAAGGCAGTACTGGCAACAATGTTTAGTTCTGTCCCATGATCGTTGCGCAAATTTTTTAAACGGTCGACGTGTCGTGAGCAGCCACATGACCGTTAACGAGTTGGCCGTTTCAATACGTGGCTGGGGCTTGGTTTCTACCTACCTGCGCTGTGCGCGTGCTGTTCGAATGCCAGGAGATTCAAGGTGGCTCCGCATGGATGAACGGTGCGACCCAGCCCCTGCACGAGGGGACGCGTCTTGGCACTGTTTCTTGCACTTCCAAAGGAATCAGCAAGATCCAGAAAATTCGACGGAGGCTCTTGATACTTGGGGTATGATATGCACACTCCACAATAGCATTCAGCTGCCAGACTCGGGGAAGCGGTAAAAACAACTCGTGCTCGTCTGCCTTTGTGTGCTGAACGCCAAGACTTCGTGGCGGAATACATGTCCTATCAGGTATAATCCTCCCCATTATAGCTCCGAATACTCATGAAAATGTGGCTGAGAGCTGTTCACTCAGACCTAGGATACACAGCAATGCCAAACGCTGAGCAATTTGTGGCTTTCAAAGATTCTTTGTTTTGCGCCCGCCACTGAGTTTCCCCGAGAAAACGAGAACTCATGCCGGGGTTTTCCGGCGACATTGATCGAATCTGTCACAGGGTATTTTTACCACATGCTCTGCACAACTTTCTGGCAAAAGTCTGGCTGTGTGTATGTTAGATTCTAGTTGATCTAAAAACATGCGATTATAAGGAGCTCATGGGTCTCGTTACGCTTGTTTGGGTTGCCTTGAGACAGATTCATTTATCCGTTGAAAGGAACTCGCAATATTCGGAACTCGCTTTAATGCAACACGTCAATTACAAATTTGATGTTTTAATGTGAGAAACTATACTTTACATGTCACCTTTCTCTAAGCCGTAATTCAAAGAATCTTTAAAATCGAGCACGCGAACCGATAGAGTTCTAGTGCACATGCTGCAGGAAAAATGAGCAAGCCATTAGTTTTGCGGCCAATAAAAGCCTCATTGGGGGATCCTGGGCACACCAACCTCACAATAATCACATTCGTAGATTGCGTGATTGATACTTGGTCTGTCTACCCGCTCCGAATACTCCTCAGCGCATTGATGAGTCTCGCCGACTCAGGTGAGCTGTGATGAGATTCACTTGAACCCACAAACCGAGACCCTTGACATCCCCAATTTGTGAATTATACTCAAACCCGGAAAAAGGACAGTGGCGTAGCCGTATTTTAGGCCATAAGGAATAAGGCCACAGAGATATCAGAATTTAAGCACTTTAAACAAAAGAGTAGATGTGATGCAAGATCTTGCAGTGTCAGATTGATTGGATCTATCAAGAAATTGGTATAATTCCAGTTTTCGACACGAAGTTGAAATAGATATGTAGACACTTCTGCCTACGTATGCTTACCATTATGGAGGTGTATGACAACATATAATCTTTCGCGACGCATTGCTGATTTTTCTCGTCCTTGAGCTGTTACAAGAATGTGGCAAAACTCGAGAGCCCTAGTTCGTAAAAACTGACCCAACAGGCCATTTGACACCAAGAACCCTTCGCTGTGCAGGCATTCGTAAAGCGCATAATTGTGCCAACGGTAATATCAGTACATTTTCCTGGTCAAATCTTACCCAGAACTACACGAGATCTCTGAGTCTTTCTCTTCGTGATTGAAAGCAATACACATTTCTGGCTTTACCAATACCAAAAGGAGCCAATTTCTCTCTTCAAGCTAAGCCAGGCCATAGAGGCGATCAAAACTTCCATATTTTTTGGTAAGAATGTAGAGAGCACTATAAGAAATGAAGTGTGCGGAGGCATGCAAGCGGAAAGTGGATAGTAAGATTCGATTTACCTCCAGGCCGCATGTGTAACTGTAAAATAGCTAATGAAAGAAACATATTTCGACAGCAGGAAGAGGCCCCCAATTCATGACTTAGCCCCCCAAAGTATATCTTCTTCTATGGATACACAAAGAACGGAAACGTGCGACCTTTCCTCGGCTCGCGAGCTTTACGAAATAAGTGGCGCATGAAATTAGTCATCTCGATCGAATCAGATACTCGCGCTTCCATGTCCGTCCTTGACCCGGGCATCGGAACTTCGGGTAACATGGTTATTTTTCCTTTCGCTAGCTTTTCATAATCATTTTCTTAAAGTCCTCTTGTGTATAAGTACCGGATGTTTGAAACTTTTCTGGTGGCGTGTGTTGGGCTTCTTTTGACATTGCTTTGTGTCCTACTTCTTGTCCAATGCTCAATCGACCTTTTTTGCGCTGCAAAACTCTGGGAGCGAAGAACATACAATCTTTAGGAGGGTTTCTTTCTTCTCGGGGATCATCTCGCTTATCAGGTAAATTAGGTCCTTCGACCTGGACAGGAAATCGAGACTGACGCACTTTGACAACCTCATGCAGATTCAGCAGCTTCCCTATATTACGTAATTTCAAAGCAGAGGCTACAGGTCCTGGCTCTGTAAATTGGACTAGTGCGGTTCCCTTTCGCTTGCCTGTACACTTGTCCATGGCTATATTTACAGCTTGGACCTTGCTTTCTGGTACATGTTTTTCGAAGAGGGCACGCAGGTCCGCAATCCCGCCATTCCAGTTCAACAGACCAGTGAGGAAAATAGTGGTCGGATGGACATTCTTCTTATCTTCTTCCTGTACCTTTCCCTGAGGTAGCTCTTTTTCACTGTGAGTGTCACGTCCGCCTGTCTCCTCACCGTCTTCCTGATCATTTGCCTTCGGTGAAATGCCTCCGTTTTTGAACTTTATATTGAATGGTAGTATACGAGCTACCCCTTCCGTTTCTTCCACACCTACTCCCTCGAGACGCCCTTCTTTCACGGCTGCCTCAGACAGGGCTGGAGACCGGAGTATTACGATAGCCATGCCTTTGGGTCTTCCTGACTTGCTCGTCAAGAGCTGTAGATCCTCCACAGCGCCTTCGCCCACAATCCCGTCCACAGCCGCCCGGAGAGTTGGGCCGAGCACATTTTTATCGAGTTTCTTCACAAAGATAGTGCGTCGATATATCGCATCATCCAGCTCACCTTTGGCCTCCGCCCCGTCCTCCGGAGCCCTCCACACTGCTGCAATAGAACTACTGCCAGCCATCTGCTCGCTGCTTGTCTCTTCTGCGCGCGCCCGCTTGAGAGGACGCTCTTCAGGCGTATCTTTGGCCCATGCTCGATCAACGCCCTCCTCGCGTCCCCCTCGTCCTTCCGTCTTGGCGGTGCCCCCATGAACCCCTGTTACCCTGACTGGCCCGCGCCGCTGGGGTGGACATCTTCCGAGCGAAGCGTTGCCCGTCTGTCGCCTTCCATTCCCTCCCGCCCTCGCATTTCCTCCCTCGCCAAATCCTGGTGGAGGGGCTGAATGCCCTAGTTGGTGCGCCGCTCCTGCGTCCTTGCCGGGCTTCGCTCGCCCTCCCCCTCCCCCTTCCCCCCAACCCCCCTCCAGTCCCGCCTGCGCCGCCCCCTTCCACCGCCCCCGCACCACCCAACCCATCGCTTCCTCGTACTCCTTCAAACATCCTCCCTCCCTTGCCACCTCCGCCCACGCCTCCCACGTCGCCGTTGGCGAATCTTGTACGGCCCTGGCTGCCTCCCGCAGCATCTCCAACGCCGCCCCCACCCCCCTGTGCGCTCGCGCCCAGACCGCTCCTTCGCTCCACGTCTGCCAATACACTCTCAGCCGGCTCCCCTTACCCAGCCCCGAAGGGCCCCACCATAGTGTCCAGGCCGTCGTCAGCTCTCCGAGGTCCGTGAGCAGGCCCAGGCGGGCGCGGAGGAGAGCAAGCCGGGCGGCATCCCACTCGGGGTGGAAGGCCTCCGTCCACGCCTCCGCGTAGCCCACCGCCGCCTCAAAGCCAGCCAACGCCCGGCTCCGCCTCTCTGGCTCTGGCTGCTCCTCACCATCCTCTTCAGCCCGCACCGCCGCCCATACCCGCCGACGGGCAGCGTCGATGTGCGCCTGCAGCAAGGCGAGCCCTCCCTCCGCCTGCCCCCGAAGGGGCCCTTCCAGCGCCTCCTGAGCCGCCGCATCCAGAGCCTCAGGGCTTGCCGCGGTCTCTTCCAAGATCCGAAGGTATCGTAGCCACAACCCCACCGCCCCGGGAGTGCACTTGAAGGCCCGCTTCACCACGGCCAACGCGGCTGCCTTTGGGGGGGGAAGGGGGGAGGGAGGGCGTGCGGAGGCGTAGGGAGAGGGAAGGGAGACCAGATCGATGTAGATCTCCCATAGGGAAGAAGCAAAATAGCAGTCTGTGACAGCACGCTCCAACACATGCTGCGCTCTTGATCTTGCCACCTCCCCCCCGCCCTCCCCTCCTTCCTCGCGTTCCATCTCCACCCCAACGTAGGCCTCCCACAGCCCCACCCTCTCGTGCTTCTTGCGTCCATGCGCCGACAAAGCTCTCTCCACAGGCATCAGAATACGCTCGAGCCGGCGCTTGCTCGCTGCTAGAAGGATTTTCAGGCGCTTCCCTGCCGCCGCCAAAGCCTCCTCCTCCTCGGCCACACCCACCGCCCCTCCCTCCTCGGAACCGCCTCCTCTCCCTCCTTCCTCCCCTTGCCATCCGCCCTTCTTCCTCTCTCGCTCCCATCTCTCCATCTCCACCCTCTCAGCACCCACGAATGCGTCCCACTCTGTTTCCAACACCCGGCACCCCTCCAGCAGAGGAACTGCCGCCTGCCGCTCGAACAATCGCACCACGCGCTCCCGCGCCTCCGCCCTCCTCTCCTTACCCCCATCCTCCTTGCTTCTTCCCCCCCTTCCCCCCTCCCCACTCTCCTTCTCCATCGCCCATTGCGCATCCCCCGCCCGGCGCAGCACCCCCATTTCGAAGGTCCTGTACGCCTCCCACAACTTATGCCCTTCCAACACGTGCATCCCCGCCGCGGCCACCGCCGCCTCGCACGCACTTCGCACAGCTTCCTCCGTAGACTTTCTCCTGTTCGAGCACCCCTCTCCTCCATTTCCTCCATCCTCGGCTCCTTCTTCCTTCTGACCCTCGTCGTCCTCGACCAAGGCCAGATGCACGAGCCGCAGCGTCACGGAACCAGGCATATCCACCAGCGCCTTCTCCTCCAACAATCTCCTCGCAGCTTTGACTCCCCCGCCTCCCGGCAAGGTGGCCTCGTCGCGCGCCCACTCTGACCACGCATCAGCAGGGAGAAGGTACGTGGCCGCAAAAGCGTCTCGGGTGGACCGCAGCTTCTCCAACACTTCCAAACCCGCAGGCCTGCCGACGAGGGAGTGAGCGACCCCGCGCAAGGTCTCGACACAGGCTGTGTACGCATCATACGACGGGTGCGTGGGTGGGTGAGCGCCGCCGGGTTTGCGAGACTCTCTACCAGACGGGGTAGGAGAGGCCAAAGAGTCCAGTGCGCCCGTTACCAGGGCCAGGGCCTCCTCCTCGTGCACATCGCTATCCGCCAAGTCATTAACCCTATCGGATTCGCAGGCTTCTGCACCCTCTTCAGCGCCGGTGTCACTGCTGCTGCTGCTATTGCAACTTCCAGTGCAGGAGGAAGAGATGGAGGCGTCGTCTTGCTCCATCATTACTGCGCCTTGGCTTCCCTTCCCCTCTGTACTGGCCCCACCCTCCTCCTCATCACTGCTCATCGCTTCGATGCGACGGCATGCCATAGTTGCAGGGTTCCTTGTGGTCTGGGATAAGGGTTCCTTGTGGTCTGGGATAATATTTTTCAGAGTATTGAAGCCCATGTGGTTAGTATACAGAACCCGGGACGCGACGAGCCTCCAACTCGACCTCGCTGCTTCCTCGCCGACACCGCAACGCACGGGCCGTGCTTGCCTTTTAGGGGAACTTTTCGTTTTCTTCCCCCCATGCAAAACCCATCACCTGCATGCGAATGACAATGATTGTCGCAATTTTTGTTGCAACTATCAAATTAAAAGTTGAATGCAGTCCTCTGCATAGCGTGTTACGTGTACCAGGCAACCTCCTTACCTAAGTCAGTTACCTGCTACTAGTAGCAGTACAGGGCGTGCTGGGTGCCTAATTCCATGCATGATTGCTCTCAGATTGTATCAACGGGTCCGGCCTATCGAATTTTTTAAATGTTCGAGCGTTATGTCGTTACTGTAGTGCTGAGAAGGTCGTCAAGGCTGGCGTCGCTCTGGTTCCAAATTTCTGACTGTTGCACTCCTCATTTTCCCATTTTCATCAATGATTGAGCAGGAAATTGACTTCAGGTCTTACATTTATCATGAACAAGCATCTTCAAGATAGAATTTTAACTGGACGTAGAGATTTCCTCATTAAATTTCCTTTATTTTTAAAATCGTTTATTCCAATTCCTATTCTTCATTTTCGTATGTCCATGTCGATTTTGTATTTTGCGATTCGTGGATTTTCTTTATGCAATTGATAGAAATAAGAGACTTTTTTCTCAGAGCTTTTTGTTTGCTTTTTTCCATCACCTTTCATCAGATTAACATAGAATAACAGATCTTAGGTTTGGAGTGCATACACATATTGCTCGCAAAGGTTGAGCTGGGATATGTTCGAGGAATTTTACCCCGCATAGAATTGGTGATTGCCTGCACATCCACAGAACATCTTGTATCGTGATTATCACAGCGAATCCGAGAATAAATTGAATACATGTCGGTGGCATGCCCATCATTGCAAAGATTTCTCATCGTGCTAAGATATACGGAGCGTGAATAATAGGTATCCTTGAGTTTTGTTACGTAAACTAACTACTCAAAGTTCAAAGAGTGCCTACAATATTAATTTCACTAAGGTTACGTTCGCAAACGCACGAGCTATGGTGGAAATGGCTCGAAAAAATCGCCTAACAATTTTTGGGTCTAATGACTGAAAAAGATTTGTGATTTATAAGAAAGTCTTCAACACGGGCGACGAGCTTACAAAAATTAGCACATATTATGTCTGATGCATTAGTAGAGCTTACAAAAAATAGCACATATTGTGTCAGGTGAATAAGTAGACATTTCATTAAAGTTGTTTCACTTCAACCGGCAAGTTGTGGTAGCTGTGGTCTGGCGCAGAAACCATAAACCATACATCGAAGAAAAATGGAGAAGAAGAAGACATTGCAATAAAAATATGATTTGAGACCGCTGTTGCAGTCTAGTGTGAAACCTTGGAAGACTGAAGGCTTGACTAAATGAGGAAACATGCTGTGAGGAATAGAAGGTTGAGTGAGGAGGGCTCCACCACTTCGCGGCCATAAAGCTTTTATAACAATAAGCTGACATATGTACTGAGACTTCATATCACCATTCGAAGGGGAAAGCAGAGGTGTGGTAACGCCGAGACAAATTTAAGAGAAAATGTGGTACGCGTCTGTCCTAGCTGGCTTCCGGGAACCTTAGATGCAAAGATATCCCCCGAGAATTTCCGAATACCCCGACGACCGAACCATAAGGTCGATGTCACGAACTCAATAAAGATGCACACCCCGTGCAGAAGCTATATAAAGCATCGTGCATTCATGATACTGAACCAGTGCGAGGTAGTAAATTGTCCTTTTATTTGCCGATGTGCTCCTTTTCCTTTCGTGAGTGAGGCATGTTTCTTGCTCAACATTACAGGTCAAAGCATCTCTTTGCTTGAAAAGCGAAGCAGGAGAGTTTCTACTTGCCTCTAGAAAATCTGCGCTATTCAGTTTTTCATCACTGCTCTAATCATACAAGATGTTTCCCTATCCAGATCCTAGAGATAATTCCTGGCTTCTGGTTTCCGCGTTGGATTCAGTGACGTCACTTGGAGGACTACGGGAAGCATCATTACTTGAATCCTCGATTTGTGACTTTGGATTTCACAGTCACGCTACGGACATTGCCAGGTCTCTCCTCTCCGTTCTTGATCTTAAATGTCCTGTTTGTGGGGAATCGTGATCGCCATTTTGAGCTGCGGAATACATACATCAGCGTTTCCGCGCGGCGATGATGTACCTTCCCAATGGATGGACAAGTGTGAAGCGGTGAGTCTGTCCTCTCTATCCTGGAAAGAATTGTTTCTCCGAATGCTTACCGATCCAAACTTTTACCCTTTCCCCCATTTGGACTATTCATGACCTTTCAACCTGTAATCCAATGTCTACCGAAGGCTTTAGCGCGTCGCTACCAGGACTCTCAGGCTGCACCTTTCTGCAATGATTTGCTTCGACACATCTTTATCATTGTGTCGCCAAATATCGGTGATAGAAGTGCAAACTACGATCTCGATGCTGTGGACACGTTGGGCATAGACATGACAAGCCACAGCTGGACTGAGGAGGGAGCGGCGGGGACGAGGAAGCCAAAACGTCCGGAGCGGCCTGACATGCGGGAGGAACCCCAGACGCTGGCTTTAACGACGGGACGAAATGATGAAGCCAAGGTCGATGAGAAAGGGGAAGAAAACCCGTTACCTGGCCGGCGGTCTTTGAGGGTGAAGCATTCGAGCAGCATGGGGGGCCCCCTGGACACGGATAGCAGGGGGTTCACCGAGTTCAAAGAGTGAGTGCGGCGGGCGAAGGAGGAGGGTAGAAGGAATTACCGATAGAAAGAAGATCAGAGCTTGAAGATCCACAGCATTGAAACGGGCTCACTCTTGCTTGCTCCTCTGTCTTCCCTCCTGCCTTCATCCCGCCTCGTGGCCCCTCAGAGTTAAAGACTTCGTCAACCTGGGCCTCGCCTTGATCTGCGTCCTGTTCGCTGCCTTAGCCTCGGGGTTGACAATCGGGCTCCTTTCCATCGACACGCTGGACTTGGAGATCAAGCAGCGCGCCGGCACCCCTACGGACAAGCACCATGCCGCCTCCATCCTCCCCCTCCTCGCCCATCGGCACCTGCTCCTGGTCACGCTCCTTCTGTTCAACTCCATGGCTGCCGAGGCCCTGCCCCTCGCTTTAGGCGAGCTGGTGCCAGGTTACGTGGCTGTCATCCTCTCGGTTACCGCCGTCCTTTTTTTCGGGGTACGAGGCACTTCTTGCCCTTCTTTCCTCCCATGTCTTCCGCCCTCCCCCGCTTTCTTTCCCCTTTTCCTTTGGAACGGGCGCTTTCTTAAACTTTACAAGGATCTTCTTGCAGCTTCGTAAGCACGGGTCAGAGAATCTCCCAAAATCTGTACACACCCCTCCCTGCCTTCCTTTCTTCCCTCTCCAGGAGATCCTCCCCTCCGCCGTCTTCTTGGGTCCGAACCAGCTCAAGCTCGGTTCTCGCATGACCCCAGTGGTCTGGGGCCTCATCTTCCTTTTTTTCCCCATCGCGTGGCCCATCTCCTTGGCCCTGGACAAAGTCCTGGGGGGCGGAAGCGAGGGCGGGAGGGAGGGAGAGGAGGGCGGTGGGGAGATTGGACACGGGGGTGCCAAGCGCTACTCACGCGAAGAGCTGGCTGCTCTGATCGAGATCCATCACGACAAGACAGAGCGGGCCAGGGATAGGGGGGTGGGGAAAGGGATGTTCATCTCCTGGGTAGCGAAGGGGCGGGCGGGGAGGAAGACGAAGGCGGGGAAGGCGGCGGGAGGGGCGCGAAAGATGGAGCAACCTGAGTTGGAGGGTAAAGAAGTGAGAAAGGAAGCGACAGAGGCGTCGCAGGATGGGGAGGGATCCTTTCTGGGAGGCATGGCGGGCATTAACGGGCTGGCCGACGACTCCCCCCTCCTTCCCCCCGCCCAGGCGGGCACCCGGCTGAGCAGAGCCTCCTCCGCCACCGCCACCTCCTTCGCGGTGCCTT
>Ga0102934_1003497_pt1 | contig 10672 bp, 9 predicted proteins | sample SalPonR2_A_D1_MG_FD_78175 | JGI IMG/M metagenome (GOLD analysis project Ga0102934, IMG submission 78175) | Salt pond soil microbial communities from South San Francisco under conditions of wetland restoration - Salt Pond MetaG R2_A_D1_MG | ecosystem: Environmental > Aquatic > Marine > Intertidal...
TTCCTTCACCGACCCCCTCCTTATCCCCCCCCTCCCTTCTTTCTCAGGCGGTACGTCTCCATAGGCCGCCCTTCCATCCACGACGCGGCCCATGAAAGGCCGGTAGAGCTCCATGTCCACGTCTTCGCCCTCATTCACCTCCCCGACGCCGACGCGCTCCGTCAGGATGTCCAGTGCCATCACCACGTTATGCTTGCAGTCCGCACAGAATCTATGACTGGCGGTAGCTGCGTGCATCGCTGTTTGCAGCGTCCCCAGCTCGATTTTCCCCACCCCCTCCTTCGCGGCGCCTGGCAAGCGCGCCCAGGCCGCCTCACGATCCCACCCGCCGTCTCCGTGGCCCTGGCTGTAGTGCTGATGCTGCCACCCGCCTGCCCCCCACCCTGCCCCGGACCCCATCCGTCGATGCAGGGGGCATCGGCCATGCGCTCCATGGGCCGACACCTTTTTCGGGAGGGGCGGTGGAGGAAAGCGCTCCAAAAGCTGGGCCAGACGGGACGGGTTCTGCATAAATTGCTCGCGAAGGAGGAGGGTCGTACTGGAAGGACCATCGGCCATGACAGCATTGAGAAGCCGTAACTCACTCAGCGGTCTTGAGAGAAGCATTTTAACAGCAGCTAGGCAGCCGGCGCAGGTCGAGTACTGGGAGGACAAGTTAATGAGTTGAGATTTATCCACCAATATAGCCTGTCCTGAAGCTGCTAAACCAGTATTAGTGGGGGTTCCATTATCGTCTTTTGTGCCAGGTGTTATCATCTTTGAGTCTGTGCTTTGGGAAAAGAGTCCATGTGATTTCTTTCTCGCGTTCACGTTTTTCTTTTTTGCTGCGACATTTTCGAAAGAGGAAGGGGGTAAATCGGTCCGTCTGGATGAAATATCATGGGTATGAAGGTGGGTGTGGAGACCGTGCCCTAATGTTGGCTCCCTGTCGTCGTAGAGCTTGGAGTGGCATGCGGTTGTCAGAGACATGGTCCTAGGTGGGGAGGGGCGCCTAGGAGGCCTTGAAAATGTCTGAAGCGCACGCTTGCCGCCTTATCACCAGTCTCCCTCTTGTGCGTGTCCCCACGTCTCTGGGCCTCCTATATTAGCTTCCTGTTTTAAATGGTGGTTGTTAGGGAGAGGGGCAGCAATACACCTCGGAAGCAAGTCGTGTGTCCGACGACAGAGACGGCGAATTAGAGGCGGGACTATCAGGGCCGACACACCCCTCAGATCTTCGCTTACGCCTTCGGATAGGAAAGAGCATGACACGAGGACTGGCGTTCAAAGTGTCACTTCAAACAGTCGGCAGGGCTTCGTGATTAAGTCATGAATATGCAAGTAGTAGTGTTTGAATTGTACCGAATAAGACAAGGAGCAACCTCCCGGCCTGCGGCCTTTTTCATCTCAAGGGCAAAAGAGAACGAGAGAAGTGACTAGTACGAGTAGTCCGTCACTCTGGAAGTTTTGGAAGCTTCGGAATGCCCAATGATTTTGTTGCAGTCGATGAGCTCGCATTTTCGTGAAGGATACACTCGTTTCCGCCAAGAAAAGGATCTCTAATAGTAATCTGACCATGGGAAGATAAATGCACCGAAAGTAATACAGCACTCTTCAGGAGCCATCAAGACCTACAATTATTATTTGCATGTATAGAGCCGGCCGTGTCTTAAAATATGCATGTAACATGTCCTCATTACAATCAAGCACAAGTGGATTTCACTTGCGTGACCCTAGCAGTTCAAAAATGTGGGTTTCAAACCATCATCTCTCTCAAATTTACTGTTTCAAAAATTACTTTTCTTCCCTAGCGACTGTGTCACAACCAGATTCAATCCCTCGAAACTGTCCAGCTTCCTGCACTTTCTGACAGAGCAACATTTCCTCGTTACTAGAAATGTGAGTGATACCATTAGCCCCCCAGGTGCCTTGATCGTCCATCTCCCTCACGCACGGACAAGACCAAAGCCCATCGCAAATTGTTGTTGAGGGACTTGGCGAAGCGAATGCCATCAAGAGGTCAGGTCCAGGGACCTCGACCAACACAGCCTCCAGAAAGGACTCAAGGAGGCCGAGCTTGAACGCCAAGTAACCCACACTCAGGCATCGCCACCACTTCCGTCCCCTTTCCAGCGCTTTCCATGCGCCTCGTGTGGCTGGAAACATGTCAGCCGCATTTCGGTATACGCGCTGGATGTCCCTGAAGAACTTGGCAAAGGCGGAGTATCGCCGCCATGCAATGAATGTCTGCTGATTAATGCAGAGGCAGACTAAGTACTCGGCATGCTGGCTGCCCCATCCGGTTTGGCAGATGCGAAAGCCCCCCAGGCCCAGGGCCGCGTACACAACTTCCGGCTGCCGCTTCGAATGTGAGCGGTGACTATGGAGCTGGAGAACACGGGGGTGGCGGTGGTGAAAACAGTGCGTCGCCCGGCCAGGGGGTCCTCCACCCACGGTGCCGGAGAGGGCAGCAGCCTCCTCCAGAAATTGCCGCGTCATCACTGAGAAGTTGCTCTGTGGCAGGTGAAACAGAATTTCACCTTCTCGCTGCCGATGCCAGTGTTGGCGTCTGGTGCCGTCTGCTGCGTGACTGTAGCTCATCGTGGTAGTGTCTGCATCCATTCTAGTGCTCTTACTGCGGCCCAGGCTGCCCTCCTCGTTCACGCTGTCATGACGACAGATAGGCACCCGTGGGAGAAGACGCTCACATTCATCTGTCACGCCTCCAGCTTCATCAATTTGAAGCCCCCCGTGACCGGTTCCGCCGGGCATCGAGGCATCTAACACGTCCACCCGCAGTGTCTCCATCCGAGAGAGGACTCGTACATGCTTGATGTCACCGCCGCCACCATCCTCTTCTCCGTGCTCATCTCCACTATTCGCTGGGCTTACATTATCCTCCTCGTACCAGCCGTAGCCCCCGACCGAATGGAGCATCCCATCCGGTGTGGTGCCATGCATAGGTCCTCCCTCTATGTCCTTGCCGCCTACTGGAGATGGTGCCGTGGACAAAGCAGGGAGGGAGAGCACATGGCTCTTTGCGTCTGCAGTCAACCGCACGTGCGAAAGTGTTGATTTTACTTTTTCCTTTGGTTCATTGTGTTGTCTGGGTTCTCCCAGTGGCGGATGGGGGGATGGTGTGCGAGAAGACGAGGACATTCCGGCCACCTTGCACTCGGAATGGTCGCCTGCGCCCTCAGCCTCCGCGCCCGACAAGACTGCACCGCGTGCCCTCCTTCCACCCTTTATGATAATGTTTGGGATACATTACGGCGCAAAATGAGGTGAAAGCACGAGATACATTGCTTGCAAGCGGCGGTTGAAAGCCGGGCACGGGCAGCGTCGTCATCGCGAACGCGTTTGACGACTCGTCTCCCGGCGAGACACAGCCACCCCGCCCACGCTCGTTTTTGGAGCCGAAATCATTGAAGTTTTCCTTTTGATGAGAAACAAGCTTTTGTGCCTTAGAGCTTGGGTGCATTGGCCAAGAAGCATGATTAATGTCCTGTATTATACATTGAAGCAGGGACACGGCTGGCTCCCTTCGGTGATGAGCGGTCAGCGGGCCGACGGGAGGCATGAGGAGGTAGAGGAAGGAGGAGTGAAAGCGGAAGGAGTGCGCGACAGGTCCAACGATAATGATATGGAGCAAACAGGCCCTACTCAAGTGTTGGAAAGTGTACGCAGCGGTGCTGGAAGCGGGATTGGGGGTCCTGGACAGGGGGAACGGAATCACGGGCTGGATCCAAGAGAGCTGGCGCCGTTTCTGAACGCCCTGGACCAATATCATCCTACGGTACGTTATGGGGGCTGATGGCACTGGGTAGAGATATGAGAAGAGTTATGGAAAGAAACTACTCGTGCCTCAATGGGTACTTCTCTGTAATGCCTCTGCCTTGCGATAAAGCCCGGCACCCGTCCTGGACTGGACGACTGCCTCGACGAAACACGTGCTTTCATACCGTCACAAAGACGGGAAAAATGAACGAGATCCATCTTGGGGGCGCTTTGAGTAGATCGTGACAGAAAGAATTTCTGAAGAAGACGACCAAAGACACTGTTTGTCCATGCTTCTCCTGGATGGACATGCCCCCCTCACCTTCCTCACTCCCCCTAGATCCCAGAAGAGGTCACAGCCTATTTTTTGCAACAAGGAGGAGTGACAGTCACGGATTCAAAAATGTACGTGAGACAAAAGATGCTCGACAAGCCTTGCTTTCGTGGGGTTTTGTGGCCCCTGCTTGAATGGGAAGGAATGATCCATCCCACGCGCTTTTGTCTGAGACTCCCCCGTTTCAACCCATCTTCTGATTTTTCGCTTCACAAGCACTTGACTTGGTGTCTCTGGCTAAGGATATCTGATCTTAATTATTGTCATTGCACACTTTTTACGACCAGCAAAAAGCTTGTCTCGCTGGCAGCCGAGAAACTTGTGTCGGAGATAGTGCACGACACAACTACCTACAGTCGCATGAAGGACCAAGATGGAGATATACTCAAGATGGAGGACTTGAGAGAGAGTTTGGGTAAATACGGAGTAGAGAAATTTAAGATCAGAGCAACCGAAGAGGAGAAGAAGGAGGAAGAGGGAGGTAAAGGCGGTGGTGGGGAGGTTGCTTTTGGGGGAGAAAAAAGTCTTGGCAGTGGAAGGGAAGGACGAGGTGGAGGCGGAGGTCGTCGGGCACCATCCAGAAACTCATAAACATAGAAGCTGAACAAGGCTAATGTCTATGAGGCAAAAGTAATCACGAAAAAAAATTCACGCCTCGCTGTGAGCGGTACAGGCTGGAATCAGTTGGCCGACACCCCGCCTTCAAATTCTTTTGAGAGCTAGGCAACATGATCATTAACAAATGAATGTAGACAGTCGTGCATGTTTTCGGTCTCACCCTTTGCGTGTAGATGTGGTGACCGGCTTGTAAAGGGGAAATTGGGACCATAGAAGTGGTATCGACGTACACTGTGTCGTTCCTCTCGCGAAAGGGCCATATCAGAAGGAATACCTCATCGAGCATTTTACCATGGCTTGTCGACATTCAGAGAAAGGACCTAAATTTTGATATCTCCCTATTGAAGGCATCCCATGGCCGCCCTGGCTTCAGGAAAAAAGCCAGTATTAGGTGCTGCACCTCCGAACACTGCTATCGCCCGCACAGCCCCCTCCACCCTGGAGGACAGCGCTATTCCTCTTTCTAAACTTCGCAGTCAAGGCCGCAAGGAGCTCCTCGACGTGCTGCAAGCGGCGAGAGGTCGGAAAGCGTTGGTGCTGGATACAGCGTTGCGTGGATTACTGGCTCACATTGTCCCTGAAGGAACTAACTTCCTGCGGCAGCACGGGGTCGTACACTTATGCCGAGGACTGCAGACTGACCTTACTTTTGTGACCCCAGAGGGCAGAGACGACGAGCCTGACAATATTTTGTACTTTGTACGGCCTTCATTGAGTAACATGCGTATGTTGTCGGCGCAGCTCAAAAAGCGGAATGGCAAGCGTCAGATGGGTGGGGGACGGAAGGCCTTAACCAGAAGTGCAAGCGAGAGTGGGTCGGGCGGAGGTCCGTATCAGCCAAAGGAAGGCCGGCACCTCCTGTACTTCGTCCCGCACAAAACGTTTCTGTGTGAGCAGGCCTTGTCGGATGAAGGAGTTTTGGAACGCTTCGCGGAGGTAGGGGAGTGTCATCTAGATCTCTTTCCTCTCGACACCGACCTTGTCTCCCTGGAAATGGATACGTCGTTCAAAGACGCCTACGTGGACGGTGACTCTACCATGCTTACTACCGTCGCACGATCTCTTCAAAAGCTCGAGGAAAATTTCGGTGTGATCCCCCACGTCAAGGCAAAAGGCACCCACGCCGCGGTTGCACTGCAACGGTTCTTTAATCTGAAGAGACAGCAAGAAGAAGAGAAGCGAGGAGACGAGTTTGCGACGACTACGACCCCGTCTTCCTCCCACAGGGGTACAAGCGCGCCCGAGATCGACACCTTGGTCTTGCTGGACCGGGCCGTGGACCTGGTGACGCCGCTCTTGACCCCGCTCACCTACGAGGGCCTTTTGAACGAATGCTTGGGGATCCAGCACGGAGCCATCAAAGTAGACCCGAGCCTGGTAGGGGACACGGATGACACAGGCGGTGGGAGGGGAAGGGTGATAGGGCGCGGGACAACGCCCGAAAATACGGCCGGGGGCGCAGGAAAGGAAGGAAAGGGGGAGCCCGTGACCGTTGCCTTGAACAGCAATGATTCGCTCTACGCGGAGATCCGAGACTTGCATTTGGAGGTTCTGGGGCTTCAGTTGAATGAGAAGGCGATGGAGATGCGACAGACATACGCACGCGTGAAGGAGGAAACGCGGGACGGCTCCCTGAACGAGATCCACGACGTGGTCAAGTCCATACCGGCCTTGCAGCAGAAGTACAAGGGCCTGAACCTACACATCAATATCGCGGAGTTTCTGAAACCCACTACCGGACACGTGCGCTTTCAGCAACGCTGGCAATTGGAGCGGAGCATGCTGGAAGGCGAGACCTGCTACGAGGACGTGGAGGAGATGGTGGCCGCGTACGAGCCCGTCGACCAGGTCCTGCGCCTCCTCGCTTTGCAATCCCTGACCGCGGGAGGGATCAAGGCCTCCAAGTACGAATTGCTGAAGCGAGAGATCATCCAATCCTACGGATACGAATATTTGTTCGCATTGACCAACATGGAACAGGCAGGGCTGCTCCGCAAGGCGGACCTCCAACTCTCAAATGTCATGTTTGGCAGCATTGGTGCCAGCGGCTTCTCGTCCACAGGGGGCTCAGGCAATGCATGGGCGAGCCTGCGACGTCTGCTCCGGCTTGTCAAGGAGAACGTAAACACGCAGGTCCCGGACGACATCGCTTACGTCTCTTCGGGCTACGCGCCGCTCTCGGTCCGCTTACTTCAGCTTATTCAAAAGCCGGGCTGGGCATCTTGCTCGGACGTTTTCAAGTTCTTACCGGGCCCTACTCTAGAATGTACACAGACCCAGGAAAACACGAGGAGGGGAGGTGCGCCGCTCTCGTTCATGCAAGAACTGGATAGGCTTCTAGGCACTGCGTGCAGCGGGACTGACGGAGACATCGGGGGGAGGCCTCAGCCATCCGTGACGCCAGTGACACAACATCTTGGCCTTTCAGCTGCCGAGACTGGGGGGAAAATTTTGCCAAACGGGAAGACTGTCATGATGGTGTACTTTATCGGCGGGGTCTCTTTTATGGAGATTGCAGCGATGCGGTATTTATCCCGGCATAAGGACTTTCCGTACTCTATTATCGTCTGCACAACTAAGCTTATAAGTGGAAATCTTTTTATAGAATCAGTTTTCGAGAATTTCAGAAACTCCCTTGGAAGATCGTAGCGTACGTTGCATTAGTCGTGGCGCTTGGGAAGCTAAAAGGGCTGGGGCTTTGAGCGAGTGGCGTACATCGTGGCCTCACTTAGACGTGTAAAGCAATTGAAGCTAACGATAAGGACGAATTTATGTACTCGCAAATTACTTTTTGTAAGGTTATTTTTTGTCTGTCTGGCAAATAGCTTGGAGCGAGTGAAACATTACGCAAGTAAAATGGGTGTTTTTGTACTGTTCTTCCCTATCTAAATTTCCAGTCTGGCGAGTCAGAGGCCTGTACCGTAGTACCCGCGAGGCCGCTGTAACGGTGAAGAAAGAATCCATGAAAATTTAACAGAAGTCAATGTTCTGATAAGATAACCCCCATGGTTCACAATAACCTTGCTTAGGCTAAAAACTTTGCTACCGGTGGCCCATGGCTGCATTCCGGCGGACACCGCCAGGAGGTTAGCCATACGATTGTCGTGCTTGCTCACCATGTCTTTGAATGTAATCGGTTCTATCGTATAGGCTCCCCCGTCTGCTCTAATGTCAGACAATACTATTGCGTTAGGAAACACTCCTTTTACAAAGAATCGAAACACGCACTCATCCCGGGATCCGGCTTTACTGCCTCCCCTTCATGTGACCTTGGTAAAAGATTATTTTACCGGCTTTCAAACCTTTCTTTCTACCATCGAACAGGCACAAAGTCGTAAGAATGGCATCTTTGTCTTCTTCCTCGATACAGTCAGCCGTGGAGCGCGCCGTTGTGAGCAAAGGTGGTCATTTATCATCTTCTGGCTCGTCTTTGGTCATAGTCCACGCTCGACCGACTGCCCCACCATCCTCGTCTGCATATAAAGCCCAAGTTTTCGCTGGACACACCAGGATTGTCTACAATCATTTGCTTGCAAGATTGAGAGACTCGCTACGGTATCATGGCCTTGTTCTGGTGGGCTTGGAGGATACTCCTCCCATTTTGCTGGACAATGATCGGGACGAGGAAAAAATACTAGCGTTCCTGGATAGCTTTTCCATGACCACAAAGGATGCCGAGTCAAGATTTGTGCCACCTTTGAATTTTTCATCTGGAGAAGAGTTCGTGGACGCCATTCGAAGAGCGTTGCCTTCCGCGTCGTCTGAACCCGTGTCAAATACCCTCCAAGGGGGTACTAGGAAGTACGAGGAGGACGGAGAGGAGGAGGGAGACACAGCATCGAACGACTTCTCTTCGAAGGCCATTGTGGTAGGCATCGATTCCCTGAATATGCTGGCTCACAGGCTCGATGGCACGCCAGCCCTCTTAAATACATTGCGAAGCCTCCTGCATGCTGGGGGTACCCGCTTTGTCTCTCCAATCTTGACCGTGCTCCATCCGGAGCCCTGTGGCACGGGCGGAGAGTCCCTGTTATCTAGAGAGTGGATGATAGCCTTGGAGGATCTAGCTACCACAAATATTTGCCTCTTCCCGGACGACGAGGCCTCGGGTCGATGCCAGGTGATAAGGAAAAGTGCCTCTGGGAAGGTCCATGAGGAATGGGAGTCTTACAGCTTCGATGCCAAGCGAAAGACTTTGTCGTTCAGCCCTGAACCTTCACGTACTGTATATCCTGGACCTCAAATAAGCAAAGCATTAGTTGATTCATCACGTGCGCAGGTAGATAGTATAGACGGCGTGAGCGGCAGCAAGAAAAAAGGAGCAGCTTTTGTGGAGAGCCTGCCTTTTCGCCTCTCTCTCAACGAACAAGAGCGTGCCATGAGGGACCAGACAATTCTACCTCATGAGCGCCAAAAAATATTGGACCACCAACAGACTTCTCAAGCGTATGCTTGGGACAGGAAAATCAAACAAAGGGGAGCTGGAGGGGAGGAGGAGGAAGAGGAGGAGGAGGAGGAGGAAGAGGAGGAGTATGATGAAGACATAGACGATGATCTAGATTTATAATTGTAAAATGAATGAATTAGATCAAATGGAACGAAAGTTTGCGACCATGAAGTCCATGACACGCCTTTTGGGTCGAGAGGAAAAGAGACAACCGCGCAACTCATTTCCCCCTGAAGGCTCAGGCTGGGAGCTGCAACAAACCGGCCCGGCGACACCCGCCTACACTCTGCCGCCAGGTAAATAAGACGCTGATATCTTTCCCAAAAGATGTGAGCTGATCATTCACGGCCAAGTCTTTGCGTCCGGGACTTCTCCTTCCCCCATTTCCTGGACCCCACCCGAGGTCGTGTGCGTGATCGAGGGCAATCCATCCAGCCTGTCACCGGCTCTCCCGCCTCCGCCCATCATCACGCCCTCCCCTCCTCCGGCTTCGAATTGCCTTTCTGCAGTCCCATCTTTCTCGCAGGTCTCTTGATGGTCGTGTGTGACCGTGGAGGGATTTGCAATCAAAATGAAATTAATCTCGTTGGATGGAATCATATGCGCTTCTTATCTTTCTCATTACATGATCCAGCAGACGAACTGCAGCAGGAAGAAGGAGCAAGAGAGGAAGGCCGTCAAGCAGATCTGCAGTCGTCACGTTCTACTGTACACTTAGCGGTACAAAGACAACTAGTGGGAGCAGTCATAGGGAAGTAGTATCAACTCGCTCATCATCATGGAGGAAGGAACCTTTGTGGAGGAACCACCTCCGCCAGCTGCAGTAAAGGAGGAAGGAGAGGACGACGCCGTCGCCTCTGACGAGGGTGGGTTTAACGTACAGCGTAACGACGTAGGAATGCTTGACCACGGGAAATCAGTCAAGGACAAACGCACTGAAACTTCCGATGAGGCAGCGAGGGCATCTATGGAAGAGGAAGGGGAGGTGCTGGACGAGGGAGAGGAAGAGGAGCCGTCAGGCCCCGCCTCGGAACAACAGAAGCCTGACACGGGACCGCAAGATGCAGCGGAGGGTCTCGAGGGTGGGGAAGGAGCGCCTCCCAAAGGTAGTAGTGATAAAGCTTCCTCTGTCCCGGTGCGCCAAGAGGAGGTGGAGGAGGGCATCGAGGTCTTTGTGGGCGGGTTGCATCAAGGGGTGAGAGAAGCGGAGCTGCGGCAGGTCTTCGGAAAATGTGGAGAGGTCCTGGGCGTGCGTCTGATGAAAGATCGTCGGTCAAAGCAAATGAAGGGGTATGCGTTCGTGCGGTATCGGAGTCCGGAAGAAGCGAGAAAAGCGGCGGAGGAGTTGACGGGTTGCGAGGTGCATGGGAGAGCGCTGGAGGTCCGCTCCTGCGAAGAGAACAAGCGGCTGAAGGTGAGCAACCTGGACAGGAGGTGGACGCCGGAGAAATTTCGGGACTTGATGGAGTCGGCGTTGGCGGCGTACTCCGGAATTGTACTCGTGGAGCTCCAGGAAA
>Ga0102934_1003499_pt1 | contig 10671 bp, 9 predicted proteins | sample SalPonR2_A_D1_MG_FD_78175 | JGI IMG/M metagenome (GOLD analysis project Ga0102934, IMG submission 78175) | Salt pond soil microbial communities from South San Francisco under conditions of wetland restoration - Salt Pond MetaG R2_A_D1_MG | ecosystem: Environmental > Aquatic > Marine > Intertidal...
AGGGCTTCAGCCAGCAGGGCTGCAGTTAAAGCGGAATCTATGCCGCCTGATAAACCCAAAACCGCCCCTTTGAACCCGGATTTCTGAAAGTAATCCCGGATTCCCAGTATCAAAGCCTCGTGCATTTGATTAAGGCGATCACTGCTTTTGTTGGTTACTGCCTGGGCGGTGCTGAAAACATCCGTATCAATGGTGGTGATGGATTCACGGAAGTGAGGCATTTGCAGAATGGTTTCGCCTTTATCGTTTAAAACACGGGAACCCCCATCGTATATAAGCTCGGTATTACCACCAACCTGATTGACATATATCAGAGGCAGGTTATACTGACTGGCATTGTTTATTAATATGCTTTTGCGGAGTTCTTCCTGGTTGTACGAAAAGGGTGAGCCGGCAATGTTGATGACAAAGTCAGGATTCAGCTTGCTAAGCTCTGCCAGGGGTGAGAGGGTGTATTGTTTTTCTTTGGCAAACGAGTAATTGGCTTCCTGTTTGTCCCAAAGGTCTTCACAGATGGTTACAGCAATTCGTTTCCCATTCAGGTTTAAGAGTTCAAAATGCTTATTGGGTTCAAAATACCGGTAATCATCAAAGATATCATAGGTGGGGAGCAGGGTTTTGTAAAACTCTTGTGTGATTTTACCATTTTTGATCAGAACGGCTGCGTTATACAGTTTCTTACCTGCTTCACTGGTGTTGATTCTGGGCGTTCCAAGCAGTACTGAAATGCCCCTTGTATGATCCTTGATTTTATCAAGAAATGCCATATTCCTGTCAATAAAATCCTTTTGCTCAAGCAGATCGTGAGGGATATATCCACAGAGAGCCAGCTCTGAAAACACGACCAGATCACATGAATCAGATCTGGACTTATCAATGGCTTCAATAATTTTGGCAGCATTTTGCTCAAAATCACCAACTTTATAATTGAGTTGCGCAAGGGCGATTTTCATGTTTCAGCGTTTAAAATTGTTTTGATGCCGGACCGATATGATATGAAAAGAAAAATCCCAATTCCGTGGAATCGGGATTTTATATGTATATCATCTGATTTAAAACAGAATTCCGATTTTTAACTCAATGGCATTGACTTTGCCACGATGATCACGAATAATCGTTTTGTTTTCATCTATAAAGCTTTGAAATACTTCAGGGTTTTCATTGTCATCATAAGTATTTTTTTTCTCTTCAAAGGCATCTTCAAATTCATCAAAATTTTCGTATCTGTCAGAGTTTTCAAAATCATCAATGGCTGAAACCGTTGTTGTTAAATCGGATTCGCTGCCGGAAAACTCATCCTTGATGAAATCCATGATGCCTCCTGTGTAAACAATCTCGGTAAAAAAGCGGGTATTGCCGGTTAATGACCATTCAAATCCTGCCCCCATAAACCAGTTGAAATTAAAAAACCCCATGTTTTTTGTAAACAGGTCGTTGGAGCCGGCAGTAATGTCTGCTTTTCCTTTCAGGTTGATCATAGGGGTGACACCAGCTTTCATGAAATATGATAAAAATCCGATCTCATTGGTTTTGCCTTTAAATCCGATTGGAATTTCGAGGTACTGAAGGTTGTATTTGATGTTTTCGTTCTCTCCAATCAGCTCAAGCGTAGGGATGGCTTCGTCATAAAGATGAACCAGAGCGCCGTTTTTATATTTCATGGTACCGCCAATATCGTTGTATCTTATGGCAGTGGTGAACAGGAAATTATCTGAAAAGGAGAAGTCTGCGGTTGCGCCAAAAGTATAGCCCAGCCTGACACCCTCGTTGGATTGAACTTTGCTGTCGACACCAAAATATGACAGGTTTGGGCCTACAAACAAGCCGCCGGAAATTTGCGAAAAGGCGGCAAAACTAAAAAGGGTAAGGCTAAGGACAATGAGAATCTTTTTCATATCGTTTCGTTTTTAGGTTTGTTACATTAATTTTGCTCATTGCAAATATATAGAAAAAAACAGGCAGAAATGAAAATTAAGCGTCAAAATATTTTCTTTATCCTTCTTGCTACTGTAGCGATTTTGTTGGGGGTTTATATTTTATTCATGCATGAAACGAACCCGCTTGAGGTTAATGTGTCTCATGTGGATGTTGATTTGGATGTGCGTAGATTTGATCAGGATTTGTTTGATTATGACGGAAATCTTGAAGCTCATGTCAGAGAACTGGAAAAGGAATATCCACGATTTTTCTGGTTGTTTACCGAACAGATTATTAACATTGGTAATACCGGGGACAAGGATTTTACCAAATTTCTTGATGCATTTATGCAGGATTATTCTGTTGAGCAGGCCAGAAATGCTGTCAATGAAGAGTTCAATGAGATCAGCGATGTGGAGTCAACACTGGAATCCGGGTTTAAACATTACAAATACTATTTTCCTGAAGAAGATGTCCCGGATGTTATCACCTTCATTGCAGGATTTAATCATTCTGTTGTTACCGACGAAGGCTTAATTGGCGTAGGACTGGATAAATACCTTGGTACCGATTGTGAATTGTATTCCATGATGAATGTTCCCGCCTATGCAGCACGAAAAATGCGCCGGGAAATGATTCCTGTGGACTGTATGAAGGCATGGGCACAGATGGAGTTCCCGAATCAGGATACAACGGATTATCTGGTATTTGAAATGATTCACCAGGGAAAATTGCTGTATTTTCTGGATGCTATGTATCCGCAAATGCCGGATAGTTTAAAAATCGGCTACACCACGAAAAACATGGCTTATTGCCGGCGATTTGAGCAGGATATGTGGCAGTATCTTGTCAGTGAGGAATTGTTGTTCTCGACCGACTACCTCAAACAACGAAAAATAATCGGAGAGGCTCCTTTTACTGCTGCCTTTGGTAAAGAATCCCCCGGCAGAGCAGGAGCCTGGCTGGGATGGCAGATCGTACGGGCTTACATGAAAGCAGAAAATGTCAGCATTGCAGATTTAATGAGCGAATCCGATTACCAGAAAATCCTGAATCAATCCAAATATAAGCCAAAAGTGCGGTAATCAGCCTTTGAATTCTTCTTCACCGGTATGGAAATCCTTGTATTTTTTTGAGAGGATACCCAGGAAGTTGCTGAAACTGGTCATGGCCTGTTCCGTATCCTTGCTGACTTTTTTATCCTGTAATCTTAGCATCAGCAATGAGTACAGAGCATTAAAGGCAAGCTGAACATCGTATGATTTCGTGTCTTTGGATTTTTCCCTGAACGCAATCAGATTGGGGCGTGCCATCTCAAAAACCTGATGATAGGTGTCCTCATCTTCAGCCTGCATCAGGTACATGTGATGTTCATTCAAATCGTTAATCTGATTAGTCACAGACTGAAGATGCCCTGTTTCTTTAATCCCTTCGTCTTTCATCTGCTGAATAAGGCCCTGATACCATTCGCGTATGGTGGCCTTCTCCGCTTCACTGACATCGTATTGCGACACCAGTTGTTTTTCAATCAGGTCAGCATCAAATTTCAATGCTCTGAGTAAATCTTCAAGCTGCCACATGTACAAGACATATTCGGCCAGATTTTCCTGTTTTTTTTGTTTTGCTATGATCATTTGTATGGGTTGAGTTTATCCAGTTGTCTGCGTTCTTTTTTTGTTGGTCTGCCTTTTCCTTTTGGTCTGATAATCGTTGTTTCCCGCGCTTTGCGGAGTTTGTCAAATTCCTGATCCGGTGTTGTTTCTTCAAGATATTCCGGTACAAGCTTAGCGGAAACACGTGAATCCAGTAATTGTTTAATGCGGTATGTGCGAATGATTGGAGGTCGCTTAATTTCAAATGTATCACCTTCATTAACCTGGGTAGAGGGTTTTACAGGCTGATCATTCAGTAAAATCTGCTTCTTTTTGCATGCTTCTGTGGCTTTGCTTCGTGTTTTGTACAAGCGGACAGACCATAAATATTTGTCAATTCTGACATTTTTGTCCATAATATTTTGCTTTTTTCAAAATCAAAGGTACAAAGCGTTTTATGAACACGAAAAAAATTATTACTTTGGAGGGTTCGTTTTTTAACCATTTTTAAGCTATTGGACCATGAGGAGAATTATTGTACTATTTATTTTTATCGTGTTTGCTGGTGCCGGATTTAGCCAGGAAAAAATAATCGGCGAATTTCAGAATTCAGATGAAAAAGTTAATCCGGATAAAATTGATTTTGAACTTTTGTCAAAAGTTGTATATCAGGAAATGAATATGTTTATGGATTCCCTTCACCTCGAAGGGTTTGAAAAAAGCAGGTTCCTGGAGAAAATTGCCCGCGACCATGCCAGAGAAATGGCACTGGAAGGCAGAGCAACAACCGACGGTTCCGGAAAAACCAAAGATATTACTTCCAGAATTCAGTATTATGGCGGGTCGGGTATTGGCAATGAAATTGTCATGCGGTACAACATTAAAACCACCGATGCCTACCTCACCTACCGTGAACTCGCCAGGGGCATTGTTTTGAAATGGTCTGCGAGTACCCGTACTATGCGCGAACTAAGGAAACAAAAATTCTTCCTTGCCGGTGTTGGCAGCGCGATGGGAGAGCGTGGCAAAAAAGTGTATGTTTCCTTTATGATGGGTAATTATTTCACAAAAAATGCAGGGGCTTACCGCATCGAAGAAATTGAACCTCCCGTATCAACAGGTGGTTTGTTCCCGTTTTGGCGCTGGGGCATTGAAGGGTATGAATACCGTGCTTGTCGAAAATGCACCAAATATTTTCCCGATATCATTGATTTGCAAAAAGGCTTAAGCATAAAGGAAAACGGGGACATTATCTTTAAGTTTAATGATTTGCGACGGTTTAAACGCCTTATCCGTGGTAAAAAAGACGGTCTGGCTGTTGATATTGTCAGAAAAGAGCAATATACGGATTGTGATAAAGCCAACATTGCCGATTACAGCCTTGTAAACCGTGGTATCATGCTTAAACCGGTATACAGTAAGAAAATTTACAAAAAAAATCAGGCGCCGGCTGAAGGCAAGCGCGAACGGGTGAAAAAGCTTGAGGTTAAGCTTGGTGAATTCCCCGAAGAGCTCAATCCTGAGGATGTGGAACTAAACCTGATGATCCTGCAGGATAAAAAAGTCTGTTACAACCTGCCACCATCATTTGCTTATGATGCCGGTTATGAATACAGTCAGAAAATCGGGCTTTTACCGGACACCATTGTCCCGCAGGGCGTGCCGGCTTATACCCCTGAGGCTACCAGCAATAAACTGGAATTTCGCGTTCCCTTTGAACGAAATAAGTCTACCTACAAAATGGCGGATATTCAGCCTGTAATTAGTGCGTTGAATGAACCGGATTTTATTATCAATAAAGTGCATGTGGCTGCCTATTCATCTTTGGAAGGAAGCGTTGAAGCCAACAGAAAGTTGCAGGAGCGCAGGGCGCAAAGCATTGTCAATGCTTTGAGGGAAAATCAAAACGAAAGCCTGATTGATTCTGTGACATCAGCAGCTAACTGGAACGATTTTAAAAAGGATGTGATGGGAACAAATTGGGAAAATATGGCTGATATGACAATGTCAGAAGCCATTCAGCACATTCGCTCAGAACGCCTGGCCAAAAAACTGGAACCCATTCTGGAAAACCACCGCTATGCCGATGTTACTGTCTGGATTACTTACGATATCACAGGCGAAAAAGAGGAAAACTATGTGGTAGATCAGTTTAATAAGGCCATTGAGGCCGGCGATAAAGCTCAGGCACTTTCCATTCAGAAATACATGTACGAACAGGTGGCTGATGGCAATTATGGCAAACAGTCCGTTGAAGCAATGAAAATTCCTGAAGGAGAAGATTACATCGGCCTTAATATGAATCGCATCTGCATGGAGAAAATTGTTTATGATGATGTGATTGATTCAACCTATCAGGCAGAAATTTATCAACTGTGGGACATGGATGAAGATAATCCGTATACCTACTTTAATCGCCTGTATTGTGGTGTGTTGCTGGACGATGTGACAGATGAATATGTGCGGGAAAACCTTCAGGATGAAATTGATTACCTGTATGATTATGAGCTTGGTAAAAAGCAGGTGGATTTGCTGAATATTGAACTGCAGTATAAAGTGATGGACATTTTTCATGATTCCGTGGGTGCTGATCACCCCGTGGTTGAAGAAAGCCTTGCCACAATTAAGGATATAATTAGTTTTGATGAGGTGAACTGGCAGAATTCGCTTAAACTGGCCTCAATATACCTGAATCATGGTGATTATCACTATGCCTACGAATTGCTGAACCCCTTTGTTGATGATGAAAAGGTGTTTCCGGAATTGTTGTTCACCTACATCTCACTATGCTCAAAAGTTGACCATAAACTCCACTCACATCGCTTTGTAATGGCCTTGGCCAGAGCCAGGGATATGGATCCAGATAGATTCTGTACAATGTTTGAAGGAGAGGATTCATTCCCGGTACAGGTGTTTCTTAATGATAAGGTGAAAGAAATTTATTGCGATGCCTGTAAAAATGCAAAGTGATTCGTAAGCAAACGCTTTGTATCTTTGCAGCAGATTAGAATAAGGTCTTCAATTTATGAAACAGTTATTGTTAATCGTGGCAAGCGTCGGAATTTTGCTCTCGGCAACAGGACAAACACGATTTGAAGGTGAAATACTCGGTGCAAAAAATGAAAATCTTTTGCTGTGTGAGCATTTTGGCGAAAAAGTCAAAGTGATGGATACCCTGTATCTTGATGAGGAAAACCGCTTCCTGTATCATCTTAACCCTGCTGCTCCCAATGGTCTTTACCGCCTGTATGTTACCGAAAGCAAATGGCTTGAGTTTGTGCTGGGATACAATAATGTTAGTTTCCGGACAACAGCTCATAGTCCGCTGGAAACCATTGATGTGATTTCCTCCTGGCAAAACAAACGGCTCTATAAATACCTCAGAATAATTGACACAAACGCTGAAAAAAAATCAGCACTGCAGCAGTTTGTTGAGGATTATCCTGAAACCGACCGCCTGATGAAGCTAAGCAAGAAAGCACTGGAGGATATGTACGATCAGGAACAGGGCTTTCTTGAAGATCTTCGGGATGACCATCCGGAAGCTTTTGTTACACGTTACCTGGATTTTTTGTACCGCAAACCAAAGGCATATTATCTGAATGAAAACAGAACGATCAGAAAACAGATTATCAGTCAAAAGGACTGGACAGACACGCTTTTGTTGAATTCTGATGCTTATTCCAGAAGCCTGATAAATTACCTGATGCTTTATGCTGACCCCGATGAAGGCCGGGAAAAGCTTGTGATGAATTACAAAGTGGCCATTGACAGCATTTTTTCCTTTATACCTGATGGCAGCCCGGTTTATGATTACGCATTGCTGTATCTGCTTGAAGGTTTTGAGCAGTTTGAAATGGAAGGCCTCATTATGCATATGATTAAAAACTATGCGGATAAATGCAGTGAAACCAAGGGGAAACTTGAAAACCGGATAAGCTATTACCAGAAATTCCACAACGGTGCCAAAGCCCCTGATTTTATCTGTACGGATATCGAAGGCGAGCCGGTTCAGTTTTACGATCATGTTCACGGCAAAACACTGCTTGTTTTCTGGGCAACATGGTGTGGACATTGCAAACAAATGAATCAGGCCCTTAAGCAAATTTACCCGCAGCTGAATCAAGCCGGTGTTGACATTGTTTCTGTCTCTCTGGATGATAAACCCGAGGATCTGAAAACATACCTCGGGCAGGCTGATTTACCATGGCCGGTTTGGTGCGATTATCAGGGCTGGGAAAGTCCGGTTGCAGAAATGTATTCGCTTTATGCTACCCCTACTATGTTGCTGATTGATCAAGAAAAAACCATCCAGGGCAAACCATTGAACATGAATCAACTTGTTTACATGATAAAAGATATACGATGAAAAAACTCCCTGTTATTCTGATTCTGATGCTGCTTGGTTTTAGCATCTCAGCACAGAATTTTTATTTCGTTCAGATTACGGATACCCATCTTGGCTATAAAAACCATGATGAATTATCCGGTAAAATAGCCAAATCGGTAAATAAACTTCCGTTTGATATTGAGGCTGTTATGGTAACAGGCGATGTGTTTCAGAACAACCTGCATGAGGCCGATGCCCGGGAAAGTTACTATGATTTCCGCCTTGCGTTTGACGATCCGGTTTATGTCTTACCGGGAAATCATGATTTGTTGCCGGAGCGTTATAAAGAACACAGGCGTATTTTTCAGGATAGAATCAGCTCATTGAATTCGATTATTACCATTGATTCGGTGGTTTTTGTGTTGTATTATTCCATGCCCCATGCCGATACAAGCCTTTCCGATTATGACATACAAAAGTCCTGGTTTGAATACAGCCTGGAAAACCATAAAAATAACCCATTGATCGTGTGTCATCATCAACCGGCAATGCTGGATTTTTATAACAATGAAGATCACCAGAGCTGGCCTGAACATGAACTCCGCTGGTGGGACAGTATATTGAATAAATACGGAGTGGAAGCTGTCATTGCCGGGCATTTCCACCGGGATGAAATGCATTGGCTGGGTGATGTTCCGGTATACGTGTCAAGCTCAGTAGCTGAATTCTGGGGACGTCAGGCCTCATACCGGCTTTACCATTATAAAGATGGAAAACTCTCCTATAAAACCATTTACATTGATGAATAAAATAAACATAAAACAGGTCAGATTTATCAAAAGCAGCGTACAGACTGCTGATTGTCCGCCACCTGTCAAGCATGAATACGCGTTTATCGGGCGCTCCAATGTTGGGAAATCTTCCCTGATTAATGCCCTGACAAACAGGAGGAATCTGGCAAAAACCTCTTCATCCCCCGGGAAAACAAGATTGATAAACCATTTTTTGGTGGACGATGCATGGTACCTGGTAGACTTGCCGGGATACGGCTTTGCAAAACGATCAAAAACCGAACGAAAAGCCTTTGAACAACTCATTACGGAATACGTTACTAAGCGAGAAAACCTGGTCTGTCTTTTTGTGTTGATTGATTCCCGAATTCCGCCTCAGGAAAAAGATCTTGTTTTTATTAACAATCTCGGTGAATTGCAGGTGCCGTTTTACCTGGTTTTTACCAAGGCTGATAAATTATCCGCAACAAAAAAAATGGCTCTTATTAATGATTATTCAGATGTGTTAAAGGACAGGTGGGATAGTCTGCCACCGCATTTTATCACCTCAGCAAAGTCGAAAGAAGGCTGTGTGGATATACTGAAAGAAATCCGGCGTTTGAATGGAGAGTTACCTGTCGAGAAGTTTTTGTAAATTCATTTTACCCTTGCAAAAGGAAATCCTAAATTTGCACTGAACAAAATAAACATACTGTCATGTCCATAGATTCTCCCATCAAATTTTTTTCCGGTCAGGCATCCCGTTACATTGCCGAAGAAATTGTAAAAGCCTATGGTGCTGAATTAGGTAAATCCTCGCTTGTAACCTTCAGCGATGGTGAGTTCCAGCCCAGCATTGACGAAACTGTCAGAGGTCATCAGGTTTTTATTATTCAATCTACCTTTCCACCGGTATCCAATCTGTTTGAGTTGCTGCTGATGGTGGATGCCGCCCGGAGAGCTTCTGCCTATAAGGTGAATGTTGTTATCCCTTATTTTGGCTTCGCCCGCCAGGATAGAAAAGACAAACCCAGAGTAAGCATTGGTGCAAAGCTTATTGCCGATTTACTCTCAGCTGCCAGAATTGACAGAGTGATGACCATGGATCTGCACGCAGATCAAATTCAGGGTTTCTTTAATGTGCCGGTGGATCACGTGTATGCTTCGGCTCTGTTTGTTGATTTTATCGAAAAGCTTAATCTTGAGGATGTTGTTATTGCCTCTCCCGATATGGGCGGCACAAAACGGGCAAATGCCTATTCCAAGTTTCTTGATTGTCCCATGGTTATTTGCCATAAAGCAAGGGAAAAGGCCAATCAGGTTTCAGAATTGAGAATTATTGGTGAAGTAGACGGTAAAAATGTCATCATTGTGGATGATATGATTGATACAGCTGGCACTGTTACCAAGGCAGCCAGCATGATGGTTGAGATGGGGGCCAAATCTGTCAGAGCCATTGCCACGCATCCTGTTTTATCAGGACCTGCATATGAGCGCATTGAAAATTCAGTCCTGGAAGAAGTTGTTGTTACAGATTCAATCCCGCTGAAACAACAATCCGACAAAATTACCGTACTCTCTATTGCTGATCTCTTTGCTGATGTGATTCGTAAAGTATATACGCATCAGTCCATCAGCTCTGTTTTTAGAAAGCATAGAAAATAACCCGGTTATCCATAGTGAGTTTTAAATAAGTTTTCTATATTTGCAGCCCGAAAAATTTGTTAACCGTGTGATGGGGATGAAATAATCCAAGTAGCACTCAAACAATGCATTATGAAAGAACTTACAATTAAAGCGACCAAGCGCGAATCACTTGGTAAATCAGCAACAAAGAAACTCAGAAAACAAGGCGAAGTACCTTGCGTTCTCTATGGCGGAGAGGAAGTTGTTCATTTCCATGCCTCAAGAAACGATTTCAGACACCTTTTGTATACACCAAACGTGTATTTCGTAAACCTCGAAGTGAATGGTGATACGTATAAGGGCATTATGAAAGATTATCAGTTCCACCCCGTAACTGATGAAGTACTTCACATTGACTTTTTTGAAATGAAAGCAG
>Ga0102934_1003501_pt1 | contig 10670 bp, 9 predicted proteins | sample SalPonR2_A_D1_MG_FD_78175 | JGI IMG/M metagenome (GOLD analysis project Ga0102934, IMG submission 78175) | Salt pond soil microbial communities from South San Francisco under conditions of wetland restoration - Salt Pond MetaG R2_A_D1_MG | ecosystem: Environmental > Aquatic > Marine > Intertidal...
CAACTTTCCGTTACTTTCTGCAAAAGTGCCGTGCCAGCGGGATAAACCGCTTTTTACGAACCTGTCAATTATATATCTTAAAACTTATAATTCGCATTGACTTAGGTCAAACGCACGCTGGGAGCAATGCCGGGGATGTCTGTAAAAAATGGGCGGAAACCGTCGCATTTTACCGGGAACGGCTGGGGCTGCCGGTCAATTTTGCAAACGACTGGTTTTTTGAATTCTGCTTGACGGACGGTTCCAGGTTGAGCATTGCAGATGAAAGCCGCGCTTCCGTCAAAAGCTGCGGCGGCTTGGGCATCACCCTGGCCCTGGAAACAGATTCCATTGAAACGGTTTGGGCGGACCTTGCCGAATCCGGCCCTGCGCCGACAGAAATCAAGGAGCACCCTTGGGGTGCTCTGCCCCCAAAGCTACCAGGATGGTTTTAGGCATAAAAAAAGGGGTGAAATTTTGTTGGCCAAAATTTCACCCCTTTTTTTTACAAACTTTATTCTGGTTGGGGATATGGTTGGGAGGTTTTTTTGAAGGCCCTCTATCTCAAGTCTACCCCCTGATTTTATTTTGGAGGCGGCATCCGGATTCGAACCGGAGAATATCGGCTTTGCAGGCCGTTGCCTTACCACTTGGCTATGCCGCCAGCACGAGTGGAGCGGGAAACGAGATTCGAACTCGCGACTTCAACCTTGGCAAGGTTGCACTCTACCACTGAGTTATTCCCGCTCATGAATTTTGCCCTATACCTATAGATTTTTGCCCGCATTGTCAAGCGCAAATTTTCGCAAAATTACCCGGAGATAAAATCCCCGGGCCGCACTTCCCGCAGGCTTATCGCCTCTTCAGGGCAGGTTAACCGGCAAAGCCCGCACCCCATGCATTTTTCCGCGTCTACCTGCATGACGGAGTCTTCCGCATCAGGATCTTAAGGTCCCGTCCCATAACACACCTTTTAGTGTTCCAGGAGTTTTCGAAATTTCAGAAAATAATCAATGCCCGACCAAAGGGTGATCACCAGGGCGATCCAGAGCAGGACAGCACCGATTATCTGAAAATTGATCCCGAAAAAGGAATAATGAATCAGCAGCGGAATGATCGCGGCAATCTGGAAAACGGTTTTGAGTTTTCCCAGCATGGAGGCTCCCGCATCCACGCCGCTTTCGGAGATGAGGTTGCGCAGACCGCTCACGGCCAGTTCCCTGCCGATAATAATACAGATCATCCATGCGGGCACCCGCTGCAGGGAGATCATCATGATAAAGGCGGAGGAAATCAGCAGCTTGTCCGCCAGCGGGTCCATAATTTTTCCCATATTGGAGACCAGGCCGTAGCGGCGGGCCACATAGCCGTCAAAATAATCCGTTATCGCGGCTACGCTGAATACCAGGGCGGCCAGTATGCTGCAGGCCGTGTTGTCAAAGAGCAGCAGAACGATTAGAAGCGGCACTGCCGCCACGCGGAACAGGGTCAGGCTGTTGGGGTGCCTGATCCATTCAATGATTCGGGTTTTGCGCTCCATGTTGCGATCATCCTGATTAATTGCCGGACTTCTCCCAATCCGCGATAAAGGCCTCAATGCCTTTATCCGTCATGGGATGGGCGGCGAGTTTATCCAGCACCTTAAATGGAATCGTGGCAATATGGGCACCCATGAGGCCCGCGTTCAGGACGTGGAGCGGATGCCTTACGCTGGCCACGATCACCTCGGTTTCAAATCCGTAGTTGGTATACATGGTAAGAATCTGCTCTACCAGGCTCATGCCGTCCTGGGAGAGATCGTCCAGGCGCCCGATAAAGGGACTGACAAAGCTTGCCCCCGCCTTTGCCGCCATCAGGGCCTGCAGCGGGGAAAACACGAGGGTGACATTGGTTCCGATACCTTCCTGGGAGAGGGTGCGCACGGCTTTCATCCCCTCTATGGTCATGGGGATTTTCACCACTATGTTTTCGTGGATCCTGGCCAGCTCCCGGGCTTCGCTGACCATGCCCGGGGCCTCCAGGCTGATCACTTCCGCGCTTATAGGCCCGTCCACAATACTGCAGATCTCGGTAATGATCTCCTTGAAATCTCTTCCCTCTTTTGCGATAAGGCTGGGATTGGTGGTGACACCGTCGGCCATGCCCATGTTCTTGGCTTCCCGGATTTCCTCCACATTTGCCGTATCAATAAAAAACTTCATGCACTGACTCCTTTTGATTTCCAACAGTTGATTTTGGGACTCTATAAAAAATGGCAACGCAGCCTGGATTTTCAAGCCTTGATGCATTCGTAAAAAGTCGCTTTGGGATGGCAAAGCAAAAAGTTCAAGCCCCTTTAAGATCCGGGGGCGCCGCAAATCCCGAGGAATGCAGCGTACATAGGAGTACGTGAAATTCCGAGGGATGCAGCGCAACGCAGATATTGGGCTTCCAGGGAACATGCGGCTATGTCCTTATAAAACAGACCATAGCTTTAAACCATAACTTTCCGTTACTTTCTGCAAAAATACCGCCGCGGCGGAATAAATCGCTTTTTGCGAAGCCATCAAGCCTTAATTAAATAGCTCCGCCATGGGAATGCACTTTTCATGGCGGCCCTCCATCCGCTCAAGCAGACTTGCCGCTGTTTCCCCGAAAACCGGATGCATCCACTGCCCGGCAATGTCGCACAAGGGCCGGAGCACAAAACCCCGCTCCTGCATCCGGGGATGCGGAATAACCAGCTCGGCGGTTTCGATCACCCGGTCATTGTAGAATATAATGTCCAGATCCAATATGCGCGGCCCGTTGCGAATGCCGCCAAAACCTCGTCCAAAGCGCGACTCCAGCTGTTTTAACAGGCGCAGCAGCGCAAGCGGCTCAAGCCCTGTTCGGGCCTTTACAGCCGCATTGACAAACCAGGACTGCCGCGCATAACCTACGGGTTCGGTGAGATAAAATCCGGAGCAGGCGGCTATCTCCAGTTCCCCCGTTTCAGCCAGAGCGGCTGCTCCCTGCCTGCAGTTGGCCATCGGCTCATCCATGTTGGAGCCGATCGCAATGATCACCCGGTTGACCGGATCGGCAGCGGCATTCATGAGACGCATCCATCCTGTTTAGTAATTGAAGCGCACAATATTGGAGGCACTGCCCTCCTGCCCCGTATTTGTGCAGGGGGCCACCTTGTAGCGGTAATGAAAGCCCTTCTCGAGTACCTCCCCATACGTAAGCCCCAGGCCAAAGGCAGCGTTCATGTCATCGACACCCACCTTGGCCACCCGCCGGTATCCGACGGGACAGCCCTCACAGGCGTCCTCCGGATCCACTTTGGCCCGGTAAACGATGAACTTTGCTATGCGGACGCCGGCAGGAGCTTGCCAGTCCGGCATCGGCCAACTCAGGTTTACCCGGCCTTCCTGAATACCGGCTTCCAGATTCCGGATTTCCGGCAAATTGATTGCTGTGGGCGGATGGGGCGGGGCCTTTTTGCCGCAGGCACAAAACAGCAAAAGCGGGGCTGTTGCCAGAAATACTGGAAGCAGGATTTTCGCAGTCTGCATCACAATGCGCATGAAAGCTTCTTTCATTTTCGGAGAAGGTGTTCCGGTTCCGGGATCAGGTTTCGCCTGCTTCCCTGGCAAGCTGCCGCCGTGCTTTTTCCATCTGGGCAGCAACATGTTCCGCAGCGGTGCCGCCCCCGGACTGCCTGCGATTAATCATGGCCTCAGGTGTCAGGGCCTGATAAATATCATTTTCAATCAGCGATGAAAAGGATTTCAATTCCTCCAGTCCGAGCTCGTGCAGCTCTTTTCCCCTGGAGAGGGCATAATTTACGGCGCGCCCGGCGCATCCATGCGCTTCCCGGAACGGCATGCCGCGAACGGCCAGATAATCAGCCAGATCCGTTGCATTCAAATATCCGGTGCCGGCCGCATCCGCCATTTTGTTCCGGTTTACGATGATATTGGGAAGCATCCGGCAGTAGACATCAATGCAGGCCTGCAGCGTATCCACCGCATCCATCACCGGCGCCTTGTCCTCCTGCATATCGCGGTTGTAGGCGAGCGGCAGGGATTTCATCAATGTGAGCAGCGAAACCAGGCTGCCGATCACCCGGCCGGATTTGCCCCGCACCAGCTCCGGAATATCCGGGTTCTTTTTCTGCGGCATGATGCTGCTGCCGGTGGCAAACGCATCAGAGATTTCAATGAAGGAAAATTCGGCGGAGGACCAGAGCACCAGTTCCTCGGAAAGCCGGGAGAAATGGACCATGCAGATGCTTGCCGCTGAGAGGAACTCCATCATGAAATCCCGGTCGGAGACTGCATCCATGCTGTTCCCGGAAACTCTGGCAAAGCCCAGAAGCTCCGCGGTATATGCCCGGTCAATGGGGTACGTGGTCCCGGCAAGGGCTGCAGCACCAAGAGGCAGGACGTTTACCCGCTCCAGCACCTCGCGCAGACGCTCGGCATCCCGGGAAAACATCTCGTAGTAGGCCATCAGGTGATGGGCAAAGAGCACCGGCTGGGCCCGCTGCAGATGGGTATAACCCGGAAGCACGACATCGGAATGCGAGCGGGCAAACCGGACAATGGCCTGCCGGAACCGGTGCAGCCCCTCGAGGATGGTATGGATCTCCTCGCGCAGATATAGCCTGGCGTCTGTGGCGATCTGGTCGTTTCGGCTTCTGCCGGTGTGCAGTTTTCGGGCCAGGCTACCCACGTGGGCAAAGAGGCGGTCCTCAACATGCATGTGGATATCCTCGAGCCGGTCCGAAAATGCAAGGGTCCCCTGCTCGATTTCGGTACGCACCTTCTCCAGGCCCTCAACAATGGTGCTTGTCTCGCTCTGGCTCAGGATACCGCATTTTCCGAGCATCCGGCAGTGCGCAATACTCCCGTCGATATCATGGTGATAAAGGCGTTTATCGATGGCAATGGAGGAGGTAAACCGCTCAACAGCCTGGTCTGTTGGTTCCGAAAATCTGCCGTCCCAGGGTTTTTCCGCCATTTCAAGGCCTTCCCGTCAAATTGTTGCAGGCTTTGCGGGGCGCCCGCCCCGCCACCTCAGCTCCGCTTCTCCATCAGCTTCCGGATGCGCAGGCGCAGAGCGTTTAAGCGGATGAAGCCTTCGGCATCCTGCTGCTGGTAGACCGTATCGTCTTCAAAAGTCGCAAAGTCCTCATTGTAAAGAGATTCGGTGGATTTGCGGCCCAGAACCCGGCAGTTGCCCTTGTAGAGCTCGAGCCGCACAACGCCGGAGACGTTCTCCTGGCTTTCATCAATCATCTTCTGCAGCATCTCGCGCTCCGGAGAAAACCAGAAGCCGTAATAAATGATTTCCGAATAGCGGGGGATCAGGGAATCCCGGAGATGCATGACTTCGCGATCCATGGTGATGGACTCAACGGCCAAATGGGCTTTTCTGAGAATGGTCCCACCGGGCGTTTCATAAACGCCGCGTGATTTCATCCCCACAAACCGGTTTTCCACAATGTCGTCTCTGCCGATGCCGTGGCGGCCGCCGAATTCATTCAACTGGGTAAGAAGCGCCCCGGGCGGGAGGCTGTTGCCGTTTATGGCCACGGGATTGCCCCTGCTGAATGTGATCTCCAGTTCCTCCGGGGTGTCCGGGGCCTCCTGGGGCGAGACCGACAGGGTGAACATGTCCTCGGGCGGGGGATTCCAGGGGTCTTCCAGAACACCGCCCTCGTAGCTTATGTGCAGCAGGTTCCGGTCTGTGCTGTAAGGCTTCTCCTTGCTCGTCGGCACTGGTATGCCGTGCTTCTGCGCAAAGGCCATCAAGGCGTTGCGGGAGTTCAACTCCCACTGCCGCCAGGGGGCGATAATCGTAATAGCCGGGTCAATGGCGTAATAGCAGAGCTCAAAACGCACCTGGTCGTTTCCTTTGCCGGTTGCCCCGTGGCTGACGGCGTCCGCCCCTTCATGACCTGCAATCTCCATCTGCCGCTTGGCTATGAGGGGTCGGGCAAGCGAGGTGCCGAGCAGGTACTGGCCCTCATAAATGGCATTGGCCCGAAAGGCGGGAAAAACAAAATCCCGGACAAACTCCTCGCGAAGATCGTCGATATAAACGTTTTTGGCACCGGTATTTCTGGCCTTTTCATCCAGGTGGTCAAGCTCTTCTCCCTGGCCGATGTCCGCCGCAAAAGCCACCACATCGCAGTTGTAGGTCTCAATGAGCCACTTGAGAATCACCGAGGTGTCAAGTCCTCCGGAATAGGCCAGGACCACCTTGTTCACATGTTTATCCAAATTCCGCACTCCTTCAGAATGGTTCGGGGGATCCAAATACTCCCTCAGTGTTGCAGCAGAATATCCAAAATCGCCTTATGCATGTGCAGCTTGTTCTCCGCCTGGTCCCAGACAACCGATCGGGGGCCTTCCAGCACTTCCTCGCTGATCTCTTCGCCGCGATGGGCGGGCAGACAGTGCATGACCACGGCGTCCGCCGCAGCACCGGCCAGCAGATCGCCATTGAGCTGATAGGGCTGGAAAACCTTCTCCCGCTCGCCCTGCTCCTTCTCCTGGCCCATGCTGGCCCACACGTCCGTGTTGACCACATCAGCCCCGGATACAGCTTCGCGGGGATCCCGGGTGAGAGATATCCTGCCGTCCCGGGCCTTTGCAGCCTCCAGAACCGCTGGATCCGGGCCGTAACCCTCCGGGCATGCCAGGGTCAGCTCCAGGTCCAGTACCGATGCCGCATTAATCCAGGAGTTGGCCATATTGTTGCCGTCCCCCACCCAGGCAAACTTTATCCCCTGGTATCCCCCCTTTTTCTCGATTACCGTCAACAGATCGCTCAAGACCTGGCAGGGATGATACAGGTCTGTTAAGGCGTTGATCACGGGGATTCCGGCGGCTTCCGCGAACTCTTCCAGAAAGCGCTGAGAGTAGGTACGGATGGCCACGATATCCAGGTACCGGGACAGCACGCGGGCAGTATCCCGAACGGGTTCGTTGCGGGCCATCTGGGTATCCCGGCTGCTTATGAATATGGGCACACCGCCCAACTGGATGGCCGCCACCTCGAAGGAAAGCCGGGTTCGGGTGGAATGCTTGTCAAATACCAAACCCAGGGCGCTGCCCAGCAGGAGCTGATCTGTAATCCCCTGTTTTCTGCGTTCCTTCAGCTCTGCCGCTCGTGCAAAAAGCTGCTCCATATCCCCGCGATCAAGTGCAGCCAGGGTTAACAGGTTTCGATTCAATGGCTACTCCTTTTTTCTTTGCTTTCAGCGATAACTGCTGAAAACGGCATCCAGGCATTCGATCAGGGCATCGATCTCGCTTCTGGTAATAACGAGCGGCGGCACAAAACGCAGCACTTTCTCCTGTGTGCAGTTGATCAGAAAACCCCGCTCCATGCAGGCCTCCACGACCGGCATCCCCTCAATGCTAAGACTTACCCCGATCATCAGGCCCATGCCCCGCACTTCCGTAATTACCGAATGCCGCTGCTGCAGGTCAAGCAGCTGCTCCATGAAGTAGCTGCCGGTCTCCCGGCAGTGAGCCAGTACATCCTCGCGCTCCAATAACCGCAGTCCTTCCAGGGCTGCCGCGGTAATCACCGGGGTACCGCCGAAAGTCGTGGCATGCGCGCCCGGTTGAAAGGCTTTTGCAATGTCCTCGCGGGCCAGCATGGCGCCTATTGGAAGCCCGTTGCCCAGCGCCTTGGCAAGCGTCATGATATCCGGTGTGACGCCAAAGTGTTCATAGGCAAAAAGCCGCCCCGTCCGACCGATGCCGGTCTGGACCTCGTCAAAAATCAGCAGCGCACCGCTTTCATCGCAGGCCCTGCGAACCTCCTCAATGTAGCCGGGCGAGGGACAGCGCACCCCGCCCTCTCCCTGGACGGGCTCAATAATCACGGCACAGGTGTTTTCATTGACGCTGTTTCGGACGGCCTCTGCATCATCAAAAGGCACAAAATCAAAGCCGGTTAAAATCGGATCAAATCCCTGGCGGATCTTTTCCTGACCGGTCGCGGAAAGAGTGGCAAAGGTGCGTCCGTGAAAAGACTGCTCCAGGGCAAGAATCCGGTGCCTGCCGCCCTCTCCGCGGTCGTGAAAGAACTTGCGGGCCAGTTTGATGGCCGCCTCGTTGGCCTCCGCCCCGGAATTGCAGAAAAACACGCGGTCGGCAAAACTGTGGTCCACCAGCCAGGAGGCAAGCTCCACCTGTGGCTTGGTATAATACAGGTTGGAGACGTGAAAGAGCTGATCCGCCTGGCGGCAGAGCGCCCTGGCGATTTCCGGCACTGCATGGCCCAGGCTGCACACCGCGATTCCCGCTACAAAATCGGTGTATTCCCTGCCGTCCGCATCCCAGAGGGTAGAGCCGCGGCCGCCCTCGATAACAATGGGAAACCGCTTGTATGTGGAGGCAATCACCTTCTCGGCCTGCTGGATAATTTCCTCATTCATTGGGTTACTTCCGTTCCGATGCCTTTGTCCGTGAACAGCTCCAGAAGCAGGGCGTGGCGGCGGGTGCCGTTGATGATCTGGACCTTTCCCACGCGGTTGCCCAGAGCATCCAGGGCGTATTCGATCTTGGGAATCATGCCGCCGGATATGGTCTGCGCATCGAGCATCCTGCGGGCGGCAGCCGCGTCAATGGAGGTAATGAGCTCACCCTGCCCGTCCAGGATGCCGTCCACGTCGGTCAAATAAATCAGGCGTCCGGCGGTTAAAGCAGCCGCCAGCTTGGAGGCCACCAGATCCGCATTGATGTTAAACGTCTCCCCGTTCGGACCCACCCCTACGGGAGCGATCACCGGGATAAAGCCCTGGCCGGTAAGGGTATGGATGATCGTTGCATCCACATCCGTGACCTTCCCCACCAGGCCGGGATCAATAATCTCCGGGGGCTTGGTCTCATCCGGCTGATGCATGATCTGGAGCTTTTCCGCGGAGATCAGCCCTCCGTCCTTTCCGCAGAGCCCCACGGATTTGCCTCCCTGGTGATTGATCTCCGCAACGATCGCCTTGTTCACCTTTCCCCCCAGCACCATCTCCACCACATCCATCGTCTGCTGATCCGTAAAGCGCATGCCGCTGACAAAACGGGGGGAAATCCCCATCTGCTCAAGCACCGAATTGATCTGCGGCCCCCCGCCGTGGACGACCACGGGATTTATGCCCACGTATTTCATCAGGGTGATATCCCGGGCAAAATCCCTCCGGAGCTGCTCATCCACCATTGCATGGCCGCCGTATTTGACCACGATGGTCATCCCGGAGAAAAACCGGATGTAGGGCAGCGCCTCAATGAGTATGTCGGCGGTATTGGGCGTCATGGGCACAACCGTCGGATCCTCTGTGCTTCTCCCGAAGCCGGGCAAAAAACCTTGGCCGGCCGCTACAGGATATAGCGCGTCAGGTCCTCATCCTCCTTGATATCCTTTAGCCGCTCCTCCACATAGGCCCTGTCAATAAGGATCTCGCGCTCTTCCAGATCGGGAGCGGAGAACAACAGATCCTCCAGCAGGTGCTCCATCAGGGTATGCAGGCGCCGGGCACCGATGTTTTCCGTCTGGTTGTTCACCTGCTCGGCAAAAGCGGAAATCTCCGCAATCGCCTCATCTGCAAACCGGAGGTTTACCCCTTCGGTCCTGAGCATGGCGATATACTGGAGAAGCAGGGCATTTTTGGGCTCTGTCAGGATTCTGGCAAACTCATCGCGCCCCAGCGAATCCAGTTCCACGCGAATCGGAAAACGTCCCTGCAGTTCGGGGATCAGGTCGGCGGGTTTGCTCATGTGAAAGGCCCCAGAGGCGATAAAGAGAATGTGGTCGGTCTTTACCGGCCCGTGCTTGGTGCTTACCGTGGTGCCCTCCACAATGGGCAAAAGGTCGCGCTGCACGCCCTCCCGGGAAACATCCGGGCCCGCTCCGCCGCCGCCTTCCTTGCCGGTGACCTTATCGATTTCATCCAGAAAAATGATCCCGGACTGCTCCACCTTCTCGATGGCCTCGGAAACGACCTTATCCATGTCCACCAGCCGCTGGGCCTCTTCCTGGCAGAGAATCTCCATGGCCTCGGAGACCTTCATCTTCCGCTTCTTAGAAGGGCTTTGCGGCAGAAAGCTGCCGAGCATGTCGCGCATGTTGATCCCCATCTCCTCCATGCCCGTATTGGAAAAAATCTCCAGCATGGGCCCGGATTTATCCTGGACCTCCATATCCACGAAGCGCTCGTCGAGTTTGCCCTCACGCAGCATCCGGCGGAATTTTTCCCGGGTGGAGGAGCTGACCTGCTCGCTCTGGGCCTGCCCGGACTCATCTACCGCCATCACCTGCCCGTCGTCTTCCCCGCCTGTCTGCTGTCCGGACGGCTGCCTCTCGCGCGAGGCGGGGAGCAGCAGGTCCAGCATCCGCTCTTCCGCAATTTCGCGGGCCTTTCCCTGAACAGCCTCCTGGGCGCAGGCTTTAAGGTGATTGATGGTAAGCTCCAGCAGATCCCGGATCATGGATTCCACATCCCGGCCCACATACCCCACCTCTGTAAACTTGGAGGCCTCCACCTTGATGAAGGGCGAGTCGGTAAGCCGGGCCAGTCTTCTGGCAATCTCGGTTTTGCCGACACCCGTGGGACCGATCAGGATAATATTTTTCGGGGCAATCTCCTCGCGCAGCTCCGGATCCACCTGGCGCCTGCGCCAGCGATTGCGCAGCGCAATGGCCACCGAACG
>Ga0102934_1003502_pt1 | contig 10669 bp, 9 predicted proteins | sample SalPonR2_A_D1_MG_FD_78175 | JGI IMG/M metagenome (GOLD analysis project Ga0102934, IMG submission 78175) | Salt pond soil microbial communities from South San Francisco under conditions of wetland restoration - Salt Pond MetaG R2_A_D1_MG | ecosystem: Environmental > Aquatic > Marine > Intertidal...
GTTGGGCGTCGGTGGTGGACACCATCGTGGCTACCGATGGCGGTATCGAGGGTGACATCGAGGGCGAGCGGCAGTACTGGCGTTCCCCTCGGATACCGGATACCCCGAACTCTCGACCCGCGCAGCAGACGGTCCTGGGTAAATCGGCTTCATGGTGGCTGGACATCACGCACCTGCAACTGCTGGATATGCCGTTCTCGACTCGTCGCTACTTCCATGAGTTCACCCACTTCTCGGTAAAGGGCTCGCGGATCTCCACCACGATCCAGACCACGGACTTCGCCGGGGATCTGGCCGCGGACGTGAGCGCCCACCTGGTGTGGAGCGATCGGCAAGGGGCCGTCCTCGCCTCCTTGTCGCTGAAGCCCAGTGAGAACAGTGGATCCGGGCGGCGCATCTGGCTGGGCAGCGGCACACCGACGGTGCATATCCGGCGCGCACTGATGCGATCGGACAAGGGCTCGGTCGGGGTACGACTAGCCCGAGGCAACGAAGTCAACGTCACGGCGATCCGCAGTGTGGGCGCGGCGGTCGATGGAACCTTCGTGGCCTTCCCGTCGATCGCCTTCGCCGACCGGCCTGCGGGTGCGGAGTTCTATGCCGGTGAGCGGTCCAGTGTGAATTGGCGCCCGGCCGGAATGGCCGGTGGCCCCGTGGCGTGGTCGCGGCGCTTGGGTAATGCAGCGCGGCGGCGGGTGGGAGGCCCACCGGCCACGCTCATCGATATCGGCGGTGCGTTGCTGCCCGGGGACTTCGATCTACCTGCTCGGCGCCCCGTGGTCGCCTATCTGCCCGTGGCATCCGCCGGTGGACCTCGGGCGTGGCCGCTGGACTTGACGGCCTGGGACGAGGCGCTAGCCGAAACCTGCTACCTACTAGCCGGAGGCGATATCCAGGAGTCCATCCCCACCAGGTTGTGGGGATCCATCCGCGACACCCGCGCCGTCCCACTGGCCACGATCTTGGATAGGGCGCAACTGGTCATCACCGATGATCCAGCACTTATCGACACCGCCGGACAATCGCTGGTGTTCCGCCCCGACGAAGGTGCCGCCCGGTATCTGCTGCCGCCACTGCCAGCGGGCTACCCGGTGATCGAGAGCACGGGGTCACTCGTCGCGGCGGTGCGCGATGCACTTGATGAGAAGGCACCGCGATGACCCAGATCGTCATCTGCGCGAACAACATCGACGAACTCGGCGGCGCCCAACGGGTGGTGCACCTGCTGGCAGATGGCTTCCACCGACGAGGTCACGAGGTCACGGCGGTCGGCGTCACTCCGTACGAACCAGCCCACCCGATGCCCGGTGGGTTCGACCGGCGGGTGCTGATGCCCGATGTGTGGCCCAAGAAGAGCGCGCAGACCGAGCGGATCCGCGCCAATCTGCGAGCTACGGCCGTTTCCCAGCTAGTCGAACTGCTGCGCACGAAAGGGCACGAGCCGGGCGTGATCATCACCGCCCAGGTCTGGTCGATGGAGATCCTCGCCGACGCACTGGCGGTGTTGAATCCGGCGGCCCGCGCTCGCTGGAAGGTCATCGGTCAGTACCACGGCTCCTTCGCGGCAGCAGCCAGCGGACGCGACCTCGCTCGCGTGCAACGCTCCTACCAGGACGTCTCGATCTTCACCGCTCTCAGCGTCGAAGATGCGGTTGCCTTCACTGCAGCGGGCCTGCGCAACATGCGCTCGATGCCGAACCCACTGGCTTTCTGGCCGGCACAGCCGGCAGAGCTTTCCTCGGACGAACCAACGCTTACCTACCTAGGCCGCCTATCGCAGGAGAAGGGCGTCGATCTGTTGATCGATGCGTGGAGCCTGCTGGCCGACCGGCATCCGAACTGGCGTCTTCGCATCGTGGGTGATGGGCCGCAGGCTGCGCAGTTGCGCGACCAGGCCTCGTTGCTAGCTGGGGCCGAGCGGATCGATTGGTTGCAGCCGACGGCCGATCCTGCATCGGTGCTAATGGACAGCGAGTTGGTGGCGGTGCCCTCGCGCACCGAAGGATTGCCGCTCGTGATCGCCGAAGCCGGTGCGTGCGGTGTGCCCGTCGTCGCGACCGACTGCTCAAGCGGAGTGCGGCAACTGGTGGGCACCTGGGGTCGGCTCGCGCCTAGGGAGGATTCACGGGCCCTGGCCAGCGTCTTGGATGTGGCCATGAGCGAGCCCGCGTGGCGACGTGAAGCCGGTGCGCGCGCCCGCGAGGAGATGCATCGCTACCGGTTGGATGTCGTCCTGGATTCCTGGGAGGCCTTGATAGCGCGGGTGTTGCAGTAGCCGCTACAGATGCTCGTTGGCGCGGGTGAGGTCCTCCTCGAAATCGACCTCCACCGCGAACATCTCACCGATATCGACCGGGGTCACCTGCATGTCATCGTGTTCGATGGCCAACTCGATGCCGCGCTCGAAGTAGTCCGACTCGGCACAGTCGGCCAATCGCGCGATCAACGCCGGCTTGTCGGTCGAAGCGACGAAGTTGATCCCCACTGCCTCCCCGCGGGCGTCGATCACCTGCTTGGACAACTGCGCAACGAAGCCGTCGTCGTTGACGGTGTACTTGACCTCTTCCTCGGCTACGGCTGCGGTGTTGACGCAGATGAAACTGCGGTCCTCCTCCATCAGGTGACGCACCGATTGCAGGACGGCTGGATCGAAGACCACATCACCGTTCATCCACAACACACCGCCCTCGGCGGATAGGCGTAGGGCCTTCAGCAGGCTGCGGTTGGTGTTCGTTTGGTCGTAGGCCTCGTTGTAGATGTACAGGACATCAGGGAAGGCCTCCAAGATCAGATCGAGTTTGAAGCCGACCACGGTGGTGATCCGTAGGTCCTCGGGGAAAACCGAATGCAGGTTCTCGATCTGCTGTTGCATGATCGTGCGCCCATCGCTCAGCGGGGTGAGGGGCTTGGGGAACGGGCGCCCGAGGCGGGTCCCCATCCCGGCCGCGAGGATGACTGCCTGAGTGTTCATGACGTCCCCTCACTGACGACGCGCACGCGGGTGAGTGCGCGCAGGGCGGTGTCGTGCTCGTCCATCGCACGTTGCATCTGGGTCCAGAAGCGCTCGGTGCTCTCACCGGGTGCTAGATCGTCGAAGTAGTGATGGCGCATCGTGATCCTGGCTTGCTGTTGATGATCACCGGTGGTCACCACCGATAGTTCGCTGGCCAAATCACCGATGTTCGTGGAATCCACCACGTAGGCCGCTTCCGCGAGCGGTGATTCCGCGCGAAGCGCATCGTGATCCGATCGACGGTCGGTGAGGATGATCGGTGCCCCGGGGCGCAGGTACAAGAAGTCGAGGGTTACCGATGAGACGTCGGCTACCAGGATGTCGGTGCTGCGGATGACGCCGAGCATGTCCGCCTCCACCAAGACCACGTGACCGGCACCCGGCTCGGCTCTCGCGGCTGCCTCCATCGCGCGGACGATCGTCTGGTGTCCGGTGCGGATACCCGGGTCATCGGAAGTGATCACGCGTGGATGCGGCTTGTAGACCACCCGGGCATTCGGCTGCGCGAGGAGCGCCTGGATGATCTGCGGTCCGTAGCGATCCACCGAGGAGTAGTTGTTCGCGTCGTCCTCACCCTCCCAGGTAGGGGCGTAGGTGTAGGTAGTGCGGGTCGACTCCGGTAGGGCAGGTCGTACCTCGAGGTCGAGTTGCGGGCGACCAACCCGTACTAGGTGGGAGGAATCGAACCAGGCGATGGCCGCACGATGGCGATCGATCGCTGCCTGTCCGGCGACGAACACTTTGTCGTAAGCCTTCGCTTGGTTGCTGACCATGCAGATCTTGTCGCTTTCCCCGTGGTTGACATGGATGTGCACCGCCCGCTGGAAGGACAGCGCCTGGAAGTTCGTCCAACCGTTGTTGACGTACACCACCGCCCGGAAGTCGGCGCGGTCCAACAGCGCCATCAGGTTCTCGTAGCGGGGCACGAGGACCACTCGCAGGCTGGTGCGTGACTTCAGGGCGTTGTAAGCATCGACCTGGCGCACGATGACGAGTGTGCGCACGCTGGTGTTCTGCTCGAAGACCGGCAGCCATTGGGTGAGTTGGTACAACTTGGGCGGCCCATCGGGGAAGTACAAGGCGATGTCCGCATTGGGTATGTCCTCGAGGGTGAAGCCCTCGGGTTCCACCTGCCCGAATTCGCGCATGCGTCGGGCCACGGAGCGGGCCGCGCGCTTACCTTGGCGGCTCAGCCAGGAGTCGGTCGCGGGGGTAGCAGGCACAGTTGGCCTATCGTAAAGGTCGTGCGCTCCCTCTGGGAGCACCGTCAGGTGCTCCGCATGTTGGTCTTGCGGGACCTGCAAAAGAAGTACACCCGGTTCCGACTGGGCTACTTATGGACGCTGCTCGAGCCACTGGGCATGAGCCTGGTGTTGTGGCTGGTGTTCTCGGTACTGCTCGGTGCGCGCGCGCTGGGCCTGCAGCCCTACCTGCTGTTCTTGTCCGTCGCGATCTTGCCTTGGTGGTGGTTCTCGACCGGTATCGGCGCATCCACCCGCATCTGGCGGCGAACGGGCGGGCAGCTTCGGATCAGCACGTTGCCGACCCAACTATGGGTCATGCGCACGATGCTCGTGTCCTTGGTCGAGTTCGTGTTCTCACTGCCGGTGATCTTGCTCGGCATCGCGCTGACAGGTTTCCTGCCAGGTGCACTGATCGTGCTGTTCCCAGTGGGGATCCTCGTGCAGTTCCTGCTCATGTACGGGCTGGCGCTACTCATCGCTTCGGCGTCGGTGGCATTCCCGGACGTCGCCCGTTTGGTGCGTATCGTGCTGCGGGCCATGTTCTACCTCTCACCGGTGCTGTACTCGGTGTCGAACATCCCCGCCGGAGCGCAGTTCATCGCGTCGTTCAACCCACTCGTCGGTGTGCTCGGTTTGTACCGAATCGGTTGGTGGCCCGAGGAGGCATCCTCGGTGGTCGGCTACGGCATCTCCCTGGGTCTATGCCTAGTGATCTTCGTTGCCGGGCTACTCACCTTCAAAAAGCTCGAACCTCGCATCCTGAAGGAGGTGTGAGGTGGCACTGGTACGGATAGACCCGGACCTCGATTGCGTCGTGGAGTTCGACAACGTCACGATGCGGATGCCGCGTCGTCGGCGGCGGCGGGGTAGTGGTCGCCGTCAACGCCTGCGTCGGATCGCCGGTGAAGTCCGGCGCGAGGAGATCGAGCTCCTCAGCAATATCTCTTTTCGGATCGAACCCGGGGAGTCGGTGGCGATCGTCGGGCCGAAGGGTCCGGCTCGTCAGGCGCTGTTGCGCTTGGTGTCAGGGACGTTGCGTCCGGACTCGGGAACGGTGCGCCGCAGTGAACCCATCGTCCCGATGATCGAGGTGGCTCGCGCGTTCGCTCGCATGTACACGATCCGTCAGAACATCTATATCGTCGGCGGCTTACTGGGGATGACACCACAGGACATCGAGCAACACCTGCCCGCCATCGCCGAACGCTCCGGCGTGAGCAACATGCTCGGCCGGTACATGAACGTGGCGCCGCCGATCGTCCGACAGAAGCTGGCCTGGAGCATCGCGATGTCCGTCGATGCGAACGCCTATGCGATCGATCAGACCCTGGTGGTTGGTGACAAGGCGTTCCGGCAGGAAGCCTGGACGCACGTGGACAACCTGCGCAAGCAGGGCGCGACATTCATCATCTCCTCCGATAGCCCCAAGCAGTTCCGCCGCTTTTGCGATCGCGCGCTGTACATCGCCGACGGTCGGGTGATCTCCGACACCACCGTGCCGGAAGCGCTTTCCGCGATGCGCGCGGCCCGACAGGCCGCGCGAGAGTCCGATGAGGCGGGCGGCTCGCAATAGGCTGTCGGCCATGTCCGAGGCGGTGCCTACACCCCTGCTTCCACGGGCATCGGCTATCCCGAGCGACGGCGTGCTGTTGCATGTTGGGGTTCACAAGACCGGAACCACGGCCATCCAGGCAGCGCTCGCCGATGCCCGACCCGATTTGCTCACCCACGGCGTCCGTTACCCGGGGAAGCTCCAGGCGCAGCACCGCGCGGCCCTTGCCCTCCTCGGCCGACCCTGGGGATGGAACTCCCGCGGCGGATCGGTGATGGATCGCCGCCACTTCGATGCGCTGGTTCGACGATCGGCCAAGCACGACGGCCGGGTGGTGATCAGTAGCGAGTTCTTCTGCGAAGCGCCGGAGGACAAGGCGAAGGAGACCGTCGAAGCCCTCGGCGGTGCGCAGAAAGTGACGGTGCTCGTCACGCTGCGTAACCTCGGCAAGCTGCTCCCCTCCTCCTGGCAGCAGTACCTGAAGTACGGCCTGACCACCCCCTACGAGAAGTGGCTTGAGGATGTATTCGCCACCCCCGGCTCCTCGAAGATCTCACCGACTTTCTGGCGACGCCACGATCACGGTGAGGTACTGACCAGGTGGGCGGGCGCGGTCGGTGCGCAGAACGTCAACGTCCTCGTCCTCGAGGGAGTCGACCGCAGCGCGCAATTTCACACCTTCGCGCAGTTGTTGGGTGTTCCCGAGGAGGTCCTCGTCTCGCGCAAGGACCTGACCAGCAATCGCTCGATGACAGCTGCCGAAGCCGAGTTGCTCGTGCGGTTGAACAAGCGCGTGAAGAAGCAGATGCAGTGGACGGACTACGTGCGGTTGGTCCGACGAGGTGTGGCACTTCGCATGGTCGAAGGCCGCGAACCGGATCCCGGTGAACCCACCTTGGTCACTCCCGACTGGGCGCTGGATGCCGCCGCGCTCGAGGGCGCCAAGTCGGTGCAGACGATCAAGGAACTCGGCGTGAACGTGTACGGCGATCTGGATGCCCTCGCGGTGCGCGTACCTTCTTCGAAGGACCAGGACACCCCGGTCACCGACTTGCCGATCGATGCAGCAGTGGCCGCCGTTGCTGCTGTCATCGAGGCCAGCAAGGAAGAACCGACCGCGCGTGAACTCGCCGGCCGGACATGGCGTCAAGCCCGCAAGGACGGGTTCGCCTCATTGCTGCGGAAAACCGACTCGTGACCGGCGGGACGTCCGTCATCGAGGTGGGCGCCGGCTCGCTGGACGTCACCGAAGGTGTCGTGCCGCAACTGCAGGCCGTGGAAGCGGCCCTGGAAACCGCGGCGGAGTCCGGGGATCGTGTCGTGATCATCGCGGCGGATCTCATCACCGCGAAAAGCGCATTGGCACCTATCGACGATGATCCATTCGCACCTTCCAGTGTCCTCGTCGCCGTCGATTCCCAGGGCGATCTCGTGGTGCGCCATCACACCGTCCTTTCAGGTGCAACCTCCTTCTACGAGGCCGCCGACCCCACCCACCGCAGCGTCGGTGCACTCGTAATCGCGCCCGTCGATGCGAACGCAGCAGGCACGGCAATCGCCGAACTGCGCCAAGGCGTCGACGGCGGGTTCGTGCGCGTTACCGATACCGAGATCGTCGAAGCACTCGTGATCGCGCTGGTGCGCAGCCAGATCTCCCTTCGCGCCATCGAGATCGTGGACGTGCCCTGGTTTCGATCCCCGGCGGATCCAGCGCAGGCGAGGAAGGCCACCTCGGCGATCTCCGAGGCGCGCGTGCGCGGGTTGCTCGCCAACCGGGTGGACGACGGCTTTTACTCCACGTTCGTCGTACGCAAGGCCTCCAAGCCCTTGACCAGATTGGCCCTGCGGTCAGGGCTCAGCCCCAACACCATCACCGGTATCTCCTTCGCCATCGGCCTGGCGGCGGCTGCTTGCTTCGCCACCGGCCAATGGGGCTGGATCCTTATCGGCGCCATCGCACTGCAGGTCAGCTTGATCATCGACTGTGTCGACGGGGAAGTTGCTCGCGCCACCCGCAGGTTCACAGCTCTGGGTGCGTGGCTGGATGCGGCCACCGATCGGGTGAAGGAGTTCGCGGTCTACGGCGGCCTGGCGATCGGCGCATCGGCCATGGGTGCGAACGTGTGGTGGCTGGCGATCACCTTGATCGCGTTGCAAACCACGCGGCACGTCACCGACTACGACTTCGCCAGGATTCAGCGCCTCCGCGAAGCCGAACTCCTCCGAGTGGACATCCGGCAACAAGGCGATGACCGCCAAGCCGCGCGCGGCGGGCTTGCCGGTGCCATGCAGGCATCGGCGCGGATCAATCGACGTTCGGCGGTGCGTTGGATCAAGAAGGTCGTGCATATGCCGATCGGGGAGCGGTGGCTATTGCTCAGCGTGCTCGCCGTGTCGGTGGGACCGGCATGGGCGCTCGGCGGTTTGCTCATCGCGGGTGTCATCGCATTGACCTACGTGCTCGCTGGTCGCATCGCGCGCACGCTCACCTGGTCCGGCGCCACTCCCGGTGGTGGAGCGTGGGTTTTGCGTACCCAACTCGATGCCGGACCACTGGCCGCGGGTCTCGCTCGCGCCATCCCCGCACTGCGGCCCGGCATGCAAGGTCGCTTCGCCTGGAGCGGGCCGGCGCTGCTGCGTGCTATCGAACTCGGCGCGATCGCCTTACTGATCACCCGTGGATCCGCCGACCTCCAACCGCTTGCCTTCTGGCTGCTGTTCGTCATCGCCTACCACCACTACGACACCCTCTACCGATCACTGCAGGGAGCCACGCCACCTCGCTGGCTCACCTGGTTCGGCTTCGGGTGGGACGGCCGGATGATCATCGTCGGCGTCATCACGCTGGTGCTCGGTCTGCAACTCAGCGCTGTTGCATCGAACGCGAGCCTGGCCGTCCTGCTGGCCTGGTTGGCAATATGGTTCGCGGGCGTGGCGTCTATCCAATGGTTGCGGAGCAGTCGATGAGCGAGCAGGACCGCGGGCCCGACGAGCGTCCAGATCGCCCGACGCTCGCGCAGGTGCGCGAGGTCTGTCAGCCCGACGCCGTTCGCATGCGCGCGAACTCCGAACACTGGGTGGCTGACGTCTACCTGCGTGACATCTCCCCCTACCTGACGCGGATCCTGCTGCGAACCTCGATCTCCGCCAACGGCGTAACCGCCTTGATGATCCTCACCGGTGTCGGTGCCGCTGCTGCACTGTTGATTCCCGGACTTCCCGGTGTCTTCCTCGCGGCGATCCTGGGGCAACTGCAGATGCTCTGGGATTGCTGCGACGGCGAGGTCGCTCGCTGGCGAGGGACCTCCTCGCCGAAGGGAGTGTTCCTCGATCGCGTGGGCCACTACCTGACCGAGAGCCTGATTCCCATCGCCCTCGGTCTGCGCGCCGCCGGCTTCCCCGAATCCGGCTGGCTGGACACCCCCTGGCCGCTTATCGGTGCGCTACTCGCTGTGCTGGTCTTGCTCAACAAGGCGCTGAACGACATGGTGCACGTCTCGCGCGCCTACAACGATCTGCCCAAACTCGCCGACGCCAGGGGAGTGGGCACACCGCAAGCCTCGGGTGTGCGGCGCTTGCGCAGCCTGGCTCGCTTCTTCCCGTTCTATCGCGCGTATCACTCCGTCGAGCTCACGCTGCTGGCACTCATCGCCGGGATCGCCGACGCCTTCATCGGTGATCTCGCCGGCACACAGTTCCTCGTCGCCGCGCTCGCCATCTTCGGTGTGATCACCGTGATCGGCCATTTCCTGACGATCGTCTCCTCGAGCAAGTTGCGCGCATGAGCACCGACATCGGTGTCGTGATCTTGACCATGGGCAAGCGCCCGGAGGACCTGCGCCGTGCCATCGATTCGGTCCTCGCCCAACAAGACGTCGAGGTCGAAGCGATCGTGGTTGGCAACGGCTGGGAGCCGACCGACCTGCCAGCCGGCATCCAAGCGCTCGGTTTGCCGGAGAACGTCGGCATCCCCGCCGGACGCAACGCCGGGGTGCCATACGTGGGTGGTGATCTGCTGTTCTTCCTCGACGACGACGCCTCCTTGCCCGATCCGTACTTCCTGGCCTCCATCAAGGGCCGGTTCGATTCCGATCCGCAGCTCGGATTGATCCAACCGCGCGTGGAGGACCCGACCGGCCTGGAGCCGCCGGGCCGCTGGGTGCCGCGGTTGCGGGTGGGTGATCGCACGCGCTCGGGGCCGGCGACCACCTTGTGGGAGGGCGCGACCGCCATCCGCCGCGCGGCCTTGGATGCGGCCGGAGGCTGGCCCGAGGAGTTCTTCTACGCCCACGAAGGCATCGACCTGGTCTGGCGCGTGTGGGATGCCGGCTACACCTGCTGGTACGCCGGTGACCTCGTGGTGCACCACCCGGTGATCGATCCGGCGCGCCACGAAGAGTTCTATCGGATGAACGCCCGAAACCGCGTTTGGTTGGCGAAGCGGAATCTTCCTGCGCCGCTCGAACCCCTGTATGTCGCAACGTGGTCATTACTTTCCCTTGCTAGGTTGCCGAACCAGCGAGCAAGAAGAGTCTGGCTCGACGGGCTTCGCGAAGGTATCCGCGTAACGCCGAACGATCGGCGACCAATGGCCTGGAGGACGGCGTGGCGCATGACGAAAGCAGGTCGTCCACCCATCGTGTAGGCCGCCGGCTGGGCTTCGGTGTGATGGCCGGGGTTCTCGGGCTTTCAGGGCTTACCGCCCATTCCGCACTCGCCACCGACACCTTCACCGCCCCGGAGTTCCCGGACACCCCATGTGCGGCGCTGCAGCCCGATTTCGGTGAGGGAAGGACGCCCATCGTTGGCCTTACGCCGGACATGATCGCCGAAGTCGTCGGTGTGCCTGTCCCTGTCCAA
>Ga0102934_1003503_pt1 | contig 10668 bp, 5 predicted proteins | sample SalPonR2_A_D1_MG_FD_78175 | JGI IMG/M metagenome (GOLD analysis project Ga0102934, IMG submission 78175) | Salt pond soil microbial communities from South San Francisco under conditions of wetland restoration - Salt Pond MetaG R2_A_D1_MG | ecosystem: Environmental > Aquatic > Marine > Intertidal...
AGGAGGGAGGGAAGGGTGGGGGGGAACGCCGGGGGGGCGGGGGGGGCGGGGATGAAAAGGTTTAACAAACGCGGGAGAGGGGGGTGGGAAGGCAGGGGGAGGGAAGGGGGGGGGGTAGGGGCGGGGGGGGAGGCTGCAGGAGAGGATCGGCTTCGGCTGTTGCCCTTAGTGCACCAGACCTGGAAAACGCACGCGCTGGGTGGCGCGAAACAAGCGTGGCACATGTCCTGGCGCCGGAACGGATTTGAGGTGAGGCTTCGAAACGACACGGAGTGTTTGGAAGATATTTGGAGGTTATGTCGGGCCACAGGGGATTCGGAGTTCATGCATGCTTTTGAATATTTAAATCCTGTGCAACGGGCGGACTTCTGGAGGTACGCGGTCACGTGGCTGGACGGAGGCATTTACAGCGACATCGACATTGGGGCCACGCCCGAGACGGCACTCTTCTTTCTGGAACATGGGCCTGTTCAAGGAAAGGAAGGTGCACAAGCGGAAGGGGGGGGCAGGCAGGGCATGGCTCTGGCGGGGATCGTGGAGAACTCCCCCTACGACAATGTCTGGGGCCGCATGCACTGGAAGGTGGGCATGAGCCCCATGTACTCGCGCTTACCGCAGCTGCGACAATCCTTCTTCTATGCGCAATCGGGCCATCCCGACTTGCTGCTGCTCATGCAAGGAATCAAAAAGATGGTGTTACGCTGGGAAGGGAGCGGGCACATGGACCTGGGAAGAGCGTATCCTAAATTTACTTCTGCGCAATTGAAGGACATGGAAATGACTGGTGCACTGACGTTGGAAATGACGGGACCGGGTGTGTGGACGGACTACATGCTGGCTCCTCTGCTACGGATGAAAAAGGAAAGCGGAGGAGCCCGCATGGGGAGGAAAGGAGGACAGGGAAAGGAATTGAACGTAGAGGACGAGAGGAAAGCAGCCGAGTTGAACAAGCTGCGAGCATCCTCGGTTATCTTGGATACCATGGCTGGCTATGAAATAATTCGATACGGGAGCATGGGATCGTGGAAGACGGACGCGCACAAAGCGGATGTACGCATGTGGCGCAACCTGTTGCTCTTCTATTTGACACCGGTACTTTTGGCGCTCCTCATGCATTCAATTCGACGGCGATGGCGGGATGAAGAGAAGAGGCGCAAGGCTCGGCACGACGAAATGAATGGACATGAAGTAGTGATGGGAGGGGGGGGGGGATGATTGCAGCGAGCAGGGGAGGTCCCCGAAAAGGAGGTCTTTTAGGAATGGGAGATAGGGATAAAGTTCATTAGTGTAAAGCGCGTAAAACGGATGCAGGACAACCGCGTGTAAACCTTTAAGCATGATTGTACAGGAAATGCAAGCAAATTGACAACCAAATATTTGTAGCAGGGGAGAGTAATACATGGGCCGGTGGGCCTGGCGATGTCTGGTTTTCCTTGACATCCGGTTCTGCAGCCTTTATGCTAAGCAACGGATGTCTTCAAAAACGCCGTCGTCGTAATTGTACCATTTGCTTGCCAAGGTGTATCATCGTCGCTGTCGAGGAGCATTCTCGCGATATGATAGGGCGCACAAGGGAAGTCTTGTCTCCCCATGCATGTCGCTCGCCCATGCTTAGTAAGGCCGACCCCACTCTGAATACCACGACATTCACTCCTTCATACATTGCCTTTCAAATGCCAAACTTCTCCATGCCGTCTCTCACTTTCCCACTTGCATTGTCATTACAGGTCTGCGGCTTGTCCGCGGGTGGGAAGCGCTTCGACTCGCCCCGTGTGGTCTTTCCCGAGCCCTCCGAGACAGGTCTAAGGAGTGCCCTTCCTTCCAGTTCAATTGCAAACAACCGTCCAGACCAGCCGTCATTCAGTATCTCCATCGTCACGAGGGCGATGTCTGCAATGGTGACAACGTCACTTGCCGAGGGAGCAGGGATGCTGATGCGAGTGCTACAGGATGTGGCGGCACCCTTAACCGACGACCCTGCAGAAGCGGAGAGGAGGCAATGCCACATGATGGGAGGGAAATTTGGAGACCTCGTGCAACTTTCATTGGCCGTAGTGGGGATAGGCGGCCTAATCATCAAGCGGTTCCAAGAAGCTCACCCTCGGCCATGGCGCATCTGGGGATTGGACGTCGGAAAACAGTGCTTGGGGTCCCTGTACGCCCACCTATTGAACATGCTGCTGGCCATCGGCTTGACGAGTATCGTGGGGGGCGGTGACGAATGTGCCTGGTATTTTACCAACTACGTGATCGACAGCTCTCTGGGAGTCTTGCTCTGCCTCCTACTCGTGAAACTGGCCGAATGCTGGGCGGCGCGGAAGGAAGCTGGGTCTTGGCAACGGCTTTACATTGCCGAAACGGGTAACTACGGCAATCCCCCGCAGTGCCGCGTCTGGTACTGGCAGACACTCATCTGGTTGGGCATCGTCACGGTGTCCAAAATAGGACTCTTCTTCTTCATGATCGCCTTTCGGGATCAGTTCGGGGCGTGGGGGCGCTCTCTCTTTCAGCCCCTCCAAAAGCACCCGGACGCGGAGCTGGTGATAGTCATGGTCATCGTCCCCGGCATCTTCAACATCGCTCAATTCTGGATATTGGATAACCTGCTTAAAAGCGACACGAGCGGCGCACCTTCTCCACCGCTCTCTCCTTCGAAGACCCAGCATTTTAAGGTCAACTACGAGCCCATCTTCGAAGGCCAGGGCCCTGATAACGGCCGCGGTCGACGGCGAAAAGGCTCTGGAGGAGCGGCGGACTGGTCCCCGCCGCATGCGCCGCACTCGTCCAGAGGCCCGTCGCAGAAACACGAAGCGGGGCATTCGTGGCTCCGGCCCATGGCGTGGTCGTGGGGGGGCAGTGCGCCCGGTGGGCCCGGGCAAGGTTTGCGGAAAGGAGACGTCACCGGGTCTGTCGGCGCTGAGGACTTGGGCGCCTGCTCAAATACCTTTTACAAGCCACCGGTGCCAGCCACTAGACCTGTGGATCCAAATGTGCCCGCGTGGATGTCGAGTACAAGCGCCACCATCCTGCAGCCGCGGCGACCGTACGAGGACGACGAACCCGTCGCAAGCGGAGGCGCACTTGCGTAAACCTACCAAATCATGAAATGTGTATGAAAAGGCAGAGGCGGAGTGGGGGGAGGATGTGTAATTACGAGGCTACGCGGCAAGATTACATAATGAAGGAGAAATCCGGAGCAACAGTACCACATCCAATATTATAAATTTGTAATGCGATCATAGGAAATTGCCCACATTCATAGTATGTTTGGTTCCTTTCTTTTCCTGTTTAATACATCGGTGTTGGTTTTCCATCAAAGATCGAATCATCCAGCAGCAAATGTATCACGTTTGCTTTCTTCCCAAGAAAACGTCGTGATTGTACGCCCACTTCAATTCCGCCTACGGCCATGCGCCTTAATTCCTCCTACTCTCTCCTTTTCCAGTCCTCTCCGCAGCTTCTGGATGCTCCATGTCACTGCCAAGACTGGCGCCAAGAGCCCCACTATTGCTGATATTTATGCTTTCAATCGACTGCTTTCGGGAGGGCAAAAGGCCAGCACCGCCGTGCAGGGGCATCGAAGAGGATCGACCGTGGCCGAAAGCGGCAAGATCGGTGGGCAATGAGGAGGAAGACCGGTAGTGCTGTGGCATTGTTCGAGTCCCCGACAAACTGCCACCGAGGCCTCCGGCACCAGGAGTCGCCGCGATATTCCCAGCCGAAAGTCGGGCGGGGGGAAGGATGGCCAAATTCACACCCGTAAGTGAATTAGTGCGTGAGCGGGAACTATGCCTGAGAGCGGAGGATTTGACTCCCAAAGATGTAGAGTCGTCCAGTTCCGTGATCTGCGTCTCGATGGTTGTCGGGTCGTGGTGGACAGAAGACCGCCTCGAGGAACGAGGGGGCCCCGCAGGAGCCATGAAACGACGGACGGCCATCACACTGGCGAAGAGGATACAGGCACCGCCGAGGAAACCGAGGAGAATCACGACGTGCGAAGGCATCCTCTTCGGCGCCGACTTTGTGTTGTTCTTTCCGATCGCTGCCACCCCGCCCGTGGTAAAGGCGGCGGCTTTCACGCTGCTCAACAAAGTTACGTTGACCGTACAGAGTTGAGGTCTGTCGTCCTCACCATGCTTGGGCTGCAACAGCTCATTGAGCTTGCCCACCACTGAATAGATGGAGGAGGAGTTCTTCAGGTGTAATGTGAAGGCAGTAGGCCAGACCAGGGCACTGTCGTTGCACAGGCTGGCCGCTGGGAGATAACGACGTGGCATCTGGACGGGCACGGCCAGAGTGGAAGGGGCCTCTACCGCCAGCAAAAGGCGATTGGTCTCCAATGCTGTGTCGCGCGATTTGTTCTCACGGCTATCCCTTCTCTCCCCGCCTCGGTTTGGCTCGTGCTTGTCCACGATTGTTGGCATATGCTCGGCGGGCATGATCGTGTCATCATCCGCGGCGGGCTCCGGCTCCTCTTCTTCCACGAGGTCTTCTTGGATCAAAGCCTTGATGCTGGTTTCCACCCACGCAGGATCACGATCAGTCTCTCCCACAGTGGCCTGAACGAGGAGGTAGGCATCCCTAAATTCCACGTTCTTGTCCCCCGGCTTTTCGGTAGCACTGGTGCCGGGGAACGTCCACGAGGCCCGGTGGCTCCTCTTATCCCGCATGTCCCCCCCTAGGGTGGCCTCATCTTCCCTTTGTCCGTTGCCCGAAGGTTGGAAGCCGTCGTACTCGACATGAGTGCCTTCGTGGTCGTGCTCCTCCCGCGCCTGGTAGCGGACACGGAAAGTGCCTTTTAAAGGAGGGAAAACGTCCCGCCATTCCCCGAAAGCTCCCCATTCGGCCAAATAAGGATTCACAGCTTCCTCCTCGTCTGGTATGAAGTCGAGAACTTGAAAATGCTGGGGCGGAGAGAGCCGCAGGGAGGCGCCTCGGGCAGCAATTTTCGTATGGACAAAGAGCTCTCTTACGCGGCCTTGGGGAGCAAAGTCGTCAATGTCATGTGCGGCTCCCAACCGACCTGGGTCGACCCCCCCATCGGAGATGGAAGGAAACGTAAGACAAGCAGAACGGTCGGCTGAACAAAAGGCCTTGCCGTGACACGGATACAGCGAGATCGTGCATGAATTGGAGACACTATTTTCGGAAGCAAGGTCCTTCAAGTAAGTAGCACCAGCGAGTGCTGTGTCTTTGAACGGGCGAGGGGCAACAACGCGAGGCAAGCGACTGAAGGGCAAGCCTTTGGCTTTGAATACGGAGACGGCCAGCAGGCGTTGCATCCCATCTTGCGCAGAATCCTGACCCTTGGGGGCCTTACTGCCAATGCCGTGAGCGCGAGGACGGGCCAACAAGGCTGACTCGCCCGACTCCTGGCAGGTGAGCGCCACTCGAGCCCGCTGTCGGGAAACTAAGGGGACGTAATCCACGTCGCGAGGCTCGTTCAGATCAACGCCATCTATGGCTAGTAGCTCCAATTCACACCCTGTGCCGGCCACAATTTCAAGTAGATCAGGACCGCTCGCATAGGCCAAGTCCAATTGCTGGCTCTCCCCAGAGCGAACATGTAATGGAGCGGGGCTATCTCCATTGATGAAATATGTGCTCCCGGCGCCTTGTGATTCGAATACAAGCAGTCGAGACCCTGGAACTTTTGACTGAGAGGCCGCGTCTGCGTCTGTACTTAGCACATAGAGGGCGCCCATAAAGCCTAACCCCCCGCCGACACTGTACCAGTGAAGTCCAGGTGCATGCTGCTTATCCACGGTAAATGTATGTATGGCCAACTGCGGTCCCGCGAGGCGGGAGTGCAAGCCTCCTTTATCGGTAGCCGCGGTCAAGCGAATACCGTGTAGCGCCAGACTCGTGGCATCGTCTCGTCCGTTTTCAACATTATTGGGAAGCTCGCTCCGGACGCGAATCTGAACAGTATCACCTGGAAAGGCTCGCAAGATTGGTGCAAGGGAGCTTTTAACACCCTGATGAAAAAGAGCCGCCTTGCCCGAAACAGCACCCTTGTGGAACGGTGTGAGACACGATGTTGAGCGAATCAGATCTTTATATTAAATCCTTTAAGAATCGAACGTCAGCGTTTGTAAACAAGCCACACATTAGGCAATAATTACCAAAGCTGGTAACGTCTACCGTATAGGACCCAATTATTCCGTAAGGTTTCAAGGGGGTCTGCACATACCTGTTCTAGCCAAGGTGCCACAGTCAAGTCAACCCTTAGAAAACCGTCAGCAGATGTCACATCTTGGAATGGTTCTTTGTCTAGCGTCGAAGGCTTTGCAGAGAGCAAAGTTGTTGTCTTTGTATCCTGCATACCCCAAGCATGATTTAAAGACACTTCCAATAGAAGGAAGGTTACAATTGCACGATATGCCATCTATGTAAGTTTACGGTCGAGCCACTTTTATATGTCCCTGCTTCGACGCGCACGATGTGCTTCCTCGGATCAGAGCCTGTAAATTAGGTCAAGAAAGTGGATGTTACCCAATTCGTTGTTACAGTCGGTCAAGTTAGGGACGGCGAAGATGTAGGACAAAATGTCTGTACAATCTTTCGTTTACTTGAAGAATACCGCCTTACGCGCCTTCCATGAGGGAAGACAACCATAAATGCATAACGAACCGACACGTCGCGGGGGGGACGAAACGGCTGGAAGCAGAGCAACGACAACTTGAGTTTTTGAACTCGGAAATTCCGCGAAGCTCCGAGGTCTGAAGGGAAAAGGTGCTTGTTCCCCACGCCCGTGTTGACCGCCCCTCTTTTCAAATCTTCACGCAGCAAAATGCTAAGCTTTCTAATAGGCATAAGACCGTATATGAGCAGAAGGGACTTCACGGTCATCGCCTTCACCTTTGCATGTGTGACTGTTTTGCTCGATTCTCATGAGCTCCAAAGCGCAACAGAGGCATCGAGGGCCAAACTCAACATTGCCCAACAAGTGGACCATGATACACCACCAAATATTATATATATACTTGCAGATGATCTCGGCTGGAACGATGGTAAGTCTATACCCGGAAAGAACCTTCCGTAGGGCATGCAGATGTCCACTTCACCCACTCCTTCAACTTCCCCTTCCCCCCTCACTATTCTCATATCTCGGTGCCTCCAGTCGGATGGATGAACCGCAATAACGAAAATGTCATCAAAACACCCAATTTGGATCACTTATGCCGTGAGGGTGTGAATCTAAAGTCCTTCTACACCCAAAGCGTTTGCACGCCGACCCGAGCTGCGTTGTTAACAGGAAAATATACAATTCATCTGGGCCTCCAGCACTCGATTATTCAAAGCGGTCACCCTTCTGGACTCGGTACAGAACATGAGACTCTTGCCGAGGCGCTTAAAAAGCGGGGCTATGCTACTCATATGGTGGGAAAGTGGCACCTGGGTTATTATTTGAAGAAATTCCAGCCCTTGCAACGGGGTTTTGACACATTCAAAGGCATGTTGACCGGAGCCGAGTACTATTTTTCCCACGTTGCTCGGTGTGAATTTCCCTTTTATGATTTCAAAGGGTCCACATCTGGCTGGGGTCTAGATTGGTTTGACCAAGAAACGCCGGTATTTGAGGACCAGGGACTGTATTCCACGGATGTTATGACGCAACGTGCGGTAGAGATCATTTCATCTCACGGCTTGAACAAAAGCAATCAGCCTTTGTTCCTTTATCTGTCGTATCAAGCTGTCCACGGTCGTCTTCAGGCGCCACAAGGGGACATTGATCGATTTGCGCATGTAGCAGACGAAGAGAGACGAACTTACGCGGCCATGGTGTGGAAGCTCGACGAGGGGGTGGGCAACGTTACACGCGCCTTACGAGAGGCAGGGCTTTACGAAAACTCAGTGACGGTCTTCACTACTGACAATGGGGGTCACCCAGCCTTTGGTGGCAACAACTGGCCGTTGCGCGGGCAGAAGGGAACATATTGGGAAGGAGGGATAAGGGGGACGGCTTTTGTGCATTCACCTCTCTTAGAAGAGAAGGGGGTGGAGCGTTTCAACCTCATGCACGTTGTTGACTGGTTCCCCACATTGCTGGGACTGGTAGACAGAGCACATGAAAAACAAGAAAAGCCGAGTGGGTTTGCCCCAAGCGTCGGCAACAGCTCTGGCAGCCCCGGCCTCGGTGGAGATCGGAACTCGAGCGTTGATGGCATTGACCAGTGGGCAGCAATCTCAAGGGGAGCCTTGCCGCCGCGGTATGAGCTCCTACACACCATTGATCCCATGGGCATGGACTCGGGCGACCCGTTAACAGGGACGAAGCAAGCGGCTATCCGACGGGGTCCTTGGAAGCTGCTTCTAGGCGCACCCGGCCAAAATGTCAATCAAGATAAATGGATACCGCCACCGGACTGGTCGGGGCAGGGTCAGGAAGATGTGCTTGCGAAAATATATGGAGGAAAATGCGAAATTTGCCGTTTCACTCAGGAGAACATAACCACCGGCGTGTGCCTATTCAACATTGAAAAAGATCCTCAGGAACGATGCAATCTCGCTTCTACCGAGTTGGCAGTGGTGGCAGATTTGTTGGCCCGCCTAGAGGCTTATAACGCCACAGCAGTTCCTGTTCAATACCCTGGCCCCGATGACAGGTGTGATCCTGCACAGCTCGGTCATTTTTTTGGGGCATGGGGAGAAGAAAATTGAGCCTAAAACAATGGCTTACATAGAAAACACAGAAAGTGTGGTGCATGGTCCACTTGCAATGCTGTCGCAATTGACATTAAAAGAAGTGGCTTGCCCCTAGGTGTAACATTTCGGATATAAATTTATTTCAATTACAAGTTTACTTTTGGCGCCGATGCCGCTTTTTCTTGTCTTTTTTGCTGCTATGGCTGCGTTTCCTCTTTTTGCTGTGCTTCTTACGGTCCTTGGACCTCACTTTCGCCTTCGAATCCTGCCGGCTTCTTCTGGCCCGTCTCTCCCGGGCATCCATCGTGCTCCCAGCGCTGCTGCTACTGAGGCCGACGCTGTCGTCACTGCTTTCGTCGCTGTCATCACTGCCATTCCTCCTGTCACTTTCGTAACTTGCAGGGCTCAGCTTTGGATCATCCCACCGGCTTTTTCCTCTTCCGCGCTCATCACTTGGTCCTTCGACCAACCCAACCGCACTCGTCTGGAGGTCCCCAGACCGTGAGGTAGGCAGCACACATTTTTGTGCCTGCTGTGACGGATGTGTTTCCAGTGGTAGTGCGGCGTTATTTGCTTCGCTTTTATTCCCAGCCGCACCTTTTTGTGATTTCAGCTTTGGCTTCTTCAACACCCCTGAACCGAACACTAAACCTTCCTCTTCCTCTTCCTCGTCGCCGCCATCCACCGTTTCGTCCTCCTTGAGCGCCTTCCTCTTCTTACTCAGCAGCATGGGCCCTTTGGCAAGGAGATCCTCCATCGCCTCCAACCCCGCCATCTGGGCAGGTTGTAAGAAGTGGTCTCGTGCTGTAGATGAATGAGAATTGGTGCTGGCATCGCCCGCCGTCGAAGCGTTAAGCGCATCTCCTGTCTGAGCACCAAGTATCCCTTCTGACGCCTGCCCTTGCATCTTTTCCCCCTCCTCCTTTCTCTCCTCTTCCGGTTCTTCCTCCTCCTCACTCTCCTCCTCGCTCTCCGAGGACGATGGCGCCTCAAATATAGCCTTGAACAAGTCTTGACTGGGTCGAGGTTTCTGTTCGAAGGCTGGCAAGCTTCCTCCTCCGCTTCCTTCCTCCTCTATCTCGCCCTCCGCCAACTTATCCTCTAGCATGACGTCAGGCACGACCAAGTTTTCCCCAGGCAAGAGCGCCTCCATTTCCCGGTCGAACTTATTGCTCAACAGGGAGACGGGTCCCGCCTTCCCCTTCCCTGGATCCAACGGCACAGGTGGTGGCTTCAGCGCTTCCGCTCTCCCGCCTCCAAAGGCCCGAGGCAGGGCGTAAGCCGGTCGCGCGGACGGGGGCTGTCCACCTAGACTGATGGCCGGAGTCAGCCTGGCATGCCCCGGCACTGACACGTTGAAGCGCTTGCAAAGCAGGGAGACGGGCTGGAAGAGGACCTGGCTGCGGGCGGGCGCTGGGATTGTTTTCACCTTGGGCAGAGCGGGGCCAGCAAGCGCGACAGAGGGGGCGATACCTCCTGCACCCTTCCCTCCCTCCGTCAACCCCTCCGGTAGAGTCGGCCCGGTAGTCGCGGGCTTCTCAGCCACACTAAACCGCTTGGCCAGAGCCCCTTGCATGCCCTGGAAAGCGGAGGGCACAGGGGGAAACGAGGCCGACGGGGATTCCGCCGCCTCTGAGGCCGCTGCGTGCGCCAGGGCCGGCGCGCCTTGGGTCTTGAACGTCTCGATCCGCGCCCGGTCTGCCTCTGACATGAGGTCGAAAATGGAGGAAGTCCCGGCGGCCGCTTGGACTGGGGCCTCTCCCAGCAAGCCGCCCCGGGTCTCGGCCCGCAGCCGTCCTTGGTTGGCATCGCGGTGACGCCTGACTGTGCCGGCGATGTCCTCTCCCCGCCCCTCCACCCCTCCCTGCTCGGCCTCGAAGCTGTGATAAGGGACGAATCCGCGGGGGGGCGTGGGCAGGGGCCAGGCGGGGGGCTGATATCCCAAGTCCTTCACGCCCAAGACAAAACCTTCCAGCACCGGTCGCGAGTCAGTGGGACATCGGAGCCCCACGGCCCCCG
>Ga0102934_1003505_pt1 | contig 10667 bp, 12 predicted proteins | sample SalPonR2_A_D1_MG_FD_78175 | JGI IMG/M metagenome (GOLD analysis project Ga0102934, IMG submission 78175) | Salt pond soil microbial communities from South San Francisco under conditions of wetland restoration - Salt Pond MetaG R2_A_D1_MG | ecosystem: Environmental > Aquatic > Marine > Intertidal...
GAAAAAGTTTGTTATGACATTTTTAGTAGTAGCCTTACTAGTAACATTTGCTGCTCCGGGTTTTGTATCTGCTGATAATCACAAACCTGACAAATTAGTTTTAGGTATGGTACCTTCCCGTGAAGCATCCAAATTGGTTAATGACCTTCAGCCATTAGCTGATTTGCTATCTGAAGAACTAGGTGTTGAGGTAGATCACTTCATTTCTACCAGTTATACTGGCCTAATCGAGGCAATTGGTACTGGTAAAATTGATATGGGACTATTTGGATCATTTGCTATGGTATTAGCTGATCAAAGACATGACGTTAATTTCCTAGTAAATACAGTTCGTTATGGAGCTAACCGTTATAGAGGTCAGTTCATAGTACAAACAGATAGTGGTATTGAAAGCATGGAAGATTTAGAAGGAAAATCTATTGCTTTTGTTGATCCTGCTTCTACAAGTGGTTACTTATTCCCATATGTTTATCTAAAAAATCAGGTAGGTATTGATCCTGACCAAGATATGCAAACAACTTTTGCTGGTGGACATGATGCAGCGGCTTTAGCTGTATATAATGGTGATGTTGATGTAGCAGTTACATTTGAAGATGCCCGGACTGCCATTGAAGATGAACATCCCGATGTAATGGACAAATTAAAAGTTGTTGGTTATACTAACTATATTCCTAATGATGGTTTAGTAGCACGTAATGGTTTAAGTGATGAGTTCACTCAACAAATTGAAGATGTTTTCTTAGAAATTGGAGATACTGAAGAAGAAGTTCAAATGCTGGATGCAATCTTTAATGCGAGTGGATTTGCTAAGGTTACCAGTGAAGACTATGATGTTGTAAGAGAAACTTATGAAGAAATGAAAGACCAGATTGAAGGTCTATAATACAAATATAAGAAAAATATAAAGATTTTACGGTTCAACCAGAAAAATATATTAATAATATAAACAAAGGGGGATGCCGATTTACGGCATCCCTGCTTAATGTTATTCAATGAAACTAGTTTAGGGGGCTATTTATTAAATGAGTGTTCTAGAATACAAAAACCTCTCCGTTACCTATCCAGGTGGTGTTGAGGCCTTAAAAAATGTTAGTTTTGAAATTGAAAAAGGTGAATTTATTGTTGTAGTAGGTTTAAGTGGTGCCGGTAAATCGACATTACTGCGTGCTACTAACCGCCTTGTAGATGCTACAGGTGGTGAAGTGCTTTTTAATAATCAAGACATAACTAAAGTCAATAAAAGAGAACTAAGGGATATTAGAAGTGATATAGGAATGATCTTTCAGAGCTTTAACTTAATTAAAAGATCTTCAGTATTTAGAAATGTGATGGCAGGCAGAGCTTCTCACCTTCCAACCTGGAGAAATCTTTTAGGAATATATCCTGAACATGATAAAGATATTGTCTTCAATAGTTTAGATAGGGTTAATATTTTAGAAAAAGCTTTTGCCCGTGCTGATGAACTTTCCGGAGGTCAGCAGCAGAGAGTTGGTATTGCAAGGGCATTAGCTCAAGAACCACAGGTGATGTTGGCAGATGAACCAGTTGCTTCTTTAGATCCACCAACTTCTCATATGGTTATGAAGGACTTGCAGAATATTAACAGAGAGTTAGGTATTACAGTAATAGTTAACTTACACTTCATCGATTTAGCTAAAGAATATGGTGAAAGAATAATTGGTCTTAATAACGGAGAATTAGTTTTTGATGGACCAGCTGAAGCAACTGATAAAGAAACCTTTGAAATGATTTATGGACGTTCAATAACTGCTGAAGAGGAAATTGGGCGTGATAGTAGTGTCATCTAATAGTAATTTTGATGTATCTAAAATACCTAGACCGAATAAATCTTTAAAAAGAAACTGGACCATTGGATTATTAATTGCTTTTGCATTTTTAGTTTATAGTGCTAGAAATACCGGTTTTAATTTTAATACGGTTGCCGATGGATTACCTGACTTTTTCCGGTTAATTAGACAAATGTATCCTCCAAAATGGGCTACTTTTCCTAGTTTAATAGAACCTTTTATTGAAACTATTCAAATTGCGATTGTAGGTACTTTTATTGGTGCAGTAATTGCGATACCTGTTAGTCTATTAGCAGCTAATACAGTAAATAAAAATAATAAACTGTATTTAGTAAGTAAATTTATCATGAACTTAATTAGGACAGTACCAAGAATTTTATATGCGGCTGTATTTGTAGCTGCAGTAGGTATTGGACCTTTTCCAGGTGTAATTGCCCTTATCTTTTTCTCTTTAGCAATTGTTGCTAAACTTACTAGTGAAAGTTTAGAAGCAATTGATACAGGTCCTATTGAAGCGATAGAAACCTCTGGTGCTAATAAATTAGAGGTTATCCTTTACTCTGTAGTGCCTCAGATTGCACCCAGTTATATAAGTTATAGTCTTTATGTTTTTGAAGTTAATATCAGAACTTCTACTGTTTTAGGTTTAGTAGGTGCTGGTGGTATTGGACAGACCTTAATGACCTCTCTTAATCTATTTATGTATCAGAGAGCGGCAACTATCATTGTAGCAACCTTTGCACTGGTAATTATAATTGACCTGGTCAGCACTAAGTTAAGAGAGAGGTTGATATAATATGAGACCTGAAAGTAATGTACGTAAAAGAGATAAATTTATTAGATGGAGCGCCTTTATTCTTTCTGTTATAGTATTAATATGGGCTACTTTAGGAGTTAATATAAATTTTGGAGAGCTAATAGCAGGCATTTCATCAATTGTAAACATATTTGGATTAATGTTTCCACCCGATATGTCTTATTTAAGTAACACATTAGTAAGAATGATGGAGTCTGTAACTATCGCATTATTAGGTACAGCAATTGGCAGTGTCTTAGCAGTACCAGTTGCTTTTATTGCAGCTCAAAATTTATTTGCATCAAGTTTTGTTTCTTGGTTGGGAAGACAGATTTTAAATGCAATTAGGACTTTTCCATCATTAATTTTAGCTGTATTTTTTGTTGCATCATTTGGACCCGGTCAATTGGCTGGTCTATTGGCAGTAGGTATTCACTCTACTGGAATGTTAGGTAAATTATATACCGATGTTATTGAAGACATTGATACTGGACCAATCAGTGCCATGGAGGCTAGTGGTGCAAACAAGTTAGAAGTGCTTTGGTATGCTGTATTCCCACAGATCTTACCAGAATTTATTGCTACTTCTATTTATAGATTTGAAATTAATATGAGAGCTTCCACAGTACTTGGACTTGTAGGTGCTGGTGGAATTGGTGTAATCTTAAGTCAGGCACTTAATTATAGAAGATGGCCTGTTGTAGGAATTGCCTTAATTGTAATTGTTATAGGTGTAACTATAGTTGACTATTCCAGTGCTTACTTAAGAAAGAAAATTGTTTAAACAAATGAAACACAAATTTCATTGGATTATATTGAGGAGTATGAATTTATGAATCAAAAACCGATTATATATCTAGATATGGATGGGGTTTCTACCAAATTTGTGAATAAAGCTATTAAAGTCAATGGCAAAGACCCTGAAAAGATAATTGATAAATGGGATAATAGCCATCGTGGAAACTATGCAGTAGATGAAATCATGGGGATTACAAGAGAAAACTTTTGGAAAAATATTCATCAACATGGTGAAGATTTCTGGAGAGATCTCGAAGAATATCCCTGGTTTCAAGAATTATATGAAAAGTTAAATGATATTACAGAAGTAGTATTTTTAACTACTCCTACTAATTTTGGATATTGTCTGGAAGGTAAGTTAAAGTGGCTTAAAGATAGATTTGGAGGAGAGTTTAATAACTACATTTTTACTTTCCATAAACACTTTATTGCAGATGAAAAATCATTATTAATAGATGATTATGATGGCAATATAGAAAATTTTGAAAAATGGGGTGGCAGAGGAGTACTTTTCCCCCAAATTTGGAATAAAAACCACGAAATTGAAGATGGGGTAGAATATACTTTAGAGCAAGTAAATGAATGGTATGAGAGAGTAAAATAGAGTAATAAAAAATATAATAGTTTTAAACATTAACCAGCAGTTTAACTGCTGGTTTTTTCTTTGCATAATAAATTTTAGGCTTGCTTTAGAAGATAATAAGTTATATAATAAAGTCATGAACAAAAAATAAAAATATTCATAGAATCAAAGAGGTGAAAAAATGCCAACTGGATTTAGTAAAAAAGAAAACGAGAATATTAAAAAAGAATTAATCAAAAAAGGGAGAAAACTTTTTTCGGTTTATGGATTAAAAAAAACTACTATAAGTGATTTAACAGAAGCAGTAGGAATTGCTCAAGGTACTTTTTATAACTTCTTTGATTCAAAAGAAGAATTATATTTTGATATATTGGATATAGAAGGACAACAATTGCGCCAAGATTTAACAAAATATAAAAAACAAATTATAAAAAACCCAAAAAAGGGAATAAAAGCATTATTATTAGAAGCGTATACTAATTTAGAAGAAAATGAGCTATTTAAAGATCTTTTTTCTGGTAATACTTATCAAAGATTAGTAAGAAAGTTATCTGATAAGAAAATAGAAGATCATATTCAAATGGACTTTTCGGAGATTATTCCTTTAATAGAAAAAGGACAGGAAAAAAATATTATTAAAGATGAAAAGACCGAATCAATTACTGGAATATTACATTTCCTATTTTTTATTAGTTTACATAAAGATGATATTGGTAATGAAGTATTTAATAATTCTTTTGAACTTTTAGTTGATTTGATTGTAGATGGCTTAATAATTAAGGAGAATAACAATGAATACAATAATTAAAACAAAAAATTTATCTAAGAATTATAAAACCACCAAAGCGGTCCAAAATTTATCTTTAACGGTAAATAAAGGTGAGATATATGGGTTTTTAGGGGTTAATGGAGCAGGAAAGACTACGACTATAAGATTACTTTTGGGAATGATTAACGCTACTCAAGGTACAGCTTATATAAATGAAAAACCGGTTAATAATATCAAAGGAAAAGGTTGGAATCAAGTAGGATATTTGGTAGAAGATACTTATTCTTATCCTGAATTAACAGTTAAAGAGAACCTTGAAATTATCTATCATTTAAGAAATTTATCTAATAAAAATGTTATTGACCAGATGATAACTAAGTTGAAGCTTACTAGATATGAAAATGTTAAATTTAAAAATTTATCTTCGGGTAATAAACAGAGATTAGGATTAGCCAAGGCCTTAATCCATAATCCTGAAATATTAATTTTAGATGAACCAACCAAAGGACTTGATCCGGCTGGTATTGTTGAAATCAGAAAACTCTTAAAGGATCTATCTCAAAAGAATAATACTACAATATTTATTTCAAGCCATATATTAAGTGAAGTATCCAAGTTAGTGGATAGAATTGCTATAATACATGAAGGAAAATTAATTCAGGAAATTGATCATGAAGATTTAGAAAAATTAAAGGATAAATACCTTTTAATAGATACAGTTGATAATAAAAAAGCGCAGTCTATTATATCAGAAATGGGATATGAAGTTTTTGAAAATGATGATTATACATTAAGGATAGACAATATACAAGCATTGTCTTATCCAGAAAAATTATCTGTGAAGTTAGTAAATAAGGGTGTACCACCCAAAACCATAAAAACTGAACAGGAAGATTTAGAATCATACTTTTTAAAACTAACTAATAATAACGGGCCGGGAGAGATTCAAGATGAGACAACTTAAAAAAGTACTTAAAACTGAGTTTCTTAAAGTGAAGAAAGCTAAAATATTTTGGATTACTATTATATTTTTCTCATTTATAACTATTATCATATCCCTCATGATGTTTATTCTTAAAAACCCCGAATTAGCTAGTCAAATGGGCCTTCTAGGAGCTAAATCACAGATCATTGGAGAAGCTAATTGGGAATCATATTTTGAAATATTATCTCAAATAATTGCCTTAGGTGGTTTAATAGGTTTTGGATTTATAACCACCTGGATATTTGGAAGAGAATTTACTGATAAAACTATAGATGATTTAATATCCTTACCAATTTCACGTACTAAGATTATAACTGGCAAGTTTATTATAATGTTTATCTGGAATTTATTGTTGATTTTATTAGTACTTCTAATTGGACTATTAGGTGGGATAATAGTTGGTTTAGATGAATTAACTAAAAACATAATGGTCAGTGGAATTCAATTATTTTTGACAACCTCATTGCTTACTATTTTAGTATCTACATTTGTTGCATTTTTCGCCAGTTATGGGAGAGGATATTTGTTATCCCTAGGCTATGTAATATCAACCATGGTTTTATCTCAACTAGTTGCTGCTTTAGGGCATGGGGCATATTTACCCTGGTCAATACCGGCTTTATATAGTGGAGCTGCCGGTCCCGAACAAGCTCAGATGAGTTGGTTTAGCTATACATTGGTTATTATTTTTAGTGTTTTAGGCTATATCGTTACTGTTTTATGGTGGAATAAAGCAGATCATAATTAACTAAAAGTATAGTGGTAATATTAATTTTCCCTAACAGCAGAATAATTCTGCTGTCTTTTTATTTTTAGTGAGATATTATTTAATTAAAAAATATTGCAGGATAATTTTGATAGGAGTAAAATATAAACATATGTGTAAAAAATGCAAGGAGGTTTATACTATGAACGCACTTTTATTTAATGGTGCAAAAGCTGATGATGAATATACAAATAACATTGGTAAAGAGATAATTGATGTGGGTAATAAAGAAGGCTGGGAAATAGATTCAATAATTTTAAGAGATAAAAAGATTGGTCCTTGTAGAGGGTGTTTTAATTGTTGGGTCAAAACACCTGGTCAATGCATAATTAAAGATGGTGCGCAAGAAGTTGTTCAAAAAATAGTAAATAAAGATCTTTTAATCTATTTAACTCCAATTACCTTTGGAGGTTACTCTTATCATCTTAAAAAAGTTTTAGACCGCTCCATTGGCATTATTTTGCCTTTTTTTAGAAAAGTAAAAGGTGAAGTCCATCATAAAATGAGATATACCCAATATCCTTATTTATTGGGGGTTGGCATAGATTATAGTGATGAGCGGAACAATGCACAACTGTTTGAGAAATTGATTGAGCGAAATTCGCTCAACTTTGAAGTGGATGGTTTTGAAAGTATGGTGATTAGACCAGATACTAATAAGGAAGATATTCAAAGCGAACTCATTGTTTCATTTAGAAATGTAGGTGAAACAGTATGAAAAATATTTTACTATTAGTTGGTAGTCCGCGTAAAGAAAAAAGCACTTCTAATTCCTTAGGAGAATATCTATTAAATGAGTTTAAAGATGAAGATTTTAATACAAAAAAAGTATTTTTACATTATAAAAAACAAATTAAAAAGCAAGAAATATTAGATAATATTGACTGGGCAGATTTAATTATATTATCATTTCCGTTATATGTAGATTGTTTGCCCGCTGATGTTATCAAAAATTTAGAAATTATTAAAGATGAATATAATTCTAATCAAAATAAATACTTCTTTGCTATTTCTAATTGTGGTTTTCCTGAGTCTCACCATAATAATACCGCTTTAAAAATATGTAAACAGTTTGCTATAGAAATGAATTGGGAATGGAGAGGAAGTCTTGCTGTCGGAATGGGGGCAGCTATCAATGGTAGTCAGCTTATAGAGCCAAAAGGCATGGTGAAAAATATAATACAAGAACTTGATAATGTCTATGATAAATTAGCACATACTGATGATTTAATAAAAGGTAGTGCAGCACCATCTATACCACAATGGTTGTATATTCTGATGGGTAATATGGGATGGAGATATCAGGCTTTAAAAAACGGGGTATGGAATGAATTAAAAGATAAGCCCTATAAAAAGTAGAAAGTATTTTTGTTAAGATTTTATTTTAAAAACCAAACTACAAAACCAACTGCCTTCTTCATATATATTATCATTAGAAAGCAGTTGGTATATTTTAAATTTAATGGAAAAATCAATTTGAATTATTTTCAATAAATTGAATTATTGTTTCATTAAATTCAACAGGCTTTTCAGCAAAAAGCCCGTGACCAGAACCTTCAATAACTTTGAAAACTGAGTTATCAATCTGATTATGAATTATTTGTCCATATAAAGGTGGTTTTAAGATATCTTCTTCAGCCGAAACAACCAGAGTTGGTATATCTATTTCTGATAATTTATCAGTAATGTCAAGAGTTAAAAAGTTTTCGCAGAGAGCAATAAAAGCATCAAACCATTCTTTTGTAACTATTTCACCGAATTTTTCTGCTCTATCCTCCAACCATTCACCTTTCTTTTCATAAAATGAATTAGAATAAACATAAGGAGCCATTACTTTAAAGAAAAGTTTACCATTATATGTTTTAGAAGCAAGGATCCAGGCTTCAATTTTAGCTTTTAATAATGGTCTTACTTCACTAACTGCAGTTCCTAATAGAAGAGAAGATATTTTTTCTGGATATTTTAAGGCAAATACCATTGCAACTTCTGCTCCATATGAAACTCCAACAATATGTACTTTATCAATTTCTAATTCTTCTAATAACTCATAAAAATCATCGGCATGTTGTTCAAATGTGAAATTATTGGGTTCAAGTGTAGACTGTCCCTGGCCTCTGAAATCATGTAACAAGACATTATAGTTATCCTTAACTGCCTTAACCTGTGGTTCCCACCAGGGAGTAGACATTGCCACTCCATTCAAAAAAGCAACAGTTTCTTTACTTTCACCTTTTAATTCATAATAGATATTAACACCATTTATTTCTTTTGTAGGCATTTTAAACAGCTCCTTTTGTAATTGTTTTCTTGTGGTTATTATAACATACAAAGGAAAAATTTTCATAATCGAGCTTGGTATTTGTAATAAATGGACTATATTTGATAAAATCATTATAACAGTAGAAAAAACAATGATAAAGGTTTTTTATATATAATGAAAGGAGAGAAACATTGTATGATTGCAAACGAGTATAAATCAAAGATAAGTATTTTATTTTTATTATCTTTATTTCTAATAATAGTAACTCCAATCACACAAGCAAATGGTGATGAAGAATTTATCAAAAATCCCTATAATCTTAAAGCATATTTTCCCCTGCATTCAGGTATAGAATATTCTTATGCTGGAGAAGGTATTGAATATGCATCATTTAAAAGAAAGGTTATGTATGTTGAAGAGGAATATTTACAATTAACTGATAACAATGGTGGTACTATAGTTGTGAAAATTTATAAATTTGATGATAATGAGATTAGAGAGATCTATACGCAAGGAGAGTTTTATAAAGAAGATAATATAATACCTGATATAAAAAATAAAAATGAAGGGCCTGTAATTTTGCAAGCCCCATTAAAGGTAGGTCATAGCTGGGAGAATAAAAACGATAGAAGAGAAATAGTTGCAATTAACGAAAAAGTACAGGTGCCGGCTGGAACCTTCTATCATGTTATAAAAATAAAGACCTCACATTTTGATAGTGATAATATAAGCTATAATTATTTTGCTCCTAATATTGGTTTAATAAAAAGTGAATATATTGGTGAGAATTTTGAAGTTAAGTCTGAACTAGAATCACTGAATATAAATAAATAATAGATCTTTTTAAATGATTAATAAAAATATAGAAAAACTAGTTAAATATAAATAGGACAGAGTTCTGAATTAAAGGATTCAGGATTCTGTTCTTTTTTTGTTAAATTTAGATTAGATAATAAGGAAACTGTAAAAAAAGTGAAAAACAAATAGTTATATCTTGACATAAAAACTATGGATTGCTATAATTACATTAATGAAAATGAGAATCATTTTCAATTAGATTAGGTTTCAAACAAATAATAAAAATAAATAAACTCTTTGTAAAAATTTTTTTTATGGATAAAGATTTTTAAAATATCAGGAGGTGTGGTTTTGGAGAATATAATAAGTAGCAAATTCATAACTGAATTATTAAATAAAGAAGAGATGAGGGATTCGGTGAAGAATTTAGCAGAAGCAAAAACCAATAAAGAATATATTATAAAAGATATAAAAACAGAAGATAAAGAGCTCAAGAAATATTTATTTACATTAGGGTGCTATGAAGGAGAAAGTATTACTTTAATATCAATACTTTCCGAAAATTATATTATTTCTGTAAAAGATGCACGATATAGTATAGACAAGGATTTAGCTAAAGCTATAATTGTTTAGTTATATAATATAAAATTAAATAAATTATATGGAGGAATAAATAAATGAACAATCATAAAAGTATTAAAGTTGCACTAACGGGAAATCCCAATAGTGGTAAAACCACTATGTTTAATGCAATAACAGGAGAAATTGCCCATGTCGGTAACTGGCCCGGTGTTACCATTGATAAGAAGGTAGGAAATATAAAATCAAAACTTAATAAGGAAGATATAAAAGTTAAAGCGATAGATCTTCCAGGTGCGTATTCAATGTCTCCCTTTACTTCTGAAGAAAATATCACAAGAGATTTTGTAAAGAATGAAGATCCAGACGTGATTATCAATATAGTTGATACAACTAATTTAAGTAGAAGCTTATTTTTCACTTCTCAGCTACTTGAATTAGGGATTCCGGTTGTGGTTGCTTTAAACAAAAGTGATTTAAGTGAAAAGAAAAATATAAACATAGATGTTGAACAATTGTCTAATA
>Ga0102934_1003506_pt1 | contig 10667 bp, 7 predicted proteins | sample SalPonR2_A_D1_MG_FD_78175 | JGI IMG/M metagenome (GOLD analysis project Ga0102934, IMG submission 78175) | Salt pond soil microbial communities from South San Francisco under conditions of wetland restoration - Salt Pond MetaG R2_A_D1_MG | ecosystem: Environmental > Aquatic > Marine > Intertidal...
AAAGCGCCTTCCTACCATGAATTGAACGTTCACGATTACCTGGAATTTTCAGCGAATATGAAGAGTATACCAAAAAACAGAATCAAAGAATCAATTGAATATGTAATAGAAAAATGTGGTCTTACCAACGAACTTAAACAGACGATTGGTAATCTTTCAAAAGGTTATCAGCAGAGAGTTGGTCTCGCACAGGCAATCATTAATGATCCTGAATTTCTGATCCTCGACGAACCTACCATAGGACTTGATCCAAAACAGGTTCTTGATATAAGAAAATTGATAAAATCGATCGGTTCGCGTACGACCGTTCTACTAAGCAGCCATATCCTTCCTGAAGTCAGCCAGATATGTGATAGAATTATTATAATAAATAAAGGAAGACTGATCGCGGTCGATTCACCGGGAAACCTTAGAAAGAAATTGAAAAGTTCAGCATCAACGATAATTAAACTCAGGAAAACTTCAGCGGCTGAGGATATCGCCGATATTCTTCTTGAAATCAGCGGTGTGCTTGATGTCACGGAAGCTGAAAGTACAGGCAACACTGTTACAATGACAGTTAAATCAAAACCGGAAGTAGATCTTAGAGAGAAGATCGCGGCTGTAATTGTCCAGAATGAATTCCCTCTTCTTGAAATATACGACGAAGAATTGACTCTGGAAGATATATTCATGGAACTTGTTACGACGGAAAATTAAATGACTAAAATAATCGCAATTTATAAACGAGAGATGAAATATTATTTCCAGTCGATCGCGGCGTATGTTTCTATTTCTGTCTTTCTCGCGATATCAGGTTACTTCTTTTCCAGTATTTTCAAATATTATAATTTTCTTTCTCTCGAAATGAGAAGATCGGCGGATATATCTTCACGACTTAATATCATCGACGGAATAACGAGACCTCTTCTGGGTAATATCAGTATTCTTATTCTCTTTACTGTGCCGATACTAACTATGAGGCTTCTGTCCGAAGAGAAGAAGCAGGGTACTTTTGAACTTCTTATGACTTATCCCGTCAGTGAAAGTTCCGTGATTGCGGGCAAATTCCTCTCAGCTCTAACGATATTTACCATCATGATCGCCGGCACCATTCTATACCCCCTACTCCTCATCATCTACGCAGAACCGGAAATAATGCCGATCTTTTCCGGGTATCTCGGACTTTTCTTAGTTGGCGCCACTTTCATATCAATGGGATTATTCTTCTCTTCTCTATCTGATAATCAGCTTGTATCAGGCGTATTAACACTTGGAACCGCATTGTTTTTCCTTTTGATAGGCTGGCTCGCGCCCATTCTTGGACCTGATCTTTATCATTCTATATCTCAGCTTTCAATTCTTTTTCATTTCGAACCGTTCGCTAAGGGGATAATAGACACAAAGGATATCTCATATTACGTATTGCTTACTTCATTATTTCTCTTTATGAGCAAGAAATCTCTTGATTCAACCAGGTGTAAGAGATGAGAAAATATTCGGCTGCTTTAAGAATTATATCTGTCATATTGATTGCTGTTAGTGTAATACTCTACACAATATTCGCCAGAAGCGGCACAATCATCTTCATAACTTTTTTTACAGGCATTATCATTCTTATTTCTAACTCTATATTCAGATACTATCAAACAGGAATAGAAGGACACAGGCGCGCGGCCCGCTCCAGAGCGGCTATTACTCTCTCGGTAATAATCTATATCATTATTATTATTTTACTGCAGGTAACATCGGCCCGCCATAATATCAAATACGATACGACAGCTAACAAGAGATTCTCCCTTTCTCCGCAAACAAAAAAAGTACTAAACGGGATTAATGAAGAAATTAAGATCACCTGCTTCTTTAGTGAAACAGCTGAAGAAAAATCAGCCTCCGAGGATCTCTTTAAAGAATACACCTATTTAAACAACAACATAAAATACCAGTTTATAAACCCCGACAGAGATCCAATGAGCGCCCGACGCTACGGTATAGATTCTTTTGGAATAACCGTTGTGGAAAGTGCAAATGGACGGGAAAAGATCAAACAAATAACAGAAAACAGTTTAACAAACGCCATATACAGGGCAACACAAATAGACAAGAAGAATATTTATTTCACTATCGGACATGGAGAGAAATCTGTAAAGAACACGCAAAATAACGGGATCAGTGCTTTAGCCCAAGCCCTGAAATCTGAAAATTATAACATAAATGAGTTGCCGCTGGCTACGAACACGGCTGTTCCATCCGATTGTGAAGTACTAATCGTAGCTGGTCCCACGAGAGATATCCTTGCCCCTGAGAAAGATCTTATTGATATATATTTGAAAGGCGGAGGAAACGCCCTTTTTCTGATCGATCCTGTTATATCTATTCCCCGCATAACCGATATCGTTTCATTTTACGGGATAGTAATTGACAATAATGTAATAGTCGACAGACTTGGTGTATTGACAAGCGGAACTTATCTGACTCCGGTTATAAACAGATACAGCGACCATCCTATTACAAGAGGTTTTAAATATTTCTCTTTCTTTCCACAAGCACGCTCAATTTCTAAAGCAGATGATCCCGGCGAAGATTATGAGGTCAATGCCATTTGCTTTACCAACAAAAAAGCATACGGAGAGAGAGACATAGACCTTATTCTAAACGGAAAGACAAGATTTGACGAAGGAATTGATAAACCCGGACCACTTTCTCTAGCTGCAACCTCCAGAGTTCTGGCCAAAGAAAAATTCGGCGGATATACAAAACAAAACCGTACCCCGAGAATCGCCGTATACGGCGACAGCGATTTTTTGACAAATAAAATAATTAATCTTTACGGAAACAGAGATCTGATCATGAACACTCTTAACTGGCTTGCCAGAGAAAGAGATCTTGTTTCAATCCGCCCGGAAAATCAATTAGTCCAACCTGTTCTGCTGACTATGATAGAGGGAAGACTTGTTTTCTGGTTATCTGCTGTAGTCATGCCTGCTCTTATAGCAATTATAGGTTCAATAACTCTCGCGCGTAAGAGAAGAAACTCTGAAAGCAATTGATCTTATGAAAATAAAATCGTTATATGTTCTTCTCATTATCTTGCTTGCCTCTACCCTGTTTGTATTCTCTGTTTATCGACCTACCGGAAGTGATGATAATTATCAAGAGCGTTGGGAGCTTCTGCCAACAAATAACCCTCAGGATATCACTAAGTTTGTTTATAAAAAGAGTGATGCAGAGAGGATTGAAATTGAACAAAGTGATTCCGGATGGATTATAACATATCCGATAAAAACAGAGGGATCGAAATTCTCAATAGATCTTATGATCAAAAGTATTATTTCCAGCCGCCTGAGAGCTGTTTTTTATAATGTCACTGATCTTTCCCATTACGGCCTGGAAAATCCGGAATGTCAAATTCTGCTCTTTTCTAAGATTTCATCAAAACCTGACACGCTTCATATCGGAGATAAGACGCCAACCAGCGATGAATGCTATTTCAGAATCAATTCTTCAAATGATGTAATGCTCTCACCTGATATTCCAGTAGAATTTTCAGAAAAAACCCTTTTCCATCTAAGAAACAAGATGCTTATCGATATTGATAAAGACAATATCAACAAACTCACGTTCAGATCATCTAAAGGTGATTTTACAATAGATAAATCAAAAAACAGCTGGGATTCAGATGAAATTTCCGTTCCTTCAAAAGATGTGTCTATGGCTGAAAATAATTTTCTGGAATCATTATCCAAAGCTCTCATCTACCAATTCCCCTCTGAGAATAATGATAATCTTGAAGCATTCGGGCTTGAGAACCCTGATTATTCAATTACTATAGAAACCCTTGATGAAGAGATAACAATATACTTCGGAGACCGCCTGAGTGATAAAATTTACGCAAGAAAAAGCAACCGTGCCGGAGTTCTTCTTATAAAGAGCGATATTCTGGCAGTTTTCAATTGAAATTTTTTTATGCCGCACAATATCAACCGGCAGATCCATTATTAAAAAGATAATACCGCAAGTCTACTTGCGAAATATTCTCTTCTGGTGTATTTTTATTCCGGAGGGTTAATTAAATGCCGATACGATCCGATAAATCTATCGCGGGAAAGAAAAACCCTGCTCAAGCTGCTATATCGCGCCGAACTTTTCTTATGGCAACCGGCTCTCTGTTAGCTTCAGGAACTCTGGGTATGCCTTTCGGCAACACGTTTGCCGAGAATACTGACTTCGAAGCCAGGTATTATGAAATTACAGACAACGGTAAAACGCATTGTCTTCTATGCCCGAGAGGATGCGTAATACCAGAAAACAGGAAAGGTTACTGCGGAGTCAGAAAAAATATTGGAGGAAAACTCTACTCGCTTACCTATGGCCGGGCATGCTCACTCCACCTTGATCCTATTGAGAAAAAACCGTTCTTTCATCTTCTTCCGGGGACAAAATCATTTTCTCTTTCAACTGTCGGATGTAATCTGGAATGTAAATTTTGCCAGAATTGGCAAATATCTCAATCATCACCGGAAACGATAGAAACAAAATGGCGCTCACCGGAACAAATTGTAAAAAAGGCCGTTTCAGTCAAAGCTCCATCCATTTCATTCACATACGGCGAACCTGTTGTTTTCATAGAATACGCGCAGGATATAGCCAGAGAAGCTGCTGCTAAGGGTATAAAATCGTTTGTTGTTACAAACGGTTTCTATAGGCAGAAACCTCTTGAGGAGCTCTGCAGGTTAACTGACGCCATTAAGATTGATCTTAAATCATTTACGGATAAATACTATCGCGATATCTGCGGCGGAAAACTAAAACCGGTTCTGGACTCTATTGTTAAAATACGATCCGAAGGTGTATGGCTTGAAATTGTTTACCTTATGCTTCCCTCTCTAAATGATTCTCCATCTGAAATACGGGATATGGCACGCTGGCTGGTAAGAAACGTCGGCGAAGATACACCTCTGCACCTTTCAAGATTCTTTCCGCAATACAAACTCAAAGATCTTCCGCCAACTCCCGTGTCATCTCTCGAAACTGCTTACAAGATATGCAGAGAAGAGGGTTTAAGATTCGTTTATATCGGAAATGTCCCGGGTCACAGAACTGAAGACACCTTCTGTCCAGCCTGTTCAAAACCGGTTATTGAAAGAAGAGGTTACAATGTAAATGTAAATATTAAAAATGGGCATTGCGTTTTTTGCGGAGAACCTATTCCCGGAATATGGGAGGGTTAATTAATATTGAAATATTTGAAGCTATTGTTATTAACATTCATTATCCTATCAGTCGAAAGCAGATCCGCCACTATGCAAGAAAAGAGGGATAAAATGGAAAAATCGGTTCGTAAACCAGTTGTAGCGGGCTCATTCTATCCCGCCGATCCTGCCAGACTTAGAAATATGATAAACCGGTTTATCGTGGAAGCCGACTCGGATAGATTAAACGGTAAAATATATTCTCTTGTTTCCCCACACGCTGGATATATCTACTCAGGCTCCGTTGCCTCTTACGGTTTTAAATTAATCAAAGGATCAGATTACGAAACTGTTGTCGTCATTTCTCCCAGCCATACGGAGTTCTTCGATTACTCCTCTATCTTCAATGGCCCGGGATATCGCACACCCCTGGGTGATATACCTATTGACAGGGAACTCGCCCATAAAATTGCATCTTACGATGATAATATACGTTTAGACACTAAAGGTCACACAATATCCGCTACAGGCAGAGGTGAGCATTCATTGGAAGTTCAGCTCCCTTTTCTACAAGTTGCTCTTAATAAGTTCAAGTTAGTCCCTGTTGTAATGGGAAATCAAAATAGCCAAAATATTGAATCCCTTGCCGAAGCACTCATGGAGGCTCTCAAAGGAAAGAATTTTCTTATTGTGGCAAGTACGGATCTTTCTCATTTTCATAACAGCACCGAAGCAAACAGGCTGGACAGCACTTTCATAGCCCATCTCGAAAAGCTGGATGCTGAGCGCCTGGCAGAATCGCTCGACTCAAACATTACGGAAGCATGCGGCGGAGGCCCAGTCCTGGTTGCTTTAATGACCTCTATCGGGCTGGGCGCGGAAAGCTGCTCAATCCTCAAACATGCTAATTCCGGAGATATATCCGGCGATAAGAGCAGTGTTGTAGGTTATGTCTCGGCGGCTATTTTTAAAAATAACGAAAAAGAGGAAGCCGCACTTTCAGACGAGGAACACAGTAATAATCCAGCTGTCGCCGCTGAGGATCATTCTCTCTCTCGCGATGACAAAGTATTTCTTTTGAAGCTTGCCAGGAAAGTCATTAAAACAAAGTTATCAAATCAAAAACTGGATATTGCCCCCCCCTCTTCTCCTATTATGAAAGAGATGCGAGGCGCTTTCGTTACACTTAAAAAGAATGACAGGCTAAGAGGCTGCATAGGGTATATTGAAGCGGTAAAACCTCTTTTCGATACCATTTGTGATATGGCCGAAGCGGCCGCCTTTAAAGATTACAGATTTCCTCCCGTAAAAGCCGGGGAGGTCTCCAGGCTCAGTATTGAAATATCAGTGCTCAGTCCTATTACAGAGATAGATGATCCTTCAATAATCAAAGTTGGGAAACATGGTCTGATTATAAGTCGTGGTGCAAGAAGAGGTTTGCTTTTACCACAGGTTCCCGTTGAGTGGGGATGGGACCGTGACAAATTCTTGGGCCAGACATGCATAAAGGCAAACCTGCCGGAAGAAGCCTGGAAAAGCCCTGATACAAAAATAGAAATATTCACGGCTGAAATATTTTCAGAAGAGGAATTTGGCCTTCCCTGATCCGGCTATTTATTACCTGTCATATGTCGGATAAATAAGTTTTCTTCCATTTTCTTGTCAGCAGCAACATGCTGGAAATGTGGATAAAAACGAAAAGAGCTATAGCACCGGGACTTCCCGAGAATGGATAAATAAATATTCCGCCCAAAATACCTCCCACACAGGCACCGAACATATCCCACGCGTAAAATACCGCAGGCTGCTGATTCGTTAACCTGTCGAGGGTTGAAGAAACAACGACTCTGTAAAATATTCCTGTAAGAAAACCCCCAATGAAAGAAGCGGCAATGAAAGCAATAGAACCTGTTATTATGCCTATAGCAACCCTGCCTATAACTAACAACCAGATAACATAGAAGAAAGAAAATATTATGAAAGCTGCGTGTATTCCCTGCGGATCTCTCGAGAATTTAAAAGGGATTTTATAAGTGCTCCACGTCCCGATAGATATACCAGCCATAAAGAAAGCTGTAAGAAAAACAATGCCATTGTACAGATAACCTGAAAATGACTGGTAAGCTAAAAGCAGATTTATCTGAAAGAGAAAACTCGTCAGTCCCACCCCCCATACATCCAATTTAGCTGCAACTTCCTCTCCGGGGATCAGGAAAATCAGAATAATAATAACAGCTCCGGCTACAACAGGGAACCACTTGCTGACCGCGGTAATTTTCCCAACCCGCGCTGCCTGGTTTAATCCCTTTTTCTTAAACTCCAGAAACATTTCGTAAGCGGTCAAAATCGGTATAAGATCACTATTTACATCAACATCAGAAAGGTTATCGGTCCTGGAAGATATAAGGTTCAATCTGTCTTCAGAAAATCTGTATGGAATATAATTCATGTTTATGAATTGTGTATCCAACCTGCGCTTTTTCAGGTTATTCAGTATTTCACTCGCAGTTATTTCCCTTTCGCTTCCGATAAAATGAACTACCGTTCCGGGTATAACGCTTACACCGCCGAAGACATCATCAAGGGACTTCCTGATCGTTCTCAAAACCATAGACAGAGCGTCTGAGATGAAATTTTCAGAGGAAGAATGCGAAATTGTGAAAATGCCTTCCGGTAGAAGAGCGCTCTTTGCCGTATTGAAGAATTCCTTCGTATAGTACCTGTTTAATTCGAGATTCAAGGGGTCCGGAGTATTAACAATAATAATATCATATTTGTTATTTGTTTCTTTCAAAAACAGTCTGCCGTCACCTACGAAATAATTTACTCGATCATCTTCAGTAAAGTCATCTTTATCCAGGTTGTCTTTCTTTGATATCTCCCGTACCATCTTCATAAGACGGTCATCGAGCTGAACACAATCTACACTTTCGACAGAATTGTGTTTAAATATCTCTTTTATTTCGCCCGCCAATCCCCCGCCTATAATTAAAACCCGTCCTGGATTCTTGTGAGAAAGAAGAGGGATATGAACAACCTCTTCAATATTCTGAATATCGGGAATAGTAAAATATCTTGAACCACCGGAGAAATAAGAGACCGCTCCGCCCTTTTGAACAGCTGCAATCTCGCCATATCTGGATGAACTGAAACCTCTTAAAGTAAATTCAGGAAAAAGCCAACTTATACTTTTATAATCCAGTTTATTAGAAAGGAAAATCATCCCGGATCCCAATATAATAATAAATATTATTCTACACCAGAACCTGCCTCTTATTCTAAATGGACGGAGAATAACAGTTATCATTATAAAGGAGATTATCAATGAAATTTCAAACTGAGTAAAAAATTCTAATAGTACAAAAGAAAATAACAATCCTCCCACTACCGAGCCTGCCGCTTCCAGTATATAGACCCATGAAACACCGGTTGAGATAACCCCTGTTTTTTCTCCCCACCATTTACTTGCCGCGTTGTAAATTAATCCATTAGCGAAAGCAACGGGAAAGATAGCAAAAACACAAAATAGAATAGATTTGAAAAATGGGGGCATTTCTCCAGGGGAAGTAACGAGCAACCCTCTCCCGTATCTAATAAACAGAATAGTCGCTGGAAATATTAACGCGGCGAAAACTATCAAACCCCGGAAAGCTGAAAACCGTTTGGCGAATATGCCTTTGAACAGCCTCCCCCCTTTTATCCCACCCACACCAACCCAAAGAAGCCAGCTTGAAATCAACAGACTTACAACAAATTCAGTCCCGCTGAAAAGCCCAAGCATTTCTCTTATGAAGATGGCCTGGGAACATATAGCATAAGTCCCTACGGCAAGCAGATCACGCTTTTGGATTATGGTTTTCACATCGGCAATTCTATCTCTTAAAATATTCCTCTTCAAAAATCTTCTTAAAATCAGATCCGTTTTTAAAATCATCTATTGAATCTTCAGATCTCTTCGTTAACAAACCTGCTTCAATAAGATTAAAAACAATATTTCCAAAATCTGTTGATTCCTTTATACCCCAATAATTAAAAACCTCTTTTGACATAGGTCCAAACTGGTCTATAGCGTAATCTGTTATTCCAGCGAGTAATTCCTGTCCGGAAATGTGCCTTACATACGAAAGGGCACTTATGGTTCTTTCAACTGCCACAATAACAAATATATAGGCATTTACCTTATATCTTGGATCAACTTTGATGATCTCTTCAACAACTTTAAGGTGTTCTCCAATATCCACTTGAGATTCCTTTAAAAATTAGATTCTACGCGTAAAATGATAAAATATTATATTACACCCGGTTCGAGTATCGTATCTTTTTTCCATACCGGATTAGTGTATGGATAGTCAGAATTGTAGTGCAGCCCGCGCGACTCTTTTCTTAATATCGCCGAATGAACCACAAGGCTGCTGACCAGTACAATATTACGCAGTTCAACCATGTCAACAGAAACGCCGTATCTGGAGTAAATGTTATTTACCGTCTCTCTTATCTGATCGACCCTCTTTTTGGCTATATTCAATCTCTCGTCACTTCGAACAATCCCCACATAATCCCACATAATTCTCCTTACAAGATCCCAATCATGATCAAGAATTACAGTCTGAATACGATGCACGTCACCCAGGACCGGATAGGATAACTGATTCTTACCAAAAGTCAGATGATCCTTAATAGAATCTTTTAATACCTTAGAGCACTCATCAGCCATAACCAATGCCTCAAGAAGAGAATTACTCGCGAGCCTGTTGGCTCCGTGAACACCCGAACAGGCGACTTCCCCTATCGCGTACAGCCCTTTGACATTTGTTCTTCCCTTTATATCTGTTTTTACCCCTCCGACCATATAATGAGCAGCAGGTACAACCGGTATCATATCCTTCCCTATATCTATCCCGAATTCAGCGCATCTCTGGTGAACAGACGGAAAACGCTTCTTAAGCCAGTCTGAGGGTTTGTGCGTAATATCTAGATAAACAAATTTAGCTCCGCTTCTTTTCATCTCGCTGTCTATGGCTCTGGCAACAACGTCACGCGGCGCGAGTTCTCTTAAAGGGTCTTTACCCTCCATAAATTCGACACCCTTAATATTTCTAAGAATAGCTCCCTCACCGCGCAGGGACTCTGATATCAGAAATGACTTTGCTTCGGGATGATACAGACACGTGGGATGAAATTGAACAAACTCCAGGTTAGATAATCTGGCCCCAGCCATATAAGCCATAGCGATTCCATCTCCCGAAGCCACATCAGGGTTTGAAGTATAAAGGTATATTTTGCCCGCGCCTCCCGTTGCAAGAACGGTTGATTTTGCTTTGACTGCTTTTATCTCATTTTTTCTTCTGTCCAGGAAATAACATCCTGTAACAGCACCCTGATTATCTGTAATTAGATCGATCGCGAAATGAAACTCATCTATCTTGATCGATGGCATCTTTTTTACGGTACTTATCATTTTCTCTGATATCTCAAGCCCGGTAAAATCACGATAAT
>Ga0102934_1003508_pt1 | contig 10665 bp, 14 predicted proteins | sample SalPonR2_A_D1_MG_FD_78175 | JGI IMG/M metagenome (GOLD analysis project Ga0102934, IMG submission 78175) | Salt pond soil microbial communities from South San Francisco under conditions of wetland restoration - Salt Pond MetaG R2_A_D1_MG | ecosystem: Environmental > Aquatic > Marine > Intertidal...
AATAATACTTCTCAATACTTTATTCTAGAGAACCTTTTCTTATCCTTTTATTAATATATTAACGAGATAAATAGGAAAATATTACATTTATCCCATTATTATATTACAATATAATTAAATCTGACAAATATACCAGGAATTAAATGAGGAGGAAAAAAATAATGAATATAAATATCAATAATAAACTTGTTACGGCAGTAATATTGTTGTTAGTTTTAACTTTATTTCCACTTGGAAATATAACAGAGGCTCAAGAAGCCTAATATAAGATGGCAGCTGTCTTTCCGGGATCTATCCAGGATGCGGACTGGAATACCATTGGCTATAAGGCCTTACAAAATGTAAACAATGAACTGGGTTTAGAAGTTTCTTATTCAGAACAGGTAGCGGTACCCGATGCACCTCGGGTAGTAAGAGAATATATTTCTTTAGGATATAATATAATCTGGATACATGGGACTAAATTTAACAGTGGTATCTTTGATTTGGCAAATAACTATCCAGAAGTTACCTTTATCAGAGGATTTTGATAATGTCATTCAGATTAAAAGAAATTATTATATAGGCCACTATGTTTTAGGGCTTTGGCAAGTGAAGTTACCGAAACTGACAAAATAGGTTTTATAGGCGGACTTAAGATCTCCTGGACCATCGGGGTTGTAAATGCGATCCAGCAGGCTGTTCAGTAGCACAATCCTCAGGTAGAATTTGAATATATCTATGTTGGTAGTTTTAATGACCCATTAAAGACAAAACAGGCAACCGAAACCATAATAAATAGAAAAGTTGATATCATAATGAGTGGAGTTAATCTTGGTAATTATGGTATATTCAGGGCGGTAGAAGATGCCAACCGGCCAACTTATGTAACCAGTATTTATACCGATAAAACCGAACTGGCCCCTGATCATTTTTTAACCTCAGATCTATTTAAATATAATAGTCTAATTATTGAAATAGTAAATGGTATAATAAATGAAGATAATACGATCGGACTTTACAATATAGAATATGGACCAGACCAGGGTAGGTATTTAAAACTACCGGTCAATAATGTCAGCGATGAGACCAATAAATGGATAGAAAGTATTGCTAATGAAGTAGCTTCGGGCGAAATTCAAGTGGAAGAAAAACTGGATGAGATAAAAGAATATTAAAAAGAAAAAAAGCAGGGGATTTAGTTAATCCTCTGCTTTATCTGTATTTAACACCGGTGAGTTCTTCACAAACTTTTTTTACTTCTGAATCTGCTCCAGCCTTCTCGCCCCCGTTTTTGATCCGTTTAATTTCTTCAATCAAGATCTTTTGCTTGCGGGGGGTAACCTTATATTTATAACTAAAAAATATGCCAAGTCCGATTAAGATAATCGGGACAAAGACAAATATATACTTAAGATAAAAAAGGGTAGTTGGTGACTGGGGTTGGTTTGGTACATAGTTGATCAGACTTAAGATAATACCTACTAACCATAAGGCAACTGCCTGGGCAATCTTGCGAATAAAGGTCATCAAACCCGAATAGATACCGGTCCTTCTCTTGATATTAATTACCTGGTCAATATCTGAAATTGTGGGTAAAATAGCCCAGGGTATCATTACTCCGGCTGATAAGCCTGAACCGATTACAATACAGATTATTATTATAATATAGAGGGGAGTACTGGCAGATAAGAACAGCAAGTTGAACATACCAATTCCCCAAATAGATAAACCGATGGTAAAGGCTAAGCTTTTTCCTTTCGTATTACTAATTTTCATGTATACGGGCAGCATTACAATTTGGCTTAATAATATTGCCAACATACAGAAGGGAAAGATATCCGGTTTTTGTATATAGTAGGTGAGATAATAGATGAATAAGGCCATCAAAAAGTCCATGGCAAGATAAGCAGAAATATACATACCGAGATGTATTTTAAAAGACTTATTATATAGAACCGTCTTATATCTTTTAATCTTTTCTATGAATTTTGTTTCTTTATCTACTTCATAAGGTATTTCCCAGGTTCCTTTAAAAACGAAAAGCCAGGGTAGGGCATATAAAACACCAAATACAATCCCCATGATTAAATAACTGTAATGGGGGGATACAATAGTACCTTTATTTAAAAAATCGATCAAATATTTAGGTAAAACACCTGAAATTAAAGCTGAAAACTGAGAAAAGGCCATCCGAGCGGTAGAAAGTTTGGTTCTTACGGCAAAGTTTTCGGACAGTTCAGCATTAAGGGCAGAATAAGGGACCATGACCATCGTAAAGACGGTTGAAAAGAAAATATAGGCAAATGAATAGTAAGCAAATAAAAGAAGACTGGAATTAGTGTTAAGAGGTATCCAGAGTGAAATAAAACTTATAGTGATCGGTATAATGCCGATAAGAAAAAATATTCTTCTACGTCCATATTTGGTGTCTATATTGTCCGAAATATAGCCCATTAAAGGATCTGAAATTGCATCCCATACTTTACCTATCACAACGACTGAACCGGCTAAAGCGGGGTTTAAACCGACTATATCGGTTAGAAAGATCATATAAAGGGTTCCTAAAAGTAAAAAAGCGCCGCCCCCATATATATCTCCTAAACCATATGAAATTATATTTTTTAGTTTAACATCTTTTTTTGACATCTTTTGCCACCTTTATTTCAGTTGATTTTATTATATTAACTTGGCTAAAATATATCAAGAAGATTATTAAAAAGGTGATTAAAAAATAATATTGAATTATATAATATAGGTTAAATATATGTACTTTAAGAGGTGATTTCTATTTCTAAACCACCAGTACCATTTTATATAACAAGATTTTTTGCTAAAGGCTTATTTAGAACGGTCTTTAATTTAGATATTAAGGGGAAAAACAATATACCAAAGGACAGAAATTATATTATAATTTCTAATCATCTAAATTGGATTGACCCCTTCTTTATTTTCATGATCTTTCCCCCTGCTCCTAAAATTATATTTATAGCAGAAAATGAAGGAATATATGACAATGCAAAAAAGAAAAAATTTATTGATGTGATGGGGAAACCGATTGTACCTATAAATAGGGATATAACGAAGTCCCGCATTAAAGCTGTTCGTTCCATGATGAGGATAATAAAGGAAGGTAATAATCTTGCCGTTTTTCCGGAGGGGAGATTAGGACATGCCGAAGGAGAAATTTTCCCTTTTTATCTAGGGGTTTTTTCTGTGGCTAAAAAGTTAGATGTGCCCATCCTGCCGGTGGCAATTTCCGGCACAAAAAAATTATCCTTCCGCAATCCGATAAAGATAAAGATAGGGGAGTTATCTACCTGTAAAAAAGGTGAAAGTGATCAAGATTTTGCCGAAAGACTGGCTTTGAAAATGCGTGAATTACTACCTGAATATAAGGGTGAAGGTCCTTTCCCTAATACTATGAACTGGTTAACAGATCTTTTTCAGGGGGAGTTAAGGCCTTTTGAAGGAGAATATACCCTAATTATTAAGCGTGATGACGGGGATTAAACGAATTTTCTTTAAATAGTACTAAATTAATGATAAAATATATGTAATAAGTTAGTAAGGAGTGATTAAATGCCTAGGCCACCCAAAAGACGAAGAATTAAGAATATTCCCTACATAAGATTTTTTAAACCAGCTGGGATTCCTGGCCGGGAATTAGAAGAAGTTTTATTAAGTCTAGAAGAAGTTGAAGCTTTAAGGCTTAAAGATGTAGAGGGCTTAAATCAAACGGAAAGTGCTGAGAAAATGAATATTTCGCGTCCTACCTTCCAGAGAATTATAACAAAAGCCCATCAAAAAGTGGCTGAAGCTCTTTTAGAAGGTAAAGCTTTAAGATTTGAGGGCGGAGATTATGAGCTGGATAAAGGGAGATATAGATGTAAAGAATGTGGAGCAGAATTCATGTTAAAGATTAATAAACATCGTAAGAGACACGGTCGGAGAAACCATGGTAAAATTTGTCCGGAATGTGGAGCAAATGCAGTTGAAAAAATAGATAAGTAAATGTTACCTGTTAACTTTTTAAAGATGAAATAATATGGTAAAATTAAAGGTAGTAAATCAAATGGTTAATTTGATCTCAAAAATAAAAAGAATTGTCGAGAAGGGAGTGATATTTTTGTTAGAAATCATTGGTTTAATAGTTGTGATTTGGGCGGTTGTATATTATCTAAATAATATGACTCCTTGATAGATTTTTTGAGGAAGAAGGGAAATAATGAGAAATTATTTCCCTTCTTTTACTGTATATGGATTAATTTCATTTTAGAATATCTTTTTCTACGAAATTTCTAGGATTGACAAAAACCCTGCCCACTGTAATTGTCCAGTGCAGGTGTGGCCCGGTAGAAAAACCGGTGGAGCCGATTTCACCAATCTTTTCACCCTTTTTAACTTGTTCTCCTTTATTTACATCAAGCTTAGAAAGGTGTGAATATGAAGAAAATATATTAAAACCGTGGTCAATAATTATGGTATTACCGGTTACCAGTAAATGCGCTGCCAGTTTTACAATTCCTCCATTGGCAGCCAAGACGGGAGTTCCTTTATCAGCAGCAATATCGATACCAGAATGTCTGCTTTGTAATTCACCATTAACAAAACGGGTAGCCCCAAAATCTGTACTAATAATACCATCGACAGGCCAGATAAAATTGTTATTAAAGATAATTGCCTGTCTACTATTTTTTCTTGCCTGGTTTATCATTTTTTGATCTTCTTTTTTTCTTTTAATAGTTGCCTCTTTTTCGGGTTTAATAAGTTCTTCTTGATCTTTATCTACCTGGAGGTAACTATTAGTAAAGTTACCTGATATAATATTTATGGGAGTTGTAATATTTCTATCATCTTTTATAATTTCAAGTTCATAATTCCCGGCATTTGTCCAGTAAGAGATGGGAACAACCGCTATTTTACCTTGTTCATATTTTTTAGTTTGATATTGATTTCCGTTAAATTTTATTTGGTTAATATTTATTTCTTTAGCTGTTTTTACTACTAAAATATCTCCCTGTTTTAGTTCTGTTTTATTAATGGATATGTTATCATTAATATTAACGGTCCAGGCAGGAGCCGAATAAATAGAGAGAGCTATTATAGCTAAAAATATTATTATTTCGAATTTATTATTTTTTATATTTCTCATAGCTAACATCCTTTATTATATTTATTATCTTACTATAATATATTTTACTAATAATTACTATTTCCTTTAATTTTAAAATAATTATTTGATTCGTAGGTGAATGTAATGAATAATTTATCAGTGATAGGTTCTGTAATCAAAAAAGATATGAAAGAATTTTTAAGGAATAAAACGATCATAATTGTAATAATATTACCATTATTGGCTTCCTTATTTTTCCTTATTATCGAAGATGCTGGATTAAATAAGCAGTTCAATATTGGTATAGTGGAAGAAAGTAATAACTTAAGCATATATGTACATGAAAATATTAAAAATATAAATGTAATTGAATATAAGAGTGTAGAAAGAGCCAGTAAAGATATTGGTGAAAAGGTCGCGGGAGTAGTTCATGTTAAAGGACAAAAAGAGTATGAAATTTATCTCAATGCCGGTAATACAACCAGTTACTTTTTTTTACAAAATCAGTTGGAAAATATTATTGAGCGTTATCTTAATATACCTTTACAGTTTCAATTAAAGGTTAATCCCGTTAACAGGATAGAAGGAAAATTAGGCTTTTTACCGATCTGGCTTACTATCACTGTTACTATGATTGGGGTTTTAATTATTTCTGGTAATCTGGCCGAAGAAAAAGAGAATAAAACGATGGATGCGGTCTATATTACCCCGGCTTCAAATCTTTTATTTTTAACCGGTAAGATATTATCAGGAGTTTTACTCTCAACCATCACGGCCTTAATTATGTTGTTTATTAACGGTTTTTACAGACAGCCGCTAAAAAATATTTTTACGGTCTTTCTAGCTATATTTTTAGGTTCCCTGGTCTTTAATTTAATTGGTCTTATCATAGGCGTAAAATCGGAGTCACAGTCAGCTGCCCGTTCTATAGGTACAATAATATATTTCCCCTTATTGTTCCCGACTTTAATATATAATTTATCTGATTTTACAGAAATTTTAGCGAAGTTTTTCCCTACTTACTATTTATTCCAAATTGTCAATAACTTATTAAGTATAGATGCAAACTTTGCACTTATCTGGTATAATTTATCTATTCTATTCGTATTTGCTGTAGTTTTAGCTAGTATCTTAATTTATATATTTAAGAAGGTGTATACTCAATGAAGAAGAAAAAAATATTAATATTTTTATTTATATTTGTTTTCATATTTTCACTACCAATTATGGCCGAAGAAAACAAAGAAAACCCTCATGAAATTGTTAAAGAATTTATCCTTAAGGTCTATGATAAATACCAGCAGAATAAGTTTGCAGAAGTATATGAATTCATGCATCCTGATATTAAAGAAGTATTAGAAAAGGAAAACTATCTTTCATTTCAAAATGAAAATACTGAAAAATATAATTTAAAGATATCAGAAGTGGAAGTTTTGGAAGTACAAAAAATAGAAGAATGGCCTGAGGCCTTTCAAGAAATTATTAAAGAGAAAGAAAAAGAGAGCCTTTATGAAATAAAAATGAAGTATAAAACAAACTATCAGTCCGGTGGTAATGAAAATGAAAAGATGATTGAAAAGAAAACATACGTAGTAAGATATCAAGAAAAAACTTATCTTCTATGGGATCCCAATATTATCAAGTAAATTCGAAGCAGGTGTTATCGATGGTATTAAACGATTATCCAATTGTAATTGATGGTTTAAAAAAAGAATATAAAAAAGTGAAAGCTTTAAAAGGTATTTCTTTCAAAGTAAAAAAAGGAGAAGTATTTGGATATCTAGGTCCAAATGGGGCCGGTAAAAGTACGACCTTAAACATTTTAACCGGGCTCTTGAAACCCACAACCGGTGAAAGCTTCATCTTTGGTGAAAGGTCTAATAATTTAAGTAAAAGCACCAAACAAAAGATCGGGGTTGTATTTGAAACTAATAATCTTTATCAAAGGCTATCCGGCCGCGAAAATTTAAATTTCTTTGCTGATTTATATAACGTTCAAAGCAGTAAAGTGGAAGAATTACTGGATTTCTTTGATCTAAGTGCGGCGGGAGACCGCTTAGTTAAGAATTATTCGAAAGGGATGCGGCAGCGATTATTAATTGCAAGGGCATTATTAACCGCCCCCGAACTCCTTATCTTGGATGAACCGACCAGTGGTTTGGATCCTCAATCGGTTGAAATGATCCATCAGGCGATAGAAGAATTTGCCGGGGCAGGTAAGACGGTCCTGATCAGTACTCACTTTATGGAAGAAGCAGACCGTTTATGTGACAGAATCGCTTTCATAAATGAAGGTGAGATTGTTACTATAACGCCTCCATCAGAATTAAAAAGTCGTTATGGAACCAAACAGGTTGAGGTAGTAATTAAAAAAGAAGAAGAGAAATTAGATAAATTAACTCAACTGGTTGATATTGAATATATAAAAAAAGAAAAAGAAAGAATATTAATTGAACTACCTCTAATCAGTGAGGACTTAGGTAGTAAAATAGATAAAATCAAATCAGAATTTGAGGTTTTAAGTATTCATACCAGGGAAGCAACCCTTCATCAGGTATTTTTAGAGTTAATTAAAAAGTAAAGGAGCCAAATTATGGATTTTGCTAAACCCAGGGTAATAATAAGCAAATGTCTGGGATTTGCCCACTGCTATTACAGCGGCCAGATGTTTAATATTGATTTTTTAAATAAATTAGGTGAATATGTAGAATATTTTCCAGTTTGTCCTGAAATGGAGATAGGTTTGGGAGTTCCCCGGCAAACGATTAGAATTGTCAGAGATAAAGAAACCCATGTGTTAAAACTTATTCAGCCTAAAACTGAAAAAGATTTGACAGAAAAAATGGAAAACTTTTCAAAAGACTTTTTAAAAGAGTTTGAGGAAATTGATGGCTTCATATTTAAAGAGCGCTCCCCTTCTTGCGGCCATAAAGATATTAAAGTCTATTCCGGGATAAAAGGGCAGGTTATTCACCACAATGGTGTGGGCTTTTTTGCGCAGAAAGCTTTCGACTTGTTTCCCCTTACCGCAGTAGAAAGTGATGGTCGCTTAAATAATTTAAGGTTAAGAGAACATTTTTTAACCAAATTATTTGCCTTGGCTAATTTTAGAAAGATAAGTACAGAAGGTAAAATAAAACATTTAATCAATTATCATGCCAATAATAAATATCTTTTAATGGCCTATGATCAGGAGAAATTAAGAGAGATGGGCCGGATAGTGGCTAACCATGCGGATAGACCTGTAAAAGATGTTTATGATCTCTATGAAGAAAAATTAAATAATATATTAGATGAACCACCACATTATAAATCTATAATAAATGTTTTACAGCATATCTTCGGGTATTTTAAGAATGAACTTACCCCTGGCGAAAAACAGTTTTTCCTAAATATAGTTGATAAATACAGGGACAATAAGGTCCCCCTTTCAGTGCCAGTTCATCTTTTAAGATCATGGATTGTCGAGTATGATATCAATTATTTAAAGGACCAAAGCTTTATTAATCCGTTTCCCGAAGAACTGATCGATCTCACCGATTCCGGAAAAAACAATGATCGACTTTAAGTAAAGAAGGGATTATTATGTTTAAAAAGTTAAAAACCATCTATAAGCCTGAACTTTATCACGGACATAATAAAGGAAAGCAAGATTTTTTTGAAGGTTGGTATTTTAAGGTTGCTGATAAAAAAGCAGAAAATGTTTTTGCCTTTATCCCTGGTGTTTTTCAGAGTGAATCTAAAAACAATGAGCATGCTTTTATCCAGGTATTAGATGGCAGAAGAAATGAATCCTTCTTTATCAAATATGCATTCGAAAAATTCCGGGCTGCCGAGGATCGGTTCTTTATTGAAATTGAGAATAATAAGTTTTCAAAGGAAGAAATAATATTAGATATTCAGGCTAAAGAGATTAAGATTAAGGGGAAATTAAACTTTTACAATTTAAAGCCCTGGCCGGTTGATATTTTATCTCCCGGTGCAATGGGCTGGTATGGTTTTATTCCCTTCATGGAATGTAATCATGGGGTTTTAAGTTTTACCCATCAAATTACTGGAGATTTAAAAGCGAATAGTGAAGCCATAGATTTTGATAAGGGAAAAGGTTATCTTGAAAAGGACTGGGGCAGCAGTTTTCCAAGTGCCTGGCTTTGGCTGCAGTCCAACCATTTTAATGAAAAAAGTAGTTCCCTTATGGTATCTATTGCAACAATTCCCTGGTTATCCAGGGAATTTCGTGGTTTTATTATAGGTTTTCTCCATAAAGACCATCTATATAAGTTCACCACTTACAATAATGCCAATATAAATAAGTTTCAAAAAAATGAGGATATTATAGAAATAAATGTTGAAAATAAAGGTTATAAATTATTTATTAAAGCCTATTATAAAGAAGGTACCTTATTAAAGGGGCCATTTCGGACTGATATGGTTGAGAATGTGGAGGAAAGTATACAGGCAATTGTAGAGATTAAATTAGTTGAAAAAGCTACTAATAAAATCATAACAGAAGATAAAGGTAAAAAGGCCGGTTTTGAGTTAAATGGTAATTTAGAAGAAATAATTGATAATTTTTAAAAGGAATATTTTGGAATACAACTAAATATATTAATATATAATAAATTTTTTGAATGAGGTGGAAAAATGTCGGAAGAGAAGGTCTTAATCGTGGATGATGAAAAAGAGATACGAGAATTGATTAGGGATTATCTTGAAGTTGAAGGATTTCAGGTTAAGATGGCCGAGGATGGAGAACAAGCCTTAAATTTTTTTGATTCTTTTAAACCGGATATTATCGTGTTGGATATTATGCTGCCCAAAGTTGATGGTATGGAGATCTGTAAAATTATTAGGGGTAAGTCAAATATTCCTATTTTAATGTTAAGTGCCAAAAAGAGTGATGTAGATAAAGTCTTAGGACTGGGTCTAGGAGCGGATGATTACATGACTAAACCTTTCAGTCCCAAAGAGTTAGTAGCCCGAATTAAGGCACAGTTGAGAAGATATAATCAGCTGTCTAAGTCTAACTTTAAGAATAACAGCTTGGAGTTTAAAGATTTAAAGATCGACTTGGATGGATATAATGTCTATCTGGAAGGAGAAAAGGTACAGTTTTCAGCTAAAGAATTCGAAATATTGAAGTTTTTAGCCTTAAATCCGGAAAGGGTTTATAGTAGAGAACAAATATTTGATCAAATTTGGGGTTTTAATGAATTTGGTGATATTAATACTGTTACTGTACATATAAGAAAGATCAGAGAAAAGATCGAAGAAGATTCTTCCAACCCACAGTATATAGAAACTGTCTGGGGTGTAGGATATAAGTTTGTTGGTGACCAAGATGGCATGGTTTAAAAACCTGTTTAAGATGAATCTAAGAAAGAAATTAATAATATATTTTATTTTGATCGTAGTAATACCTCTAATATTTTATTTTGTATTTTTTAATATTTTGGGAGCTTATTTAAATAATAGTGCTTCCATTGAAGAAGTAGATACAGTAATAGAAGAGTTTGAAAACGGGATAAGGGATAATATAAATTTATTAAAAAATCCACAAGAATTTAAAA
>Ga0102934_1003512_pt1 | contig 10664 bp, 6 predicted proteins | sample SalPonR2_A_D1_MG_FD_78175 | JGI IMG/M metagenome (GOLD analysis project Ga0102934, IMG submission 78175) | Salt pond soil microbial communities from South San Francisco under conditions of wetland restoration - Salt Pond MetaG R2_A_D1_MG | ecosystem: Environmental > Aquatic > Marine > Intertidal...
GAAACATTTGCCTTTTTTAAGGAAGTTTTTCCGCTCGCTGCTGGAATTATTATATGTTCTCTCTTTTCCTATTTTGTCATTGCCTCGGCAGTAAGAAGGTATAGATATTATGTGGATTCCGGCCAGGACTACCGCAAGTTAGTATCTATTGCCGACAGTATAGATGACCTTACTAACCAGACTCAGATAGCTCGTCTTTCAAATTATCCGGAACTTCAGAATATTCTAATAAATTACGGAGACAAAATCAGAGAAATATCAGAGGGGATTAACTCTAAAGAAGAGCAGTTTGATGCCGCGGGACTTGAAAAGGAAATTGATTCTGTATTAGATGGTAAACCTGTTCTTCAGTCATCCGGTGAAGAAAAGCCCTGGGCGGATCTTATAAGAAAAATAGATGAAGGCTTCAGGATGAAAGATAAGATTATAGAAGAGACAAATGAGGCGCTGGAAGATGAAAGAAAAAAGATGAATCAAATGGGTCTCTCATTAGGTAAAGTTCTTGAATCCGCAGATACCGCAATCAGAGATATCTCTACTATAACATTTCCCGCTTCACAGGCGAGGGAGTTTCTTAATAATGACAGAAATGTAACAAAGTCATCTTCAGCGGAGAACACAGGGCAAGAGGCAACTGATGTTAAATCCGCGGTATCGAATATGAAAAGATCGCTCAACAAACTTGAAAAGGTAAGTACCGCGATGAGAGATTTTTCTGAGAAAAATAACGGCCTCGCACTTAATATCGCGTTAATGGCCGCGCGGGGAAATATTGATGAAGGTAATCTGGCCGGATTTGCCGAGAAAGCCAGAGAAACAGCTGAGAAATTTAATAAACTTGGTGACGCGGTAGTAGATTTGCACAAGGATTTGGATAGTAATTATAAGGTGTTCAAGTCGTATCTGTTAAATAATGATGCCGGAGGGAGTTCTAAAAGTCAAAGTGCTGAAAAAATCGTTTCACGAATAACAGCCGATTTAGAGCAGAGAAAGGAAAGACTCGGAGCTAATCTTGCGAGTCTTAAAAATGATCTCGAGCGTATCAATGCGATCTTCAGGGGAAATTCTGATCAGGCATTCGCAGAGACAGAGGACGAGATTAAGCTTGATTCGGAATACTCTCAGATGAACGAAGGCACTGTTGAAACTAACCAGAGCGCCGGAGCTATAAAGAGTGATTCCGAAGAAGAATTAGTAATCAGCAACGGGGCAAACTGGGACAGTAATAAACTGGATAAAGAGGACGGCAGCCAGGCGGCGGAAGATCATCCTTTTAGTTCAGAAACTGAAAGTGAAGTGAATGTAAAAAGACCGGAAGATACTTTTTCGTCCGATTTTGCCTCTAATGATCTGTTAGAGCCTGATAATGAAGACATAAGAGATGATTCCGGCAATTCCGATATTATAAAAGAAGAATCACAGGATGAAACATTTGCTTCATTGGATGTCATTCAAAATGATAAATCCGCCGAGTCAAAAGATATTAATGTTGAGTTTATAGAAGATACGTCAGGTGAGGTTACAGGTGAATTTGAAGAAGAAAAGACGGAACAGGAGCCTTCAGCCGAAGAAAAATCAGCTGATGTTGAAACTTCCGGAATGGAAATGAAGGAAAGCAAAGAGCCCGGTCCTGATAGACTTGGTCTGGAAGTTGCCTACAGAAAACACCTGGATAAGTCTGTTATGAGTCAAGCGGAAGTATCAAAGCCTGATGAGGATTCAGATGAAAAAGTAAATGATGAAGGTCCAATCGTAGATCTGTTTGATCTTGGAGCTGTTGAGATAGAATCAGCCGAAGCACGTCAGTGAGGTGAATCTTGCCGGAACTAGGTAATGAAAATATAGAACTTTTCAAGAAGCAGATAGGTGACCATACAGAGAAACTAACCCTTCTTATGGATAATTCCTCGGGGGAGTTGATAAATGAAAGGATCCTCGGAAGAGTATGTTTTGCCAACAAACTTCTTGAAGGAAGCTCGAGGATGCTGGGGCTGAGTGGTTGGAGCGAAGCGCTCGTTTCACTTCGCGGGTTCCTGGAAAAAGTTAACAACAGGGGATGGACCTGGGATGAAAATAAGTCTCAAGTGATATCTGAAATTATTGAAATTGAAGAACGGATTACCCATTCTATTTCCTCGCCGGATTTTCAAGATAATTGGGACTGCGCCATCTTTGAGGGAGTAAAGAGGGAAATTGATTTACTGGGAGTAGAGTGCGAACAAGATGTTCAGTCTGAATCTATTTCTAAAAGCGACAGTCCCGGCAAGGAATCTGTTTATATAGATCCGCCTCATCAGATGCAGTACAACGGAGATGATTTTAATGTGTTTGAAGAGTTGACCGGCTTGTTCGAATATCTGAGAAATGAATTTAAAAGCTGTATTGATAATAATGATCTTTTAGATCAGATGGCAAATAAGTTTGAACTCAAATTTGAAGAAAGCAAATTTTACATGAATCTCATAGGCAGCATTATAAATAAAATGACAGGTAGAAGGATTCATTCTTCCGCTGAAATTTCAAGCAGACATCTTATTGCTGGTATAACAGAGGTTGTCAATATATACAGTAAAATGAAGAACCGGAAAATAGTTTTTAACACGAATTCGGATGAATTTTTAATAAGCGGGGAAGCGGCATCCGCATTCGCGGAAATTATTTCGAACTGTATTTCTGATATAATATCGCTGCAGACAGACAGCGAAGATGATCTTACTATAGAAGTTGATATTATATGTGAGGGGTCATACCTGGAAGTAATTGTCAGGGATGATTGCAAGCGCTACCTTGAGGGTTCTGAGATAGATCAAGATGATCCGGCGGCTTTTTACAAGGGATTGCTTTTTGTTAGAGATATCCTTAAGGATTGGGGAGGGCTGCTCTGGGTTGAACCCGGGAGAAGCAAAGAGTTCAGGTTTAAGTTCACTTTTCCAACCGGCGGTGATAAGACGGATTATCATGTATTCAAAGCAATGGGGAATGAAATATGTATTCCTTCCAGATCTATGGAAGTGGCAGGCGAATACGATCCGGATAAAAATGAGATAGCCTTCGAAGACGGCAGATATTATATAGATTTCAACAACAGAAAAATACAGGTATTCGGAATGCGGCAGTTAGTTTCTGAAGAAATCAATTCCGTGGATGAAAGCAGCAATATAATTATAGTCGGATCGGCGGAAAAGAGAATTGGGATCTTTTCAAACGATCCCGGCTATAGAATTGAAGGTTTAAAAGCTCAACACGTGGAAGAAAGCTGGGGATCTGTTTCAAGATATTCGCTTCAAATTGGTGATCTCGGCTGTGTTGTGCTCGATATTCCGATGCTTTTCAAGAGGATTGATCATTTGAGGAGTCTTGAAACTGAATTTGTGGGATCTGTCTCCGGCTAGTATAGAGGAGATGTAAAATAAATTGTAATGGTAATCGCGTGCGTGGTTTAAACAATAGAGAGGTTGTCATGGGAAAAGATCAACAGCATGACTATGGTAAAATCATCATCGGTGGACATGACGACATTCATGATGTAATGACTTCTGTTGAAGCTGCAGATTATCTTAAAATGCATGTTAAAACGGTATGTCGTTTAGCTAAGGAAAGAAAGATACCGGCTAAAAAGGTGGGAAGCGAGTGGAGATTTCTCAGAAGCGTACTCGATAAATGGCTTGCCCAGGAAGAGGTTATAAGCCCTTCTTGAAAAGGCTCATTACCGCTGGAGATAAAATATGGCAAAAACTATGTTTAAAAGGGTAGAAGTAGATCAGCCCCATGTTGCTGTATTCAAAATTTCGGGTAACCTTGGTTTCCATCAGAATGACAAGATAACAAAACTTGTTGATGAATGTCTAAGAAGGAAATTCAGGAAAGTGGTTTTTGATTTTTTGGATCTGTCATCTCTCGGTGGCGGAGTCGCAAGGATATTCCGAAATTTTTTAATAGAGTACCGGAGGAGGGGATATACGGTCAATTTTGTTGTAAAAAATGATGTTGTCCTTGATTTTCTAAAGAGTGGAGATATTGATCTTCCGATATACTCTACTTTAGAGGCGGCTTTGAATGCTTCGGAAGATATATCCCCTTGTGAAAATGAAGAAGGCGAGGCAAATAAAGAAAGTAATGAGGAAAGGAAGAAAAGCGGTTGTAATAATGGAGAAGACAGCAGGAAGCCGGAGGTCTTGGAGGAAAAGACAGTATCTGGTGCTGAATGTGGCCATTTGGATATAGATCTCAGTCAGAAGGAGGAGAAGGAGAATTTAGAGAATATCAGTTCGAAAGGGATAGACCTTAAAGAGGAACCTGAGAAGATGAAAGAAAGTGCCGGGGAGAATGGTGACGAGGATGCTGTTTCAGAAATATTCAGTGAAGGATATCCGGATATAAATATATTTCCGGAAAGAATTAAAACTGAAGATTCAACTTCTAACAATAAAGAAAAGGGTGTGGGGAAAAGCAAACGTGAGGTAAACACCGATATTAATATAAAACTAAGGCGCAGGATACTGGAATTAAAGACCCTATTCTCAATAAGTACCGATTTTAACAAAATACATAACAAGAAAAAACTCCTGGACATATTCCTATTAACAGCAATAGCCCAGGGAGGTGTTGAGTCGGCTGTCTTTTTGGAAAAGAAAGGGGAACATTTAGTTCCGGTTGTTTTCAAAGGTGTTGATAAGAAGAGAATGGAAGATTTTAATATCAATATAAAAAATTTAAGGAGGGTTGGAGGGAGAAGAACCCTGACTCATATCGATGATATTGTTGACGAAGATAAGAGAAGAATGTTTAAAACAAATGAATTTGAATATATATATCCATTTATCGTAGATAAGAGTATAACCGGCGTTTTTGTAGTCGGGAAAAGACTTTCCGGACATGCAATGAACGAGGAGAATTTTGAATTCCTCAACATTCTGGCCAGTATTGCCGAAAGTGCCTACAGGAATTCTATCATGTTTGAAAGAGAGAATGAGAGAACTCTGGGAATCGTCAAAACTCTTATTTCTATGATAGAAGAAAACACCCTTTTAAAAGGCACTTCTGAATTTGTTTCTCGTTATGTCGGGGTCCTCGCGAAAAAGCTGAATTATCCGGAAGAACATTTTAAAGATCTGATTTACGGTACGGTTCTTCGTGATATGGGTATGATAAAAATAAGTGATCTCATAATAAAAAGCCCCAGGGAATTGTCCAAGAACGAATGGTCAATAATTAAGAAACATCCCGATGACGGTGCTGAGATGCTGCGGAGGATGGGATTTAATAACCATGTTGTAGATATAGTAAAAAGTCATCACGAGAGATTCAACGGAGAAGGTTATCCTCGGGGATTAAGAGGCAAGGAAATTCCTTTGGGGGCCAGAATAATATCGGTAGTAGAAAGCTATTCCGCTATGATTCATGAGCGGCCCACAAGAGCGGCCCTTTCGGAGAAGGAAGCTCTAAACACTCTGAAAGAAAACTACGGTCTCAGGTATGACAGGGAAATCACCCGCGCCTTCGCCAGAGTTATGGAAAGAGAGTTTGCCAGGTCTATTACCAACAAAGAAGTTATGGCGAAAGGCTAGATTTTGAACGGAAATATTCTCATAGCCGATGATGATCAGAATGTAGTAGAGATAATTACTGAATCTCTTGACAGGGAGGGGTATGTAATCGAAACGGCCTGTGACGGTAAAGACGCCCTTGATAAGTTTGAGAGATTTGATCCTGATCTTGTGATTCTCGACACTGTTCTTCCGGGACTCGATGGATTCGAAGTCTGCAGCCGTATACTCACAAATAAAAATAAGCCTGATATTCCTGTAGTTATGATGTCCGATGATGTCATGTCGGAATCATTCAAAGAAAGCGCTAAATACGGTGCTAAGGAAATAATCAGGAAACCATTCACCGTAGCTGAGATTGTAACTAAGATTAACAAATATTTTACCGACGCCAATGAGAAGAGAGAGATCATAGAAAGAAACGAATCTCTGGAGATGGAAGTTAAAAAAAATCAGATTGATTATGATAATATACACAAGAAGCTGAAGCTGAAGGTTTTGAATCTTCGGGCTCTTTCCGATCTGAGCCAGGATTTGAATAAACTCCGTGAACCTCAGGAAATTATACATATACTCTGCCTTACTTTAATGGGGCAGGTGGGTATAAGTTCAGTGGCTATATTCAACAATGAGAATCTGGATGCGGGAGAATTGTCGTTTGCCGGCGGCATAGGGGTTCAGGAATACGACCTTGAAAATATAACTTTTTCAAGGGACAGTAAGTTGATCGAATACCTTGTGTCAAAAGAGGGGGTTCTAGATCTTGAAGAGAACAATATCGGCGGTGAAGTTGCTGAAGAAATAAAACCAATTATTAATCTTGGATTTAAATACTGTATTTTGATGGTTGTCAAATCAAATTTTATTGGAATTATTCTAATCGGCAACAAAATCAATAAACAGGATTATTCAGAGAATGATCTGGAGATGTTCAATTTCCTCAGCCACTCAGCAGCCAACGGGTTGGCAAACTCCAGACTGTATTCTAAATTGCAGAATACATATTTATCGACAATCAAGGTTCTTGTATCGACTATAGAGGCTAAGGATCCCTATACAAATGGTCACACAAAAAGAGTTGTTAAATTTGCCAACCTTCTCGCAGAAAGGCTTCATCTCAGCAAGAAGGAACAGGAGATAGTCAGTTTCGGCGCCGCTCTTCACGATATCGGCAAGCTTGGCGTTTATGAAAATATTTTGAATAAATCCGGTGAATTGACTGAGAAGGAATGGAAAGTAATAAAAAGTCATCCTGAAATCGGGGCGAATATTATCAAAGATATGGATTTTCTTGAGCCGGCGAGTGATCTTGTCAGGCATCATCATGAAAGGCTCGACGGGAATGGATATCCCGACGCGCTCAAGGGCGATGAAATATCAATTGGAGCGAGGATAGTTGCCGTAGCTGACAGCTTCGATGCTATGACAAGCAACCGCCCCTATAGAGAACCGCTTTCATATAAAGAAGCTATTCGTCAATTATTCCAGCAGACCGATAAATTTGATGAGGAAATTGTTCGTCATCTTTCCTATTTAGTGGAATCGAAAATAATTTAAAGGCAGATATATTGCAGCCTGCCCGCGATGCCACTTACATTCCAGTGTAAACTTACTTGACATCTTTCTCTCGGAAACGGGAAACCCCTCCGCGAATTGAATTTAGGGACTCAAACAGAAACCAACCTACCTTATGTGTAAATCAGAGTTACTATATATTTAATTATCTATTATAAGCTTGGTTCCTCTGAACCTATTATATGGCAGCCTGTTACGTTTAAGTCTTCATCTATTTCCGGTCTGGAATCATTTTTGCGCGGCACTTATAAAGAGCAGGGAGATAGATTAACATTTTGAGGGAGTGTTGATCCGGTGAGAGGATGATGTGAGGTGGTGGGATTATCACTCCCTTAAAAATTAAATATCCCTTTAAGGAACATTATTAACCGGGAGGTGCTTGATTGACACCTTCCGATTTAATCCCCATCATGTTAACAAGGCTGTTTCTTAAGGTGTTTACATCCAGCTTTCGTTTCAGCTTACCGTCGATAGCGATTGAGACCATACCTGTTTCCTCGCTGACTATAATATTTATCGAGTCTGTTTCTTCAGAGAGACCGATCGCGGCCCTGTGTCTGGTACCTATTGATTGAGGAAGACGCGGATTCTGAGAAAGGGGCAGGATGCATCCGGCGGCAATGATTGTACTTCCTTCAATAATTACTGCTCCGTCGTGAAGCGGAGTGTTGGAAGTAAACAGTGTAACCAAAAGATCTTCTGTTACTTTAGCGTCTAACGGAGTGCCCGTCTCAATAAAATTTTTCAAACCAATATTTCTCTCGATTGAGATAAGGGCGCCGTAACCTCTTTCGCTGATCTGGAAACATGCTTTTACAATTTCATTGATTGTTGTTGATTCTTCAACTTTGAGAAATGGTCTCAATATAGGGTTTTGCCCTAATTTTGTAAGTGCCTTGCGTAATTCCGGTTGAAAAAGAATCACAAAGGCAATAAGCCAGACTGTTTTGAGGCTTCCGAGCATCCAGTTAAGGGCGTTTAAATTAAACCAGCGCGCTATAAAACTAACGAGGATAAGCATGAAGAGGCCGCCGAACATCTGTATTGCTTTAGTTCCCTTCATCGAAAGGTAGAGCCTGTAGAAGATAAAGGCGACTATAACAATGTCGATTATATCTATGAATATGTTAAACTGGTAACTGCTCATGTTTTATCTACTTCTCCCGTCACAGCGTTCCATACATCAATAAAATCTCTCGTTTCCTTAACGTCATGTACCCTGATAATATCCGCCGCTCCCTGTTGAAGAGATTTTGACAGTACGGCTAACCCGCCGTAAATGCGTTTATCAGCTATCTTCTGCTTTGTTAAGAGCCCGACAAAGGATTTCCTGGAATATCCCAGAAGTACAGGAAACCCGAGCCCTTTAAAACTTGATAATTCCCGTAATATATCCAGGTTATCCTCTAATCTTTTACCAAAACCTATTCCCGGGTCAATAATTATTTTATCTTTCGCAATTCCGTGTTCTATAATCTCATCTGTTCTTTTTCCAAGCCACCTGATAATATCAGTAACCGTATCATTATAATAAGGGCTGTTCTGCATTGTCTCAGGTGTACCCAGCATATGCATTATTATAACAGCGGCACTTTTCTCCAGAGCCACTTCAAACATTGCCGGGTCATGTGAAAGACCGCTTATATCGTTTATTATCTCTGCTCCATAGTCAGTTGCCAGCCGTGCCACTCTGGAATTCCTTGTATCTATAGATATTGGAACATTCAGTCTGCCCGACAGTTTTTTTAGTACCGGCTCTATGCGCTTGATTTCTTCCTCGACCCCGGGACTCTTCGCGCCCGGCCTGCTTGATTCACCCCCAATATCGATAATTGAAGCGCCCTCTTCTGCCATTTGCAAAGCCCTCTCGCAAGCCAGGTCCGGATCTACGTAAAGCCCCCCGTCACTGAAGCTGTCCGGGGTAACATTGAGAATCCCGGCTATAATCGGTCCACTTGCAAAATCTATAATATGATCCCTTAGTTCTATTCTTCGTGGAACATTCAAATAGGAGTGAGCGAGATTTGTAATTTCTTTCCCGAGCTTTTTAAGATTAAAAGGCTGGGATTTCAGTTTGTGTTCCAGCGAGAATATTTTTCTCTTATCAGATATAATATAAACAGTAGATGTTTCGGGTTTACCGCTAATCACATCTCTGTGCACCGCGGCTTCCTGGCCGAGTGAAAGCATTTGTTGTTTTATAATATTGGCGGCGGGCGGAGAAACATTTTCAATCTGGATTATCCATTTTTGAGCTTTCTGGCTTATAATATTAATACCTTCAGCATCCACTCCTGATGCTTTGAGATGTTTCCTGAGGGTTGTCGTATCTCCTGAAGGAAGAAGCCGTAACGTGTATTTCATAATCCCTTTACCGGATATCGTAAATATGGAAAACCAATTTTGTCAGTTATCTTCTTCAGATTTTTTATCCTGACCGGTTTTATTATCGTTGGTAGAAGAACCGGTTCCGGGTGCCGCCTTTTCTTCTGAAGTTCCGGGATTTTCTTTCATTTCTTTTTTTGTTTGATCCTCTTTATTATCCCCTTTTTCATTTGATTCATTTTTGGATGGAGATTTGTCCCCGGAATCTGATTTATTAACGCCGGCAATAGGGTCGTCGAGAGTTCCGCCGCTTAGTAATATCTTGATTTCCTCTCCGTCCAGAGATTCTCTCTTCAGAAGTGCTTGAGCTACTTTGTGCAGTTCTTCAGTATGTTCAGTCAGGATATCTTCAGCTCTTTTATGACACTCATTGATAATTTTGCTGATCTCATTGTCAATTTCTCTTGCTGTCTCTTCGCTGAATTCGTTTCTGGAAGCTAATTGTTTGCCGAGAAAAATATGGTCATCATCTTGATGGTCAAAAGATATTGGTCCGAGGTTATCGCTCATACCCCACTTTGCTACCATCCTGCGTGCGAGGGATGAGGCGCGGCTTATATCATTCTGTGCTCCGGTTCCGATGCTTCCTATAAATAGTTCTTCGGAAACCCTTCCTCCCAATGATGTTGTTATAATATCCATCAGATATTCCTTAGAGTGAAAATGCATATCATCTTTAGGAAGAAAAAATGTCAGGCCGCCCGCTCTTCCGCGTGGAATTATTGTCACCTTATGAAGTGGGTCGGAGTTTTCCACGTAGGAACCTACTATAACATGGCCGCTTTCGTGATAGGCGGATACTTTTCGAGCATCTTCTTTCATAACATGACTTTTGCGTTCCGGACCTAATCTGACTTTATCTTTCGCGTTTTCTAAATCTTCCATTTCGACTTGATTTTTGTCTAATTTCGCGGCGAGCAGGGCGGCTTCATTAACTGTGTTTGCCAGGTCGGCTCCCGACATCCCCGGGGTGCCGCGGGCTATTATTTCAAGATCAACGTCATCGGCAAGGGGAATATTCTTAGAATGTACTTTGAGAATTCCCAGCCTTCCTTGTAGATCAGGCATATCAACGATAACTCTTCTGTCGAATCTGCCGGGTCTCAGCAGAGCCGGGTCTAGAACATCGGGTCTGTTAGTAGCGGCGAGAAGTATTAC
>Ga0102934_1003514_pt1 | contig 10661 bp, 10 predicted proteins | sample SalPonR2_A_D1_MG_FD_78175 | JGI IMG/M metagenome (GOLD analysis project Ga0102934, IMG submission 78175) | Salt pond soil microbial communities from South San Francisco under conditions of wetland restoration - Salt Pond MetaG R2_A_D1_MG | ecosystem: Environmental > Aquatic > Marine > Intertidal...
ACATCAGGGCTGGAAAACCCTGACTATCGTGTGATGTGTAGTTCCACCCCCACTACACCGGTGCTAGAAAACACCGGCTATCGATGGTAGAGACAAAGGTGTTGATTCTCGATCGGCGGGGGTTTCTACCCCCGTTGTTGTCATGGGTTGGAAGGGTAATATGTTCTTCTTTGGTCGATTTAACGTATTTCCTACCGGAGACAATTACACAACACCTCAACCTTGGTAAACATCAGGGCTGGAAAACCCTGACTATCGTGTGATGTGTAGTTCCACCCCCACTACACCGGTGCTAGAAAACACCGGCTATCGTTTGTAATTGTAAAGGTGTTGATTCTCGATCGGCGGATGTTTGCCTCCATTTTGAGATTAATATCAAACATGTGTTGATGAGTTCATATCATGTGATAGAACTGCACATATTAGGTATAATTTGTGGATACTATGCCAAAAGGTCGAACTATTCCAAAAAACAAAGAGGCTGAGCAGTTGGTCCTTGGATCCATCCTTTTGGACCCGGAAGACGTCGTTCCAAAGGTCGTAGAGAGGGTGGCTCCGGGTTACTTCTACTGGAAGGAGCATAGGTTGATTTACCGTGCTGTGCTGGATTTATTTGATAAAGGTGATCCAGCTGATTTAGTTACTGTTAAAAATAGGTTGAAAGAAAAAGACCAGCTGGACGAAGTGCAAGGAGGAACCTACCTCGCCGATCTCCTGGATAAGGTGGTAACTACAGCAAACGTTGAGCATTATGCAGAGATCCTCAGGAATAAAGCTTTGATGAGGGCTTTAATCGATAGCGGGCGCAAAATCACAGAACTAGGCTATATGACCGATCGTGACCTTAAGAGCATCCTGGATCAAGCCGAGGAAACCATTTTTGAAATCTCTCGACAGGAAGCGGTTGAGGATTTCCATTTGTTGAGTGACTTTTTGAAAGATCACTTTAACGAATTGGAAGAACTACACCATGATCCCAATCAGCAGACAATCAGTGGTCTATCCACAGGATTTCCCAGGCTTGATGAAATGTCCTCTGGTTTTCAGGATGGGCAGCTTATCGTAATTGCGGGAAGGCCGGGAACGGGAAAGACAAGTCTTGCTCTATCGCTGGTCAGGCATATGGCTTTAAAGGAGAAAGCAAGCGTGGGTCTATTTTCATTGGAGATGACAAAGGAACAGTTACTGGAACGTCTGCTATGTGGTGAAAGCAGGGTCAACCTTCATCAGTTAAGGGGAGGATTTGTGCCTTCTAGCAAGTGGGGAGATATTGCCACCGCTGCAGGCAAACTACAGGAAAGTACGATTGTTATAGACGATTTACCTGGCAATACCATTTTGGATGTAAAAGCAAAGGCCAGAAGAATGAAAGCAGAACACGATGTTGACCTTTTGGTAGTAGATTATCTTCAATTAATTCAAGGGAGAAATGACCTCAATACGCGGGAGCAAGAAATTGCTCATATTTCTAGATCTCTTAAAGGTATAGCTCGAGAACTCCGGATCCCGGTAATTGCCTTATCTCAGTTGAATCGTTCTGTGGAAAGACGAGATGACAAGCGGCCCCGGCTGTCGGACTTACGAGAAAGTGGTGCTATAGAACAGGATAGTGACATTGTCTCGTTTATCTATCGGGAGGATTATTACGATACGGATAAACAGAAATCTGATTCTACTGTAAGCGAGACCGAGCTTATCATACGCAAGCAAAGAAATGGCCCGCTGGGCACGGTCAATCTGAGGTTCCATAAAGGCTATGCCAGCTTTTATCGTCCTACGAGTCAAACTCCCCAAAATTAGCAGTTGCCCTGTTTCATCAGACTTTGTTTACTTTTATTAGGTTGGTTGTTCCCTTAACTGCGAACGGCACTCCTGCGGTGGTTACTACTAAATCGCCTTTATCCACGAGGCCGGCTTCTCTTACCGTGGTTATCGATTTCTGAATCATTTCATCTGTATCTTTTGTGGCCTCCATCAGTAATGGGGTTACTCCCCAGACCAACGCCAGCTGATTGTAGGTCGATTTCGACGGAGTGACCGCAATGATTTGTACTTGTGGCCGAAATCTTGCTATTAACCTTGCAGTGTAGCCTGATTTGGTCGAAGTAATGATAGCCTGAGCATGTAGTCTGACCGCCATTGAACAAGCGGCACGGCCGATCTCTGGAGCGATCTCCTGTTCACCACTTATGTAATGCCTATCTTCTAACGGGTGGGAAAAGTGTTGATCTGCTTTCCCTGCCAGTTTATTCATAGTTGAAACTGATAAAACTGGATAGGATCCAATTGCAGTTTCCCCCGACAGCATTACAGCATCTGTTCCGTCTAACACCGCATTAGCTACGTCAGTAATTTCTGCTCTGGTGGGTGAGGGTGATTTTACCATTGTTTCCAACATTTGGGTGGCCGTGACTACAGGTTTGGCGAGCCTGTTTGCCAGCCTGATAATCTTTTTTTGTAAAAAAGGTACCTCTTCAATTCCTATTGCCATAGCTAGATCTCCGCGTGCAACCATTAGGCCGTCAGCCTCTCTGGCGATGGATTCAACATTTTGGGCTGCTTCACTCGTTTCGATCTTTGCCATAATTGGTAATTCAGCGTTGAGGTTACGGTCCTTAAGAATACTGCGTATGTTTGCAATGTCATCCTGGTCCCGGACAAAGGAGAGAGCTAGCCAGTCTACTCCCTCGGTAAGTATTAACTCTAGATCTTCTATGTCTTCATCCGTTACTGAAGGAAGGGGAAAGCTCTTACCTGGAATTGTTACTTTCTTTTTGCCGGAGATCTTTCCTGAGGATAAGGCTTTACATGTTATTGCAGCTTCTGTGATGTTTATTACCTTTAAGGATATCTCTCCATCACCAACGATTATCTCGTCGCCTGGGTTCAATTCCTTGCCGATATCGGAATAATCCACGAAGAGTCCCGGGGAGAATCGAGATCCTTCACTGGTGACCAGGTAAACCTTTTCGTCTTGCTTTAAGAGAAGAGTCTCGTTTTGCGTCGGGGTCGTTCGTACTTCTGGCCCTCGGGTGTCGGCGATTATCGCTAATGGTTGGTCAGTAGTTTCTCTAGCACGTTGTAGCTCAATGATCGTTTCCTTGTGGCTTTCGATAGTTCCGTGAGATAAATTGATTCTGACACAATCCATTCCGCTGGCAAGTAATTCTTGAATAACCTGCTCGGAATCGGATGCTGGACCTATAGTTGCGACTATTTTTGTTTTAGTCATTTTTGTCACCGTAGCCAATTTTAGCCCTAAACTGAAAAAGGAAAAAGACCCGGTTTTAACTCATGTTAAAACCGGGTCTTTATGTTCGACAGAACTAGTTTAGATATTATTCTTCTTCACTTAACTTCTTGTATCGGCCAAGCTCTTCCTTAATTTCAGGGCGTTGAAGTTTTTCGATGGCTCTGTTCTGTAATTGTCTTACTCGCTCGCGACTAATGTCAAACACTTCACCAACTTCCTCTAGCGTTCTGGTTTGATAATCTTCCAGACCGTAGCGGAGTTTTAATATGTGTTTCTCTCTGTCGGTCAGTTCTTTGTTTAACAGACCTTTCAGTCTACCTCTTAATAGTGAATCGAACGTTTCTTGCTCAGGGGTTGGTAAAGTTTCATCGGCAAAAATATCTCCAAGAACGCCGCTGTCGCTCGATTCTTCGCCAAGTGGTTTGTCCAGTGAAATCGTGGTCTGGGCCGCCTTTTTAGCACGTCTTACTTTTTCGACTGATACTTCGAGCTCTTCTGCCACGTGTTGGATAGGTGGTTCTTCACCGTGTTCTTGAATATATTCTTCTTCCACTCGATCGATTTTTCGGGACAGTTCCTTCATGTGTGCGGGGACTCGCACGGTCCGAGATCTGTTGGTTAGAGCTTTAAGAATTGCCTGACGAATCCACCAGGTAGCGTACGTACTGAATTTATATCCCTTTCTCCAATCGAATTTTTCTATCGCTTTCATCAATCCTAAATTCCCCTCTTGGATTAAATCGAGAAAGGGTAACCCGTAGTTCCTGTATTTCTTTGCAATACTAATGACCAAACGCAAGTTGGACGAAGCTAGCTTTTCCCTTGCCTGCTTGTCTCCCTGTTCGATTCTCTTTGCTAATTCAACTTCTTCTTCTCTGGTCAATAAGGCCTCGTTCCCCACCTCGTCGAAGTATCTCCTAATGGGGTTTTTTTCCTTATTGCTGTCTTTTATTTTTTTGCTTGCCATGATAACCTCCGTAACCTAGAATCATGTAAAGAAAATAAATTTTATTATTGGCTTATTATTGTATATTTAAAATATTAAATATCAATGATAAAAGCTTACTTTCCGGGGACGATTAAAGAAGCAACCTTACTTAGCCGGATCGTCGGATCTACATAGGAATAACTTCAATTTGGAAAGCTGCTGCCAACACTCATTATTATTATATATCGTTTTAGGTTTTTGTCAAGCGGTTAACCCTATTTTGCTCATTATTTTTTGCCTATGCTACGGTCATCTGTTAGTTTGCTGGGTGTATTGAAATTAGAAGCATATTTCCGTTAGGATTCCAGGTGGATTGTGCTATTATGGTTTTGGCCTTGTAATTCAAGGAGGGAAAATGAATCAACAATCTAATAACTCTAACCTAACAAGACGAAAGTTCTTGAAGCTGGCAGCAGGGAGTGTAATTAGTGCAACTGCCCTAACATTGGGAATAGAACCTTTTCACAAAGAGGCAAACGGTCTAACCAGGACGACCACTAGGCCAGCTATGGGAACGTTTGTCGAGATAACTGGGGTAGGGGAGTCCAAATCGGAGGTAAATGAAGCGATAGATTACGCCTACTCTAAGATAGACGAAGTGAACAAAACGATGAGCGTATTCGACAAAAATAGCAATATCTACCGAGTTAACGTTCCAGGAAGTACTAAGGTCAACCTAACATCAGGGTTAAGTCAAGTACTTCTAGAATCAAAACACATTTCCGAGTTAACTGATGGAAGCTTCGACGTTACTTCAGCTCCGCTACTCGACCTATGGGGTTATTATACCGGCAAACTTACCGTCCCCGACGAAACGCATTTACGGGAGACGTTGAAGCTCGTAGACTATCAAACAATTACCGTAAATTCTGATACGAATACTTTGTTATTAGACTCGCCCCGGCAAGCAATAGACCTTGGAGGAGTTGCTAAGGGTTACGCAGTTGACGAAGCTATACATGCCCTGAAGGAAAGTGGATTAACTGGAGGACTAGTCAACGCTGGCGGTGACATTAGAGGGTTTGGTAAGCCATCCAACGGGTCGTTTTGGAAGATCGGTCTCCAGGATCCAGGCAAAGAGGATAGTTTGCTTGCTGCGCTGGAGCTAATCCTGCCGGCAATTACCACTTCCGGCAACTACGAAAGCTTCTTCACCTATCAAGGTAACAAGCTTGCTCACATAATCGATCCCAAAACCGGTAAACCCGTCGAGGACGTGCTGAGTGTATCGGTAATGGCTAGGACGGCAACCGTTGCTGACGGTCTATCCACAGGATTGTTTGCTCAGGATCCGGACCGAGCCCTATCCGTGATTGAAGGACTCGACGATACAGAGTTAATATACATCTACAAAACAAATGATCGACGCATAGGGGTAAAACTATCCTCCGGCCTACTTGACCAGGTCCATAGGAGGATGTTGGAGGCAAGGTTGAATTGAGTATAGCCGAATTACTAGCCAGAAGGAGTTCATTTACCGGTGGGATTCATCCACCAGATAACAAGGTTACTAAAAACAAAGCCATTCAACCGATTGTTCCTACTGAGAAAGTGATTGTGCCATTGAGTCAACATATCGGGGCTCCGGCCGAGCCAATTGCAGAAAAGGGTGATGAGGTAAAGCGGGGTCAAAAAATTGGTGAAGCAAATGGGTTTGTGTCCAGTCCTGTTCACGCTCCTACCTCGGGAACAGTTTCTAAAATAGCTGATTTTCCGCATCCATCTGGGACCCCAGCGAAAGGAATACAAATTGACCTTGACGGGGAAGATCAGTCAGTAGAATTTACCGCTTCGAAATCTGATGGGTTGTCAGGAGAAGAAATTATCCAAAAAATTCAACAGGCAGGCATAGTTGGTATGGGAGGGGCGGCTTTCCCAACGCACGTTAAACTCAGTCCGCCTGAAGATAAAAATGTCGACACCCTTATTATAAACGGAGCCGAATGTGAACCTTACTTGACTGCTGATTACCGCTTGATGATGGAGGAGCCAGAGAAAATAGTCAAAGGAGTGGAATTGATTGCTCGAGGGTTGGGGGTAGACACCGTGATTTACGGAATTGAGGACAATAAAACGGAGGCCGCAGAAAGAATCGATCAATCTACCGATAGCCAGGTCGAAGTCGTGCAGTTACCTACAAAGTATCCCCAGGGATGGGAGAAAACTTTAATCCACGCGCTCACGGGAAGGCAAGTCCCTGTAGGTGGATTGCCTTTGGATATAGGCGTCGTCGTCCAGAACGTGGGAACTGCTAAAGCAGTCTGGGATGCATTGCGTTATGGTCGTCCTCTTACAGAACGGGTTGTAACAGTGACAGGTACTGTTAAAAACCCTGGTAATTATTCAATAAGAATAGGAACTACGTGGAAGGATATCTTGGATCAACTTGGCGGCTTGAAAGAATCGAAAGACGGACAAGTAAAGTTGATCGACGGAGGACCTATGATGGGCAACACCCAGTCCAGCTGGGAAGTTCCTGTGTTAAAAAGTACTTCGGGAATGCTCGTTCTTGACGAAGCGGTAGCCATTCACAGAGAGCCGAGGGCTTGTATTGGGTGTGGGAAATGTATTGATGCTTGTCCTGCCAATTTGTTACCGACTTCTATCTATAAAAGTATAGAAGCAGGAGATATAGAAAAAGCAAGGGAGTTAAATGCTACCGCTTGCTGTGAGTGTGGTTCTTGCACCTATGTCTGTCCCAGCGAAATCCCGCTGACACAATGGATTGTTCAAGCCAAAAACGAAATAACTTTAGAGGATAGAGAGGAAGAAGATTAGAATTTGTTGACTCTCAAAAGCTCTCACGATATGGACTTTTGAGAACCTCCTTTATAACGGCTGTATCACGGTTTTGGCCGGCAAGGTAACGATCGTAAGTGACGAGAAATGCCAGGCTGATTAAGAAAAGGAAGCCAGCCAATCCTCCTTGAAGTGCGTGGGCGTAGTTTCCTTCCAAGAAAATATTGCTGAACAAGGTGCCTAGGCCGAGACCTACTAGCAGAGAGCCAGCCGGGACCCCAAAAACCACTGCCGAGATTTTTCCGAAACTTCTCGGTGTCAGTTCAAGTTGTACTTTGTCTCCAACTGAAACGTCTAAAGGGTCACGAGCTGTTATTTGAAGGGAGTTTCCGCCGCTTTTCTTTTTTGGATGGTGATGGCAGTTTTTACAATCTCCTCTGGAGGAAATATCGAGAACGGTAACTCTAGCCTCGTTTTCGCATTTCTTGCCAACTACTATACCTTCTCTCAGGTGGGTATCATTGGCCATTACTGTTCTTTGGTGTTTGGCTTTGGCAAATTTAGTATGCAATCGACCGGACACTTTTCAACTGCTTTGTCCAAGTCCATTTCGTCTTCTATTAGCGAATAGTCGATACGAGCGAGGTTGTCTTCAACTGTGAAAACACCTTCCGGCGCGGACTTTTCACATAGTTTGCACCCGATGCACCCGACCTTGCATTTTTGCCTTATTGTTGCTCCTGACTCGCGAGAGTTACAGGCAACGGATACAAAATCACCTGCAAGATTAACTTCCTCCACGGTGATTATATCCCGAGGGCATGCTTCAACGCATACCCCACACCCGGTACATTTATCCGGGTCAACCTCGGCCAAACTCTCGGAAACGTGCATTGCATCGAAAGGGCAAGCCTCTTCGCAGTCGCCGTATCCCAGGCAACCATACTCACATTCGATGTCACCGCCAACCGTAAGTTCAGCGGTCCTGCAGCTTTTAATCCCTTCGTACGCTCCTGTGCGCTGCTTGTATTCCTCTGTGGCTCCACAATGAACTACGGCAAGTAGCTTCTTGCCGGGTTCGCTCCCGATTTCTAACCCCATAATATCTGCTACTTTCTCGGCGACTTCTTCTCCGCCGGGCACACAGGCGTCGGGAGGAGCGTTACCCCTCACAATATTGACTGCACATTGGTGACAACCTGGGTAACCGCAGGCACCGCAGTCTATACCCAGTAACGCGTCTTCCACTTTTGCAACTTTGGGATCTACCTCTACTTTTAGTTTAGTGTGCGCAAGCCCCAGAAGTCCCGCAAACAATAGACCCAAGCCGGCCATTGTAATAAGTGAAATGATTACTGTTCCTGACATTTATCTCACCTTTATACCGGTACCAACCCGGAGAAACCCATGAAAGCCAATGCCAACAGACCAGCGGTTAATAAGGTAATGCCCGTGCCTCGAAACGGTTTGGGGATGGCTTCCTCTTCGAGTTCCCCCCGGATACCTGCCATAATTACTAAAGCAAGGGTAAAGCCGACTCCGGCTCCAAAACCAAAAATAGCCGATTGGACGAAATTGTAATCTCTAAGAACCATAAATAATGCGAGACCAAGTACTGCACAGTTTGTAGTAATTAGCGGCAAGTATATACCCAGTGTCTGGTAAAGTTCAGGGACGTATTTCTTGAGAAACATTTCTACAAGCTGAACTAAGGAAGCAATTACCAGGATAAAAGATACGTACTCCAAAAATTCGACGTTGAACGCTTCCAGAATAAAGTGGTTGATATTCCAGGTAATAATCGCAGTTAACGTCATCACAAACGTGGTGGCAATTCCCATCCCAAACGCGCCTTCCATTTCGTCTGAGACTCCAAGAAATGGGCATATTCCAAGAAAATAGTGAAGAACAAAGTTCTGGGTTAAGACAATTGCGATGAAGATAAAGAATAGCTCCATGGTTTACTCCTTACCCGATATTCTTTTGAACAAAGCCACCAGTAGACTCAAGCTGATAAAAGCCCCTGCCGGTTGAACCATAATCACCATTGATTTGTACCAGTTGCCGAGTATTTCCAGGTTGCCGATTGTACCCTGGTAAAATAGCTCGCGAACGCTACCCAAAATTACCAGAGCCAATGCAAATCCTAGACCCATACCCAGTGCATCCATCAATGACCGACTTACAGGTTCTTTAGAGGCAAATGCTTCTTGGCGCCCCAAAATTATGCAGTTGGTAACAATTAATGGTAGGTAAGGTCCTAGTTGCGCACTTATGCTCGGAATGTGTGCCTCAAACAGAAGCTTGACCACAGTGACAAAAGAGGAGATGATAATCATAAAGCTTGCGATCCTGACTTGATCGGGTATGAGCTTTCTCAAAGAAGATATTGCCAACCCTGAAGCGACTAAAACAAAGGTCGTCGCTAAACCCATGGAAAGCCCATTGATAAGTGATGTGGTAACAGCTAAAGTTGGACACATGCCCAGTACCTGCACGAATACCGGATTTTCCTGCCAGAGTCCTTTGAGGAAGTCTTTAGTCATAATTAAGCACCTGAGGACAGAAAATCTTTGACTACGTCTAATTCTTTAATTGTGTTTATCTCTTTGTTAATGGTGTTTATCACTGTTTTTGAAGAGATGGTCGCTCCGGTGATGGCCTGCACTTCGCCGGGCTCAGTTGGCGCTGCTTTTACTAGAGTTAAATCCTGTCTGGCAACCAAATCCCGGAATTGGCTTTTGAAATTTTCTCCACGAATTTTTCCTCCTAATCCAGGGGTCTCCTCGGACTCAAGAATTTCTATGCCTTTAACTTTTTCCAAATCTTTGGTCACTCCGACCATCAGCTTGATCGTTCCCTGGTAACCGCTGCCGCTTGCCGTAAAAGCGAGACCGATAGGAGTACCGCCTTCGTCCTTGGCCACGTAAAGTGTTTTCCCGTTCGCGGTCTTAGTTTCGTAGTTTGCAGTTTCCGGCAATACGTAATATATTGCCTCTTCCATTGCCTCTTGCTCGTTTTTATGTATTAATGGAGTTGCGTAATTTGACACCAAAGATAGCACGAGTCCACTGATTAACCCCAGTATTGTTAGAACCAGGACCATTTTTAGTATCTGATTCATTTGCTAACCCCACCCCCGAAAGGTTCGGGCACAGTAAACCTATCGATTAGAGGTGTAAACGCGTTCATGAGTAAAATTGCAAACATTACGCCCTCGGGATATCCTCCCCAGCTTCTAATTACCATTGTTAAAACCCCTATGCCAATCCCAAAGATCCACCTGCCGGTTTTGGTCACCGGCGACGTAACCGGGTCGGTAGCCATGTAAAATGCTCCGATGAGGAAACCACCTGCAAGAAGATTAAAAATAGGCGGTGTAAATTGTCCCGGGTTAATTCCCCAAAGTATTGAAGAAAGTACCAATAAGGAACCAATTGTGCCCAGTGGGATTCTCCAGTCGATGTATCCCTTTGCCAGTAAATAGATTCCCCCGATTATCAGTGCAAGTGCCGAGGTTTCTCCGAGTGAGCCGGCAATACTGCCCATGAATAGCCGTGATAGCGGAGTCATTACCCCGTCAAATCTAGCTGCCGCGAGGGGAGTTGCTGAAGTAATTGCATCCACATTAACGGGTTTGTCCCAGCTGGTCATCAAAACCGGATATGCTGCAACCAGGAA
>Ga0102934_1003515_pt1 | contig 10661 bp, 15 predicted proteins | sample SalPonR2_A_D1_MG_FD_78175 | JGI IMG/M metagenome (GOLD analysis project Ga0102934, IMG submission 78175) | Salt pond soil microbial communities from South San Francisco under conditions of wetland restoration - Salt Pond MetaG R2_A_D1_MG | ecosystem: Environmental > Aquatic > Marine > Intertidal...
ATTAATACATATGAAAGAACAATATGAACAAAAAATGAAATTACCTATTTCCGCTAAATAAGGTAAAATATGGAAGTTTATTACTCCATTACAGTATCAAAAGGTTTATATTTACCTAAGTGTTTCACAAATAGGTAAAATGGAAAAGAAAAAGATAAGTTACAGAACAGGTGAGAAATCACTGACACCTGAGCAAGTGCGGAAGCTGTTAGAAATCATAGATGAATTCACTGATTTAGTTTTCTTCAAAACTGCGCTGAATTGTGGTATGCGTAGGGGTGATATTGTCAGGTTGAGGTGGAAAGACATCGATTGGGAAAAATGGTGTATTTCTTTTGAAGAGATGAAGAAAGACAGGGTTCATACTGTCTTTCTTAGTGAAGAAATGTTGATGGAACTGAAAAGGTTAAGGAACCAGAACGGGAACGAATATTATTTGTTTCCTGGAAGGTCTGAGAAAAAGAGGGGCAAAGGTCATATTTCTAGCAAGACTGCTTATAACAAGTATCAGATGTACTTGAGAAAGGCAGGAATACAACAACAAGATGAATTCAGGCCTTTTCACAGTCTCAGAAGCACTTGTATCAAACTGTGTCAAAGGGCTGGTTGGAAGAGAGAAGAGGCAGCGAAACACGTTGGTGATACTGTCAGGGTGATAGATGAGCATTATGCAACTCCTTCTGAAGAAGAAATGAAGGAAGCAGCAAAGACGAGGCCGATTATACAATGATAAGCGATGAAATATATGATATAAGACGAGAAATGTTAAGTTTGCGGGAAAAATTATACAATATTGCCAAAAAGATTGAAAAACTTGAAGGCAAAATATAGAATTGGTTTGTTGGGGTGGGGTTTGATAGTATGCCTCTGTTCCTCATCCCTTCAAACCTCAAAAAACAGGGGTGAAATAATGGCAAATGATGTGCAATGGAAAGAAGTCGAAGGTGAACTGAAAAAAGAGGGAAAGTTTGATTATTTGTTTCAAAAAAAAGAATTGGATGATAATGAACAACTTCTGAAAGATTTTCTGCAAAAAAATTTCTATAACAAAATATTAGAAGGTAGAGAGGATTTTGATGATCAGTTGTTTCAAAGTGGGTTTGCAAACATATCTGATTGGGATGATCTGAAAGGAAAAATACAAAAATGGTACAAGAAAAGACCAGATTACGATAATGAATCAAAACGAGTTCTTATGAAACTTGCCATGCCAGGCAAGGATCACCATAATTCAGCAACAGAAATCATCGTGAACTTCGTCAAAAAGCATGAGATTATAGTGACTTCTAACGATAATGAAAGGCAAGATATGTATGTGTATGAAGATGGCGTGTACACCGACAGGGGTTACAGCAAGATAAAAGAGCATTGTAGAAAGTTGTTGGGTGAAGCGTATAGAGACAACATCATCAGGGATGTAACCGAAAAAATCAAGGTGGACACACAAACAGACATCAATGAGTTTTTAAAAAAGGAGGAAAAAGAAAAAGTATGTTGCCAGAATGGCATAATTGATCTGAAATCAGGACAATTTGAGCCACACACAAGCAAATATGTGTTCTTCAACAAGATTCCTATCAAGTATGATCCTGAAGCTGATTGTCCTAATGTAAGATCCTTCATGAGCAGCATAGTTAGCAACCCTGCTGAGGATCTGGACATCATACAAGAGTTATTAGGTTATTGCCTCCTCAAAAATTACAAGATACCTAAGGCAATTATGTTATCTGGTTCCGGCAGGAACGGAAAGGGTACCCTCATGCAACTTATTAGGCATTTTGTAGGTGTTGAAAACACAACTGACGTTAGTTTGCATGCACTGGAAAACGACCAGTACGCTGCATCTGAATTATGTGGTAGGCTTGTATGTTGTTCAGGAGATTTGGATACCACAGCCCTCAAACATACTGGAATGTTCAAACAATTGACTGGCGGTGATGATATATACGCCAACAGGAAGTATAGGCAACCTATCAAGTTCAAGAATTATGCGAAATTGATTTTTGCAGCCAATCAAATTCCCGAAACAAGGGATTTGAGCCCAGCATTTTTTTCCAGATGGGTAATTATTGATTTCCCTTATGCATTCTACAGTAAGGAAGAGATAGATGAAATGTCAGATGAGGAAAAAAGAAACAAAAAAATAGCAGATAGAGAGATTGTAGACAGGATTTCTACTGAAAAAGAATTGTCAGGTATGCTGAATTGGGGCTTGGTAGGCCTGAAAAACATGTTGAAACAAGGAAACTTCAGTCACAGCCAAACGACCAAAGAAGTATACAGGAGATGGGTCAGAAAGTCTGACAGCACACAGGCATTCATAGACGAATTTGTCAGAACAGATTACGATGCTTGGGTAAGCAAAGAAGACTTTAGAAAAGCTTTGTCAAAGTTCTGTCAATATCACAAATTAGTGCAAGATTCTGAACCAATAATTAAGAGAAAATTGCAAGAAAGATTAGGTGTGATTGATGAACGAAAAACGTGTAACTACCAAGTTGTGAGAACATGGTCAGGAATAGACATTAAGTGGGATATTTTTGACCTAAAAACACCCAAAAAAATAGATACTATAGAACATAATAGTAGTGGTAGTAAGGATAATGTTTTGACAGGGATGTCAAGCATGTCGGGGTATTCCGAAAAGTCCCTATGGAGTATACCACCACCTTTTTTCAACTACCCTGTCAACCCTGACAACCCTGTCAAGATAGATAACTTATTTAAAAAAGAGGGGGTTGTTTTTTCGGTTTTTGAGAATATAGATTTAAAATATCTATATCATAGTATCAAGAATTGGCTAAAAAACAACCCAAAATCTACAATAAAGGAATATGATATATATTTCTTATTCTCTATTTTATGGTATTCAAGAGATAGCGTACAAAAGGTGATAGAGAAACTACTCGTGCGTGGTGAAATTTACTCACCTCGTTCGGGATTATACCAGAATTTAGACTAACAGGTGATTTAAAAATGTTTCGGAAAAAAAACACAGAAAAACAACATGAGGAAAACAAGAAAAAAGCTCAGCTGCAAGAAGCTGATCAAGACAAAAAAACAAAGGTCAATGACATAGATAACGAACCGCAATATGACCAGGGTCTTAATTTGAGCAAAATCAACGAAAAAGAGATACTTTGGTTAATCTATGAAGAGGTTAGGTATCAGAATTTGATTTTTGAGAAAGTTATGGGGGGTGAAAAAAATGAGAATGAAAGTAACAGTGAAGACTCCACCGAACAAAGCGGAGGAGACGTTGCAGAAACAACAGAGAACGCTACTGGGAGCAAAGAACGTAAGCAGAATAAGTGAACAGAAACTAATTGATGACAGAACATTCTACTGGATCGTTGAAGATGTTGATGAGAAAGAGGAAAAGAAACTGATCAAACGTCTTGCTAGGGCAGAATCAACAATGAAAACCATATTTCGTCAAGTGGTCAAGATAGTAGATTGGGTGAACAAGATGGAAGGAAAGACTAACAAAGGTTATGAGTGGATGAAGAGGGCTGTCAAAAAAAAGTTTCAGAAGAAATATGGTGGTGACGGTATCGATTTGGACAACATCTTGTGCCAGAAACACGACAAACCACAATATATTGAGTTGACCGACAGGGAATACTTTGAAAAAGAATTCCTGCCAAATCAACTGATCAATGTTGAAAGGCTTTAATCCTCTATCTTTTTCTTTGCTTCTTTGATTGCTTCAACTAACTTATCTGAGAATTTCTTAATTCCCCAGGTATAGCCTACAGCCATACCCACAACATAGCCAAAAAGAAACAAAGCCATGTACATTAATCCTATGTAATTAACTCCAAGTTCCATTATGTATCACCTCTTATTTTACCCCATTTTCTTGCTATAGAAAATATCAAGGGAAATAAACAACTTCCGAAATATGCCTCAACAGCAATCAAAAAAATTATGGGGTTATAAGTACCTGTAACCTTCATTATCCAAATTTCGAATACCAATAAAAAAATGGCAAGATTTGAAAAAATCATTGTCCCAAAATTCACAGTAGAATTATACTTATTGAACTTAGCAAGCTTGCTTAATTTATCATCTATTTCCTTTAAGAGTTGTTCATTTTTCATTTTCTTTTACCTCCGTTGGTTGGTTTTCTTGTGGAGATTTCACTACCTGTGCCCCATTTAAGTAGTTTGTCTGGCAACGTGTAGAAAGGTGTGGATTCTTCTCCATATGTTGAGTTGCCTTCAGACGTACCGCTTCTGTTTGGATATTCACACCATAATCGGACAATCCTTTGGCAACCTTGGGATATGAACCCACTACATCATACAAATAAGCATATGCAGCGTTCCTCTGAAATATTGTTTTTTCCAATAGTCTATTAGGTTTTTGCTCTTTGTCTCGCTTCACATACTGCATCTTGAGTGTATCATAACCTTCTTTACTGATGCACCATTTGTTGATGAACTTGAACGGAAAGTCCTGTTTGGTGGCGTGGTAATTCAGATCTCTTTTCCCGAACAAATACAACAATCTTTTCCTCTTTCTCCCATAGAACCCAGCATAACCCCTTTCAAAAGACAAGTATTGTTCACCTTTGGCATTTGTTCTCAATCTTGAACCTCTCTTGACATTGATTAATAATTCTGACCGATTCACTGCCAAACCCTTATTAAGCTCAAAAAAATCAGGCAAACAAATGATTATCACGTGGTTAAGATAACCCATTTCAGAGAAAAAGTCCATCAATTCCTTACTTTTTGATTCCATTGTTCTTTTGGAATCAAAATCTGATCTACCCTCATCAAACCATATAATTGATTTTTCAGGCAAATCACCTGCCCTCTGTTTCAATTCTTCACCATTGAAAACAATGTTTTGCGTGTCAAATGTTCTGTCATTCCTCGCACTGAGGTAACTTCCAATCTGACTAGCCAATGTACTCTTACCTGTTCTGACCATTCCAGAGCCACTGATTAACAAAACAAAATCATAATCTTTTCCCTGGTTGTAATGGACATAATCAAGCTGTTCTTTCAGCTTATCATCCATCCAAAACTCTTCTCCGTTTGCATCTTTCACATATACCATTATGTCACCTACCCATAGCGAATCTATAATCCTCGCCACGTTTGTACAACAACCCTGCCTCATTAAGAATTTTTCTCAGATCCAATTCGAACTGAAACAAGCCCTCGTGTAATTCAATACCAATCTCCCCTTTCATTGGTGAATTTGACCTCGCCCATTTGTTAACATCATTCAACAAATTCTTTCTTTGAGCATTCATTTTATCAAAATCTTTCATTTCAGTATATACTTCCTTGAACACTTCCTGCAATGCCTGAAACCAATTCCAAGCATCCATATTGAACTTGTAATGAGAAGCCAAACTTAAATTAGAATGTATTCGGTAGAAAGTTTGCAGTGTCATGTCCCACTGCGTTTCAGAATCCCAATTCTTGTTTGTCATTTTCGTTTATTTATGTCTTGCCAGGCCACCACAACCTAGCAAGACAATATCAAAAGAGGTGTCCTTTGTATTCCTCATATTTGGTTTTTTATTTTTATTTATTTCTATACTATGGAACAATAATATTTATATAATCTATAATCAAATAAATAATAAAATGGCAGACCCTTCCCTAGCAGAACAAATCAGAGGTGGAAGTAGAGAAGAGTATGTTGAAGAGAAAGATTTCATCAAAAAGATTGAGACAGATGAAGAAGTTGTGGAACAAGAACCTTCGGGGAAGACTACTACAACAAAAAAGACTTCTGGTGGAGGTGGGAGTGGTCGCAGGAACAGACCACCTCAAATTGAAGTGAAGGAACCCGCTGGCCGAGTTTCTGGATCTACGCTTGAAAAGATCAAGAGTGGTGAAGTTACTGAATTAACCCCTGACCAAATACAAAGAACTCAAACACCTTCTACAAGAACATTCACCGAGACGGGTAGGTTAAGACGTGTTGCTCCTCCACCATATAGACAAGAGTTAGGTGTTCCTGAAACCGCTGCAGGAAGGATTATAGAACAACAACGAATTTTGGACAGTTTAAGACGGAAACCTTTGACGACATCCGAGAGAGTTAGAAGAGTGAGTAGGGAAGTTGGAAGAGTGAGTCGTGCAATTGAAAGGTCAAGAAGACAAAGGGCACAACAAGTCAGGCAAGGTGATTTTCGAAGTGCTGAAGCTGCTGGTGTTGCACCGGATTTCTTTGTGAGAAAAGAATCACAATTGCGCTCAAGAGAAGCAAGGGGTGAAGTCCAACCTTTCCAAGCAACTGCAGAACGAAGCGCAATAACCGCAGGCAGAAATATATATCAAACAGGGAAACAATTAAGCCCATTAATTGCGGCTGGAACAGGAGTGGGATTATTATTCCCTAGTGTAAGACGAAGAGCCGCAGAAAGCGCAGGAGAAATAATCAGGGGCGGAACAGAATTTGGACGTAGACTTGTGACAGGCCAAGGTTTTCCCGGTGTTGGACAGGAAATTAGACAAAGACCTGGTACTGGAATAGGTATTATTGGGTCAGAAGCGGCCATGGGTTTTGGAGCGGGTGCGGTGGGGACTAGACTTGGTAGAGCTGCATCACGTTCAGAAAGATTACAACAATTATTGAACCCTGGAAGGAGAGTTGTCGGAAGACGGCCTTTTGTTAGAACCGCTGATGATAGAATACCAGCGACAGGCACAGGAAGGGGGATAAGGGTTATTGGCGGAACACAAAGCGGTGCATTGCCAACCTCACAACAACTGAGATTTACAGAGGGTCAAGTATTACAACCGGTTTCAGCTCAACAAGGTTTGGTACCTAGGCGTGGTGGGACTGTTCAATTAAGAGCAGGTGATACACTAGAACAGGGATATTTTGCAGATCCTTTTGGCAGAGTGAGAACTAGTCGATTACAAGGGGGCGAAGGAACCAGAACTCCTAGTTTGGTTGATATTGCTACTGGAGATGTATCTTTTAGGCGACCACAGCAACAAATTCAATTTTTCCCTGAACAAACAATACCTAGATTACCCGAAAGTTTGAGCGATGTTAGGGCAGCCTTAAGATCTGATAGGCCACTGACCCCTAACCAAAAAAGGAGGTTGGAACAATACCAACTGCAACAAACACAACAATTTAAAACACCGGGATTTCCTAGTCAAGAAGCAGAAGTTACTCTGGCGCCAGGCGAAACAGTATTTTCTAGAAGGACAGGAAAAACTATTGTTACAAGACCTGAAACAGGAGAAAGAATACCTGCAGAACTATTTGAATCTGAGATAGTTGGTGGTAGAAGAACTCCTGTAGCTGCAAGAAGATTAGCTGCGCCTCAAAGACAAACAATTTTTAGTGATGAATTATCGAGACAATTAGATATTATCCCTAGCAGACGAAGGACACCGACAAGCCGTGCAGTTATACCGGGTGGAACTGTAGCATCGCCTTTTGCTACAACTGCAGCAAGATTTTCGAGATTGGGAAGACGACCTCGTACAACTAGACCCAGAACTACAACTACCGGCATGTCACCTTTTGCAACAAGTCCATCACGGAGCCCATCACAGGGACCATCACCAAGAACCACAGGAAGTCTGTCCTTGTTAGGGCCAACCTCACCTAGCGTTGCTCCAAGTCCATCACGAATCCCATCACAGGGACCATCACCTGTTGGATCACCCAGCCCCGGTTTAACTTCTCCGAGTCCGTCATCTGCCAGCCCATCACCGAGTTTTTTTCCTTCACCATCACCAAGAACAACATCACCAAGTCCTTCACCCACTCCAGGTCCTAGTCTGCCATTAGGAACTCCAAGGCCAACCCCTGGAACAAGAGGGGTTGGCACCACTCCCCAAAGAGGGCAAGCAAAGAGTTGGGATGTATATATCAGAAGGAAAGGAAAATATAGCAAGGTTGCAGATGACCTAGGTTTCAATCGTGCATTACAAGTAGGTTCAAACAGAGCCAGAAGCACATTGGCTGCAACTTTCCAGCTTAGGCCGGATACAAAACCCGCAAAAGGACAACCGCTTAGGACAACACCGAGGTTGACTGATTTCAGGTTGCCAAAGAAGGGTAGCAAACTGCAACGAGCAGGTACTTTCACATTAGTGGAGAAACGTAACAGGAGATTAGCTTCGCCTCGTGAGGTAGTAGATATTCAACGAAAACGAAAAAGGAGATGATATTATGGAAGAAAAAGTCAAGTTCAACGATTTGTCAGGGGGCTTGAAATTTTTGATAGTTATGGGCGGCTTGACAGGTTGTTACATAGCTTTCTGGTTCCTAGTGGGAATAATACAAGGAATCATAATAGGGGGATATTAACATGCCATGTTACAAAACCAAAAAGAAAAATAAATCGTACAAAAAGAAATACAAAAAAGACAAGGATAATCTGCTATAATGGGGTTTTTTTCAAATATAAAAAAAACGATTGTCGACAGTTTTGACATCGAGAAACAGGAACAAAAGAAACGTGAACTCATCATAAGAGAAAAAGAAAAACAAAAAAGGTTGCAAACAGAGTATGAATTGTTATCAGAAAAGAAGAAAACACAACAATTACAGGATAAGATAAGGAAACAAAAACCCAAGGATGACAATCCTTTCTTCATGCAACAAAACAAACAAAACAAAGGATTACTATGAAACCACCAAAATACGCACAGAAAAACGCACAGAAAGCCTTGAAATGTATTAACCAGGGTAGTACTGCAATGACAAAGAAAGGCAGAGAAAGGGCACGACAGTTAGCGAAAGGTGGCAACCTATCACAAGATGATTTGAAAAGCATATCACAATTTGAACGGCACAAGAAAAATGCTAGTTATTCGGGTTATCTTTGTGATGATAAGGGTGCTGTAGCTTGGTTGGGTTGGGGCAACAGCCTGAAAAATAAGAAAGGCGTGCCTGATTTCAGTAATTGGGCACAGAAAAGAGTTAAATGAAAATGGAAAATAATGATCAATTAATCAAGGCAGTACAAACACAACAAGCGGCTTCTACTGATGAGATATTCAAGGCACCAATGCACACTTATGGCAGTCACGCTATAATGATGTTAACCAATCCTTCTGATGATCTATTCATGTTGGAGTGCGAATTGCGTGGTCTGAAACCTGATTCAAATAATAATCCTCAACCAGTTGCCGAACCTCTGATTAACAAGGATGGTGCGCACAAGGTGATTGGGTTATTGAGGGCAAGGGCGCACAAAATACAAATAATGGGTCATATATCAGAACAAAGTAAAAGCAAGGAAATCGTCAGTATGGGTGAAGTATTGATACAAGAACTAATGATCAACAAGAATGAGTTTGATGTCAAGAGCGATGTTGACAGGAGTTATGTTGTTCAATTAGCGACAAGTTATTATGAAAGTATACTTGACAGCAGCCTTAATGGGGGCAATAGGGATTTTTGGGGCAAACAGAGAGTTGAGACTACAGCTCAACAAACACCCCAGGTTAGTACAGGGATTTTGAACAAACTTAATCCGTTCAAATAAACGAGGTGTAAATGATGGATGTAAACGCAATCATGGGTGTAATACTCAACATACTGGTATTTGTAGTAGTAGCAGGTTTGGTGGTGGGGTCAATAGCCGGTGCAATATACTGGATTAAGAAAAGGAAAATGTACATGCAATATGACATAGTCATATTCAAGAAAGACAATTTTGGCAACATTCACAAGGAAAAGGATTGGGGCGGCATATTCACTGACAAATTAACGGGGAACAAGAGGTTTTATTTGAGGAAAAACAAAGGTGCAAGCCTGAACCCAGATTATATCAGACCAGTTCCGCAAAAAAAAAGTCATCGTGAAGTGGTGTACCTTTTTCAGACAGGGTTGAAGAATTTCTCAATCCTGAACATGAAAATAGATCCTAACGACAACCTAAAAGTGAAATTGTCTGAACAAGATGTTAACTGGGGATTGGCTGAATGGCAACGACTGAAAGCACGTCACGAGAACCAGGGTCTGAAACCATACATTGGTTTCATCGGTTTGGTGATTTTCGGGATATTAATCATGATAACGCTTGTGTTTGCGATCAAGACTTTCGGCGGAGAGTTCAGCAAGATTGGCCCGATGTTAAGTGACATGAAAGACATATCACATAACCTCATGCAAGCGCATACAGGAACTGCAGTACAATGATCAACAAAAAATTTATTTTAATTTTTGTATCTCTTGTTTTGTTAGTTGGAAATGTTTCGGCATTAGGAACTTGTGAATTAGGTAAGGAAGAATATAACAAAGGGGAAACAGCAGGATTTGTATGCACCTGTACAAAGGTTCCAGAAGAGAATCAAGAGGGTTATTTTCTATGGCAATTAAATAATGGAACTATATTGAGAAACGAATCGACTAATTCTCTTAATTGTATTGGTGACATATTCGTAGATAGTTACACTTTCGATTTTGTGAACGAAACTGGCACAGTAGAGTTTGTGACAGAATCAAACGCTTGGGATGATCCTGATGACATCATTTTGGATGATTATGACGTTACTTCAGCAGGTATATATGATTGTATTATCCAGAACATAGAACTTTCTCAAAGTATTAATCTTGGTGAAATTGGCGCTGCTAGATTCGACGTTATTGATGCTAGTAGCGGTTCACCTTTGGTTGGTGCAAGATGCACAAGCGATATATATGATGCCTCTGGGTTA
>Ga0102934_1003520_pt1 | contig 10654 bp, 12 predicted proteins | sample SalPonR2_A_D1_MG_FD_78175 | JGI IMG/M metagenome (GOLD analysis project Ga0102934, IMG submission 78175) | Salt pond soil microbial communities from South San Francisco under conditions of wetland restoration - Salt Pond MetaG R2_A_D1_MG | ecosystem: Environmental > Aquatic > Marine > Intertidal...
AGCCAGGTAGAAACCAGCGCCATAGGCAGCGAGGATGGGGTACGTGTTCTCGATCGTGACACCCGTGAAGATCATCACACCACCGCCGACAAAGAAATCGCCGATACCACTAAAGAAGAGGATGGGGGCGGCGAATCGGAAGTCCAAGCCGGTAAGGATCATGGTCCCGCCACCCACGAAAAGGATCTGGCCCGCACCGTTGGCCGACTGGGCCACGCCTTGCGCCTGGATAACGCAGAAAGTAAAGACGGCATTGCCACCCAAGACAGCAACGTTGAAACCCGCGCCACCGAAGTTACCAAAGAGAAGGGTAGCGGTGAAAGTGCAGCCGGTAAAGAAGGCGTTCCCGGCCACAACGAGCACGTCACCACCGATAGAGACCTGGTCAGTGAAAGGGAGGAGAAGCGTGGTGTCCCAGAAGTTGCAGCCGAAGAAGTTGACAGTCCCGGCGGCGACGTAGACGTGGCCACCGTAGATTCGCCCACCGACAAAGTCGATCTGATCCTCGATCGCGCCTTGGACGGAGTCCCAATCGTTGGCAACAGCAATGAAGGTCACGCCCACAAAGTTGGCCCCCAGAGCCCCCGGCTCCACCGACACACAGCCACCACGGATCTCGCCCACCACAGAGGAGGAGCCCGAGCCCTCCAAGCCGTAGCGGTCGCGCACGGTCCCCCCGCCCTGTCGGACACGGACAAACTGCAGCTCAAGGAGACCCCCGGGCCCGACAGTGAAGGCACGTTCGGCGTCCTCCGCATCGATCTGAGGAAGCACGGCGGGATTGCCCATCACGCGGACGTAACGGTTCACCTTAATATCTTCGTCAAGAGCATAGGCATCGGGGTCACCGCTGCTCAAGACAACCAATTCACAGCCCTGGTTCTCGACAGCGTCCAACAGCTCAGCACCATCCGCAGGCCAGCAGGAGTTCTGGCCCACGAAATCCTTCAGATTAACATCAGCACCCATGGTCGCGATAGCCTGCAAGGGGTCGCCCTTGATTGCGCCGGTGAGGGCATTGGCGTTGGCCTACAATAGAGAAAAAGGAGATCGTGTGAGCACTGAACGGGAACCTCTCAGCCTTCGACTCATCCTTCGCACTACTTACATTAGTGAATGTCTGGCCGGTGCTCGCAGATTCTTCAGGCTCCGAAGCCTTAGGCGGGGTCCAGGTATCGACCTTGATAGGGGCAGTTTCGGCGGGCTTGGCAGCGTCGAAAACATCCTTAATATTAACGTCAGTGTCGAGGGAGGCCACATTCGGCTCCGAGGCGACTGCGGCCTTGTCTTTCTGGCCAGCACCACCCACAGTAAAGACAAGGGCCAGAGCTACAGCCACGCCAACGGCGGCCAAGAGACCGCCATAAACATAGCGGCGAGCGCGTAATCCTTCGGCAGGCATTACTAACAGACTTTCAGTTCTGTCTCTTTGCTCCTTTGCGAGGGAATATGGAGTGGACAAGCCAAAAGTTGAAACTGTCCTGTTTGAATGTGGGTAAATGAAGTGCTTTGCATTTAGAGACGACCGAAATATATCTGATCACTGCGGCGGGGAATAATTTGTCCGCCAGAAGGATCGAATGACAAGACCACTGAGTCTAACGATCCCTGAAGAGCAAAACATTGAACTCGATAATTGCAATGTAGCGCTGTGATCTAGTGAAGAGAGGGCATTCTTAGCAGTGTAAAACGAGGGCTTTGTAATGCAAACGCTCTGGACTGACAAATCAGGCCGCCCTTAACACTAAGTGACAGCGCAGGCCATGTCAAATCAGGCCAAACATGCAGCACGACGCTGGCCCATATGCAATGCAGACCAATGCTTCCCAAAAGGAAGAGTAGATCTGTGGTCTAGGGCCTCGAGTAAGACAGCTTATTGACATCCAATTGTAGTCAAGCGCTGGGACGGAAGCGCCCATGGGCAGACGATTTCAAGCACAGAGTAGCTCGACATGCATGCTTGACCTTCAACGACCAAGGACATTTCATACTTCTTGGTACACCATATTAAATATTTCTCACAACCCAAAATTAACAGGCGTTGAGTATTACATTCGATAAAGAGGGTCCCCGAATAAGGAGAAGAAAAAAGGAAACCTGACACACAAAAGTAGAGCTCCCCGAACCAGAATTAACGCGGTATTTGATTTGAATGGGCCGCCGTTATCCAATTCTCTCGCCCCTCATCTGTCAACGGAATTCTTGGTGTGAAAGGAACCAATGTCTCTCAGTCCAAAATCTGTCAATTTGCATGCATTTCATTGAAACAAAATAAATAAATTGACTACTTCGTTTCGAGATTTGCGTGGGTGATTCATCCCCAAGGGAAAAAAATGTTTTCAATGACTTTTCAAATCTCCGCTTTGACACCACTAACAACTCCCGCTTCAACCGTTGGGAACCCAACCGCCCTATGGGCTCTCGTCACCAGGAAATTCACTTACTGCTCCCAAAACTCGAGGTGAGAGCAGAGAACCCATAAAAAATGGGTTCGTCTCTATCCCTCTATTTCCTCTGACATGATTGGCACCTCAGTACTCCCGGAGTTCCACGCCCCAATTTACTGTTCGCATGTGTTGCTAGCCACCAGGGCTGAAGATTGAATGGGCCCATGTATTTAGAATGAGCCATACGCCCGCGCGGACAGCCAGGCGGTGATTGTTGCTACCTTATACCCGTTGAGCGGAGAGGAGTAGGCAATTTCTCTGCACCCAAGAGGATGGGCTTTGCCTGCCCCTCTACGATAAAGTCATTCAGAAGAATTCAACTTGGGGTGTACCTCTTCTGTCTTATCCTGAGCGCGTCTCGCTCTTATGAGCAGTGGAGGCATTATCTTGTAGTCTCAACACAGAAATTTGTATTTATGGTCACGTCAGCCTAACTTCTGGACAAGAGATGTCGAGCTCGCGAGACTCAGGACAGCATTTGGTCGTAGTGCAGCCTTAGAATATGTTGTCCTTTCCTTACTTTGCGTAGTGTCCTTATCAAAGCCCTTTCACTGCTTTTTTTGCTCGCATTCCTAGGAGGCTTGGAGGTAGATAATTTGTGTTCTGCCTTAAATAGTGAAAGCAGGCGCAGATTTGGCATGCAAGCTCCTCTACGCTGCCATCCTTACATATGCTCATAGGTCTCGCTTTCCATTACATATTTGCAGAAAAGCTCTCTCAAATCGCTGTGTCAAAAAACAGAGCATTTAAATGGCTCGTATTATGCGTTCCGTGGCCACCATGGCCATGCTTACCTTCGCCAGCCTCGCGGTTGCTGAGAGCCCAATGCGCCGCATGCAGGTATTGAAAAACTTCAAAGTAAATTTAAGATTGCATTGGATGGGAGGGAATGCAGGGGGTTTGTCTTGATGGGATCTATTCCTCGCTTTCCTTCCCTGATCCCTTATTGATTATCTACACAGTCTCTCACTGGCGTGCTCTCTGGCGCAGCCAAGGATGTCATGGAGGACACGCTTCCTGCTTACAAGCCTGACGCCGAGCTCACCATGATGCAGGTACACTCGGAAATGCAAGCACAAGATATAAGAGCGGATAGAAAGCCCCTGAACAAGAATGTAGGTCACGTATCTCAACTCACGCTTGTTCTAATTTGCTCAATCGCCTTACAGGACACCTGGAAGAATGGCCTTGATATCATGAAGCTCTTTGAGACCAGCTTTGCCTCCCCGGGGATGAAGGTGAGAAAAGATGCAAAGAAGACGAGGTCGGACGAGGGTGTGGCCGTCCTAAGATGCGTTGTGCACTGGGCCAGAGTGCAAGGTAGACATGCATACTCATATCCTCTTCATCTTTTTCTTCTTGTAATTTGCTTCCTCTTTACCGTGCAGGCGATCCTGGACGACGTGGAGACCCAGCACAAAATCATGGAAAACTTGCCGTTGCTTGCTGCCTTCGATGGCTTCAAGGAGATCACGGGGCGCCGCCTGGATGATGCCGGGGTAAGTCGGGACGGGAGAAGGAGAGCGTGCAGGCAAAAGGGGGCAAAAGTTTGATTACCTCTGCTTGAATTCATCCGCTTAATCGTTTTTGCACCCTCTACATTCGGTATGGGCCTTCTCTTTGGGCTGCAACAGACCACTGCCGGTTTTACGGCGGGCCTGAACAGCATTTTGAAAACGCTGCCTGACATGCTTAAGACCATGAAGGATCCGAGCATCTCCACCCGCGCTCTTTCTGAGCTGCTGGCAGAGGATGCCAACAACATCAGCGTAAGACACCAGAGGGATACGCATTGCCCAGCATCGTAGATAGTTTGGCCTGAAAGGGGCAAGGGAAAAGCCTTCTGCGACAACGATCACAGATGCCCGTCTTCATCTCCTATCTCTTTTCTTAAACCCTTCTTGAAATCTTTAGGAGGCTTTCGCCGCCGCTTCTGCCGGTGACGGGGGCGCCATGGACACAGTCAACGAGGCTCTCAACAAGAAGTTGTACCCTGGCGTGAACACAGACGTCCTGAAGGTACGTAGGCGAAGCATCATGGAACAATCCGAAGCATAGGTCGCGGTCATTAAATGACTGACCGGATACCTAACTGTCTTCATCCTCCCCTTTACTCACGCTCCACGCAGACCGTGAGCGCGTCGGACCCCCTCTCCAAGGTTACCGGCAACAATGAGGTAAATAGGAGGAAAGAAAGTGGTTCCTCCGGTAGCGAGACAACACCTCACGAAAGATCCTCTCTGCGTGATGTCTCACTTCCCTGAGCCTTTGTCGTCATCTCCTCTTTTCACACCTTTCTCTCCGCTACAGATCATGCGCCTCATCAACGACGACCCCATTGTCACGGCCGCTCTCACAGAGAGGGACCCGGCCAAACTCGATGCGTTCGTCAAGGACTACGCCGCCAGCCGCCGCTTCCGATTCTGTACGTGTACCCTCTTTCCTATCCTATTCTATATCATGCACTTTCTCTTCGATGTTGCTTTTGGACAAGATCTCCAATCTCAGTGATCATTGTATTGTTGGTTATCAATGTGCATTTTAGAAATTGGCCCTCACCACGCCCTTTTTTCTTCCTCCTTTTCTCCTTAAAAGAAATCTCTCTCCGGTTCCGAGACGCATTACTCGACATTAAAGACGGGAAATTCGGAAGAAACAGAGGAGGGCTGCAGAACATTTTCAATGCGTAGGAATGTATCTAAGGTGACGGCGAGGCAGGGTGGAAGTCAAGCATCAATTTTCTTTAATGTATGTGTTGAGCGCGATGCACGTGGAAGAAGGAGGGAAGGAAGGCTAATATTCAGGTGTGACACTACTCAAACAGTACAATAAACTAAAGTACAAAAGATAAGAAAAAGAGGTGGAAGCAATCAGAGATGAGAATAAGGTATGAGCATTTCTTAGGCAGCTGTGGTTGAGGAGGCACTGCAAGCCCCTTTTTAACTTCAAGTTCCTGATGCCTTTCCGGTTTGAGTCTCTTATGTATATGCGTTTGGATATGGACAGGACCCTGATGTACGCGGTCAGACAAGAAGAAACGGGAAGGGGCAGTGGGCACGCGATATCGTTGGATTAAGGAGTCTCGATAAATCTCCTTGTGAGAAGACAGAGAGCGAGCGTGATCACATGGAAAGGACTGGAAACGAGGGGCGGAAGTAAAGTAAGGAAATTATGCAGGGGGCAGACAGACGAGTCTTCCAATGGTGATTCCTTTTACGTTGTAGATATTGATCAGGGTATACGCTCATCTCTTTCATTCCATCATTGCATAATTTTGCGCCACCGTCTATTTATCAAAAATTCTACGCATAGATAATCTGACAATTGCCGAACTTCAAGCTGCGCCTTCCTGAAAGAGCGCGGAAGAGTGACTAGTGGAATTTGTAGTGTTTGTTGATGGCCTTGCTTACTTTCCTGAGCATGAGCGATGAAGAAAAAGGCGATTTAAAAATATAAAAATAAAGTCGGCGCGAGAATATGTAACAAAACACTTGGACCAAATATGAAAAATACGGTATTAGATGGAATGAAAGAATCCTAATAGTAGTGACGCTTGGGCGCCTCGTTTGAGACATGCCATCACAACATCGTAACCTTTCATACCATCGACGGGACCTCAAACAGGGAGCGCCCCTCTCCCTGACCTTGCCTCCTTCTCTTCCTCTTTCCCCATCCTCTCACCATACGCAGCTCATGCCCGCAGGGAAGGTGACCAAGTCTCCCGCGCCCACGGTCACAGGCTGGCCATTCGACGGCGTGACTGTCACGCTACCCTCCAAGATGTAGCTAAGAAAGCAGGGTGGAAGACAAGAGAGCATTTACGCGAGCAGAAAAGAGGAGGAGAGGGAAGGTGAGTCGCTTTCGCACGTCACAAAGGAACTGACTGCGTCAGGCTGGGTGCAACAGGAGTCGCCGGCAAAAAGGGGGTGGGGCCACACAATTTTGTCAAACAATGACCCCGTTGCAGACCAAGGAAAGAAGCTTACCAGGTCTCAGCTTCTCCGTATGTCCAAGGGAACTCTGAGGGTTCACAGCCCCACTTGGGCCAATTTCTCACCCCCTGGGAGAGGCGTAAGCGGGGAGGGAAGACAGGGTGAATCAGTCCTCCCTTGAGCACAAGGCAGATTCATGCTTAGCAGTGACGCTTCGCGTAAGAATAAATGGTCAGACTTAGGGCAACCGGCTCTATAAATCGTACCACCTCTCCACATATACCATCTCAGTCAGCGTGGCCTCGTCCGGCTCCGAAACGACCTTAATGCCGCTCATATTGCTGCTATCGCGTGTGGTGGAGGCGGAAAGTCCCTATGTGCACGAGTTCATGGTGGATATGCGAGTTTCAATTTGGGGGGAAACGCTTGTAATTCTACCCATCTACGGCACGACTGAGCTCATGACCCTGCCTTTTTGAAGGGGATGGGGAACGCCCTGGATATTTTCCATGCGCAATACATAGAAAATACACAAGCATGAGCGGAGAGAATCAAAGATGCGGAGGTATGAAAATGCAAAAACCAGGCACCCATACACACCCCTAAAGTTGCTCGTTTTTTAAAGTCGAAGTTCGTTACAAAGGAGGGAAGGGCCGGAAGGAGGAAGGAGGCAGCAGGAACCCAGAATCCGGCCAACACAAGAGAAAGCAGAAGGAATACGAGGGGCAAGCCGCTAGTTGTACGCATATGACCGAACAGCTAGGATCACCTAGTGGTGTGGAACCGAACGGTTGAGAGTCAGATCGACATGATGATTTATTCCTCTGCATCACGCGACAGATTTTCCCAGTTCACCTTTGACACCCTAGCTTCATCCGGAAAAGCAAATTTCGGGAAATCAAAGTTTAAGAAGGTAAAGACAATAGTGTCAAAATGCTGTCCCTATTTCAAATCAGGGGCTCCATTACTTCGATCCCAGATATGCGCCCCACTTAAGCGCAGCGTCGTAGAGCTTGAATACAAGTGTAAAAACCGGCCATTCGATAAAACATACGACCTTGTGAGTGCCTGCCGATGGGGTCACAGGGCTTTCAAGATCGGTAAATCAAAAGCACACGCTGAAATGGAGCCACAGAAAGCAACTGGGGACAAGACTGCACGTTGACTCTCGCTCCTCACTGAGCAGTCGCTTACGGCTTACGATCCTATTTCTAATAGGCGTACGATCCCATTGGCCACAGAAAATTATCGTAAGCTGCAAAGAGTGCGCGTGAGCGCTCCTACTTAAATGGCGGTCTTCTTTTCGAAGTTATTTTAGAATATGTAGCATGGCTGTTAACATGAGTGCGGCTTGACGTCCAAGATTGATATTTGATCCGGAGCGCAACGAGAAAGGACTGATAAGCGCTTAATATAGTCCTGTGGTGCCATCAGAGGGTTTAATCTAGAGAAGGGCTTGTAGTAAGATCTTACCTGTTGATGTGTTCCACTTGAATGCACAGTGTTGTATCACTTCGCAACCTTTTCATTAGATTTTCGATTTTTGCAATCTAGAGGTCCGTGAATGCTTCAACTCTAAGGGGATATCAAATATCGCCGTGCTACGATCAGAATAATTTTATTTTCAGGTCGATTTCATGAAAAACTATCAGACGTGTCAAGACGATCTTGTCCCTAATTTTTATAAATTTCCTCCACTCTCCACTTCTCTTCTCCCGGGCTTCTGGTTCATCATTAAATGTAAAGCCCTATTGGACTTACTTTCCTCAGTTCTTGTTCGATACATAAACTTAAATGCCTACAACCGAATTCCTAACACCCCCTTTCAGGCGTATCAATCTCATACCAATTCAAGCTTCCTTCAATCTGACGATTTGATTCTGTCCCTCGGATAATTTTATTCAGAAGCTCCACTTCCGCTGCCGATTTCGGTAAGTAACACTCATATCGTCCACTCCAGGCTCGCAACTGCCGAGTAAAAAAGAGATCAGTAGAGGAATGGAGGAAGCGGCGTAAGGAGTCAAAGGTCAGAGGACTTCCAGAAGTTACAAGGCCCGCCCGTGCTTGAAAGAGACAGGCACGAGGAGCGTACCGTGCGCAGGGGGAGGTGGACCATGCGATGGACAGGTCTTCGGGATCCACGCTGAACCTAAGGGAGAGGGGAACGAAGCGGGAACGCCAGGTGAGGTAATTGCGTGCGTTCGAGTCCGTGAAGGTTCTAAGGGGCATCTCCTGTGCGTGATGAGGGGGATTGAAACACGGAGCTGTGAGCGGAAGGGGAGGACAAGGGGGGGGCGTACTTGAGGCAGTAGTCTGTGGGGTAGTGCTTCATCAGCTCGTCCCATTCCTCCACCGAGACGATCTCGCAGACGACGCCCGACCGACCATTCAGCGAGGAGAGAACACCCTGGGCGTGATGGAGGGAAGGTACGTGGGAGATGCCTTGAGAGAGAGAAGCCGACGGATTCGCCCTCTTTTCCCCTCGTCTTCATCCCCTTCGCCCCTCCGTACTTTCTTCTCCCCGTCCAAGAAGGAGGAGATGTGCGGAGGGACGAGAGGGAGGCCGTGGGCCTCGCAGAGAAGGAGGGAGAGGTCGGGGGGGCGAGGACGAGGCGCCCGGGGATCTCTGGAGAAAGGAAGGCAGAAGAGAGAGAAGGCAAAGCGATAAAAAAGATCAATGAAAAAGAAGCGGCAGCTCTACCGCCTCTTTCCCAGCAGAATGGACCCTAGGAGGTGACAATGAGAACAAGAAGGAGGGAAGAACAAGGGACAGAAGGAGGGGAACTTCGCACCGGAGGTAGTTGCGCCAGACCGTCAACCAGCAGCGAGGGAGAAGGTGGTAGAGCCCGGGGTCGAGCGGGGGAAGGAACAGGGCGGAGGAGGAGGAGGAAGGAGGGAGGGCGAAGGAGGAGGGAGGGCAACCTGAAGGCGGGCGGGGATGGGGAAGAGCGGAGAATATATGGCGGTCTTCTCTGTCCAATTTCCTTTCCCGTCTTCCCCGCGCCTGCCCACCTGTCCTCCGCGCATACAGCGCCGTTAAAGCCGGCGAGGCAGAGAGCTCCAAGTCTCGGTTTCTCCGCTCCTCCTCCAGACGTTCCTTCTCTTCCCTGTGAAATACGCCAGGGAGCAAGGAATGGAGGAAGAGGGAGAAGGACGACGGCTGAGAGGGCTACACACTCTTTCCTGAGTCCGTGCGCCACGACGGAGGAGCGTGGGCACAGGAAGAGGAGGGCAGCACACCCACCTCTCTCTCTGACTGCACTGCAGGCATTCTTCCGTGGCGGAGACCTTGAAAGCCTTGCCCTCTGTGTAGTACCGGCGGAGAGCCTGGTGGCAAGGGGAGGGAGGAGAGGTGGGAAAGCCAGTGGGAGGGCGGGGGCTGTCTTGGCCACCGAGGGGACTCCCTAGCGACTCGATTTGCCTGCCCAGACCCTGACCGCGCACTCTGGCCCCCCTCACCTTCCAGGCTCGCTTCTCGATGATCTTCCGTTTCCCCATCACGAGTCCGCTCCCGGCGAGGGGGAGGGGCGAGGAGGCAGGAGACGAAGGCACCGAGGATGGGGAGCCGGGGGAAGGGCGCTGTACGGGCCTGCACGAGGCAAAGAAGGCGGAGGGCAAGGGTCAGAGACGATGAAAAGAGGAGGGAGAAGAGGGAGGAAGAGGGAGATTTTCGAGGCCATGCGGGCAGCGCGAGGAGAGACAAGGCGGCACAAGGGTAGGACATAGATCCCGCGCGAGCGTGTAGGGCAGGCCAGAGAGAAGTCCAGGTGGGAAAGGAAGCTCTAATATGTGTGGCAAGGCGGGGAAAGAGGGAGACGAAAGCAAAGGCGTACATGAGGCCACCGTGGGCGCAGGTTATGTCGGCGTTGACCTCGCCCCAGGGGACGGAGACCTGAGGGGAGGAAGGGAGAGAGGGCGGAAGGGAGGAAGGGGAGGAACGAGTTGTTAGCCAGGAGCACCATTGCCGTATACCTGTGTATGAACATCCACCAAGGGGGCGTGTTATCCACACACAGAGGGAGTATGGTTGACGTCTGTGTATAAAGGGGGCGCGCGAGGCCCTGGTTCGGAGTCCCCATCCCCACCCATGCCGCCCACACGAAGGCCTCCGACGTAGGCACGATATGGGCCAATCCCCTCCGTCGGGCCCCTGGGCGACGCACAGGGCGTGAGAGGGACGGCGCTACCCTCCACGGGCGCTACCCTCCACAAGGACGGGCGCTACCCTCCACAAGGACGGGCGCTACCCTCCACAAGGACGGGCGCTACCCTCCA